>Ga0065711_1002022_pt1 | contig 54242 bp, 32 predicted proteins | sample Hoacrofraction12_FD_59098 | JGI IMG/M metagenome (GOLD analysis project Ga0065711, IMG submission 59098) | Hoatzin crop microbial communities from Cojedes, Venezuela - Epithelial fraction 12 v2 (version 2) | ecosystem: Host-associated > Birds > Digestive system > Esophagus > Crop | place...
AGCTGGCTGAACATGAGCCAGCAGTGTGCCCAGGTGGCCAAGAAGGCCAGCGGCATCCTGGCTTGTGTCAGGAATAGTGTGGCCAGCAGGAGTAGGGAGGTGATTGTGCCCCTGTACTCGGCATTGATGAGGCCGCACCTGGAGTACTGTGTTCAGTTTTGGGCCCCTCACTACAAGAAGGACACTGAGGTGCTGGAGCATGTCCAGAGAAGGGCAACGAGGCTGGTGAGGGGTCTAGAGAACAAGTCTTATGAGGAGCAGCTGAGGGAGCTGGTGTTGTTTAGTCTGGAGAAGAGGAGGCTGAGGGGGGACCTTATTGCTCTCTACAACTGCCTGAGAGGAGGTTGTAGTGAGGCAGCTGTTGGTCTCTTCTTCCAACTAACTAGCAACAGGATGAGAAGCAATGGCCTCAAGTTGCATCAGGGCAGGTTTCGATTAGATATTAGGAAAAACTTCTTTACTGAAAGAGTGGTCAGGCATTGGAACAGGCTGTCCAGGGAGGTGGTTGAGTCCCCATCCCTGGAGGTGTTTAAAAAACATGTAGATGTGGCACTTGGGGATATGGTTTAGTAGGCATGGTATTGTTGGGAGGATGGTCGAACTTGATGATCTTAGAGGTCTTTTCCAACCTATGATTCTATGATTCTAGGATTTTGCAAACCAGGATTTCCCCTAAATTCAGTACAAAAACACACTGCATAAGAGCTGAAAAACTGAGGTTTGTACTTGAAGGGATTACCCTTCTATTCCTCTCAATATTTGAAAAATAGGTTTCTCCTAATTTCCTCTATTTCCCAACAGAATGACTGAAAAGGATATATCTTCATATATAGTATCCTTATGATATTTAACACAAAAAACATGGAAGGCACATGGCAGAATTTTTTCTTATAAATAGCACACCTGCTGACTTATAATCCAGAACCCTCCAAATACCCTGGGTTTTTAGCACAATTAAATCAGATCTATTATCACCAACACAGCAGAAATTTATGTATTCTTAATAGGAAAAGAGAGGACTGTAACTACAATTTCATGTCTAGGCAACTCCCTTAAATAATATAAAACTTAGTAACATAAAATTGTGCTCAAGGCAGAATCAGCTGTACTCAAGTCATTCGTAGCAGACATTGTCTGACCTGTGATGAAGGACATCTAAAGAGGAGGACATTCATTAGGAACAGTGTTCCCGTTCTTCATTATTCTTATTGCTAGACCTTTTTTCTGATATATCATGAATCTTTACTGATGAAATTTAAGGTATTGAGATCTTGTCCTGTTCACCATGGACATGGAGAACAGATTATTCTGGAGAAGCCTTTGATGTGTCAGAGAACTTGTTCCTATTTCCTGATTCCGTAGGAGTTCTGTTCCTCAGTTTTAACTGCAATTGCTCACTCAACCCTTCGTTGCAGGTCACCAGCCTCGAGGCTCTCTCCAATCGATCCACATGCCTCTTGGTGCCTAGAGATGATCACAGTATATGACCTAAAAGTCTTATGGATGATAAGTAATGCTGAAGGATAGATAGACTTTAAAAAAAAATAAGAAGAATTTTATGTGGAAACATTTCAGAGCATATCGTGTGCAGGTGCCTTGATCTCAAAAGCAAGATTTGATCTCAGAAAGAATATATGCCATGCTGAGCTTCATACTAGATGCTTTTACTTACTACAGAACACATTCTGTCCCTAGTTGCAGGTGCCCAGTTCCCACTGACTTTGAAAATGTCAAACCTCATCAAAGTTAGATTCATTTTAAGATCAATAACCCTCTGGAGATTCAGGCTAGCATATACTTTTTTTTTTCTCTTTAGGCCAGCTTATATTACAGAACTACATATATATATAGTATCAGCTTTATGCTCAAGGCAGAACAGAAACCACTAAATCTATAGGTTTGCATAGTCAGAGTTCTGAGGAGTGTATTCTATGAGGCTATATAGAAGACACATAAAGAAGAGCTATAAACTAGGAATGATGGGGATGGAAAAGGAGCCAACTGAGAACTTACAGGTGAGGATAAAAGAGCAGATCAGTATGGGTGACACTGTAGTGAGTGTCAACTATAGGCCACCTGATCAGAAAGAACAATTCGTTGCAGCCTTTTACAGACAGCTAGAAGTAGCCTCATGTTCACAGGCCCAGGCCAAGGCCTCCATGGGGGACCAGCTGGAGGGACAACACAGCAGTACATAAACAATCCAGTAATTCGTGGATAGCATTGATGAAAACATCCTGACACAACTGACAGAGGAGCCAATGATGGATGCTCTGCTGGACTTCATACTCACAAACAAGGAAGGGCTCACTGGGGAAGTGAAGGTCAAAGGCAGTCTTGGCTGCAGTGACCATGAGTCCACAAGCCTGGACTTCGGGAGAACAGACTTTGTCCTCTTCAGGGATCTGCTTTGAAGAATTGTATGGGATAAGGACCTGGAAGGTAAAGAGGTCCAAGAAAGTTGGTTGACACTCAAGGGTCACTTTCTGCAAGCTGCAAAACTGATCCATCCTTAAGAACAGGAAGTCAGGCAAAAATGCCAGGAGACCTGTATGGATGAACAAGAAGCTCCTGGCAAAACTCAAACATAAGACAGGATTATACAGAAAGTGGAAGCATGAACGGGTAACCTGNAAGGAATATGGAGGGACTGTCTGAGCGCACAGAGATGTGGTTAGGCAAGCCACAGCCAAATTGAAGTAGAATATAGTGAGGGATGTCAATGAGTATTTATATATTTGAAGATAATGTAAATTGTGAATTGAAAACTTTTGAAGTGGTGCAGTGCTGCTTCGTGAAAAGTAGTTGTTAACTATCATCATTGGTAAAATTACTTTCTGGGTATGCTATAAAAATCTGCAAGCAATTTGGCAGAAAAATTGTTAAGATATTGATTAAATTACATACAAAAAGCAATATTAAGAGAATTAATTTGATTAATTTGATTTGAAACATTTGTTAATAAACTGCTCAAGAATGGAGGACTGTACAGCAGTTTCTTGTACTTTTAAAAGCCCAAGTGCATGCTCACCCCATATCAGTTTCATAAAATATTTTATACCTAACAAAAGTGCAAGAGTAGAAATGAGGGGCTAAAGTCAGGAGTTGTTGGAAGTACAGTAGATCAGATCTTTCTGTTTATTGATTTGTAGAGAACAGTCTAGTACTGCTTTTGTAGCTCTGAGTCAGTGAGAGAAAAAGAAGCTTTTCAGCTCTTTGGAGGAGAATTGCTGGGTAACATTAAAGAGGGTCTTGTAGAAGCCATTTTCCTTTGATATGCAGTCAAATTGGATGTGATTGGAGTCAAGGTCAGGAGGCTGTGGAAATGCTATGAATATGATGGGGAAATTAAAGGAGTGTTATTTTAATAAGTATTGTACGTATGCATGCTTATTACTACTGAAAATTGCTCTTCTCTTTTCATGAGAACAGCTGTTAGCGAAACAAATTTTGAGAAAGGAGATTGTGTGTCATCTTGCTGCTGCACTAAATATAGCTGTTTAGATGAGAATCTTCCCTTCTTTTTCTTCTTTTTTTGCCGATATTTTCCTCAGAATCCCAGGCACTTTCAGCCATTCAGCAATTGTCTTAACTCTTTATATTTTGTGTTTCTTTAACTAGGGATCTCACTTCTACTGCCTCATGTTAATAAGCAGTAAAATTGCCTCTCATACACTTTCACATAATTTGTTTGTGTTTGGGGCAGCATAATTATGTAATTAGTGTCTATATATTATGCTGCCTGTGCCCTTAGATGTCCTTAAGGAAATGATATTATTCTGACCTCAGAAGAGTTTATGCTGTTGCTGTGTTTCAAATGAATAATAATTTAAAGAAGTTAACTTCGAATATAAATGTTGAACTTCACTGAGTGGGATAGGTGGTATCTGCCTGACCTCCACACTCTATCAGTGATCTTAAAATAGAAAGTGAAGTAATTTGACAAAATAGGACTTAATGAAACCCATTCTCCCTCCCCTGTTTGAAGTTGTGTTCTTGGTGGATTGAAAGATGTTGCAGTATTTAACTTTATATTTGGTATATTTTATTCAGAAGTGAGAATGTTCAGAAAAATCTGGTGAGGAAAAGTTTAATTTTATATCAAGAAGAAAACTAAAACTTTTTTCTATATATCTTGTGTTGGGACTCTAGCACTTGGATAGCATGTCAGGAAGAGGGAGAATGGAAAATATCCTTCCCATTATAGTATCAATAATTCACTGTCAAAATAGCACACGACACTATTAAGTCTTTCTAATGACAGTATGATTTAGCTTAGAAATATGGGTAGTAGAAGCTGCTGTTCATTTTTATAAGCACCAACGACAAAAAGATCTTTTGTTTCTAGAAAGAATAAAAGTCGACTTAGAAATTGCAGACATGTAACAAAGTGTGTGGAGCAAACACAGCAAGAAAAAAAACCCCACTTACTGCCTTACTTAGCTTTGCAGATTGAGGTATTTCTAAAGACCTGTTCACCTAGAAATAAACCAGGGTGGGCCTCAAGAGATATAATGTACAAAAATATGTGTTGTACAATTGTACAGACTTCTAATTTGCTAGTTTTGTGTTTTCAGCTCTATTGACTTTTCAGAAAATTGTCACTGGTGTCACATGTAGAGTTGTTTTGGGGTGAGTTTTTTGTGTGTGTGGCTTTTTTTTTAAGTGAATGCAAACAAATAACCACTCCATCAACAGAACGGGTTTTGATTCAATGATGTTCTGCACATTGTTTCTTCTGAAGCACTTGCATCTCTTCCTAGCCTTTTAGGAGAAAATTGACAGATATTTTCAATTATGGCAACTTGATCACAGTCAAGAGGCTAAGGGATGCTAATTTCACCCGTTTCTGTAATAAGCGTCTGTATTTCCTTGCTTATCAAATATTCTGAGAAAAATGTAAATATTACAAACATATGTGACTGCAATTTAAAAATTAGAGACAGAAGAAAATTATTAAATCTTTTTACAGGAAATAATCTTTGCAAGATAGTAGTGCTTTCAAGCAGGGAGGCATGAGTGTATAATGCGTCTTTTTAGCTGTTTCACTACTATGGCAGCAGTTGAACTAAACTGTGCTGCAGTACAGCAAAGGTGGTTTTGTTACAGTGTCATTTAGGAAGAACTGTAGGTGTTTGTCTGTGCTTTTTTGCTCAAGAGTGTGCATTTGCACATTTACCATTCACACTGGCCAAGAAAGCCAAATGCAATTGCATGCTAGATCTTTTAAGCAGCACTGCAAGAGACGTTATTAGAATATATCGAGAAGGGAGATACATAGCGTTAAATAGATACCTAACATTTTAGTATTTGTGTGCTTTGTTCTTTATCTTTATAGAAGTGTGTGTCCAAACAGAGGACTGTGACAGGGAAGTGAAGTGGCTTACAATGCAGGTGTGATTCTTGACTTAGAGCTCGGAATTGACAGAAGTCTCTTTCTGAATTGAGGCAATGCTGATCAGGGTGGAGGCATTCACGTATTCACCTGTAACGTTCCCAATTTGCCTCATGTTTTCTTACTACACACGACCACTAGCTTCGTTGGCCATTTGTCTGTGAGCACTTAAGATTCACAAATAAGACTTGTTTTAATAAATTCCTTGCAAAGGTCATTTAACGTGAATTCTTTAAATATGCTGAGAGCAACCAACCACTCGCCTTCACTCACACAGTATTGGAACCGCTCATTTTGCAGAGGTGATCAGAGATCATCTGTCCAGGAGGTCAGCACCCCAGAGGTAGTTTCCTCTACTGAACTTGTTCAGTTGATCATCAGAGCTGTGGGTAAGACTGGGGCAGGATTAAGACACAGTGCTAGACCTAGGCTGAATATTATGTTTTCCCAGTATAGAATTTGTACATCCAAGAATACAAAATTCGTGGACTGAGAGAGGCCATTTTCGTAGCTGTGTGCTGAAGCCACTCATTGTCTGCAGGCACAGCTTTAACAACATGATGGGGTGTGCCTCCCTCTTCCATCACATCCTTCTAAATATCTCAGCAACTCCAGCACACCCTAATAGTTGGTGTTAGGTGCTTTTTGAGAACATGGAAAATACTGAGAATCAAACAACTTCATTTTCCTTATTGATCTAGGTCCAATTTGCAGTGTGGACATAAACACAAAAGAATGCTTTAGATGTAATAAAAGTGTTTTCAGTTAGTACCCAACAAAATCTTTTTAAATAAGAGAATTTAGTGGTAGACCCAAGTCAAATTCCTTAAATCCTTATCTAAACCTGGTTATATACTCAGTTCCCATGGCTGCACTTAAATGATGGGAAAAAGAACTTGTTTCGTCAAATGTTTTCAGTCTTTAAAGGAGAGGAACTTTAAATAATTTTTTTTTCATTCATTTGTTTAGCAGAAGCTGTTTATGTTCCATGTTAGTATCATGTAAAATCAGTACAGGATTTTTAATATTACCATCTTCAGCTTCAAGTATAATGTTTACTGCACTACTGTGTCTCCTTCATTTGTTATGACTGAAAGAGGATAAATGTTATGTAAAACAGTGGATTAAATCAATAATGGAAATGCATGTGTCTTCAAGCATATATTGTCAGTGAAGAAAAGCAACAGTTCAAGTATCCTGATTACAGAAAATCCTGATGTTTGTTTTGAAGTCAAAATCAGATATAAAAAGATTTTGGTCAGTTAAAACCAAATTCTTATATCTTGATTAAGATGAAGCAATAGCTGACTTTTTAGAAATTCACCCATTGATTTTTTTTTTTTTTAGCGACTTGTGGAGAAATACTGTAGAAAGCTTTACCTAAAAGAAACCCAAACCCAATCCATAGTCCCATCTTGCATGTTATATACTGGTAAGAATGCCTTTAAAATGAATGCTTTTTGCGTCACACTGTGATTTTTTGAATCACACTGTGATTCTGTGATTCTATTAGTCTGGCTAAGCTGATACTAGTAGGAGGAGACTACTGAGGTCAGAAGACATAATTTTTTCCTTTGGCTATTGAGATGTGGTGAGGGGTGGGGTGGGAGATGTATTTGTAAAACTGCATTAACAGTATGTATGTTTTCCTCCATTTAAAGCAAGGAAAATGAATGCTTGAATCAGGTTGAAAATGTTGCTGTTTTCTTCACACACAGCTGCAGATTTTCACGACATCATTCTGTTCTAAGGAAAACTGCACTTGGTTCAGAGGATAGCATAGCATACAAAAATACATAGGATACAGTTTGTGCTTATATTGGAGGAACCTATTTCACTTGACTTGGAAGAAAACAAGACAGAATTTAAAATTTGGAAGTTACCTATAGCTTGTTTTTGAAAATGAGTGCAAATACATGCCAGTGAGAATTTTTTTTTTCAAGAATCACAGATCAGTTATTAAAGGCTTAGGTGGATATGATTCTCCTTCCCCAGGTAGTTAGGGTGCAAGCCATAAAGCCAAATCCAGCTTGGATTTTATTGGCTCAGAGACACATTCTTCTGTAACGTGAAGTACTCATTGTTTGTTCGGGTGAGGTTTTTTACTGTTCACAATACCACTAGTTATTGTGGATTCACAGTTATTTTGTCATTTACATCTTTGTCTTGGTAAAATTCATAGAGACTGACTGCGACAATCTTTCTTGCTCTACCACCAACAGCGAGTTCATCTTTTGGCACATAAAAGGTGCTATGCTGATACATCAGTAAGTGGCATTTCCTAGCAGCCAAAGGGAATAACTTTTTGTGTTCTCAGGTGATATTTCCTGGAGAATACTCAGGATTTCCCAATGTTTTATTCATCTCTGTATTAACAAAATCTGACTCTAGACAGAGGTATTTCCTGGCTCACATCCAAGGCTGTTCAGTTTGAAAGTTTATCCTGAAGTTTGTAAGGTATTTTATTTTGCTGGATGTGCATATATGGCTAAAAGTCACAGTTTAATAATATTGTGCAGCTCAAAGCTCACCTGGATATTTTTGAATGGATTGAAATTCTCAGTTTTAGCACAGTTAAAGAAGTTGTATGGGCTGGGAGCTGGCAGCGGTCACGCATACCAAAGGCTTCCCACACTCTGTTCTGACCACAAGCTGGCTTTTGTCATTCCCCTGCATGAAATGCTGCTCCCTGCTGTGTATTTGTAGAGCTCTCATTCTCTGCAGAGATTCTGCATGCCAGAAAGTACTTCTTCCATCCTAGTTGACTTATTGAGAAGTACTAATATAAAGGAGGATCCTTGTGTTTCTTCACTAACCAATAATGTCCTAATGACAAAATAGGTGCGTTACGAGGTTTATTTTCAGAGCATTCCAAAGATATATATAATTCCATTAACATTTTTTCCAGTATTTTTTTGTCTGTGTTTAATTTTTGTATGTTTAAGATTATCTTTCTAGTCTTCATTGAAAGGCCATTTCATTATTACAAATAATCACTTTAGTTTATGCTTCTGTACTGAAGTTGATGATATTGATGACCAGCAGCAGCCCTATCATTGTTACCTATGCACCTGCAGACTTTCCTAGCTTATATCTATGCTGTGAATCAGGGGTGAATGCAAGCCCAAAGTCAGTCCCTAGTATGAAGCGGTGCTTAACAGAACATCTGTCCGTGCAATTCACTCTAGGCTTAAATTATCCTTTACCCAGCCTTCTTCTACCCACAGTTTCAGAAGTTATCCAGAGTTCAGCCTCTTCCTAGGCTTAGTTTCATCTAGCCAAGAAATCAACAAGATTAAACAGGAAAAGCACAGGTCATAGGACTGAGCCAGCATGTGCCTGCCTTAAGTCTACCCGTATAAATGTTGCTCAGTGAGAAATTCAGGATTCAAGCGAATGGTAGAAATAAGAACAGAGGCTACATGGTGACATGCTAGTCGCTGAGCTATGTGGGGAGGTGCTGGTCAACAGGGGCTAACAGAAAATCGCATTGATGGTGTCTGTGCATAGGAAGCCAGAGGAGAAAAGGAGGAGTAGAAATAGAGGAAGCTTTGGGAAAAGCATCTGAAAAATGGCTTGAGGAAAGAAAGGAACTGGGGGGCTTTTTGGTCATGGCGTCAGTTTTGAGACTGTAAGCAAAGAAATCATGTCCTGGTGTTAAATTTCTGTTGCATTTAGTGAAACAACATTCTGGGGGCTAGGGGTTGTTTGGCAAACACACACAGCCATATCAAACGGCTAGTCATTTCTGTCATTATTTTCCCTTCTAACTGAATCATGCCCAGTTATTATACAATTGCTCCTTCCTACCACCAAACAAAAAAGTCCCTGAATGTCTTAAAATGTGGATTGCCTTTTACTCATGCAACCTGTTTCCTTGTGATGTATCTCACAATTAGAACAATATAAACAGACCAATCACTTTCACCTTCTGCTTTGGCAGTTTTGATATAATACAAGCAAATATTTAAGATAATATTAAGTGAATCTGCTTCCTATCGGTAATTTTATTTAATACATTTCTAAAATAGTCTATCATTACTTTCAAACATTTTTCTTTGCTTTACCTAATCTTATTCTTATGGCTAACTTAATGATGGTATCCTTTCAGCATATAGGCTATAAAGCTGCTGGTAGATGTCATTCATACACTATGGAATCTCACAGCAGCCACCCCCTCTTGGCTGCTTGCTTGATACTTGACTCTACCGGAGTTTCAAGGGTAAAGACAAAAACAATCTTACAAGTAGCATCTGTGTTTTCATGCAGTACACCAACTCAACAAAACATTAGGAACAACATGTTCTTCAAAGGACTTCCAAGGAAAGGGTCAAGCGGGTAGGATTTGACTGACAAAAAGAACAAAGAAATGTTTGTACCAGATGCTCTTTGGTTACCCTCATTTCAGCGCTCGGCTAAAATATGGTTATTGTGTCCACATTAAGAGAGATTACTTTTCACATGCTAATTTACAGTAGTATACTCTCAAAAAGTATTTTTGAGGTAGTTCTGTAAAAGTATTGACATAGAGGAATGTTTCTGACTATTGGTAAAAACCAGCGATACTCTCTTCAGGTGCAGAAATCCAAGACAAATTGCCATACCATTATTTATCAGCCTTTTCATTTTCAACTTATTCTAGCTTCAGTTAAAGTTGGGGGGGGACACGATTGAAAACCAAACACAAACCTTTTCGGACTTCCTTTCTTTTACACAAGACACATTAAATCTCAGTTAAGCCCTCAGGGGTAACGATTGTCACAGGAGAATGAAAAAAGTATCTGACTGTAATTGCTGCTTGTTACTTGTTTGGGAGAGTAATTTTTTTCTCCTCTCTTAACAGGTTGCTATTGATGAGCGCATCAGGCAACTGCATGACGCTCACAGGGATTTTGGCCCTACTTCCCAGCATTTTCTTACTAGTAAGTAATTTCCCATTTTTCTTACTCAGCTTGCACACACAGTTAATTGATATTTTTGTAGCTATATGCCGATTATCATTGCTATGAGTTTATATTTTAGACTGTATGTTAATTTTTTTTCATTGCTGGGAGCAGAAAACTGTTAAATATGTTCATATAGTCCAGAATAAAAGGAAACTACCTGCCAGTATGAAGTCTGTTTGTCCATACATCTGTCAATGCAAGGCTGGTCTTCATTGTTTGAGGGTTCCCTTTTAGGACTACCAAATCAAAATGAAGTTAAAAATTATAAGAGTTTCTAATTATTGTAACCCAGAAAGGACTCAGAAAGCTTTAAATTTGGTTTACCTGTTCAAAGAAATATTCAGGACCAAAAAGGGGCAAAGTAAACCTGCAAGAAAAATATTTTGCAGGATTTGATAACTTAGCAGAGCCATGAGAGGATCAAAACCATAGTGGGGAAAGTTGACAGTAGGATGGCAGTTAAGTAAAGTTTTTACGACTCTGCATAAAATATAATTGCCAGTAGTATTCTCACTCCACCTCTGCAGATCCTCTTTTATCAAGGGTGTTTTAAAGTACACTGAAAGACAACTTGAAACACCTTCAAAGCTCCAAGGCAGTGACTAAAGTGAAGCTTCTTATAGGCCGTGTCTTTCCTATTGTACTTCAATTAACGAGAGTAAACAGTAAAACTTTATTTAAGAGATTATATCAACAGAACAGAACACAGTCACAGGATAATGGTCTCCTACATGCAGAGGTACAAGCTATCCAGACATCAGAAATAGATGTTAATATTATTGCACAGCTACATTCACAGTGGGATAGAGGACAAACTTTTCTTCATGATACTGCATTGTAATTTCGATTGGTTAACCTTTTTTCCACTGAAAATCTCAATGGGAAACTGAAAATTCTCAGAGGGGTGAACTTCAAGTTCAAAACCAGATTTGATGTTGTGCCATATAAGCACAATGCAGGCTCACAATGATTCAACTCTGCATCTTATTTTGTCAAATTGACATCCTGTGAAGAAATACACCCTATTTCTGAAATTTCTACTACTTTTTCAAAATCTCTTTCAATGAACTCTTAATCACTGGGAACAATTTGTCAGCTCAATATGTGTAGCTGAAAATCAGACTTGTCAAGATTGAATGTGTGAGAGATATGGGTATATGACATGCACGCAGTATGTAAGCAGATGCCTGTTTTTCGTACAACACACAGTGTATTCCTGGTGAAAGAATAAATCTGAAGGGTAAATTAAGCAAGCCTGTACTGCTATCTGGAATAGACTAGAGCGACCTGAACTATGTTGTCACACTGAAGAGCACATCATTGTTCTGTGCCAGTGCTGAGTGCAGCCAGGCAACTGTGCGGCAGTTATGTCCTAGATGTGTTCTTCCTTATTACTGATAAACTCGATCAATATAAAAGTTGCTCAGTGTTATGATAGTCACCTATTTTACCCCATCCATCATTAGTGACACACTGAGAAAGTGCGTTATTCTTCTGTGTACTAACTGGAGCCAGCAAAGAGTGGAAATCCTTCTGTACGCTTCTCACCACTTGAGGATCACTACAGGAAAAGGAGCCAGGTGAAAAAGTGTTGGTTATGAAAATAGCCAAATAACTGAGAAAAAATAGGCATGTGTGGTTTTTTTCTCTTTTAGATGTGTGTGCAAATGCATATTCTTACATGTGCATGCATAAGTTAAGTATATGAAGCACTGAAAACATCTGCAGAATCCTTCCCAAGTCTAAGTGTTCAGTCACTGAGAACTGCCAGTGCATCTGTCAGTCCCAGCTTTCATATGCATGAAATTCCAAAGCACCACGTTCCTCAGTATCTTGTACTGTTACTACACCTGAAGAACACATCGTGCCTTTATGTGTTTTTCATGTACTCTGCTGCATCCCGACACTAATGGAAGCACATCTGTCAGAGAGGTAGCGCTGCGGCAGAGCGAGTCCCAGAGTCTTTCCCACCTAGCTCTGGTCTTGTTTCTGTATCTATACTTTTGGGGATGAACAAGACGAATGTAAGGATTGCCAAGCAGAATGGGCAGGTCAAATGAAGGTGAATTAATGGCTTGTAAAAGATTTTTCAATGTGCGGCAAATAGGGTACAAGTTGTATCCGTCTAGCTGTGGCAACAACAGTGAAAAGAAGATGAATTCTGCTCTCTGGGTTTATTTTATACACTCAACTCAGAGTGTTTTTATCTATGCGGCTGAGACACACATAAAACCAAGGCAAACTGTAATAAGTAAGGAAAATGAGCAATTTATTGGCTATTTCATGCCTAATTTATATGCCAGTAATAATCAGTTCTTCCTCTCAAGCTCAGCATCAACTTTCCCTCTACCATACATGCTCGTTCACTTTAACATGCAAGTGATGATCTTCAGCTCCCAGCTATGTTTATATACTCATATTAAAAAAATTGTCCTTTTGGAGTTGATCTACCTTTAAGTAGTTCTACAAAAAGGGTGGTACCATAGTCAAGTTCACATTAAATCAGTGACTGAGTTACATTTCTCTCCTATCTGGAGGAAATAAATATATGAGCTGCTACTCCGCGGTAATGTTTTCTACAAGTTTGTTATTATTTTATATGTAGAAATTACAGCATCATCTGTTTCTGCTTGGTTGGAACTGAAACTGCATAGGGCTGTTGAAAACCTAGCACAAAATTAATGAGGGAGGGACCTCATATTTATCATGTCCTGTGCAGGCAAGGAATCAGATGGTAGTCCCTGTTTATAAGCACTTGCAGCATGTTCTAAGAGCTATTCTTACAGCTATTTCTGAGAGACATGGGAAGGAAGGTGTGAGCTAGAGATAAGCAGTGAAAAATGGGAGGGGGGGGAAAAGGTGTCTCCCTTTGCAGCATTTTTAATTTAGCAACAATTTTTTTCCATTGTCTTTTCATGCAGTTCAGTCTTCTCCTTCCACTCTTTTTCTAAATGGCCAGGTGACAGTGTTTATCTAGACAATGGCACAGAATAATTCAGGCATCTCTTGGCTATGAGTTAAAAAAGTAATGACAAAGGAGCTAGTATACACTTGCGTCTCTATAGCAAGGCTTTGGGCTGCCCCCAGCTATAAAGGCTTGCACCCAAACTGGCCCTGATGTTTCTGCTAGCACATGAACTTGCCTCTCTCCAGCCCTTGCTAGGCGCTCTCACTTCAGCCCTCGTTCTTCCAATCAGTCCTTCGTGCTTCCTCAAGCTCATTTCACTCTGCTAGTCTCCATGGAGTCCCAGCTCTTCCTCAGTTTATTCCTTGCGAAGGACTGAGACTCTCGGCATTCACAGCAATAGCTGCTAAGATAGCGGAAAAATGTCCTACGAGTGCAAGATATTATATTGTGAATCCATGGAGTGCGTTTGTTGGTTTTGCTGCTTAATTAGAATGATCAAAAACAGGGGAAAAAAAAAAATCTCATTTCTATTAAACAGAAACTGGTAAATATTTAGCAAAGTAATTTGAAAAATCTGTGATACTTTCATGGATGGTGGTGCTTAATTTGGAAACTATATACAGTAACTGAAATGTGAAAAAGAGTACCTGCAATTTTCAAACATAATGCCAGCTCCAGAGTTTTCAGTGATTGCTCTGGAAGAATTTTACTTTTTTGGCTTCTCCTTTATTTTTATCTGTGATGCTGCCTCTTGCAAAGAACAGGATTCATTGTCTCATGTTGGAGGACCCACCTATATTTGTCACAACAGTTATTACTTTTTTTTTTGAGATGCAATAAATCAGAGGTAGGATAGATAGGAGATTGTTTTTAACATCATTTGCTGTGCTAGCCAGCCTCCCATCAATCCTGTTTTTAATGTGATAGCTCATTCATGTGCATTACTTGTGATCGCTGAAAAATGAAGGCATTACATCTTTTAAAAGCATAAGCAAACCTTGTAATTTACTGTCCAGCTCCCATACGAGCCATCTGTTGGTATGTATAGCATGTCAATGAAGTGACTGCCTGAAAATAGTGCTCAGATATCACTGGCAATTACCTACGAGTGCGACTGGGACAGCTCACAATTTCCAAGCTCAGAGAACACGGACTTTTCATCAAGGTGAAGAACCTGGAAATACAAGGAATAGAAAGCACATTTAGGTTTACAAGTGTAAAAGGCTGCTTTACATCTAGCTAACCTTTTGTGGTATTTATCTGCTATGCTATAATCTTCTGCTGCCTGGGTACATCAATACCAGACTTTTAAAACCACGTACCTAAATGTGTGCTAGGGGCTATATTCTAACTGGAGATACCCAACCATGCCTTTAGGTTTTGGACTTCCATGCAGGAGCAGCACTGACTTCATTCAGCATGAAATGAGGCAGCCATAGCAGCTTTCACTCAGAAACAGAAAGGTTGCGAACGTTGGAGTCAACAGTTTGTGTTGCAAGCTAGAGATCAGAGCGCCTCTGCTGCATCTGCTGCCGGACAGTCGTTGCTTAAAAATAAAAAATGACCACAGGAGTGGGATGTGTAACCTAGGTGTCTCATTCTCAGGATAAGCTCAGAGCTCTTCAAGTTCAGATCTGGGGTGTTTTGTTTTTTTTTTTCCTTTTCTGTGCCTTTGTGTTTTCCCTCAGTTACTTAGGCTGCTTTCCTGAGAAATGGGAGATGTGGGTCTGAATCATTCAGGCTGCGAGAGAAGTCAAGTACTCGCATCTCCCACCTTCTAGGTGAGTCCTTAGCTTATTATGCAAAGCAAAGATTAAAAAAAAAAGCTCATTCTTGCACAGGTAGACATCTTTCAAAGGGCAAGTCCTGTTAATTAAGACATCTAACTCTAGAAATGACAGAGCTCTAGGACTCTTAAGACACTTTAGCTGTCCACCTGATGGCTTTTTTTTTCAAGTGCTAGCAGCTACATCTTTCTCTTTCATTTCTCACTGCATACAATATATTACAATGTCTTCCGGATATCACTTTTGGCGTGCAAATATAAAAGACAATGTCCATTTTTTCCACGTCTTTTGGATATATGGTTTAATGTTTTTAGGTATCACATTGAATGCTTTGAATTGAAAATGTTACTAGAGAGTAATACAAAGATAGAGGATAAGCAGTCACAGAAGAATCAGCCTAACTCTGAGGACTCTCTGGAAGCAAAGGGATTTTATTATTTCACTTAAATGTCGTCAAGATAGCTGGAGGAGCCTGATTGCTAGAAAAATTTTTTTCCTACATTTGTATACATGCGAAATGACTGCACGTGCTTCTGAAGAAGGAAAAAAGAAAACTATTAAAGTACCAACCAAAAAAAAAATTTCACTTCACAGGTCTTGCCATTATTATTGTCACAGTGAATTTGTAGCAGCGCTGGGCACCAGTTCAACCTCAAGACTTGAGAGATGCGTAAATCAGGCTTAACGTTACGGGAAAATATCTTCAGTCTGTTTCTACCTTGTTTAGAATATTGTGACCACAGCTACAACTTTTGGTAGTGCTAGCATTTGCCTGACTGCTAAAGTTTTTTAAGAGAAATAGAACACTGGCATATTTTGAGAGAAACTCCTTATTCTTACTTTCAACATAAAATTTGTAGAATTAATTTTACCATGAAAGTAGTATGTTATCAGGTCATATAGTCACCAGTCCTTCTCTTGCGGCTTTAATTTTTCCATTATAATTTCTTCCCAGAAAAAACAGAGAATCTTGCCATAAAACTTAATAATATATTAGATTGACAATGAAATAGAATTTATGGAATTCCAGCTTTATGTCTATATTTTCGTCTTTCCTGCACTTCCGTGCTAAGTGACCCTTTCCACTGTAATATACTGGAATACAAATTTCTGAACAAAATTATAAAGTTAGTTTTCAGATGATGATGTTCTACCCTTCTCTTCACCTGGAAGCAAGCAATTTTTCCTTTGTAATTAATATCTTGTGTTTATGAAAAAAACTTCCAATAAAGAATACCTTAGAATGGTAGTTAAAAATAAGTCATTCTAAATCTCTGTCTTGTTTTGTTGGGTTTCATTTGTCATCAATTTAAAAATGCTGTATAGTACTTACTTCAAAGCAGAAGGGGTTTTTTGGGGGGACCGGTCAGGAAAATTGATGTCTTGTATTTTTTTTATTGCAGCCTAATTAATTTCTGTATTTTATCCTTGGTAGGCAATCCTATTTTCTGCATTGCTAAATAATTTGCAAGTAACCAAATGTTATTTTTTACTCATAATGAGAATAAGACTCAAAAGATGAGCTTTTGCCTATTATGCTTTTGTCCACTGTCTGAATTACTGTCTTATTAAGGCAGAATCTCCTCTTTCCCTCATTTTATAATCTCTTTTAAGTAACATTGCATCTGTGAAGCCTGAATGAAAAATACTTGTTTTGGTTTAGCCTGGATAAATGCCAGGCGCCCACCAAAACCACTGCATCACTCCCCTCCTCAGCTGGGCAGGGCAGAGGAAATATGACGAAAGGCTCGAGGGTCAAGACAAGGACAGGGAGAGATCACTCACCAATTACTGTCACAGACAAAACAGACTGAACTTGGGGAGAAAAGGGAGTTAACTTCATCACCAATTAAATCAGGGTAGGACAGTGAGAAATAAATCCAGATCTTGAAACACCTTCCCCCCACCCCTCCCTTCTTCCCCGGCTCAGCTTCACTCCCATTTCTCTCCCTCCTCCCCCCGAGCGGCGCAGGGGGACGGGGAATGGGGGTTGTGGTCAGTTCATCACACGCTGTCTCTGCCGCTCCTTCCTCCTCAGGGGGAGGACTCCTCACACTCTGCCCCTGCTCCAGCGTGAGGTCCCTCTCACAGGAGACAGTTCTCCACAAACTTCTCCAGCGTGAGTCCTTCCCACGGGCTGCAGCTCTTCACAAACTGCCTCAGCGTAGGTCCCTTCCCACGGGGTGCAGTCCTTCAGGAACAGGCTGCTCCAGCGTGGGTCCCCCATGGGGTCACAAGCCCTGCCAGCAATCCTGCTCTGGCGTGGGCTCCTCTCTCCACGGGTCCGCAGGTCCTGACAGGAGCCTGCTCCAGCGTGGGCTCCCCACGGGGTCACAGCCTCCTTCAGGCATCCACCTGCTCCGGCATGGGGTCCCTTACAGAGGCTACAGGTGGACATCTGCTCCACCATGGACCTCCATGGGCTGTAGAGGGACAACCTGCCTCACCATGGTCTTCATCATGAGCTGCAGAGGAAGGCTCTCTGCTCCGGCATCTCGAGCCCCTCCTCCTCCTTCTTCACTGACTTTGGTGTCTGCAGAGTTGCTTCTCTCACATAGTCTCACTCCTCTCTCTTCACTGCTGTCTCACCGCAGTTTTTTTCTTTCTCAGTGCTACCACTGTCACTGATGGGCTTGGCCTTGGCCAGCAGCGGGTCTGTCTTAGAGCCGGCTGGCACTGGCTCTATCAGGTACTGGGGAAGGAAACTGTGTTCAGTTTAGAACGTTCCTTTGTCTTCAAACTCCAGGACTGTGGTACAATACGGAATTTCTATGTACATATATTAAAAATTTTGTTTTGTTTTGCTATACGAGACTTGACATATTTATCAAAGATTTATTTTTCTACTTGTCTAATTCCATTTGCAGAAAAGTCACCACTAATTTGATTAGCTCATTTTATGACCTCATCTGATTAGCCATTTTCAGAGATTTTATTTTTAAGAGCGTAAGAGTGCAACAGAAGTTAGCAATACGGAGCATCTGTAACTTGAGATACACGGATTAATACAGACTGTATTTTTTGCTGTATTTTGAGCAGTATTTATTTAACAAGTTGTATTTTTGCCATTTTACAGTAGTGTGACATTTAACAAAATGAGCATTCGATGGATTTTACATTTTGTGTTACAAGTGGCATTTGGAAACTTCTGGAAACACTGTGCAGGATTAAATATGTGCATTATTTGGGTCATATCACATAATATTGACCCTAGGCTGCAGGTGAGGAATCGTAAGTTGGCCATACGGATTCCGGCAGGAAGCACAGGATGCAAAGGCCTCTTCTATAACTCTTGTAACATGTTCGTCATCGTAATTGGCCCTGGTCACATGCTGAACTTTATCTTGACTAATAATCTCTTCTTCAAATCGATTAGAAGTGGTCTGAAAGTGGTATATTCAGTAAATGTCCACATGTGGGCTACAGCGACAGACGGTGCTGCTAGCATTGCAGGGTAGCAGTGAGTGTTTGCTTGGGCTGAAGAACAGCAGAATCCATGCAGAGAAGGCGCTCTCTGTCTCTGAAATGCCCACGAGTCCATCCATGTGTGCCGCACCACCAGCTAGGGCCTGGAGCAGAGCAGACCCTGTGCTGTGTAGCCCTTACGAAAGAAAGGTTTTGATTGATGTTTCCACCTTGTAACTTCTCAGTTGTGTAGTCGATGTATTCTGACATCAGTTTCTCAACTACATGGTGCAGCATTAGACCTCAGTGCTACACAACGTGATCTGATTGTTTTCCGGTCTCACCTAGTCCAATAGGAAATGCACATAATATAGAAATCGACTCTCTGCATATCTGGGGGGAAAAAAATATCATATTTTACTGATGTATACTGACACTTGTTGCAAAGGATCACAAAGAATTCATAGATTATGCAAACACTTCTGTTGTGCCACTGTCACGCAGGCATACCTATTGATGATGGCGTCCTGCCAGCCTGATTTTGAACTGATTATGGAGGGGAAACATTGCTTCAGCGTATTCTCTCAGGAAGAGAAACAGGCTGTAGAGAGCAATAGTTTCTCTTTATAATGGTCTCATCTGAAAATAATTGGAATATTACTCAATGCATCTTCTTACAAAGGTTGAGGTACCTTACACAGATGTGAACTTTTGATTGTTGGGGAATCAGAGTCTTTCCAGGTGCCAGGACTGTCTCCTCATTTCATCCTCCCTGCCTGCCTTTATCTGAAGCCACCAACTCCATACTTTGCTGCAGTTAAAATAATTGGTATGAAAACAAACTTTATGTGAATAAATAAACAAATAGCAAATTCCTAGCTCTATGTTTGTATAAAGATAATAATGATGATAATACTAGATAGAACAATGTAAGTCATGCAGGTAGAGTTCCTAGGCTGAATCAGTGATTTATTAGCATTATTAAAATATGAATAGAATTAGGCACCTTGCTGACTTACAGCTACTATGGCCAGCAAGCAGGCAGTGCAGGTCTTCATTGTGAACAGATAAATGAGCTCAGCTTTAACTGTCATGATGCTGAAATGCATATATAATAAACACAATAAATTTCTAAGAGAGAAATAATTGGGAAGATATACGTAACAGTGTATGATGTATGTATACTAGGCGGTGCTACATTGTGGTTTCTGTCCTAAAACTGTTTCCCAATACTTTAACACCTAGTGACAAATAAGAGTCAAGAGATTTTCTTTGTATTTAGAACCGAAAATGTATGCTCATGCCATTATATAGTGACTAGAAACGTATGCTGACTATGTAAATAAGTACCACTGAGAGTAACTTTTAAATGTAGACATACTAAATTTATTCTTTGAATAGCTGGAGGAGAAATAGTTTACTATTAGTAAACACACATGTATTTTTCATTATGTTGGTAGTGCTAAAGTGAAATATTTATCATGTTATTTTTTGTAATATCCACACAGATAAAATTGTGCTATTGTCCTATTTAATATTTTGTTCAGATCCCTACATAGATTAAAATACTGCTGAAGTTCAGAGAGCCAGCATGCTGCCGTTTCATTATACGTTCTGTAAACAAAGAAGGGTGTAGGCTTACCATCAAGAACGGTGTTTACTTAAGCTGAATAGGTAAAGCAAAATTCAGATGTTAGCACACCAGAAGAAAGAAATAAAACTCCCAAATTAGGTAATCATTAAAATGTATATCAATGCAAATAAAGTATTGGGAAATTTAAATTCACTCTTAAAATGCCCCTTATTTTGTTGTAGCACTTCATTTTGGTCAACAACATTGCAAGTAGATGGGTGCATGATAATGGGTTCTTATGCTCTGCAAGCTAGAACAATAAAACACTCTTGAATTGCACTTAGCAAACAGGAAAATGTCTGCTTCTTGAGTGCTGCAGCACACAGCGATACTACAGTGTCACATAAATAAGTCTTTGCCAGCAAGAGTTTTTAGATGGGCTACTAAAGCAGTCTTAACTGGGAATTAAATATATATTTTCATTACCTGCACTAGTTTTGTAATGGATCGTACACCTGTACTGGTAACCAGAGATAAGAAACAGCTGTTCTCAGCTTCTGGGCTTCTGCCAAAGATGAAATTATGATTCTCATAGTATAGCTGTAAAATGTATCTGGTATTTTGTCAACTCAAATTTATGCAAGGTTAGAATCATCCAGGAAAGCAAAAGCGTAGTGTAGACAGCTTCACAGCAATCTCTTGAAGGAACACTAAATCCAATTATGCAGAACATCACAGAATTGTTTGTTATTCCTAAAGCACTTAGTTCTCATGAAAGCAAAGTATTTGTTTCTCTTCTAATGCACCAAGAACGCCATTGTATGTATGATTCTGTGATAATCAGTTATGACTGCAAAGCTCTTACCCAGATTAGTTCAGAAGCAACAGAAAAAATACACTTTCCAAAAAATATGCAGCAATCTGTCCTTTCCTTTATCTCGTTAACAACAAATTTAATTAAAAACAAATCTAAAAGTGGAAGAAGTGTAGCTTGGTGGTATTCTTGTTTGGAATATTAATCGTTGTTTGAGAGAGAAATATATAAGAAAGTCAATTTTTAGTTAATGCTGAAGTATATTTTATTTTCAAAAATTATAACTTACAATCCTATTCAAATTATTCCTCAGATCATACCAATTCCCACAGGTAAGAAACCTTATCATCGTTGTCACATAGTAGGCCTTTTAAAACTAGTTGATGGACCCCATATTAACACAGAGGTTAGTAGTACTGAACAAAAACCTACAAAGAAATCACCAGGCTACTGGTAGCGTGAAGTTAAATTGTAATGTATGTCTAACTCCTTGGCTTTGGTTTCCTACCACCTACTAGACAATGGAGAATATTGGATCAGTTGCCAAGATCACATTTACAGCAGTTTATGTTCTTACTGGCAGAAAGAATAATTAAGCATCATGGTTAAGACTTTTGTATAAACCTAAAAATAGGGTTAAAAGTAGGACATGTTTGTTTGTTTTGCAGTAGTTAACATAAAAATATGACATGGTATTCTATTTTTGATACTTTTTTCATTCCTGTAACAGATTGTTTCCTTACATCATCTGAGGGTATAGCAGTACTCAGAAACTGAGAAGCTGTGTGCATCTGCAGCTCGTGCTACCGAAAAGAGCAGCTTAGTGAGTGGCAGCCTTAGCCTTCACAGCTCTTCAGCTACACAGCCTACAAAGATGGAATTAAATGGCAGTCCCTATCCCAGGAAGGAGTATTTGATCATGTATAAATTATGTGTATATTTGAGTAATTGTGTTTGAAAATGCACGCAGTTCTGTGCTTTTGTATGTGTGGGTCATGATACAGACTTCAATGGCAGTGCAGCGCGCTATTTTTTCATGGCATCTAGCACTGTAATTCAAATTCTGTGTTTCTTGCACACTTTAAGAGTTACCTGTTTGCATTGTTCATACCTTTAAAATTTAATTTCACCTTTCTTTTTTAAAGAATGAAAAACTGCGTAAGTGTAAGTAGTAGGAAAGCGATACACTCAGCTTAGCTACAGATGGTTAGCTGGGGGTTGAAGCCAGCGGCAGGACCTACAGAGATGCCGTGGCAGGCTTTTCATAACTCCTTGGCCACCAGCAATCTAAACCAGGATTATCATCTTCATATTTCTTCTAAACGTATTCCTTCCTTTCCCTAGCTTCTCGGAATTGTCTAAAACGTGTGTGTAACCCACTGCCACGCTCCCCAGCCTGCACCCTGTTCCCAGCTGCTTTTCCTTCTCCTTTCCAGACCGTCTAGAATGGCTCCAGCCTCCCCCACTGCTGCTATCCAATTCATCTCCCCGCTGTGGGGCCTTCTTCCAGCCTCTCTTCACAATCCCTGCATGTGTATATTGTTTATTTTTACTTGTTTGGATTGTGTTTTCTTGACTTTGTTAAAGTATCTGCAGCCTGGGAGTGGCCTTCTTAAAGTATTTGTTTTGAACGAGAGAGGGAAAGGAAATATGCGGAGCCATAGGATCAAGCCGCTAATTATTAGTTGAGTCTTGGTAACAATTATTTTCCTTCGTGAACAGCAGGGGTCACTAAAAAGAAAGGTTACGCTGGTGAAGCCAACAGGCGCGCTTTTTTTCCAACTAGATCACTTTTCTTATATTTTCTTTTATAATCGCTATATTAAAAAAGAAAATTCTTGGTCCTATTGGTTTTGGCAGATAGCAAACTCTTCAGAAAAAAATTATCTTTCTAATTACGGCCTAAACTATGAGTGATCTCTGCCTCTAATAAAACCTCTAATAAAAAATAATTTACAACTGTTTTGCCAACAATAAGTTTTATATAAAACTTTGTTACAAAATATTTTTATTATATTGTAAGTTGATATTGACATTTAGCACTGTGATAGCTAAGAGTGAGTAACGTCATTTCCTTTCTATTTCTGGTGATCACACTGTCATTTTCTCCATTTTTTGCTGTTATTGGAAGTCATTATGACACAATTAGTAATGTTGAGCAAAAGAATAATAAAAAAAAATACTTAGACGGTATCTCAGTGTCACTTCACTCAACGTAAAATGTAAACAAACGCATAATTCTGTTCCCAGAAGGATGGAAAGCACTGACCACACAAGGAAAGAAATTGAGGAAAACTCAGTCAAACATATTAGCAGGCAGAACCCTGTGAAAGAACATGCCAGAAAGACAGGTTGCTTGCTCTGCTTCATATCTGTTCTGTAAGCTTAGCAGTCAAGGAGGTTTTTTGTATTTATCTTTGCAGCTGAATGAGTTCAATTTCTCTCAGATTAGGACAGAAATTTCAGAACAGCGGGTTAATCCTTCCTGCCTTCATGGGCAACTGAGCAAACAGACCTGTATCAGCATGGCCGAGTGTAAAATTGTAATTCTAGAGATTAACGTTGTCTTTCCTGTTTGCTTTGAACTTGACCTCCATGTTTCTCTTCTAGGTATGTTTGAATGGATGAACGTACGTGTGCAATTATTTATTTATTTGTTTGTTTGTTTGTTAACAGCTTCTGTCCAAGGCCCCTGGGAGAGGGCAATCTCACCAAACAAAGTGCCGTATTATATCAAGTGAGTACAAACAGTAATTCGTTCTAGCTATTTACATTTGTCATTTACGAGGATAGTTGGTAATTTCCTTATACTATTGTGAGCTGCCCCTATGGTGTCTGAATGGAAAAAACAAAAAGGGGTGAAGTGTGCAATAAATTTCACAGAAGTATGCTAGTTATTTTAAAACACAGTAGGATGCACTGATTTGTAAGTTGTTTGGTTTTATGCTACTGTAAATCACCAACCGAGTATAGCGTTTTGGGGTATTGGATTAGACTTAAATTTGTGTCATTGCCTACTAGGAAGAGTATGTATGGCAGGTTTTGAAAAACCAAAAACCATTCGGAATTGCAGTTGTGAATGTGATATACTGGTTTTTTAACCTAGCAATGCACATACTTTATACAACAAATTTCTTTAGGGAGAGTACTTGGTTTGTTTCTGAGGGATGACAAGGGACAAATAAGTCCCTATGGACCATTGCTTTAGAGTTTATTTCCCAAATTAAGCTAGTTTTCTTCAAGAGATGTGTATGCATAACAAATGAGAGGAAAATTTTTTAAATCCACAGTTTAGAAACACCTGCTTCTAGTTTAGTGCCGTAAACAGAACCAGTACACTGCAAGTAGGAAAGAAGTTTTAATACATTTTTCCTTCTCTTTTTATTATCTGCAATATGTGCCTTGAACTATTTGTACATAACTTCTGGAGGAAACAGGTGATGCAAAGCCCGTGATAAAGACTGTAGTGCGAGTAACTGAGACAGGGATGCTGTTTAATAGGCATATTCACACGGTTCCTCCTTATATTCCCAGTACACTTTGCAAACTCAGCTAGTGTCACGGAAGCTATCTGGCTGCCAATGGCACTTGCGGTGGCATTTCAGCTGCAACATTTACAACAACATGAACCGCTATTGCAGCTTCAGAACAAGCATTTGAGTTACACATGAAGAAAACCAAGTCTGCAGTGCAATACAGTGGGACTGTTATAACTGGTTTAAGCTGGTTTACTATTGCATTAAATTTGTAATTTTTATGGTGTTTGTATTTGGCTGTGAATAATGAAACAGTAACAAGGAAGCTGGAAATCTCTATCAAGGAGGAGGGGAGAGGGAAATCTATGGGGACCAAATGCTGGAAAACAAGGTGAGGCTCTGGCACTTCAGAGCCACTTTATCGCACTACTATGAAGGAAAAGATCCTTCTTTTCACTTTCCTGTGTATGACTTGCCTTTGCGGGGAGAGATGCCTTGGCAGTTCTTAATGCAGGCACGAGGTGCATTTCAGGCTGCACCTCCCACCTCTGCGTGTGCTGCTTGCACCCAGCAGCCATGGGTAGCTGTTGACTCTTTGTGCTAAAATGGTAAGTGGGGCTCTTGCTAGTTTTTGATGTCAACTTTCCATTTTCTCTGCTGTTCTAGGACATTTACAAATTCAAAGGAATGCATTTGTTTTATTTTGCTCACTTTAGAAAATATCTTAATAGCCATAAAGGGCTGTAGCAGTACTAGTTTAAATAAAGTTTAAATTCAGCCACATATTTTATAGAAAAATTTGCTGTCCTTGAGATGTAAAACGAATCGGTCAAGATTTAATGAGTCTTAGTGAGCTGTTACATCTATCCCTTCTCTAATTGTCCTCAGTCATTTTTCTTTTCGTTCATTCTCATCGCTCATAGTTCACATTTACACGCAACAAAATTGTCTGTTTTCTGTACCATTTTGACTTTTAAACTTAGAATATTCTTTCTTTGTTCTTTGAACTATTACTTTCCTACCAATTGTTAATTCTCTAAAAGAGTTTACATGAAGACTGAGTAGCTATAAATAGCATTATTTTAATGTTTACATAGTTTTCTTTCTGTCATCAGTGTAGAATATCGGTTCTAGACTCCTTTCCTAACCTGATTTGCTACACGTTTTATTAGTTTTCATTTTATCTGGTTTTCCCTTGATGCTTAACTGTTTTATCTCATCATTTCCACATTTGCAATGACATAGCATTTGATAAATCCATAAATCAGGGGGTACTTATTGCTGAATCTTCAGCAACAATGTTTACTTACTGCTAGGTATCTTCAAACCTTGTGATTTTCCTGGTTAAAATTTCACTTTTATACAGCTGATTAATCTGTAGCGACTAGTTGCCTCTAAAGCTGTCACTTCAATAATTTCTTTTTGAGATTATTCATGTTGGGTTTTCTTTTTCAAATTATATTGATGTAAGCATCATTGCCACGGAAAACAGAACTATCGATAGGGTACAACCTGTTTCAGCTCTCCCCAGTCTCTCCTGTTTCGCAGTTTCTTGGCCTATCATCAGCCTCATGAAAACTGCAGTCTAATGGCCTCACGCCGGCTGCAGTGTTCTGATGGATTTCCTCCCGCCTTTTCACGTGCTTCCCTCCTCGTGGGGATGACATGCCAGGCCAGCAGTTCAGCCTCTCCGCTCGCTTCCTCAGTGAACTGAGAAATCAAACTTTTGTGTTCCGGAACAGCAGAAATACACTGGCTTCCCAAGCAGCAAGAGGGCATCCCTGCCTGGGTACTGAACACCTGCCCAGCACGCAAGGTGCTGCTGAAGAAAAAACCTTTCCCTTTTGCCTCCGAATTCAAACACGTAAAATTGCTCAAAAGCACATTTTAGCGGACCCTTTTCTTTTTCGTCTTTTTTCTCCCTTGGTGTGTTCCTTGTGTCTAGTACAGTATTTAAAGGTTTTATTAGATTAAAAAATGAGGGGAATACAAAAAAATAGTTTGCAGTTTAATCGGTCCTGTTCTTTGAAGACCTTGATCCTACTCTTACTGGAGTGCAACCCAGAAAATGGGAAGGCAGGAGCAGGCACAGACATGTCTGTACTCTTTAGTAATGTTTTAGGTATTCATTAAAATTTCTAAATTTAAGTTTTTAGGAGACAAAACAGGCAATTACTGTACATCAGAAATCTGAAAAGCAAATGGAAAAAATGCACAGCACAAAGACTGCAAAGAATGCATATTGAAAGATAAAAAACGTCTCAAATTCTGAAAAAGACAGGTAACGAAGGTAGGGAGGCTGCAGATTTTAACACCGTGATTCAGGTTAGGTCACATCTTAGCAGAGCTCACCCCGTGATGAAAGGAATCTTGCGCGTGCCTGCATGCACACACGCATTCTTGTCTTCCAATCAAACAGATAGAGGAGCTGCTCCAAAGCACTGGTAGATCGCACAATCAAATGTCTGCTTTGGATTTTGCAATGCCAGGAGAAGCATTCGGTCATGCTGCACAACGCAATTCCTCTTCAGTGTCCGTCCTCCCGGGGCACGAGGGGACATGAAGCAAGCAGCTGTACCCTGAATCATGTTGTCATCTCTCCTGCGTATGGCTCATCCTGCGCTCAGCAAACGCGTCCATTCGACAGTTCTAGGAGATCTCCATTGCCTCGGAGTAAGGAGGAGGAGTTGCACTGAAGTCTGCAACATACTTTCTCTCTAAAAATAAATTCAGTAGTCTTGCCATCATGATGTGTTGAAATTTGGTAGTTGCGATTTCTATACTTGTACTAATCTTTGATATTATTCTTCCTCTGTATAACTGACTTGCCAGTTAATAGTGTCTGTCTTCTTACACTCTTGCTGTGCCCATTCTTTTGAAGGATTTAAAATGCTTCTGCAAATATACAGTAGTCTTTCATCTCAGTACTTCCCACAAAGGAAGCCTTCCAAGTTATTTCCCAGCCAAGCTTATTTTCTTAGAGAGATTATAGCAGTTCACTGAACTTTGTCCTGCTGAGGACAAAGCTGGATTCTCAGGAGCATAAATTTGAGTCCTTGAGAAGATCCATATGAGTCTATCTGTATAAATTAGCTACGCAGTGAGCTAACTGCAAGGACTGTGCATTTCCACTTTCTTACTCTCTTCCGCATTGTAGTTTCCTGTGAGAGTATTTGAATTGCATTAAATGTATCAGCTTGTGACACACTTTTTTGTAGATTCTGCAGTCTTTCCACACTTCACAGTGGAGATCTAGGGGGCCAGTTTCTATAAAAATATTTCTTTGTCTTAATTTTTAATCTCCCTTTTAATTGTTGTTTAACCATGCAGAATTTCAACACAGAAAAAAAAAGCTGAGTGCCCTGAATTTTCATTGTAAAAGCAAACAGATTAAAGGCATGATTCTTTTACTTTTGTTCAACTTGGAGACAGGATAAATGAATCCATGTGAATTAAATTCTGCTAAGATAAAATAAAGCGAAGAGTTGTTGTTCTGGTAAAATCACTTGGGTTAATTGTTTCTTCTGCAGAAAGTAGATAAGTACGAGACAAAAAAGCAAGCAGGAAATATCTGTCAGACGGAGCAGAGAGAGACATGGAGAACCACAAATAAATAATGTATGATTATGTATATGCAGTATGATGCTGTGAGCAAGCTATGAAAACCATGTGTATGGCCAACAGTTAACCTGTCTACCAAGTACCAAAAATGTATTCTTCTGGCTTCTTAAAAGTACAGCTATTGTGATCTTTTGCTGTCTCTCAGTTCTGAACCCTCCATACCAAAATTGAAACTATTGTGAAGCGAAGAAGAACTGTAATACTTCTCAGTCAGCCTTTACGTGCTGTAAATTATCATACTGTGTAGTATAAAAACCTAAATTAGATGTCTGATATTTCATAGAGGTCTTTCCAAGTGCGGAGTTTTTCTTTACCATTTGTAGGGCTGTGAAGCCTTGGTTCTAAAACTTGTCACAAACATTTAAACTTGGAGTGTAGATAAATGAGAAATCTTGAGCCTTTAACTACCTTTAAAATGAAAGCGGAGGTTATAAACAGATGTGTTCCCGCTGACTGAGCAAGGGCGCTCCGGGAAGATACCACGGGTCTGCTCTTCGTTACCATCTGTCAGCAGGGAGTTACTGCCCTCACATGCGAAGTAACTGAAGGGGATTTAATTTGTTTTGAAATGAATTGTAAGTACTCAGCAGCAGTTTTATCGCATCCTAGCTGGTGCAGAGACTGGGGGCAGGGCTGTAGCCCCTCGTTCGGGGCAGTAGCTGACGGAAACCATGTGCTTTCCCACCGTCGCAGCGTGTAACGCAGTGCCTGTGTGGAGGGCAGAGAGCAGCTCCCTCGGGCACTTACACAACACTGACAGAGCTTGGTCCTCTTGATACGGCAGTGCTCAGATTTAAGCGGGGTAGTACATTTCTTAAGCTTTGTCATCAAACTCATTCAGCATAAATTTTCACGAAGAGTGTATAGTGTTAAGCATGACAGAGAAGTTAATAGTGCAGGGACCATTTTCATGCAGGTTAAATTTTTCTTTTTTTTTAACCAGGTAACATTGATTGCTTTGTTTCATAATGAGCTGGGTAGAAGAATTTTAGGTGGAATCTTGCTTTCCTATTTTCCTAATGAAAAGGAACGCATCAACATTTTAAATCCATTAAACCCAGCTTCACATTGTTTTCCAGCTCTGGGGCTGGAGAGTAATAAATGAATTCTTTTTATAGGCAGTAATGTGAAAAGTAAACTTTTGATACTGTACAAGGAGTTCATATCTTTACAGAGTGATAGAATATATTTACATAATCTTAAATAACTTACTTTTATTGTAGCTGAAATTATTTTTTGTAAGCTGAATGTGATTTTTGCTTGACTTTCACTTTTAGCTTCATTTTTATTCGCTCCATTTTACTTCAGTTGTTGTGTAGCCTGACTACATTTAACAGCTGAAGTAAATGAATAAAAAATTAACATAGCCAGTACAACTTTTACAAAGTTGAGTGACATGTATACAATATGGTCCTATTTTACAGAGTGCATGCCAGATCTTCCATAAAAAAGTAGCTTTTATGGCTGCTCCTAATAGCTGAAATTTATTGCCATATACTTCAAGCCCATGTTTTAAACATTGTGTGCTTAATGAGCAGGATTCAAAAATAGGAATTATGTTTGATTTCCACTGGAATGCTTTGAACTTGAAAAGATTAGGCATATTAAGGGAAAAAATAGGAAGATTTGCCTGCCATACTTTTCTTTTTTTAAAGATCAATTACATACTTAATTTAGATGACAGACAAAGAGAAGACAGCTTCTGACAACTGTCCAATGAAATCTTCAAGGAAATGGGGAACAATATCTGAAATTTTTTACATATTCTTGTTATATCAAGAAGCCTCATAATTCCTTTGTTTCCTCAGAAGACTGACACCTTCTCCAAAACAGCACTTGCCACATCCATTGTCTGTATTGCCCTTGGTTCAGTGACTTTTCTGATGCAGCTAGCTCCACACATAAGCAGACCAACTATTACGCAAAAAAATCCATGCATGTAATATCAGAGTCAGCATTAAACTGATCCCTCTTCACCTACTGTGCCTTTTCTGTCTTCCTCCTGATCTTATCAGTCTAACATAAGGCAGGACTATAATTAACATTTGTGTGTTTTAAGATATGTTTCAATACCAATGAAGAAGGTAGTGGGTATGGACATGTCTGATTTACATTGCCAGCTGTATTCACTATGGATGCACAGACTTTGGTAGGCTGTGTAATGCTCTGGTACTGGCATCTAGGGCAATGCAACAGTCAGGAGAAGACTGGGAATGCAATGATTGGACATATCAGCTTGGCTGCTCCTGTTTGTCTAAGCAGCCTGTCTGTCAGGGAGAGGTCAGATTTTTTCCCAGACTGACTTTTTTTTCCAAAATGAACTCACTGAAGCTGCTGAATCTCTCTTGTGTTTGTTCTTTCTCTGACCTTCTAAGATGCCATTCTCCTACGGACTGCAGTAAGTTCCTGTTTTTCAGAACACTCTCTACCCATCTTGGCACATTTCTTGTCCTGAGTGATTTGTTTAGTCTTTACTTACTGGATCATGATTATGAACTATTTGCCCCATTTTTCTCCTTGTTGAATCCCTTTCAATGATTTCTCTTTTTTTTCTTGTCAGATAATATCTGCAATCAGTTCTGTGTTGCACATCAGTTCTGTGATATTCTTATCTTTAGACCTTCAGTCCTGAGAACTATTTTGTGTATATATTATGCTTAGGGGGTCATAGATTATACGGGAAACATAAAATGAATTAACTGAGAACTGTTTAAATGTCAGTAAGATTCCATTCAGGCTTAAGTAAAGATTCTAACCAATAGGTTAGGAATGATCAACTGTATTTGTTTTGCTTACTTCTCATTTTCTGATTTAAAAGTTGAACTTTATGAGATAAATTACAATTTTGAACATGATCTATAGGCTTGGCAGCCTTTTCCATGCTACATATTTGCTTTTAATTTCAAGTATTCATCAGATAAATTTTTATATTAGGAATGCTTTGGCTAGATAATTTGAGAAAAACAAACCATAAAAAAAGTGCATCACAACATCTCTGAATGAATTGCTTTTCTTACAAGTAGTTTTGGTGAGACCAGCATTCACACTTTTTCCATGGCACTTGAGCTCAGAAAATGCGATTATGGTACAACACAACAGACAGTCATTATCAAGTAGTGCTCTTTAAATAACCAGCCTAGCACTGACATCAAATGGTGTCTACAGCCTACTGAGTAGAGCAGTGAGCAGAGGTCAAAGTTTGCTACCTAACGCCTACTCACTCTGTGTGTCTGCATCCTCTCTCCTCTTTTCCAGTAGGGCCAAAATGTGTTTGCGTAAATGTTGTATGTAAGTGTTAGGCTGGGGGCTTGAGGGGGGCACAAACTCACTTAATACAGCAATAAATTACTAAGGAGGAAGGTTCCTGTAAATACACGCACAGTTGATGCTATGTTATTCTTCGCTTATATACCTCACACTTTATGATGTGAACTTACGCACTATTATGTTAATGAAATTGTGTGGTAAATTAATGTGGGGGGATTAACATTCACATTTCAATTTTCATGCAGTAGATAAAGGTTGCAAAAAAATCTAAATATCTAAAACCGTGATAATTCAGTCTCATTCAAGTATTTTGTATTTATATAGGCATCTGCTCGAAAACTTTCTATCATTTTAACATTTAAGTAGAAAAAAGGGCTTTAGATATCTGGCTAGTAAATAGCCCGGATTGCCTTTTGAATTTCAACATGTACCTGTCTTCCATTTTTCCTTTTCAAGATGCTGCTTCTGTTTACTACTTCAAAGCTAATATAGGAGCAGAGGGGCAAAGATACATTTTTCTGTGCTCCGTTTTTAACCAACTTAACTCCATTTTTTTTGCTTAAAAGCTGTATTATTGGAGAAAATGTTGTGAAACTTAATGCTTGAGGGTTATGACCCCCTGCATGAAGCATACTAAGAAAAATTGCTAGAGAGAGAGGTTACAGGCATGGAGTTTGAATTTAAAGGGCTGGCTAGAAAACTACTGTGTCTGACTTGGGAACAGATGACTTCATACAAACATCTCAACTGTATCACCAACATGAAACGTCACGTTAGGATTTTAAGCACAGCCCAAAGCACTTCTAGTTCGGACATGGGTGTAATACTTTGTTCATAATTAGGAGACACCTTCGCAGCAGGAAATATCCCATAAACATTTCAAGGAGATGGGAGTTAAAGAGTATACAGTCATACAGATTTATTGGGTTTGTTCTCAACAGTATTTTAGCTGTTGTGACCTGAAAATGTGGAATAAACAAATGTGAGGAAGACAAATAAAAAGGTATTAAACTTCAATTGAATAAAAATACCGAAAAACTAAAATAAGTTTTGTTTCCAAGCAGTATTTTCCAATCCACCATCTGCCATCCAGGCGGTTCTATAAGCAAACTGATATACATTTTAACATTGTAAAGAGTGTGACAAAAAGCTAACAGATTCTACTGCATACTGAAACACAGAAAAGCTGCACCTTGATTAGAAAATGAGAAACTGCATATGTCCTCCCAGATCAGTGATTTTTATCTACTATTTCATCTTCAATTTAACTCCACTTAATCGCGTTTAGCTTTAGGACTTCATCAACAGCAACGTTGTTGGCTGACCTCACCTACACATCTTTTAGAAAACATAGAAAAAGCTAAAGCAATTGCAAATGCTACTAGATACTACCCACAACAGCAGCAGCAGTAGTAAACAGATTACAGCCGTAGAGAAGACTGTAAATGTCCCTAAGGAGATCTGTGTATAACTTAGTTTCAGACATAACCATAGAGATAACAGCAACATGAAGTAAACTCATAGGCGAATCTTCCCTCAACTAAAGCTTCACTGGAAGGTTTAAAAACGCAAATTTGATAGGAATCTCAAAGTTAAAATAATATGTTATACGCACATATATGCATTCTTTTACTCCTGGGACAACCTCTGCCCAAACAGTTAAGGAACAATTTGAAAAGTGTTTAAAGCAAAATTCTTTCTTTTAACCATGTTTGCTGAGAATCCCTGGAATCTATAAATCATGTACTTACTTTGACGAATGTGATTTAACAGCTAAACTTAGAAAAGTTCCGAGGTAAACAAGCCTATATTTAACCTAGGTTTTCTTGCATCTTGATTACAGTTTTGTATGTCATTAATTCGCATTTCATTTAGTTTTGTGTTTAAAAGCATCCTCAACTTCCGTTTTATCACCAGCTCCAGTCATACTGCAGTTGCCATTTTTACTGAGCAAATTTCATTAGTATACGGGAAGTTCTAATGTGAAATATTTTTCTGTACATTTATCAGCTTTTAGCTATAGCAGTGATGTTCAATTATTTTTATTGCTGTGTTTTGCTGAATCTTGACTATAGAAACATAGTCCTTGAATATTAAAAGTTTGCTTTCATGACACAATGTTGATATTCAGTGTGCCTTTTGTAAGACAATGCTAGTTTGAGTTCATTAAAAAATCATTCTGAAATCAAGCAGTTTAAAATATAAAATTAAACTCTGCTGCAGAGATATTCACCAACCCAAACCTATAGGAATTTGGATATTTTTTTAAAATCTAAACCTCACAATGATAGTTTCAGTAGGTATAGAGAGCTTGCATTTATAATTTAAAAATTACTGTATGTTTTGTGAAAAGAAACCCCATGATTTTCATAATTGCCTTGTGGAGCACAAAAGAAAAGCTGGCTCTAAGTGACAGCCATATTCAGTACTTTCAGAGATGACTGAAAAGCACATTAGACAGCTCTGAATGTTGTTGTTTCTAGATGATCTCTTTATCTTCAAGTATTCCTAAACTAAACTTATACCAACCTACCCACCTGAATGATCTTCAGTTTCAGTGTCGGGGTGGGGGTGGAGGTGCGCGGGGTTGTGAACACTATTTAGAAATTAGAAAAAAAAACAGAAGGAATATTCAACCAGTGGCAGACCATATGGAAAGCATTTTCATCAAGCTGATGCTGTACTAATGCGCAGCAGTAACAACTAAAAGCAAAGAGCTTCTCACGGTCAGGGAAATATAGTTTAAAGGCACTGTTTGAAGGAGAAAATTCTTGTTTGAAACAAGTTTCCTTTGTCGTCATAGCAAATTTCTTGATCAGTTAGAGATAGTATATTTCCAAACAAGAAATTGGAAGAATGACACTTAGAATATCAAATAGCTGGATGTTGGAGAGCAAGTCTATTTGCTTAGCTTCTGCAGTCCCTTACACATCAGGAGCATATCAGAATGACTTGTTTAAGACTTTAGATTTCCAGTGATGTGTTTTCATTGAAGCTTATCTGCTACTTTTTTCCTTACATGGGAGTCTTTTTCTTCGGGACTGTCCTTGATAAAACAAAACAAATCTCTCCTCTGACACTGTTCACTATCCAGAACATTGCCCTCCTTTTTTCTGGAATTAGTGTCTGTTTCCAGTCCATGTTTTCTTCCTGCCCAGTCATTTCTAGCTTCTGTACCCTTTTCTCACTAAAACAGCTCTTAATAAGGTCACTAACAATTTCCTGTCATCCAAATCCAAGAATCTTTTCAGTGTTCACATTCTTCTAGGTCATTCCACCACTTCCAACAAACCATCTTCCCGCTGTCCTTTCTTCTCTTCTCTTGGCTCGTTGTCAGGCTTTGCCTTGTAACAATTCACTGCTCACTTTCCCTGCATCTTCCCCTTGCCTTGCAACGCTCCCTTTGCAGAGCCAGTCCTCCTGCTGGCACCCCTCTGCCTCCAGCCCCTCACCCTCTTTACCCCATTTTCTCTCAGCACTGCTTTTAGTCTTCCGTCCCTGGGCGTATCCTAACAGCAACCCCAGCACCTCTCCTTTCAGAGTTCCGTTTCATTTAGTTGTGCTAATGACTTCTAAATGCAACTTGTTAATTACAGGCTTCTTTCCTGTTTTCTTTATAGCACTCCCCATTAGACAATTATTAAGTCCCAAGCTCAACAAGACCAAAATAGATGTTTTTTTTCAAACCTCGATGTTTCTCTGTTGACACTTCCACTATTTTACACAATGTTCTGCTGCTTCTGTTAGCTACCCTTTCAGTCTCCTACATGCACTTTATGCCTACTTACACATTAGTGTTGCTTATTCTACCTCCTTTTCCTGCACCAAACAAGTATATTTTTTCTTTCTGATTTCTGCTTAAAATTGTCATCATCTTCTGAGAGTTTTTTACTTTGCACTCCATCCCTCTGATTAGCAGTAATCTAATTCAGCCTCGGCCATTACTTGCTCATTAAAAGATGCTGTGTTCACTGTATTACCAATACTCGTAAAATGAACTATAATAGCCCAAAGTACTTTGTTGCATGAATGACGAAATATAGAAGAACTTAAAAATGGTTTGTGGTGCTGTTGCTCTCTCCATCACCTAAGTTCAGAGTACATTTTGGAGCATCTTCTTGCTTGGTTACTTACCACTGTATCAGCTTTCCTGTACCTCTGCACAAAAGGCAGATACTTTTCACATTGCACCTCACAGAATGTTAGGGGTTGGAAGGGACCTCTGTGGGTCATCTAGTCCAACCCACACGTACCTGTTCATGTCGATTAACAGAGAATTTTAAAGAACAACAAAACTACCCCTTCCTTATCCAGAGGTGTCTGACCTGTCTTGAAGAAGGCTGAGCTGATCTAGATCCTGCAGAAGTCATCATGCCAGCAGGCTCCATTAGTTTCAACTCTCTCAAATTCTTTGTCCATCAGTGCTGGCAGGGGCTGACGTTGCCAGAAATACCACCTCCTTGTGCGGGGAGCCTGGCGATTGAACTATAAAAAGATAGTTGTCTTGGTAATGAGGTTTAGTAGCAATTTTCTGGGAGGCAGTTATCTCAAATTCTTCTCTCTGTTTCAGATAAATTCCCTTAATTCCATAAATTCTAAACCTTTGTAGCCTCACAATATTGGGAAGCTGCCTAACTGAGTTTACAGTGTCAGTTTGTTAACATGCATCAGCTCCATATCTGTTAAATACCATTTGCTTCTGTCTCCCTCTGAATTCCAACTAGTTGCTAAAGTTTGTGTTACTGAGTGGAAGAGGGTCTCTCTGCCTCTTCTTGTTCTGAGATAATATACCGTTGGGCAAGGTACGGCAGAAATATGGATCAGTCCTTAGCCTGTTGACTCTCTAGAGTAACAGGCTGCCTCATGGCTGTCCATCACACTAGGTACAGCTGCATTCAGCAGTAGCACATAAGCATGCAAGTGTTCTCTGCAAAAATTATAATCAGTTGTTGATATTTGCATTTTCAACATAAAGCCCTGCTCTGAACACCCCTTTGACATGAATAGTGGGTGGTCACAGAAGAAGGTCTTTGATGAGAGCACTATTCCATGGTCATCCAGTTCCTCCTGTGCACACCAAGCAGCAAGAGGAAAACAAGTTCTAAGTAAATGCATCACTAGCAAAAAAACTTACATTTAAAATCAGACTCGGTAGACACAACCATTCTCAGTCAAATCTATATATTTTGCTGCATTTCTCTTTTGAACAATACAATTCAATTGCAGCCATCTTGAGCACAGAGCTGTATGCAAGTACAGCAGCTTGCACAATAGCCAACAAGTCAAAGGCAAAATTGGCCAGGCCATTTTAAAACCGCACTAAAGCATACCAATAGACACAGAGTGGACTTCATACTAATGCTTCTGGAGGAAAGTTTCACTACTCGTTAAACCATAGTCTATCGTGAGTGAGATTTTAGAGAAGTATTTTAGCAGCTATTCCTCCTCGCACCAGTCACATTTCCAGTGGTCTGACACTGAAATAACATAAAGACAAAACAAGTTCTTCACCAGTTCAGCTCTTCACAAGAGAAGGCAAGTTTCCTTTCTGTTAATACAGCATGCAGTACAATGGATCTCAACTCAAAATCAGGTTCTCTAAGCGGTACTACAATGGAGATATTTAATAATAACAATTAGTCTGAATAATGTCCTCTTGGCAGCTGCCCGTGATGCTTCTCATTGCAGTACGCTTTCCTCATTGCAGTCCATACTGCTGAAATGCCTTTAGCAACACAGCACCTACTTCATATGCCCAGACATCTCCCCCAAATTAGAAATGGTAGTTGCAACATTTTGCACCTCTTTGTGAGAAACGTATGCTCCTGATTTGCAAGGGCCTGGTGCATTACAAAAGAGATTACTGATGCTGTCTATGCTGTTTTTGATAAACATCATCTACTTGGCCCAGAACGTGGCAATTAACAAGTCACAGCAACATCCCACCAATCCAAACCAGAATCATATCCTAGTACCCGCTCTTTTCTTGTCCTCAACTTCTATTTTTAAATTCTTCAAAACCATAAACTCAGTTTTCCAAATCCTAACTGGTTTTCTGAGCAGGTATTTCTCTAAAACCTATTTTATTTTTCCCAGCAGCGTTGGCACTTGCATTTCCCCATTACAGGGACTGGTGCTCATTTAGCATTGCTCAATCACAGTTCTAAGCTCTGCTGTACCTTTTCCTACACTGTCAGCCTTGGAAACTTCTTTATTCCACCTGGGTACTAAAAGGAGAGCCTGCTTTCAACTCCAAGTCAAGCTATGGCTGTATTATTCTAAAGCTTCCTTTGAAAAAAAAAATTAGAACAAAATCCTCATCAGTGGTAATTAATTTTGACAGTGTGGGCTTTGTAGCAATTCACAAACCTGTACTTTGTGCATCAGCATTCCTTATTATTCTAATTAAAGTGGAACATTGTGCCCTCGCCAGTCATTAATGGGTTTTCATTTTGTAAATGACATTTGCAAAAGTTAAAACGGGCAGTTCATATGAAGTCCACAGGCAAGAGCGTTAAAATTAGCATCACCATAGCAACAGTCTTCCATCATTAGTATTCAGGGCAACAGCAAATGTTTTGTTGTGCTTTTGTTTCCAAAAAAAGATTTTTCTTTACATGTCATTCATAAAGAGAAAAGGCTCAGACCCATATATTTGAGGTAAAATTATTATATCCGTTTGGATATCACTGTTCTAGAATTTCCTCTTTTTTTTATTTATTTTTCAGGACAGCGGCTGAATTTCACAGTCTCTACAGCTGTGTATATGTAACCTCCTGAGTGACATTTATTCATTGCCAGCCTGCTGCTCCACAGTACAGTTCTATATGAAGTCTGTCGCTTCTACTCAAGAATCTGTACCAAGTAGCGCATTCTGCTGAGAGTCTGTAAAAGATGCATGCATGGTGAAACATGGTCAATCCCCCATTAAGTGGAGTGTGCATCTGCTCAGTGCTGCTTTTGGTGTTTAAATGATGCTATTTATATAGTCCTTTTTCCCCCTCTCAGGAATTAAAATGTAAGTGCATGCATCATCTCTGCTGAAACAATATTCAAATATCATCTTGTCTTGCACAGTTTAGAATTGGGGAGGGAAGAAAAGGGTGCTCATGCTAAGGGAAACCAAGGTAGATGATGAGCATAATCCAATGCCCTTTACTGGAAGAGGTGATATGCTGGATACTTTTTTTCTGAAAGTTTGAAGGGAACGTAATTGTCTGGGAGCACGTTGCAGCAATACTTTGCACTTCAAGAAACAGTTTAGCACCACATCTCCTAAATGTACCTTGAGGTGTGCTGTTTGCATATGTCTTGTTCAAGCCAAAACATGCAAACAATACAGCAGAAGCAATAGTTGTCCTCTAGAAACAAATATTTTGTGTGCAGACAGAGAGGGGTTAAGAAAAGCAAGGGGAAAGACATTAAGGAAAGTAGATGATGAGCAGGGTGAGGTCAGTGGAAGGACTACTGTTTCAATTTGATGTTCCAAGCGTCAGTAACGAGCACAGATTAGAAGTAACCAAATGTTCTCTAGCATTATGTCTCTGGGTTTTAATTTGGTACAGGAAGGGTCCTTCTTTCCTTTTCATCTTCTTAAAATACTTCATTTTGCAGATTTTTGTAGAGAAGAGTCTTTAATGAGTAAACACATTTGCAAAAGCTGGGGTATAATCTATTCCATAAAAGATATTCCTATATTTTAATACTTAGGGCACATTTTCATACAGTGATTGCCTTGCTAGTACCTGTCCTTGTAGCACTGATTAATTTTTCAGCTAGTAAGATCTACAGAATTGGAAAACCTTTAAAAATGGTGAATACATGTATACCCGAGGAAAATCACTCTCAGGTTAACTAAAAACTATCCGTGGTGGGTTGACCACTGACACGGGCTGCTTGGCACTTGGAGAGCTTTAACACAGAAGGTGATTGCTGTAACTATGAGGTTCTGAAACACCTATGTATATGTTAATTTGTTCAACCACTTATGTTCTTTCTTTACAGAAGCACCTTTTTGCTAGGTCACATCGTTTTTTCCCCTGTGCTGATTCACTCTACTTTTTTCCTCTTTTGCTGCTTGTCGGATGCTTTCTCTTTAAGACTTCCACCCCCTACTGCAGTGGAGATACTTACTTACTGAACTGTAATATTTTGGAGAACTTTGCCATTTGATCTTCTTAGATAAATTCAGTGGTGAAGTGGAGCATTGTAAAAACTGAATAATTTTCACTGAATCCAGAATTCCGTCTTCGTTTAACTAAAAGATTTCATACTTAGCATTCTGTCTAAGCTAGCTGCTTCGTAACTCTGAGTAAGTTCAACACTAGTTTCCCGCAATGCTGAATCTTATAAACATCAAGTAAGCGACATTTTTTAAAATCAACTTTGGAGATTTTTTTACATTATTAGCTCTGTACAAGCATTGAACTATAACATCGTTTAGAAAGATTCACCTAAATTGCAAGGGGTTTATAGCCTTTTTTATTGGAATAATGACAGGCAGAGAGGCCACTTCTGGCAAGGATCAGTGGCAGATTACCATTTTCCGTTCCAGACTACATTCATTCAGGGAAAGACCCGTGAGGAGTGTTGTGGCAAATGAGAGGAAACTGCTAGTATCTTATTTATCCAAAATCGGTAAACACTATGTTTCCCAAAATACATGTATGTATACTTTCTATTTATATATGTCCTTGAAAAAGCTGCTGAAGCTCTTTGTTCTTAAAGATGTTTCTGCATTTGGTGAAGGAGATGCACATCTATGAGTAGGGATTTCAGATATTCTAAATTAGTTGCAGATTTCCCATCTAAAAAGTGAACTCTGGAAGCAGAAGTAAGCAAATGAAATAGCCTCAACTCTCTGTTTTGTATCTTAATCTTCTTCAGAATCATACCCATCTTCAACCTATAGGAACCTGGGAGAGTGGAAATAAGTGGCTTGCAGCTGTTTTCCTGAGTGTAACAGACTACATATTTTGTAGCTGGAAATGTCAATGATTACAGTTATAAAAAATAAAACCCAAGAGTTAGAACTACTAAACCTAAACCACAATTTTATTTCTCCATCTATAAACTTTTAGTGCAAGTAATTTAGAATAAAGGCATCTTGAAATTTTACATCAGTGTTTAGAAGGAAATTTCTTCCAGATTTCTGCCAGTGAGAGCATTTTAGCCACTAGGGCCCAGCTGCTGAAAAACATATTTTCTCTCTACACTTCAGTTTCAGTATCACCTGAAAATTAGAGGTTAAAAAAATGATTCCCAAAAGTCTCTTACTGATGAGCCCACCACCATTTCCAAATGCTGATTTGAACTTCGGACTTCTGAACTGAGCTATTTTGACATATACCGTCACTAGAAGCATAAATGAAAACCACCAAGAAACTATCTTTCTGGCCATAGGTGCACTCACCTTCTTTGTTCTTTTAATTACTGCCTGTAAATGAAAGTGCTTATTCTTTTAGTACTGCTGGGACATTACCAAACAATTTAAAACACTTAGCAGACTGTTCAATTGCAGGTAGCGTTCTATATCTTCGTGTTTGGTGACTGTTTTCTCCTCCACATTCCTCATTCATCTGCTTTTCCACTGTTTTAATTGTGCTATGGCACAAAATCAATTAAAACCTTACTAATATGGTCATTACACATTAGTACTTGCTTTCATATGCTATCATTTCTTCTCCTCTTTCCAGTTTGAGGGAGGAATAAATATTTATTCACAGTCTAACAATCTTGAAATGAGCAGAAGTACCTACAAAGGACTCCGAGTTACGGTGGGGGGCAGTTTAGGCTCCTGTCAGACTTTCTGTCAGAAGTTTCAAATTTTAGTTCTGCATCCAAAGCAGCTTGCATGGATTGACAAAGTTACTTCTTCTTTTAAACAGCGTAAAAGGGATCAGAATCTGGCTCTTGGCATTTCCTCTCCTGTATCATGTTTTTTCACATCAGTGCCCAAAGTGTTGTGGAATAAACATTTGCTGCTGGCAAAACGCAAATCTGTATCTGTATACAGTTTTCTCTTGAGAAAACCAAGCGCAAAACCCTCAGCACTGCTTTGCCCTGGGGCATTTGTTCACTATTCTAGAAATGAGGCGTCGAAAAGAGTCTGTCAGTGTGAATCTTTTTTCAGACTCGCCTGCGTGGGTATGCCCACATCGTGTGGTCTCGCAGTAGTCCTCTTCAGTTTGGGTCAAGTCAGCCAGTGGGGCTCCTCTCTCCCGTGTCGGTCCCTTCATTGGTTTTGGTCAATGACACATATTGATAACACCCAGAGACCTCCCAAACAATTCCTTTTCAGTACAAGTGGGTTTAAAGTACTTACCAACTTTTTTCCTCTGTTTTATAAATCCAAATTAATTTTCCACTGACTTTAAACAGATCTTTCTGACTCTTACACACTCTTCCTTTTTCTTTCCGCTATGTGTAAGTTTATCTCCTACAAATATTCATTTAAAGTCCTGAAGGCCCAGTGTTGCTCTGGCATCTCCAAACTGAAGTTTTATTCATCTGTTTTACCAGTTCTACAGCAAGTTCCACGGACATCAACAACGATCGACGATGCCTTGCCTTGTCTTGTTGCATCTTGCAGATTTTCTGCTTTCCTCGATTCTGTCTTATTAGATCCTCTCAATAACTGTTATACATTTACACCCACAATCTTTCCTTAAGTCACAGCTTTCCTTTTCTTTGTGAAGTTAGACAAAACAGACAAACAACCAAAAAAATCTAGAAAACTGCCTCCTGCCTTCTTCTCTAGAGTTTTAGTTTTCCTGGATAATTTGCTTTCTGCAATCTTTCCTCTCTGAGCTCAGCCTGCTGCAAGCTCAGCACCCTCCAAAACCACAGCTCAAATATATTCTAATTTTATACAATTCAGGTCTTTTTGTGCTATCTCAAAGAAGTATGTGGTGTGCCTCAAGTAAGAGCATTTACCTGCAATCTTTTGTTTGTTTGTTTCAGAAACCTTCCTGAATTATACAGAATTTCCTTTTTGTATTTACTAAGAAAGTAACATATGTGCTGGTGAATAATAAGTAAATCACTTCAGCAAAAGAGTAATAATTTTGTTTTTTTCAGTGTAAGCTGTTCATAAGTGTAATACGTACCGACAACCTTTAACACAGCTTCACCTAACAGATTCCCATTGCGAGCAAGACCAAACAGGTGGCAACCCCCAACCGGTGCCCTGTTATCACTGAGCAGCTTTGATCTACTTAATGTATAATAAATAAGCTTCTGCATTTTAATCATCTTGCTGCTTTTGTATCACTGGTGTTGCAAAATTAGATTATTTTTGATCATTTATTTATTTCCACATACCTACCAGCAGACAGATGATGTACCAGCTGGAACTTACTATGCTGCATACCCACCACTTACCTGTCCACCTTTGTCCTATTCCTATGCCTGCAAAAGATATAGCAATTCTTAATTACTTTTTTTTTTTTTTTACTTTACACCATGTAAGAGACTTATCCCTTTGGGTTAGGACATTGACTGATGGAAAATTCACTTAGGGTTGAAGTCCCCTGGTTTCTACAAGTACTCCTCACTCTACAGCTGCATTATGCCCTTATGCTCCAGTAAAGATTAGAAATTTATTTTGCCAATAAAATTAAAATTAAGGATTCCTTCTAAATAGCAATCTCAATTCTGCTGTTACATATACACACCAGTCTAAGGTTGCTGCTGTAGTGTTTTTAGTAATTTAGTACTCATATCACTATTGAAATTCCCTGCGCTTAGTTATGGTCAGTGTGATTGTGTCAAGGCAGGGATGATCAGATCAAACCATATGTCATCGTTTAACCTGGCAGCCATCAACTAGGACCCTCCAGCCGCTCGCTCACCCCTCCCCTCACCCCCCAGTGGGATGAGGAGGAGAAATGGACAAAAGGGAAAACTCCTGGGTTGGGATAAAGACCGTTAAGGAAGACAGCAAAGGAAACACTAGTCCTCCTCCTCCTCCTACTGAATATGCAAAATAAACTATATACAATACATTTTTCTCACCAGCACCCAATGACTGATTCTCAATCAGTCCCCAAGCGGCGATCGCAGAACCCAGAACTTGTGGATTTTGTGAATTTCACAAAACTCACGAAAAAACTCACGAACTCCCAGAAAAGTGCAAAGTCCTGGACAAGAGAGGATTTGAACTCATGGAAAAGAGAAGAGCTTTTCTATTCCCTGGCCAACATCAACATTCTTCCTGTACTAAATCCAAAACACAGCAGCTACTGGGAAGAAAATTAATTCCATCCCAGCTGAAACCAGGACACCTTATCTATATAAAAGGCATTATTGAAACCAATAATGTTTATATAATAAATGAACATGCAAGAATAGTAGCATAGCACAGTGCTATATTGCTTATGTGTGGGTAATTTTTTCATACAACTTGCTTTACCTTGAATTCACTGAAATCGAGTGCTAAATTTCTCACCAAATTATGTAATGTTAAACTTAGCACTTTATTAAATGTTGAGTTAGAAGGAGGAAAACTACAGAACAGACATTCAAATTGGTCTGTAAAGGATATTTTAAATTATCCTCTTAACTGAAAATTCCACAGAAAGACAAAGTAGAGAAAAATAGAATTTCAGCATAATGGCCTAAATCAAGAAAATAAGAACTGTCTTTTTCAATGTTGGAGTTGGTGTCTAGAACTGATTTCTATAAACAGAGCCCATCCAGGAACAAGCAAACCCATGAAATTAAAAATCCATCAAATTCTTTTAAGTGAGAGATTGGGACAGTGTGCCAGTGTGAGAACAACCTGTACTCACTAAGGAATGCAGCCAATATTTTGTTTGGAAGTAAAACTCAGCTCAGTATGTAGTAGGCGATGCACTAAAAGGGTTAGAGGATTGTCATTGCACACTGTGTTTTTGCAGTTTACAAACTTGGCAAGATGCTGTGGTGTATGTGAAAACAGAGAAGTTCAAGAGAGCAGATGAGCAGTCTTCTAAGTCCTGCCCTTTATCAGTTTCTTACAGAAATTGGTACCTAAACCATTCCTTTGTAGATAATGAAACTTTAAGAAACATGCCACGAGAAGTCAGCTGCTCTGCTCTTATGCATTGGAGGTGCTTCTTCAATTAGTTAACTCTGCCAAAAATTGTGCCAGTTTTTGAATGGAAATAATAGTTCTCTTCCCTTAGAAAATTTGACTACTGCAAACTTTGGAAATTGCATTCAGGATATTTTAAAAGAAATTATGATATGGCAGCTCTGCATTGTTAGCAAGTTGGTTTTGTCAAATCAGTTGCTTTCTGGATAGAAAATCCACTACTTAAAAATAGTTACTTTGATTAACAGCTGATTTCTTTGGTAGGCTTATCAAGAAAGCTTGAGGATCTAGCACAGCAAGGCACTTGTGACTATATTGTATTGCATGGCTTTTAAATCACAGAGCTTTGAGCTGATCTAGAACTCTTCTGATTCCTCAGTGTAGGGAGATGTTTCACCATTTTTTAGTACAATGGATTTATTTCTGCAACCTGGAAAAAAAAAAGTTTGGTTTTTTTTTAAATTTTTTATATGTACATATGTACGTGTAAATAAAGTCATGCCTTAGGTCCACGGGAGCACTAAGTCGGAAGCAAGAGTCGCTGTGTGGAATTTGGCCCAGGAGATGACTGTTATTCTCAGGGCAGACACACGTAGCAGCATAGGTATAAGATAATGTGCCACTAGAAAGTCCAAATAACCAAAATATTGTCACATTTGGAGAGTTGATCTCTCTGGGCTATATCATAGACGAAATCATTTAATTAAATGGCAGCATAGATGTAGTCCCACTGGCCTTGTTTTCTCCAGATTACTAGGAAGTTTCATGTACAATGTTGACATGGAAAGAACTATCCAAACTAGTCACTTTCTTCATCTCTGACCCAACAGAGTGCACTGTCATCACCAAACAATCATTTTCATTGCACATAATCCCTTTAAGATTTTAAAATAAACACTGGCCTCAGTGAAGGGTAATGTTTATTTTGAAAATTGTCAGAAAAATAATAAAAATATGGCGTAAAGAAGAAAACCCAAAACATTTATTTGTTTGAGGAGTGGAAGACTTTTAATGATGATAACTTACTGATGAACAAGAAATACGTTTCTTCTCTTTGAATCCTAAATTGTAATTCTTAGAATAAAGCCAAATGAATACTCAGTATGGCAAGCTGCTAAAAATAAAACTATCCAAAGGTTTTAGCTCAGTATTAAATACACTGATTCGATAAAACCAGTGGATTATATGGGGTCTAATCCTTCACTCTCTGCTTGGCCTCTGTTTGGCAAAATTCTTAGTCTGTCAGCTTCTGCAAATCTTTGCAAAATTATTTTTCTCCTTAACAAGTTATTTGCTTCGTTAGTTACCCTAAAAACAGAACAAATTGAGGGACATGAGTGGAAGAATAATAATTTGAGAAATAATGACTGCGGATTTTTAAGAATAAGAAATAAAAGCAACTGCAGCAACAAAACTATGGAAAAGTAACAAGAGATTAATTTCAACTACTGATAAAAAGTATAATGTCCGTAAGAAAAATAAGTTTCATTACTAAAGTGCAAAAGTATTTAGACACCACATATCTTAACCTAGTTTTTATTTAAAAGGTAAGGTGGAAGGTCTTTTTTTTATTTTCCCTTGGTTGATGCATATTATTGTAAAGGCATTAACTGAAGTGGCGCTAATTGTTTGCAAAATGGCATTTGGCTCTAAAGCTGGCAACCACTAGCTAGAGCTATTGATAGTAATTGAAGGAAAATTATTTGCCTCGAGAGAAGAATGACAATTTAAAACACCACTATATTTTCTTCATATGACAGACTGAGTTTGTTGTTTTGGGATCCAGGATGAATGCTCAAACAGTTGCAACATTTTCTAAGACAAGAGGTGTGAGTTTAGATGATCCTTCTTTCTAACTTTAAGGACACTCAGGAAATCATCTTCTATACATTAGGTAATATATTATCTATGTCTATTAAATTTATGGCAGCATAAAATTCCAACTTGTGGACACTATTAAATAAACAAATGGTTTGGATCCTGTGCATGCTCTGCATTTGTAGTGTACTATGTAGATATGTAGAAATCTTGGTTGAATTTAATACTATATTTTTCTTGAGAAGAAGGTGACCAAAACTGTGTGATGTTTCTTCTGACTGATAATACGGAATTAGGTATTTTGAACTTCTAAAATAATTTGACATTCTGTGTCATGTGGTGAGGGAGGTGACAAAAATGGGTAACTCTGCTTAGTCCTAGCAAAAAGAATTTTCTCTTTAGGTCTGGACTATTTTAGAAAAGCTGAAGATGTTGATATGGTAGAACTGTATGTTGACATTTCTGATAGTTTATTCAGGGGAGTTAGATGTAGCAGCAGGGGTCTAAAAACATTTATATGGACCATAACTAAGGTTTAAATCCTTAATATTTTAGGGCTGTGTGGATTGTTCAGAATGTAGATTGCACTTTTGAAAGCAGTTTCTTGAAGATGAAGAAAATAGTTCCAAATACAAATTTGGAAATTGTTTAGTTCAATATGCAAAAATGCTCGATATAGAAAGAAAAAAAAAATTTTGGGGTGATTTTGAGCTCCACACAATCACCATTGTCCTTAATTTAATAGTGGACTATGGTAGGTCCTAAAAGTCATCTGTGTACCTTTGGCCATAAATGTCAAGGCTCTTTGATTTGTGTAGACAAGGCATCTCTGATTTTCACTGCAAGTTTTTCATGGCAAATTCAGCTATGTTTCTCGAAAGGGAATCTCCATTTTGCAGGTTTATTCTTTCACGAAGAGATTCCATTTTCTGTTTAATAACAAAGATCAGGGAACTGAATGAAGGTATGCCGGTAGAATTGCAAGCTGTTTGAAGCCTTGTTGAGAGGTACCGTGAGAGATTTGGCTCAATTCAGCCATATGAAATACTGACAGCATACGTAGACATTGAGTTCTGTTAAATACATTCCCATTATTAGATTTAGTTAAATACAAAATTTAAACTGTGCCATATAGTTTAGCAACACTTTTTTTGTATCAGCTATCATCCACAGGATTCTTTGCTGAATTAACTGCCAGCTCCTGTGCCAGAGACAGAAGGAGCTACACAAAGATACCTAAATGCAAAAGCTGGGAGGACTAACTTTGCTAGGAAGAACCATAATATAGTTAAGTAAATGGAAGGAGCAGAAGGTGTCTGGAATTATGTGAAGCATGTGCCAAAGTGTAAATGCTTGAACTTGTCACAGGAGACTTGAATGAAATCCTTTTCTTACACTTAGCCACAAAATAATTTTTATCTTACCTCAAAATTCATTCCTGTCCCTCTTTGCTGAAGTATTTAAGTGCTAACATACATTTAGATTAAATTAGGATAAAATGAGATCCGTGCCCTAGGACATAGCTCCATGGTAGCTGATACTGATTCATCTGTCTCTAGAAGCACCAATTAATGTAGGTATCTGTATGTCTGTATTTGTTTTGAACGACTGTATACATAAACACTGATTTTCACTCCTTGGCATGGACAAGATGAGACTATTGGCACTTTCCATTAAAGGGCACTGCCAGAGGTGTATGAATAATTGCCTCGTTTTGTAGTCCAGTTAAAGTACATTTTTTAGAATAATGTTTTGCAATGAAATAAAAACTTTTGATTTCAGACATGTCAGACGAGAAATTTTTCCTATCTATAATTTTCTTTTTTCTTGCTGTTACAAAGGCTGACCTCAGTTTGGGAATAGTTGCACAACCCTAAACCTGAAGCTGCATTTCTATGCAAATAAACCATGAGAAATGTTACCTGGATCAGATGAAGGAGTTGGCTTGGATGGAATTACTGGTGAGGCAGGCTAGTTAGGTGTAGCTGCTCTCTCCTCCCATTAACTTCTCTAGGCTGGTTCCTTCCCCAAGTGCAGTGCTGCGCTTTCCTCTGATTTCTGGATCCCCGCGTAAAGACACTTACGAAGAGAGAGCAAAGCAATCATGCTGTGCAGGAAGACTCAGCTTTGCTCATCTTACACTGGGGTATTGGGAGAAGCTAAAGACTGTCCAGTTTTGAAACGAAATCAACGCAAGTTTGATTCACCAGGCAGGGGGAACCATCCCTTTCCCACATGGGAGCTGCGTGTGGCCTAATCTAGGGAGAAGGTTAGGAGCAGACCTCAAACTTTTCATATTTGCTAAGCTCAACAACCTCAACATGTCTGGGAAGATGATGGAAAAGCCTAGTGTGAACATAAAATTAGGCAGGGCCACTTGTTGTTACAATTATATATTCTAATGTTATGGATAGTGTATTATAATCATTGAGGAAACAATATGGTAGTTATGACAGGTTCACAGTATATTTTAAAGTAAAAAAACTACAAGTTCTGTGAGAACACAGCAAAGCATCCATCGCTAAAATACAGACACCAAAAAAACTGAATGTATTAATTCAAGGGTGCAAAGTTTGCCTAGCTCGTGGTCTGATTGGGAACTTGCCTGTGTAGAGCCGTCATGAAATGCAATAGATTTCATTGTCCTCTTCTTTTACTACCTAAGTGCAGCCTTACCATCAGAACATTCCAGTCCGTAATCTCCTAGCATGATCTAAGCAGCTTTTTTCCCCAAAAATGATTATTTTATCTTGTAGACAATATTTGCATAGGGACATTTTGAAAAAATGCCCTCAATGAAAGAAAAACTTTTCTGTTTGTATGATATTAGTCATAAAAAAAGATTTGATAGTGTAAAAAAACCCATATTTTATGGAATACAACCAAAAAGTAAATTAGTAAAAAGGAAGACATGCTTCTCCTCTAACATCTGTGGAAGACTTTGGAAGATAGGGCTGCTTGTTAGGGACCAAGAATGCATGGTGACCAGTAGCTAGCATCAGGTTTTCTGGGCCCTGAGTGAAGTAGGACTGTAAGATGCAGGATTTCTTGCTGTTGAGATCTATACACGAATAGGAAAAAGTAGAGAAGGTAATGATTTGGGAAGCCAGCTTTTGTGTTTGCAATACATAATTTTACGTGTGGAAAGAAAGATTTTGAGGTGAAAAGAGAGTCAGTGAGCAAGAGAGTTTATGAAATCCTGCTTATTTTAATCCCCTAGGAGGCAAAACAGTGATTTATTTCTAACTGGGCTCGCAAAGAAAAGTAAGAAATGGAGTTTGCCTTCATTGTTTTGTTTAATTTATCCTTATTAGTGTGCATTTTTCCTCAACCTTACTGCCTGAAATGTTAACCATTCATTTTGCCAGTACAGATTCCTTAAACCAAGAATTTACTATGGTATAATTATTATTTTTCAAGCCTTATTTGTAGATTGCAAAGATTAGCGAGCAGTTTTTCTTGGCAAAAGTTTTCTGCTGGTAGACTTTTAAGTCTTTTTTTCATAGTGTAGTGTTTTGGTTTTGGGTTTGTTGTTTTGTTTTTTTTTTTCCTATTAGCCTTCCAAAAGCTTTACTTCAGAAGGTTTTTTAATACTTTTAAGTTATCTAGCATTTTGCCAGAGCCAGGCTTCTTGATCTTCCTATGCTTGGGACTATTCACACTCCAGTTCATCTCCGTCCCGGAAGAGTAGGGGTTATTCCTTTCTTAATTTTCTTTCTTTCTTGTGGTTTGGTATGGAAGCAAGAAAAGAGCTTTTGGTATTTACAGGCGCTTACCTGAAGAGCTCATCACCCTGGTAGAACCTGGATGTGCTACCCACTGCATCCACTGATGCATGTGATCTTACTCGATCTCAGTCTTGCTCTGCTCCTCATCTCAGGGTCATAAACCTGGCAGTAGACTGAACGCACACTCTGCTACCGCAGGGTGTCTAAATTGTCACTGTCAGCTAAAAAAATAAATGTAGCCACTGCAAATTAGCCTTTACAAGATTTCAACAGGATGAAATTCATACATGTATCTAATATATCCAAAATGACAGGCACCCTCTCATTCATCTTTTATCAACAGCGCGCAATGCAGTGCGACATAAAGCACACACCGACTGCTCCTGAGGCTCCGTGACACTCATCTCGTAGGGTGACTAAGGTTTCAGTTTTAATCGGGTGTCTTTACTCCAGCAAAAGCAGGTACAGCCCAAAGGAATGCAGAGGTTGTGCCGTTGTGCATTCGGCAGGAGCAGACTGTCACACATGCTGTGTACCAGTACTTTCCATGCTGTGCATTAAATTGCTGCAAGCTCTGTAATATTTACTGCAGGATTCATTTTGTTAAAAAAAACAAACATAACAATTCCTCCTCCTACTCTGTCTGTTCTCATCATCTCGGTGAAATACGTCAGGTAAATTCCTGTGAGCTCTGCTTGCCGGTTACACGGCTGCCTCACAGCCAGGAGAACGAGCCCCGCGTAAGAAGCGCCCGTTCATCTCCCTTCGTGCAGGGCACGGACGGGGTTTCCCTCTGGACAGAAAGTGGTACGGCCCTTCCCCAACTCTCCCATGGTGTAAACAACTGATTATAGGTATATAGAGCTATGAATGTTTTAGGAGATCTTTAATTTACAGTGCAATGTCGAGGAAAATGCATGCAGAAATTCAAAACTGCTTTCTTCATTGCATTTACGGTATTTTAATGCGCTTTCAGTGGTAATGTGAAAACAGCCAAAAAAAAAACCCCAAACCAAACCAGCAGCATCCAAACCAGTATTCCCTTCTCGGCTCTTCTGAGAGAGCTATCAACAAATAGCGAAAAAATCCTGCAGGTGTCAGCCCTTGGAGCAGATTCGAAACAGATGATCCAGGAAAGTGTCATCATGCCATCCCAAGTGATTCTTACTTTTTATCTATACCAAGAAAAAGAAAATAGACTCAAACAGCGTAACGGATTACCCAGTCCGACACAGGGCACCACAACGTCTTCTAACAGGCAAAGCAAGCGCGTGCTGATCCGCTGCCCAGGTAACCGAGAAATAGTGAAGCCACACTTACAAGGAGGACTACACGCTTCCCAGAGCTACGGAAGCAAGACTTGGTTAACAGGAAGATGTTGTATCTTCGCTTTCAACGACAGTAAAACTAAAGGCACATCTCTTTAGTTGTCTAACTCATAAAGCGCTAAACTCGCAAGCAAACTGGTACTCCCCATGTTTGCCCTGCTCAGCGGTTTAGGCAGGGCCCTACCCATTCCTGCGCTGGGGCTTCCGTACCTGTCCGTAACGTGGAGTCACGATGCTGATCTCCTTCAGGAAACCTATGAAGGTTTATACTCAAACAATATTATTTCAGATTCAGTTATCTTCTCTTCATATTACTGTTTTTACTGTGTGTATGTCTACGGCTCTCTCCTCAGAGAAAAGGGAGAAAATTCAGTGAAGAACACACTAAAATTGAAAAATGAGGCTTCTCAAATGCACGGACTCTAGTAACCGTTTGGACAGCAAGCAATGCTACCTGAAAATACACTTCATCTCTTTTTTTTTTTTTCCTGAAAGAGTTTTTGGCATAATAAGCCAGTCTCAAATTATTATCCCTCATTTATTAGGGGGCTGTGGTTTCCCAATTATTATCCCTCATTTAGTTCCCCTTAAGCACCTGGTGCTGTTAAATGTTGAAGAGACAGATACCTCGATTAGACACAGTCTGGGACAAACCTACACTATAAAAGAAACAAAAACTGTTCTCCTTCTGGTTAAGGTCTCTGTGTAGGTGCACAAACTGACTGAATAGCCTTTGGATAAGAAAAGTACCACAGGGAATTAAAATTCTGCTTGCTTTGTGATCCTGTTTTATTTTCTACAGGAAGGAGGCTGTCTTTTATCAAATAAATGGCTTACAATTAAGTGTGGCATAAAGATTGGCTTCAGTTACAAAAGCCAAAGACAGTAACCATTTACACTGCAAACAAAATATGTTTTTTGTAATAAATTATGGGTAGCTTAAAAATAATTTTCAAAAAGAGTGGTATTGCTTGCATACACTGTATGGTGAAAGTATAATTTTGAGGTCAATCAAAACAGCTAAAAGCTTTTGTGACTTTGGAGACAACAGAACTACATTAAATAGATTTTTTTAATATAAAATCAAATTATAAAGTCGATAGGCCTTAATCCCTTAATCCTTCCACATTCTTGTTTTCCCCTGGATGTTCGTGAGCGGGTAATAGTTCGATTTGGGAGATCAAAGGGTTAATTTGCTTTTCAATTGAGGAATGACTCAGAGTTCCCCTTTATTGTTTAAAAAAAAAAAGAAAAAAAGCGGTGTGTGGGTGTAAGGTAGGGAAAAAAAGCCAAGAAAATGGATTCACTAATTGGGGTTTTCACCTGCTGTGAGTCTAATTGAATACAATGCTTTATTTGTAACTCCAGGAGAAAGAAGATTATGCAAAGTATGAGATATTCAGACCAGTTTTTAAATTCTTATTACTTGGCACTGTTGTATGGGAAAGAAGACCAACGTGATAACAGCAGCATCCAGCTTCTGTTAAGGCGGACAGGGGAACTCCAGAAACGGTGAAAATTGAAGAAATATGTATGGGGGGGGTGTGTCAGTACCGGATACTTCTTGAAGGAAAACAAACCGCTTTTGGTGTGAAACGGCAGGCTTCTGGCTACACTGAGTCCCTTTGTGTGACACGGGCAGCTGCGCTCTCCTTGCGACGGACCGTGAGGTTCCTCCTGCGTGGCGTGCCGAACGCCCCGTTTTAAAGGCTTAAAGAGAGGTGTCCCGCTTCTTAATGAAGAAAGACGGGCAAAGATGGGGTGGTTGATGTAACACCACTGACAGCCTTCAGCCAGTTCAGTCTTTGCCCACCTTTCGGGTTCAACGCCGAGCGATCTGATACAGCATCTGACCTAGTACCAGGTCCACTGAAGTCAATGGAAAATTCTCAACAGAGTCCAGCAAGCTTTAACGTAGTGATTTATGTTTACACACAAACAAATCATCTTTTCTTTGCATGTTGGGGTAGCGCTGTGGATCACAGGCAACTGAAAAGTCTGAATTAGACCTTTTAAAACAAAATAAAGTTGCCTAGAAGCTATGAGAATTGAACGCTTCATTCCGTTAGGTTTTGTATTTGCTTGGGGGCCTAAAGGGCTGAACCTCGAGCATCTCCCACTTTCAAGAAAAGCTGTTTTCTAGAAAAAAACGTGAGGGCTTTGCTCGAGCTGCTTGTTGAGCTTTTCCTGAGATCGGACGACCCGGCTACCTGGAGCCGTAAGGGCAGCCCTAAACATCGCGCTGCTCGGGACGAAGCCCACCGAGCGCGGTGCTGACCGACGCCCGCGGAAGGGAAGGCAGCCTGTGGGCCACACATACGCGGGTGGCACAGCGACAGCGGGCGAGCCCAATTTCCCGCGCTTCTGGGCCCGCGCCGTCCGGTGCGAAAGCGGGGGCTGCCACGAGGCACCCTGTGCGGGTGGCTTCGCCGAGAGCGCGGAGGCTGTGAGGCTGGAGGAACTCACGGGGAGAAAACGGAGCCTGGGAGGCTGGAGGAACTCGCGGGAGCCGGACTCGGGTCCCCGGCAGCACCGTCCCCCCCGCTGGGGAAGCCCCGCCGCGGGCCCTCGCAGGTGAAGTTGCCCCCTCTCGGTTTATTCACCGGCGAAACACGCGGAGTTAAGGGCGCCGAGGCTGGCGGCCGCCACGCCGAACCCCACGCCGGGGCCCACCGCGGGCCCGTCCCGGCTTCGGTGCCTGTTTTAATTACGTTTTACTCCCCAAGCCCGCTGGAAACGAACAGCCCCACCGGGGAGGGCGGGGGGGAGCTCGGGGCGCTCCCCGTGGGGCCGGCACTGCCGCCGGGGCGGGGCGGGGTAGCCCCGCCCCCTCCGTGCCTCCCTCCCGGCGGGGAGGCCGCAGTGGCGCTCGGCGGCGGGGCCGGGCAGGGCTTGTGCTGCGCTGAGGTGGCCGCGCTGCTGCTGGTGCTGCTGCTTCTGCCTCCGCGGCGCCGCCGCCATGAGGGAGCAGCGGAAGGGGTGAGGGGGCTGCTGGGGGGCGGCGGCGGCGGCGGGGGTCTCTCAGGTGCTTCAGCGGCCATCCCGCGCTCGGCGGCCGGGCGGACCGGGAGCGTCTGTATCGACCCGGGGGGAGGTGGAGG
>Ga0065711_1027096_pt1 | contig 54220 bp, 35 predicted proteins | sample Hoacrofraction12_FD_59098 | JGI IMG/M metagenome (GOLD analysis project Ga0065711, IMG submission 59098) | Hoatzin crop microbial communities from Cojedes, Venezuela - Epithelial fraction 12 v2 (version 2) | ecosystem: Host-associated > Birds > Digestive system > Esophagus > Crop | place...
TGATTTGGTCTTTTTTTTTTTTTTTTGGCTTGCAATGGATGTGGAATAGCCCCAAAGCTCCCAAGCAGCATGAGTGGACCATAATTCCCAGCTTAAAAGCTTGACCAAGCCAAACACTTGTTGCTGGTCAAATTCTTCAAATTCTTCCAACAGCTGTGTGTGTGAAGTGTTCTGTCGAAGAATTTGATGCATGAGTGTCAGCCTGGTAGAGAGACTGGGTCCTGCCATAGCCTGGAAGCTGTTCAGCCACTTTCAGGAAGGGAAAGGAGGTGTGAAGTAGTAGCGGTCAATTACAGCCCCACTGTAAACAGAGAAAAGGAAAGGGAAGAGGTGTAAAGCTATACACACTGATGGGCGATGGGCGTATAGCAAGGCAGGGTGCTGCCGCTTAGACAGCACTTGCCAGGAGAGGAGGCAGCTCTCCACCCTGGTGAGCTGCTTTATTTCAACGTGTGAGTTGGAATGTGCTTTATTCTCGCCGACTGGAAGTATGTGGTAGGATGTTGCGACAAAAAACCTATTAATCTAGCTCATGGAAGAAGCAAGTTGATGCAAAATGTTTTTTCTTTAATGTGGGTAGTATGAAAAGCTTTTGTCATGCATGCATTAAAAGTGTGATTTCAGGAAGCTTTGACTTTAGGAGATGCTATGCCTCAAGCTCTCTACAAGAATATTTTTAAAGATTATTGTGATTCGATTCATCACTTTTCTAAATGATGACCTCTAGCTACACAGTTTTTACACCAGTGTAACTTCCCAGACCTTGATATTCATGTTCATTTGGGAGGCAAAAGCTGAGCCCATGACTATCCATGTAAAAGAATGATGGTGACCCAAGACTTAGATGGTACGTGATGCTGTTACAACACTTGTGGGTTTTTGCAACACCAGCTTCTGGATATTAAGTCTCTTCCCAGTTCAAGCATTTTTTCTGCTAAAAACAATGCTTGCCTCACCCTCCAAACTGCCCTTCAGCCTGAAGACATTTAGCTTTTTTTTCATTCACACATTTTCACTTAAAAATATGGGTGTCTATTGCAAAAGTTTGCAGCTCTTTGGAGATAAAAATGTTTGACTGTGAAAATCAGGTAAGAGTATGCTTACAATGAACTTCCTAGTTCAGAAACCTCAGAAATTTACTGCTGCCTCCTTTGTGCTGTGTGGCCACTCAGATCTGCTTGTAATGCCAAAGATGCACAACTAAGCACAGGATACCTCCTTTCACTTCTGGAACCTATTTACTCCTCTGACACTTCAGCCCTCACTTCTCTGCCTCCTGTGATTTCTTTGTTTTTCATACTCGTGAACTTCCAGCTTTATCTCATGCATCTGGTACAATCAGGTCTTTAGGAAGCTAACAGGGCTGAGAATTACTCATTCAGGAGGCCAATCCTTCTTGGTTTAACAACAAAACAAGACACTCATGAACTGGCTCTTATTTGCAGCCTGCTACTTTTCTCTAAAGATTCAGCTCACAGTGTTTTGATACCAATGGCAAGAAATCAGATTTCTAAGGTTTTCAAAGGTGTCCTTGATGGCCACTACATTCCAAGCTAAATACTTTTTTGTAGTTTGAAAACCAAAAAAATGTATTCGGTTTATGTGGTAAGGTCTTGCTAGTGGAGGGGCTGCAGGTATGGCCTCAGTGAGCAGAGACCAGGAGCTGCCCCCATATCAGACAGAACCAGTCCCAGCCAGCTCCAAAACAGACCCGCTGCTGCCCAAAGCTGAGCTCCTCGGCGAAGCTGTTGGTGCCTCTGTGATAATGTACTTATGAAAGGGTAAAACCCACTGTGCAGCAGCTGTGAGAGAGGAGGGAGAAACATGTGAGAGAAACAGCTGTGCAAACACCAAGGTGAGAGACGAAGGAGGGGGAGGAGATGCTCCAGGCACCAGAGCAGAGATTACCCTGAAGCCCCTGGAGGAGACCACGGTGAGGCAGGCTGTCCTCCTGCAGCCCATGGAGGACCAGATGAACATGTCCTGAAGGATGCTGCAGCCCATGGAGAGGAGCCCTCACAGGACCAGGTTTTCTGGCAGGCTCTGTGGCCTACGGGGCACCCATGCTGGAGAAATTCTTGAAGAACCACAGTCCATGGGAAGGACGCCATGCTAGAGCAGGGGAACAGAGGAGGAAGGAGCGACAGATACAAAGTGTTACAGACTGACCGCAACCTCTATTCCCCATTCCCCATTTCTCCCTCCCACCCATCCTCCAGTAGAAGACTCGGGAGTGAAGGGGTGAAAATGAGCCCAGGAAGAAGCGGGAGTGGGGGAAGGTGTTTCAGTGTTGTCTTTGTTTCTGACTATCCTACTCTATTTTTAACTGACAATAAATTAAATTCATTTTCCCCGAATCGGGTTTGCCCGTGACAGCAGTTCATGAGTGATCTCACTGTCTGTAGCTCAACTCTGTTTTATTTATTGACCCATCTGTTGAGAAGGGACAGTGAGCACATGGTGACCAGCCCAGGAAAACCCACGATGAAAGTATATGACCAATAATATTTGAGTAGCAGCATCACTGCATCACTAAGTTTTCAAAGCATGTATAGCACACACACACTCACCCCTTAGTTTTCTCAGCTATGCAACACGAATGGTGAAATACCCGAGGAATTTTGCAGTCTCAAGGACTTGAGAGAGGAGAGGCCAAAAGAAAGGAAACCAACTCTGAAGGGAAGCTGATGAAACAGAACCAGTGGGTTGAGTAGGTTTAAAAAAACAGCAGGTGGTTTAGAGCTGTAATGAGGAAAACAAGCCTCTAGTTCAAAAGCAACTGCTTTCTTGTCCATTTACAGGATAATCAATATCTCATCCTAAAACATCTGTGAGCAGATATAAAAAAGAAAGAATGCTTTATTCTATAAAAGATTTGCTGACCAAGCCCAAGCTCCATCAGAAATGGAAGCATAAATAACTGCAGAATATTGATAATGTTTCTTAGGGAAAAAGAGCTGAATAAACAGCACTGAATAAAATGTAAAATTGCATTTTATCTTTCTGTTTTCTTGTAAACCTCTGTGCTAGCAGACATGAACAGTGTCTGCCTCTAGCATTTGATCAGAATTCTTTCTCAGTCAGCCTTTTTTTGTTTCCCTCCCTTATTTTAAGCGTAATTATCAGATTGATAAATATGTGCATCAAGCATAACATTAGCAGAGCCTGTGTTCTGAATTACTGTGGGATTGGTGCTTTTAGGGAGCAGAAACAATTTAGGACTAGAAAATGAACATGTTTCACTGAACAGATTATCTTTTTCAGCTAATAATAGTTCATATCAAATACCATTTTGTGAAAGATAGAGACCAACTTGCACAGTCTCTGCAAAAAGAGTGGAAAATGTTCCCTACAGTACTTGCATATTATGAAATCAATTTTGCCTTAAAGGACACTTTTCAGAGTAGTTTAAATCCTAAAACAGGTCTGTATGTTGCTGTGCTCCTTGTATATTTATGTTGTGGTAAGCAGTGCTAGGACCCAGCAGTGCTCCCACTTCAGGCTCTGTGTAGAATTAGGCTTACACTCACAGTAAGGACAGTGGACAGTGAATTGTTCAGATCCGGAGAATTTTTGTCTTGAAAGTTCCAGTTAGACCCTATAATACATACACCAGCTTAAGCCAAACATCCAACTCTTTCAGTAGGTCAAGGTAGTCTCTCTTTGCAGCTCCATTACAGAGTGCTGGTCCATCTGCTTTTCTGCTCCACAAACCAAGGCTCGCTTTCCACACAAACACTTGCAAACAATATATTCTTCTCCTTAGTACTTCAGACTTTCCTGAAGGCAAGCTTAGCTTTGACACCTTTAGGAAGAGTTCAGCCTGGTACTTGCAAGCCTCTCAGGTAGTGACAACTTTATTGCCAAGAGAAAAAGATGAGCTGTCTGAAACAACATGCTTCATTCAGTGAGCTCAAATCCTGTACATGGCCTGGCGCTGGACACCACGAGGCGATAGCAAGGTGGCAATCAGCCAAGGAGCAGCTAGCTCCGTGTTTCTCATGTAGCGCTCGCTCCCTCCGTTTTTTATCGTGGCAGACTGGCAGTGACACCAGCTGCTGTAGTGCCTTCCAGCCCCCTCCCTCGGTGCCTGCAGCACAGAACTGGGTGGCCGCACCAGGCGCTGGGGACGAGGTGCTTTTAGGTGGTGGAAGTGCTGAGCTGGAGGCTACTTAACAAGCATAGAATCATAGAATGCTTTGGGTTGGAAGGCACCTTTAGAGGTCATCTATCCCAACCCCCTGCAGTGTGCAGGGATATCTACAACTAGATCAGGTTGCTCAGAACCCCGTCCAACCTGGCCTTGAATGTTTCCAGGCATGGGTCCTCCACGACCTCTGGGCAACTTGTTCCAGTGTTTCATCACCCTCATTGTAAAAAATTTCTTCCTTTTATCTAGTTTAAATCTACCCTCCCTTAGTTTAAAGCCATTACTCCTTGTCCTATCACAACAGGCCTTGCTAAAAAGATTTTCCCCATCTTTCCTATAGGCCCCCTTTAAGTACTGGAAGGCTGCTATAAGGTCTCCCTGCAGCCTTCTCTTCTCCAGGCTGAACAACCCCAACTCTCTCAGCCTTTCCTCATAGGAAAGATGTTCCAGCCCTTGGATCATCTTTGTGGCCTCCTCTGGACCTGCTCCAACAAGTCCATGTCTTTCTTGTGCTGAGGGCTCCAGAGCTGGACAGAGTACTCCAGCGTCAGGATAACGAGTTTCTGAAAGGGACCTGCATTGGCTACTCACAGGGCCCATTTGGGTCTTAGAAACAACTAGTCTTAAGCTGCTTGCTCCAAGGAGTACAGCATTTTCAACCTAAGCCTTTCACTGGGCCATTGTGCTCACATATTCTATCTATAAGCTTTAAATGGTCCAGCTGCAGAGCCTCGGACAGGCCTGAGCTGCAAGACTGGGAAAAAAAAAAAATATTTGGGATGTACTGAAGTCACATACAGGACTGTCTTTTGGAAGGTTTCAGCTTCTCTCTTGGGTGGATAAGGACATGAGGTATTTTAACGAAGAGATACTGTGTGTTCTCAACCACCAGGAAACTGTCCGCAAATTGTGTACCTGATTTAAAGCATTGTCGTGTGTTACAGAAACAAGCAGAATATACAGCAATGCTGTTCCTGCTCCAAAAGTTTTTTTTCAGTCTATGTAGGTTACATTCAGAAGCTGTGCACACTTCTGTTGCCTGTGCAACTATACAGACTATGTTACTGCACATGTTTTCTGATTATCCGACTTCTGGGGGAACAGAAGGTCAGTAGACAACTCTAGATAAATATTTTTGTCTCCTTGTGCTTGATAACTAAGCTTGCCAAAGGATAAACAGCCGTGATTTCATCATCAGTCTTGGAATGATAAGGTTCTCAAGTGCATGGACCTCATCGCATGCTGCTTCAATGATAGGGGCAGAAGACGAGCATTGACAAATGGAGCAGAGGGTGATATTTTGATTGATCATTTGCATGGAGGTTATTGGTGAGGCCTGAGAACTTTGATAAGATGCAAAGATGAAGATACAGAATTTGAACTCAAAAATTTATATTTCTGTTGCAGCTCTGGGAAGATACGTGGATGGAAGAGAGTTTTCAACAGTACAAAAAGGCTTTAAAGTCTCTAAGAAGGGAGTAATTCCAAATGCAATAATAAACTAATTAAGCACTATTAGAAATACAGTGAAACTAGCACTGAGCACTGCCTCCCACAGGCAACCCACTGTCTTAAATAAGCACTTAAATAATCCCCGTGTGGATTTCGGTACAATTTTGTCTGACCTTTATTTAAAGACCACCGACAGGGCAACTGATTATCGTTGGTCAACCTATGTAAATTGGCTCTAACCTAGAGTCAGTTCTCTGTGTTTCATTGCCTACTTTCTTCCTCCTTATTTTTAAATATATTTATCCTTTTGGGTTTTTTTTTCCCCTTCATCAAAATCTGCAATTTTCTATGCTCTTGTGGCTATTGGTCTCTTGGATTTTAATCTCCAAAGCTTTTGTAGCCAGTTCCTGACATTTAGGTTTTTTCTTTGTGTGAATCATCTTTTAAAACCAAAATCTTTTCTGGCTTTCCTAAAAATCAGTCTAATACCTATTCAAAAAATGCAGGATGGGATTCACTCCCTGTATAGCCTCAATCACATTCAACATATCCTGGGGAAGGTGGTTTTTTTATACTCTAAATGTCTGCTCCTAGCACTGCTGCTGTATCTGGGCCAAGAGTTGAGTATCTGTGCAGACATCGATCGAGATAAGAGATTTCATCCTTGAATGCATAGCTCCGCCTTTTACAGCCTGCAAGATCTGTACTCTTGAGTAAGGACTGCAAGATCAGACTAGTCAAACTGAAAACATAGGCACAGCTGTGCATGGCCAGTGCGGTCATTCTCTTCCTGGATTCCCCCCCCCCTCCCTTTTTAAAAGAAAAAAGGTGGTCCTTCCCTCCAATATCATATATTCTTACAAACATTAGAAAACTGCTGCTGACAACCACAGCCACCACACACAAAAAAGATCTGTCAAAAGGTAAGGGATTTTGGAGTAGTAGTTCTTCAGTTCTAATTCCTACCTTTAAAGAAGAGGGATATATATACAGCTGCTTTGCTGTCAAAGACGTGAAGATTTGGAAGGTACTTTTTTCCTCCCACATTTAGCATATGCTTTAACTATGCATGAGACTTTTCCAGGGTGGAGGGAACAAGAGAGGAGGCGGGGGAGGAGGAGGGGCAGGGAGGAGGCAAAATTTTCTTCCTTTCTAAGATGCGATCTGAAGTGATTATAGAAATACTCATGTTAACTATACATATTTTTCAAGATAAGGCTTGTTCGTATCAATCAAAACAGGGTGGCATCAGCAGAGTGAATTTCCTTCAAGTAGTTCTGCTTTGCAGAGTCTGATGCAGCCCTTTGATATGTTTGATCAACTGTAGAGGGGCCCTAATGTCAAGGGCACAGCTGGTTTCCCACTCAGCTATCACACACAACAGTGGGGGCTCTCCTCCACTGCAGATGCCTCCAACATCAGTACCACAGGTCTTCCAAAAGCCACAGCTTCCCTGTGGGCCCACAGCCGCTCCCATTTTACCTCCTTCTTACTGAGCTGGTAAATAGACTGTTTTTAAGGTTTCTTTTTTAAACTTCATGACTAACTTCCAGCAACTGGTGATTCCAAGCAAAGAACACCTTGGGAAAGAGCCCTTGTGAGGGAAATTGGTGATAACCTACTAATGGTAGGGCTAAGTAAAGAGTGATGGTGGAACCTTTCTGGCCAAAGAGGCGAAGACACTGAATGGCCAGGTGGCAAGGGCTGCAGAGTTACTCATCTGCAGAAGCAGCGTATTGGGAGAGGCACACGAAGTTCCAATCTTCTGCTTGCTGAGCTGATGTTAACCTGTTCTATTCAGTGCAGCAACCATTAGACCTGCTGAACCGTTGCCACTGACACCAATGCCAACCATTCCATTGCCTCCAGTGAGAATACAGCTGAGCTGATAATGAGTATCGTTACCCTGGAAAGTAACATTTTGAAGCACTTGCTTAATTTTTGTTTTAAAAAGTGTATATTGTGTATGAACAGCCTTTATTTGCATCTCTTTGGGTTGTAACTGCCTGAAACTGAAGCATTGCTAGTTTCCTGATAAGTAACCCATGGCTACCTTCTTTTTAGATGAACAGTAAAACATCAAGAGAGTTTTGGTATCATTTTTGTGCCTTGAGTAAAACACAAAACATAGAAATTAAGATTTTGAAAGCTGAATTTTTTATTTAAAAAGCATGTTTATTGCAGGTTTTGTGGCAACATTTTTGACAAGTTCTGACTGTGTATGAATTCTTTTGTGCCTCCTTGTGTGACACAAGGCAAATGAAAAGATGGCTATATACAGCATTTATCTATAGCTGGTGATAGCGGACTGTCAATAGTTGCCATAGAAAATAGTTTGTTTATATTTCTATGACAAATGTTACCTGTTCTCCTGGAAGAAATTTCTCTGTATCCACCATAAGCAGTGCTGGTCATTCTCCAAGGTCTGAATATTTAACAGCTTGGTAATGGGACTGGTGCAGAGCCATACTATCCTGGATTGACTCTTTCTTGGCTTGGAGATGGTAGACTGCAGCCTTGCAATTCAGGATCCATCCTTTCTTGAGCATGCTAAAATTCCACAAGGAAAGAGTTAGGGACCACTGTCATTTGTGATGGAGAGTGGCAACCTCAGGTGGCCAGGTAAGTGCAACATGCAGAAATAGTGGCACGGTTCTTCTGTCAGCTGACAGGGAGCTCTGAAGCACCTTCACATACTATGTGCAAATTAGCTTCTAACCATGTAAAGCTAGAAATCAAGGACTAACCTTGGAGAGAGCCTGGAGCATGCTCAAAGCAGAATTTTTGGGTATAGGAAGTGTCGTGGTTTAACCCCAGCTGGCATCTAAACACCACACAGCCGCTCGCTCACTCCCCCCCTCAAGTGGGATGGGGAGGAGGATGGGTAAAGAGTAAAGACAGTTTCATAGGAAAGCAAAGGAAGAGGTGATGATGATGATGATGATGATGATGATAATAATACATACATACACATAAAACAAGTGGTGCACAAATGCAGTTGCTCACCACCCCTGAACAGTAGTCAGCCCGTCCCTGAGCAGCGATCACTGCACCCTGGCCAACTCCCCCAGCTTATATACTGAGCATGATGTCATATGGTGTGGAATATCCCCTTTGGACATTTTTAGTCAGCTGTTCTAGCTATGTCCTCTCCCAGCTTCCCGTGCACCTGGCAGCATGAGAAGCTGAAATGTCCTTGACTGCTAGCAACAACTAAAAACGTTGGTATATTATCAACATTATTTATGTCCCAAAACCAAAACACGGCACTACACCAGCTACCAGAAAGAAAATTAACTCTATCCCAACCAAAACCAGGACAGGAAGGACAATTGGGTCTCTTTTGTCAAAAGTATTGTAAATTCTCTAGATGTAGTGTGGCATCATCATCAACTAAGTACATCTAAGAGTGTGTTCAACAGCAAATTTAGCAAGACAAACTTCTGCATGCCAAGCAGCCACACTCTTACAGACTGCTTATACCTTCCCACCTGAAAGCTGCTCTTTGGAGTGCTGTTTTATCACTTCCTCCCAGCAGCTGTGTAAATCCTACAGTCTGGTGTTCCGGCACAGGAGAAAGAACTAGAAGAAGAGGCGGTGTGGAGCACACTAGTCATTCGGTGGATAAATGTGCCAGCAGTGGAGTACATATTGAAAATTATCTGTCTGAGGAAAGTCCTAAAAAAAGCCGTAGAGCTACTCAGGTGGTCTGCTTCTCCTCACAGAGTCCTTCAATCCCCTTGTCAAGATGCTGCAAAACAAGTAAGTTTCATCTTTGGAATACGGACTTGGGAACGAATTGGGCTTGGGAGAAAAGGTTACAGAGGCCAGTGCAGTTGTTTCCATCCTCAGCATGAAATGCACCACGTGCTTTTAGCAGGCAGGCAGAGCTAGCAGGCCCCAGGTTGTGACTGCCATTTTAAGATGCTGCAGCACATAATGATGAATCTTAAGCACAGAAAACCTGCAGTAATCCATATTACTTGTGTCATCCATTCAATGGGCACTTAACAAGGCCAGAGAAATTGTAGTAAAGATAACAGGTTTGCCAAGCTGTTCAGAGTTAATGTCCACATATTCTTAACTCTCAGACGTAGAAAAAAACATTGTACATGTCAAAAAGTCAATAGCTCTATTGCACTAAGAAGTCGTCATCAGCCTCTCTAGGAGCAGTCCAGGCTAAATCCAATGTGCAGATGGCACAATCTTCACTAAAGCCAATAGCCAAATTCACATACAGGGCTAAAGCTAGGTATAGCAAGCTTTTCTGTGTACTCTTAGCTAATGTTTATAGAGGCATTGTTATTACAGTAACAGAAGAATCAAATTGTAGTGAAGAGATGTCTTTTAGCTTAAAAGTCACCTATGATTTATAGTGATCTCATAACTTGACAGTCAGGATGGGAATGTATATGAAGAAGATAATTTGTTTGAACTAGACAGCTAGACAGGGTTGGCAGAGGGGAAGCGTACTGTGCTGACTGTCCTTGCTTTTGTTAAGTTTAAAGCAAGAGAGAGAGATACATCAGGTCATAGAGCTGATCATATGCTGTTCGCGTCATGGTAACAAAACTGGAGTCAGAAGAAAGGCAGGCTCCACATGACTTTCTCCGCCTCCCACCTAATTAAAACCGGGCTAGTTAAAAAAGCATCAGATGTTCAGTCTAACAGCTGTAGACACTTGGAATAAATTCATTGTGATCCTAGTACTTTAATCATACTATTGATCTCCCTTTATCTATGTCATTACTGTATTTTGGAATCACTTCTTTCTGTGTTGTTTTTTTTTTTTTGCACAACCTGCTAAGTTATTACATTCAGCCTTTGCATGAAAAACAGAGGGCCAAGTCTATGCCCTTTTGTACAGCTACAGACAGCCCACGCAGCATCAAAACGGCCATCACTTAGCTGGTCATGTCATGTGTGGGTGGTAAGATCTAGAAATATCCCTTAAAGGGTGTTCTCCCTAAGTTAACACAGGATGGAACAGGAGACCAAAATAAATAGACAAGTTCTATAACATTTCTGAGAAAAATACTATAATCAGTGACAGAAATGACGTCACAAGAATGAAGATAGCAAGTGAATAATTAAAAGAAATTGTTTCAGTGCAACTGATCTATGTTTCTAACTAAGAACTATTTCATTATTTCACATTTTTGGCACAAAGAAGTCTTTGTTAAACATGTGGATCACCTATTTCTTCAGTTAAGATCTGACAACCTAGCAGTACATATTTTGTGGCATTTTTAATAAATCCTTTAGCAGACAACATAAGATCAAAACCAACAAGTAAGATAGTTTTAAGAGGAGACTGTTCTGGCATTTATGCTTCCTGTAGGAGACACCAGGAAAAAAAAAAAAAAAGCCAATTTAAGAATAATTCTCCTCCTCCTAATGCAGCAAACAGGGCTGAAATTATTCACTTCAAATTCAGTAAAAAAGCCCCATTACCTTTAATGAGTTGCATCAAGTTCCCACTGTGGTAGTCACTAAAATGTCAATATTTACAGTTGCCATCAAGAAACACCAAACTGTCACAGCACTCCCCTTTTGCTAATGCAAAACTAGCTCTGCTTGGTTAACACCACATGGTAAGTACAAGGAATAGCAGTCACAGTAGGGATAACAAAACGTTTGATGAAATCCAGGCACTGAAATCCACAGTGCCTTTCTCTTCAGAGGCACTCAAAATGCAATAGGTCTACAGTGGCACAGTAAGTAACTCCCTCATCAACCTCCATTAGATAAAATAATTAAGTCTACATCAGTGATTTGGAACAACAGACCATTGTCACAAGATCAGTGTTGTGCGCTTTGAAGAAGAAAGAACCTGAGCTGCACCATGCCATTTATTTTCATAAATGCTTTGGCTTTGCCATGCTATTCTTGCATCTGCAGGAGCCCATTATCCTGGAGAATACTCTGTTCCATTGACAATTATCTCCTAATTATTTCTGTCCTGTAAGTAGCCACTACTTTGAGGATTTTTCATTATGTGATGCAATTTTCATCACTGAAGCGCCTTTAACTTTCACTGACAGGAGTGCATTTTTATATTAACCCTTGCAAGTACCCAGCAATACCACCTAGGAGTCAACAATCTGGTAGACTTTCGATGGCTTCCAATAGGATGATCACTGTACAGAGCCACTGCTTGGGAACCAAGTGATTTATATTTAAGCAATCATCAGGGACAATAGAAATCCCAGGACTCAGAAGAAATGAGTAGATTTAGGCTTTTCCCACATGCTGTGTTCTCAGTAACACGAGCTTTCACTAAAGGAAAACAAAAACCCACAAAAAAACTTCTAGCCCTTCCAATCGCAGAAATCGTCTTCGCTATGTAAATCCCATCACTGCTGTTCTGTGGAGCCTGCAGCCAGCCAGACTGAAACCATGGCACCCAAAGAGCCCACAGCTCCCCCGGTTGCATCTTAATGGGCTGTTTGTTAACTTCAAAGCTGACCATTTAAATGCTAACATTATTAGGTAACTAATCCAAAACATAAGCACCCAGCTTGAATCATTAGCATTTAATTACCTAACATTTTCTCTTGTTTAATCTACAATGCTGTGCAAACTTGTCTTAATTTTTGTTTTGAACAGTGGAGCACTCACGTTTATGTCTCCCTAAGTGGAGAGCCGTAGTCTCGCAAAGAAAAAGAAAATATTTCAAGCTTGCAAATACTTGTGTCTTTTAATGCCACAGACAATGCAGTTTTACTCTAAAGTTTTCCCGGAATTTATTGCATTTATGCAGGTTATTTCTATTGGCTGGGATCCTCGTTACCTGCTTTGGATGAGGACTGTTGTTAAGAAGTAAGTGAAGATTTAGCCTCTAATGAAAGAGTTTAGAGTCTCGTCTTCTTTCTTTGAACAAATAGGGGGAAAAAAAGAAGTTTCTATTGCTTTTTCAAGGTAGTGTAAAGGTCACTGACAATAGCTCTCCTATAGATGCCAATGTGTGACATTTCGCCTGAATACAACAGAAACATGATAAGCTACAAAAACATTCATATTCCTTTCTAGATAAAGCTGTTTCTTAAACGTGACTTGTTCCTTAAAATAAAATACAGCATTTAACTCTCATCTTACGAATCTTACCCGAAGCTTAGAGCATGTCTCCTGAATGCAAAAGACTACCAAAAAATGAAGTAACACTATTCATGTAAAATACATACAATGAGACCTGGACAAAGACAATCTAATGTCTATAAACTGGTGATTAAAGTAAACAGACCACTCTAAGTTGCAGTGTTTAACAGCTGAGTTCAAGCCTGGAGTAGGAGGCCGGGTATTTATTTCATCCAAATCCACAGAGAGATAACCCCTCACCAAAGAATAATCCCCAAATTCCTATTTTATTACTGAGAGACTCCTTGTTGTGCATTTCGGAGGTGATGGAAAGCCCCCAGCAGCCCTGAAAGTGCTTGCACTAATGCCAGGCACAGCGGCACCTGCAGTCAGTAGTCAAGGCTTGCCCCAAAGAATAATTCGGTTTTTCGTGGGCAAAGATTCACATTCAAGGCACTACTACCAAAAAGAGCTCTTATTTATGTTGTTGTGAGAAACACAGAAACTGTGGCTCTTTAATTCAGTTATACTTCAGAGACTATAACCTGAATAAGTATTGACAGGAACTCAAGCATTTACCAGTGCTGTGAACAAAAGAAGAAGTGGTGATAGCAGAAGATGAGGAAGGTGACAAAACCAAGAAAGAGTCGTGTATTTTTGACATTTTGTCCTCTGAAGTTTCTATTCTGCTATTCATTTCTTTTTTTTCAGTGCTTCTCTGAGGTCTGGTCTTCATTGCTAAACAAACAGTGTTTTTTACCTTGGTCCGAGAAGTATTGTCTATCCCAGAGAAAAAGCATAATGAAAACAACATTTCAAAGTTTCACCTACACCAACCCCATTCCCCACTTGAAGCTAAACTTGGAGTAAATTTACCTGGAAGGAAACATAACACAACTTGTTCTCACGGTATTCTTTCACCTCAAGGTAGCCCATTTTCATTCATTGCCTTTTAGTTAGAAATAGAACTTTTTTGACTGCGAAGCCCTGAAGTAGATTGACATATCAAACCTACGTATGCAGAAGAAAAAAGCTGTCATGAGGCATTTTTACATGATATTTTCATACAGAGACTAATTTATGGAAGATTATTTTACATAAAGCCTGTAAACTTCCCTGGATTCACCATTACACAATGTTAGCCTATGAGCACTGCCCTGATGCATGGTCAAGAATTGGATAAAGGACTCTTCTCATCTCTGGATGAAGAAACCACTAACAGGCAGATTCGCTGTCCGAAAGAGTTATGAGGTGGAGCTGCCAGCTCTTCTTCAAGATCACCCAAAAAACCCGAAGATCACTGTAAAAAAAATGGGAAAAAAGACATTGAAATTAGTGACTGCAGGACTGGAGTTTGGACAGGAACTCATGCAGAAGTAAAGCAAAAAAAATGGAAGGACTGGGCAGCAAACTGGTTGAAGTGCTACTTTGACCCTGACTGGTTATAGACCTTTTTATTTCTCTCATCCATTATAAGCAATCAAACAAATCCTTCTGTCATTCTGTAGCAAGTTACTCTGGGTGGCAGTCCCTCTCCCCGTTCCCAAGCATGGCTTTCTAAAACTTCTTGTGTGGTTCTTCGGGTGAAAATAAGGGCTGAACTTCACAAACTAATCTCAAGCTCTGGTGGTTTCACACCAGTTTGACCATTTCCATTGCACTGACATCTTCAATTCACTCTTTTCTAAACACAGTCATGGGAATTTTATGAATCATCTTGTTGACGTCATAGAGCATCATAATATTGCAGCGCAGTAATGGAAGGTAGCAGCAGATAGTAACATATGTATATTGCTATAAGGATTATGTGCAACAAAAGAGTCTTTAGAAGGTGCATTCACTTTACGTAGCTCTGCTCCCATTTCTTCTAATGTTCAGGAAAAAAAAAGAAATCTTCCTTTCATTATATCTAGCTTGGCCTGCTGCAGCTGGTGGCAGCTGTTTGGGGAGTTTTTTCTACCGCTCAGATAATTTTGCTTGGCATTGATGCCTGAGTAGCTGCTGCAAACCATCTTGGAAACTCCTACAGAGTGTGTCTACATTATGCTTTTTTGCTGAGTATTTTTTATTTTCCTTTGGAGAAGTTATTACCAAGTGCACTGTTTACTGTTTATTGTCGAAATCACAGGGGAACCAGAATGCAAAATAGATGGCTGTAATAGCCACAGGGTAGCATACTGGGGGCGAGCAGAGGGGAAATGCTAATTCCCGTTTCCATTTCCTGGCCCAGATGGTCAGGACTTCAGTACACGATGGTTTGAAATGCTATTATGAGTACAAGCTAATATCGATTCTACAGAGAAGACTTTGGCAAATCTATTACCAGCTCTTTTAAATTGCACCTCACTAACAATTTAGGGTAGCCGTTCATCCAGAGAAAAGAAATACAGCTCTGGGCTTGCTGAACTCTTCTCTGAGTTGACCTTAGGAGGGAAAAACTTTGCAAAGTCACATCAGTATTTTTTCTTGGCAAGAATGAACTGCAGATCTGTTCTGCAGAAGCCACTTGCTCAAGCAGCAGCCCTGTCCTTGTTCCCCATACTGATCTAGCTCACCCATTCAGTAAGAAAACACTGGTGGCTACTGAAGGTGTTACTGGCCCAGCTGTTTATTTTAGCACAGCCATTGGAGGCTTTCACCTCAAAACAGAAAGGGCCATGTGTTGCCATTCCACATCTCTCCAGCAGTCCAAGCCTTCCTCTGTTGTGGATCAGATGAACACATAAGACCATGAAGTGAGTGCCAGTGAGGCACAGGAATGTTCTCTGAGGCCTTCGGGGTGGACAGCTGGAGGGCAGGGTGGGCAATTGGTGGCACAGATTGCAACCCTGTGGCAAAACTGGTCCCAGCGCAACTGTTGGAGCTTTGTGAGGCTGTGGTGGTACTGCCCATGGGGTTGTTCTTTTGTGTTGGCACCAACTGGTGCCATTCGGAAACAATGAAGCAAATAAAGCAATTCGACTGTGGTAGCTGAGGAACCAATAAGGTTTGCTGAACCAGAGGAAGATTTGTATTCCTACCAAGCATTATCCCACATATTTGTACTAGGGAGAAGAAGAAGTTAAGGACAATGGAAAATAATAAATAATGGAAATAGACTAAAGCGGTACAAAATGCTACAGCAATGAGAATGGAGAAAATTTTATTCTCAGACATGGTCACAGTCATCAGTGCACCCAACACATGCGCAGCCATATGCCATTCAGGCTGTTTTGAATTTGCTTTGCCCTGGCCAGTCCAGCTTTCATTGTCCCAAAAGGTGGTCCTTCCCCCGTGCCAAACCATATTGGCCCCACGGCTGCCAGATATCAGCAAGAGGTATTCTCGAAGCTCATCTTCTTTCTCCTTCAGGTTGCTATATCATGCAGTCTCCTTCAGGCTACACATCGTTTGGTCAGACTATATGTGAACAGCAGGTGTCCTCCATTTCTAGGTAGCCCTAGAAGCTGCGTTTCTTATTTGAAGAGCTGGGATGAGCCAACCGCCGCTGCTGCTTTAGCACAATGTTAACTGTAACCATTTTATTGTAGAGGAGATCCAGTTTAAAATTATGGTCTTAAGTGCTTGTAAGCTGTGAATAAGTTCAAATTTAGAAGCAAGCATAGTGACCTAAAGACATACCTTTCATTTTGGAATGAGTGTCCTGGGTTCAGCTGGGACAGAGTTAATTTTCACACTTTGGAGGTGGGATGGTGAACCCACTTTTAAGCTGGAAGCCCATGTACGCAAACTGAGAGGGAAGACAGCTGTTAAGAAAGGGCGACCCAAAAAGGCTGTCAGTGTAGTTGCTGCTGAGAAGGCCATCAGCGATCTCTCAGACACAGAAGAAGTGAAATCACCTCCCTTGATCCTGGTGAGAGGACTTCTGGTCTGTCACCGCAAGGGTCAGGCAGTGAATAATCTGATCAGGAACAAGAATAGATTTTAATTTTCAGTTCTTCAGGATGAAATTTTCCTTAATAATACAAAGTATATTATTTCCTTAATAATACAAAGTGTATACTTACAGCTCTGGGATTATTCTGTCTTGGATGATGTTTTCTTGCAATACAATCACATCTTATGGCTTACAGTCTTTGTGTCTCTAGTTTGACTGTCCCTAGATGCCATTCACTCATAAGGCCATTGCTACATAACATGTTTTCTTCTGCCTAGCAAGCTCTGTGTCCGTTATCACTGATATTTTTGTACTACTCATCGTGATTTCTACAGCTCTAGATTATCCTGAGCTTTTGCCTGAGTGTATAATTTTCCTGCATCAAAAAGCTTGTTGTTTTCCATTTATGACCCTTATAGTGCATTTTAGGGTTGGGGTATTTTTTCTGCATAGCCTTGGGAACAAACACACATACATACACAAAGTTGTTTGTTTGCAACAGACAGGTTGTTGAAGAGAGACATATCCTGTTCTGAGGCTATGGAGCGCTGCACTGTGGTCATCATGTTGCCCTGTTCAGTATAAATCAGAAAGCAAAGTGTATAATTAGGAGCCCTGTGTGTGTTCAGATGACTGTGTATGGATATTGATGCTGCAAAGCCTCGCAGAGTTTGTAGTGTGAGGAGGAGTGCACTTTCCTCTTCAGATTTACTCTTCTTACTTGGAAGGAATTGATTTGGTAGCAGGGCTGGCTTCAGGCAAAAATAAAGCAAGCAACTGCCTATAAGCAGCAGCAAAGAAACCCCCCAAGAAGGGGCTGAGCATTGCCCTGTTAGGTGGAAACAGCATCACTAGCTGGACTAGGGGCTATGAAGGTGAATGTGCCTCTGGTGAGAAGTAATAGGCAGTGACAGGCAGGCTGGCTTTTCTAGTCAGCCTTGGTGAGAAAGAAGAAGGCAGGGAAGAGGTAAGGGTGGCAACTGCGTCTGCTTCCCCTGTGCAAACATCTGCCTGTTCCGCACGGCCTCACCCGTCTGTCCGGTGCTGCCCTGCTGCTGCAGTTTGCCTCTGCTGCTGACAAGCGGTGAGCCAGCTCTGTCCCATAGGCACAGAGCTGTCCTTTCCTTCAACGTAAAGCTCTGGTTCTCCTCCATCCTGGCTCAAAACTCTATGTCTGTGTTGTAAAGGATCAAGCCCCTCAGACCATGTTTTCTCTACCATTCTTGTTTTCCCAGTCTCTCCTTCACCATGTTACAGTGCTGTCATGACAGCACACAGTGCTCAGGAGAGTCGGCTCTTTCTATGCTGTGTAAGGCATTGTCACAACTACTTAACTCCTGCATTCAGCGCTCTGCTGAGGTCCAAAATCTCCTGCTTGCTGTGCTCACACATCACACAATGTCTGGACAGGATATGGGTAGAGTGGGATAGTTTTGAAACCAATCGCAGATCTAAATTAACCCTGGTTTTAGGATATGTTTTCACAATATGGCCCAGCTGAGGTATGAGTTCACTGCTGACGAAAGGGGGAAGCTGTAAGCCATGGTAGCATTTCTTCTGACTCTTCTTTTCTCCATCCTTTCTGCCCTTTCCCTACTCCATCTCTGTCCCCAGCCACCACCTTTTCCTCCTGATTCCTTACAATGGCTCATCCAATCTCAAATGAAACTGCTTCATCTTGTCTGTTTTTTGCCATCTGACTGGGCTGGTGTGGCTTGCTGTGCGATTCACACAATTATGAGAGTCACCTCCAAGTGAGAAGTGGGAGGGCACGGCTAGGAGGAGGAGTGATGGAGACATTCGAGAGCGGAGCTGGACCTGCTCTTCGGCGTGCCTCAAGCCTTATCATAAGGTCAGGCCCTAATTGTGCCAATGCGCAGGACAGAAATCATGTTAATTTTGTTTATTCTTTAGTGTGAGCATAGTGCAATAGAATCACTGAATGACTTGGGCTGGAACAGACCTCAGAATGTCTTCCAGTCTGCTCAGAGCAGGGTCAAAGGGACCATTAAAGGTCCTTTTGGTTGAATGTGTGCCAATGGTCTTCAAGACACCCCATTTTTGTTGTAAGATTTACATGCTGACAATGTGTGGAGCATGAAAATACCTAGACTGACATGAAAGGAAACAAGTGGATTCAGCCTCCCTGCTATCCCATGAAAGACATCCTTTGTGTAAGTGATATTCATGGCTTTATATTGTCCTTCTGAATCTGCAGGTTTTCAGAATGGTTCTCTTGGTACATGCATTCTTCTGTAAGGTGTCCCTGGATTGCTGTTTTCCACAGTAACTCCTGGCAGGTTCAGCTGAGAGTAAATGCAAAGCTGTTCTTGCCTCATAAACAGATAAGGGAACAGGGAAGGGAAATATTATCTCCATTTTATAGAGGAAAGCTTACCTGAATCTTTTTTGCCCTTCTGAGTCCCAGAGACCATGTGCAGCAGTGTAGCAATGGGGACACCATCCTCCTGAGGCTCAGCCCAGTGCCTTTCCTGTAAAACTATTTTTCTTCAAAGCTGTCACCTATGAGCATTTTGTTAGCTGCTCATAGCTCTGAGACTTGTTGGGGACTTTTGCCTAAGCTCATTCTCGTTTTTTGAATACACACACAAGAATGCATTTGCTTCCTTGATCTGCTATCACACAATTTCTTTTTAAACAGAGCTTACTGTGCAATGTTATGTCAGCCTTTGCATTTGTTCTTGTGCCATGCACAGATTTTTCTCTGCCTGGTGTGCCTCCATGCACTTTATGGAGATTATAGCTGCTCTAGTTTGTGTTATCACTGCCTTACCCACCTCATTTTTAAAACCATCTGTAATTCCATTAGAAATTATTCCTTCTACAGGGTGTTCCAACATCGATATGAAAGATATTTGAAAGGCTGTTACAAAGCCATCAGATGCCTTGCCTTCTTTTGCCAACTGTTGTGAACACATGGTGACCAAATGCAGAGTTTTCATATGGGTGCAACAATCTTCTAATATTTTGATAGGAACATTAATTTTGTTCACTCTCTGCAAGTTCAAAGGTGAATGAATTCTGTTAATCCCATTCTCCTGCACAGTGTGAGTTCAGATTTTCAGCTTTTCTCCACTGGAGTCTTTTTTTCTCTTGAAAACTGAACTGAAATATTCTGTCTGGCTTGTTCAGTATTTCCCTAGATGTCCTTCTAGCCTTAGCTGCTTGGGTGCATAATTTCACCCATTCACTGTTATTACTCTCACTTCCAATTTGAAATCTGCTATCCTATGCCTATCCTCATTTACATTTTGCAAGCGGTATATGAAGAGACCCTACTGATTTTTTGCCAAATTTCATGAGCCTCAGAGCTCTGTGTTAGGAGTAAAAATGAGTGACAGAGCTGGGTATCTTTAAGATAGTTTAAGTGTTTCTATTGAAAAAAGAAGTGGACGCGTGTTTCTCCTTGTATTGTTTCACAGATACCTCTACTCAAAACCAGCCACACTCACTCAAGCCAAATTTCTGAGTGGCTCAGTCTTGCTGTTTCTGTGGGGAGGCAGAGAGATCCATGTCATGGTTGGAAACAAAGATGTGTTTTATCTGAGAGATGTATGGTTTTATTACCACAAAGGAAGAGCAGCAACTGAACTCATTATTGTCCGTCATATTTTCCCAGCCCGTGACTATACTCTTGGTGTTCCTAGAACGCCCTTACTGGAAAACCTCTACAGTGTCAACTCTAAACCACTAAATTGCTGATTATCTTCCAGTAACTTGTCAAAACAGACAGAGATGTTCTCCAGCATTCAATAAGAAAGAATCAGCTAGAGCAGCTCCAATTTCTGCAGCTTTAAGAAACATTGGTATATGATCCAGAAACAATAATAGAAATGCATCACCAGTACAGACAGTGACATGATCTGGCTTTTCAACTTGGCTGCTTTTTCTGCTCATCCTTCCTGATGCTAATTCCCCAAATTAACTTTGCAGTGAACATATTACCACTCTGGTAATATGGCTGCATCTGCACTCCTAATTACCAGAAGGTGTGGCCAAAACATTTCCTGAATTGTTGCCTGGTCTCTGCGCTAAGGATGTGTGAAAGGATTTTGGAAAGTCAGACACTTTTTGCATTAATGCCATCAAATGTCCTAAAATACATTTGTTCTACTGCAAATTTCAAAACTTTTCTTACGCACCTATGTTAACAAAATTCACTTACTTAGAGGCATGTGAAAGACAAACACAAAGTGGGTTAGAACACGGCTAGACCTAATTACATAATCAGAGAATCACAGAATGGTCGGGGTTGGAAGGGACCTCTGGGGATCATCTAGTCCAACTCCCCTGCCAAAGCAGGGTCACCTAGAGCAAGCTGCACAGGACCTTGTCCAGGTGGGTTTTGAATATCTCCAGAGAAGGAGAATCCACAACCCCTCTGAGCAACCTGTTCCAGTGCTCCGTCACCCTCAGAGGGAAGAAGTTCTTCCTCATGTTCAGCTGGAACTTCCTGTGCCTCAGTTTGTGCCCGTTGCCCCTTGTCCTGTCACTGGGCACTGCTGAGTTGAATTTTGTATTCAGATGACTGTCCTCAGGAAATTTTCGCTTGATACTACTAATTGCAAGCTAGTTTCTTAGGAAAGAGATGGAAAAAAGAAAGAACAAAATTTACACTGAAAATATTTTAACTCCTACTTAAGAACTACTGTGACACTGGGATGGAAGAATGTCTGTAGAAAGGCAGTGCAAAGATGTCTGAGCACCTTGTTTAGTGCTTGCAGGTAGGCTGAATCCTAATGCCTCATGCTTCTGTTTAAATGGGCTATTCCACAGGTCATATTTCTCATTTTCTGCAGCCAGCCTGTCACCTGGTTAATATTGCAAAGATTTACACTAAATTTATGAATGCCAGTTTCAAGTGCCAAAGCTCCTTTAAAAGAAAAATAAAGTTAACCTGGGTAAAATGAATAATACATATTTTATAGCCAAAAACCAAGTTTCTTTTAAGCTTCAGAAGAACTGCTAGTTGCTACAGCCTGTGATTGCAACAATATTTTTTTCCTAAGGAACAGAAGGCATTTATGCCTTGATATCCAATTCCTTAAGGTATGCCTACCCTTATAAATTTAAGTATATTTCTTCTCTGTTCATTGTGTACTCTGGCAGAAGCTGGGAAGATGTAAATTTTAGCTTTATACATCCTGAAGTATTAGCAAACAGTGTCACCCCTAACACTTCCTGTGAAGCAAGAGTCCTAGATTTTTCTCCAAAATTAAACAGAAAGAAAATACTTTTAAATTGATTCCCCAAACTTTGCCAGAGTTGCTTGTCACAAGAAAACAACACTTCACTGCTGCAGTCCCCAGTGTCCATGCTGGATTACAAACAGTGTTATACATGACATTTGTATGCTGAAGATCCTGGAATGCAATGCAAATCTCATTTCCAGGTTGTAATTAATGAGAAAAGATTGTAGCAACTGTAAAGGAAGACTGAGAAGGGTCTAAAGATTGCAGTTCAGTTGTTTCCAATAGATGAAAGACAAGGAGAAGCCAGGTCATACAATGCCACTCATGGACTGCAATTGAAATTTTCAGTGATTTGGAAGATAGGCAGCCCTGTTGTCCTGGGATAACATGACCATGATTCACTGCCCCAAAAGCAATCCCAGATCAGCAAGTACTTTCTGCCCCTAGCCACTCTATCCCATGTCAGAGTGAAGGTCATAACAATTTTCAGCAGGCTGGTGAATGCCTGTGGCTTGTGTTTCTCAGGAGTATGTGAACACAAGTTTGTCATCTAGTTTATAAGTGCACAGGGCTTACATCCGTAGCTATTATAGGTTAAAAGTAGTCAGGGAAAGCCAGGGCATGGAAGACATGAATGTCTTTGTCTATATGTGCTTGCATTTGAAAAATGCAGGTCCCACAGTCAGAGTGAATTGTGAGGGTGTCCTGGGAAAAGCGGTCTTGGGTGGGAAAATTTTACTTAATTAATTGCCAATAAACAAATAACTTGTAATCACAAAGAAAAAAAGAATCTGAGCACTTGCAAATGCAGAAGTAAACTTACCTTATGTTCCCAGTGGTGAGGCAATGGGCAGCACAGGAAGTTGGGGAGCGTGAGGTAATGCTCTTCTGCTGCCCTTTGCCACTCACTGGCTTTCCTGCCAGACCCTTTCTGAGTGTCCCTGCACCAGCGTGGGTCCCTCATGGGTGAATCCAGTAACTTCTGCCCTTCACAGAGGGCAAGATTTCACAGGAAAGAGGGTAGATAAACGAGCTGCGAAGCAGGTCCTGTGGACGTAGAGTATGGCTGGCAGATCGGGAGAGATGTATCAGCACCAACAAAGTAGAGCAAGAGGTCAGAGGGACTTTACAAAGCTATGCCATGGAGGCACTCTTCGGGAGGGTAAGGAGAACATTTGTATGGAAGGACAAGTTCTGAAGACCAGCAGAGGAACATGTACAGTGGAAGGGTGGAGATGCAGAAGGCCCAAGAGAAGATTTAGCTGTGGCAATGCCTGTGTGCTTCCCAAGGAGAGGGCTGGTCTTTGTCCTGTTGAAGGAAGACCACCAACTCTTTGTAAATGATGGGTGTCTTTCTCCATTTTTGTGGAGTTGTGCTAGGCCTTTGGCTGAAATGCCTACATAGCACTGGTCTTCTTGCAGGTTGTGCCAGCATGTCCTGTGGGGGTGGATCGGTTAACCTGGGGTGTTTGAAACAGCAATCTGTTCCCACGTGTCCTGGAGGCCATGGAGCACTTACCTCAGTATGTACTACACCCTCTTGCACCTTGAGACACGTTAGGTACTCCCACTTAATCTGCTCTGAAATTTGTAGCTTTAACTAGCCAAGTTTACTGCTTTTCTTTTTCCCCTTACCCCCCCTAAGAAGTGCTGTGCAATAGCACTGCTGCAGAAAGTCAGTGGGTGCCCCAGGTCTAGAGCTATCTATAGCTGAGAAACTCAGGAACTCGTGCCGGGGAAATCTCATTGAGCTGAAGTGAACTAAAATTCAATTGAACTGTGAAAAACTCCTAGATTTTGAAAGATGCAATTGGAAACTCTGCCAGAACTTTGCCAAAACTTTACTGATCTCCCATGGGACTGCTGGTTGTCTTCTGTAAAAAAATGAAAGTGCTTTCCCCTATGTATTCTGGTATTTCTGTGGCAGAACGTACATCCACGCACATCCTTTGGTGTAAATGTTTAAAATATTTCCAATGACTGCTTTGAGGTAAATGCTGATATGTACACTTGCCTCCCTCATGAATGCTAACATCCCCTAGGAACCGTATTTTTGTGTTTATTGCTACCATATCAAGTGAGTGGCGTGGTGATGAGTAAAAAATGTAAGAATACAGGTAAAAGAAGGCAGCTCTGGTTAGAAAGAAGTCAAAACCAGAAAAAAGCAGTAGGAATGACCAACTCTTAATGGAGGGAAGTTCCAGAAAAGCTGGCTTCCAGAACCAGCAGAAAGGGGAGCAGAAAGGCAATCACATTTTATCCCCAATAAACTTTGCAAAGATGTTAGAGGAAAGAAGCAGAGAGGCCTCCAGTTGGACAGCAAATACAACACCCGTATTTTCTGCTGTGCCATCTGTTTCTGCATCTTGCAATGTATTGCTACATACAGCTGCTGCCACCAAATGCCCAGCTAATTTTAGGGTACTCATCTGTGCTTGAGCTTGGGTAAGCAGTGTCTTAGCCTTCATTTGTGGGAGATGACACATGAGCTGTCCCACCTGCTGCAGTCTTCCTGACAATGTCCCTTGGGAGACCATAAAGGCAGCTATGCAGTTGTGGGTTGAGAAAGAAGGGTCATATAATTAATTAGAAACTACTATGCTGTCAGCAGCATTCGCTATAGTAAGCAGGTTTTTCTCTGTCCTGGGGAGGGGTTCATTTGAAGAATAATTTTAAAAACCCCTTGGACTGGAAGGGTGTAGCCTATTCATCAATGTTTGTGTAAAGAAGCAAAGGATGATACAGCAAAGCTTGTGAACGATATGAAATAACATTGTTATAGCAAAAAAGGGAAGAACTGTTTTAGGAACACAGACTACGCCATGTGTCTGGACAATGGAGCCTCTTACTCCTGGTTAGGGGAACTTGCTGCTGGAGCAACAAGAAGTTGCATCCCGGGGATGTGGAGTTCCGTATGTGTAGGACTTCTGTTTGTTTTCTTGCTTATCCATATGTGTCGTGTAGGGTTTGGAAGGGGAAGGGGTGTTACCTACCTATATTTTCAGTGGGACTGCCACCTCAGCTGGGGGTGTGTGTGGAGAATGACCTAAGCTGCACTGGGAAACAGGTGAAGGAAGGATAAAATTAGGTGGTAACTCAGCCATGATTTGGTGTATGGATGAGTACCAGTGTTTCTCCAAGTTTGAACCTCTGGGTTGGGAAGAGAGCCTGAGAAGGAGACATTTAAACCCAAGACAAGATGCTGGTAGTCAAAGAACACGAAGCAAATCAGATGATTGACAGCAAAATACTGAACTGTCTATAGACTAACCAGTTCTATGTTGATGTGCCTGCAGAAAAAAAAAGAAGGCTTCATCATAGCCTCCTTGATGAAAACTGCCTGTTGAAGGAAACTGAGATTGAAGTTAAACAGAACAATACTCTGTATTAAGAAAGAAAAACAGCGCTACTAAGAATGTATTGTAATGTAAACTGAGAGTGTACCTTCACCTTGAATACTGATTACAGTTCTGGACACAATACTTTAAAAAGGGTAACACTAGAAAGCAAATGGGTCCAGAGAAGGGCAAGAAAAAAACATCAGAGGAATAGCAATATGTCTACTGTCTGCATGGTGATTATAAAGGTGAATGCTTCAGATAGAAACAAATAAATTATGACATAACACAAATATATCCAATACTGTCTGGAACAGAGAAGGTCAGAGGCACATGTTTGTTTCCGTAATAGAAAAATAGAGACAATGTGAGGTGAAAAGGAAAGCAATTTAAAACTGTTAAAAGAATGGTTTTGGAAGCATAAATAACATGCAACCGTGTTATGAACTACTGTAAAACATGACTAAAAAGGAGGAATTAGTAGGATTCCAAGGAGGACTTAAGACCAGATCTCCAATGGTATTTAGGTGACTAACTCCTACTGAAGTGCATGTAGCAACTTCAGTTAGCTGTGAGCTCAATTTTGAGAGGTTCTGAGCATGTTGACTATAATCCTGCAAGACACATGATTTGCTCTCAGCAGGTAAATAGTGTCCCTGATGAGTGCAGCAGAAATTATACTCCTGAAGTTAAGCACAAACTTGCATTCTTTGCTGGACTGGTATGAGCATGTTCAGTACTGAGCTTTCCATAAATAAAATACCCACAATTATTTATCCCAGGGGAAAAATTGCTTCATTGAGGAAACAAATACCAGTGATCTGCATACTTTAAACAGCAACAATAGCATTCATATAATAATGTACAAGGGCTGACTCAGATATGAGGAGGAATTGAGCACCAGCTGGAAATACATGTTGGTTGTTTATTCCACTGACAAGAGAGATGTTACATTAAAAAAAAAATTCTTTTAGCTTAAAGCCACATTTTGCTGTCTGACACTCTATTTTGGAAGAAATGAATAGTCTCTTGTCAGTAGGCCTTAGCAAAAAATGAAAAAAAGATAAGCTTTTTTTTAAAAAAACACCCACACCTCGATTATTTAGAGAGTGAAATACATGACACAACTACAGTAAATAATTTAGAAGACTTGAAGTTCTGTTTCGTTGCTGTTGAGAGCTGTTAGGATTAGTTACGTGGTATGTGTTCCTTGGTGGCGAAATGAGCTGCCCTTCCTCCACTGCCCCTCAGCCCTTTATGCCTGCTCCTACACTCATTTAGATGTGCCAGCACAACTGCTTGTGGGATCAGATTAGGGACATCTGCGTTAAAAAGCAAACAAAGAAGCAAAAACAAGAACAAAAGCCTTTTTTTCAGAGATTTTCTTTTTGCCCTGTACTGTATCAAGGGTCTGAGACAGAGTGTTCCACAAACAATTGCATTGCCTCCGTCAAGGAGATGGCAAACCGCTGCGGAGGGGCAGCAGCTGGGTCAGGGCAGCGCAGAGAAACTTCCCAAGGCAATTTTGTCCGCAAAAATAACATTTAATTGCCCCACAAGTCTCTCTCTGGAGTCAGGTTTAGAGTAGCATTGAATTCCAAAACTGATATTCATCTCATCTCTCTGTCATTGCACTTTTATACATATATATAAAAATATTGTGTGTTTCTCTGCATTTGGAAGATATTAACTTTGTGTCTCATGAAGATACGAGATTTGTTTTCCTTGAGGAGAAAAAAACCCCAAAACAAAACCACACAGGAAAACTGGTTTGTTTGGAGACAGATTTAAAAATGGATGGGAAGAGTCCTAGCAGCCTGCCACCCAAACATTCCTCTCATGTGAATGTGTGCTTAGGTACGGAGCAACAGCCCATGAGCATAGGCAGAGAAGCAGATGGCAGGTCACTTTACTAATATGGAGAATTCAAGCAATCCCAAACTTTTTGTCATGCTTTTACCCCCGTGATCTGAAACGTTATTACAATGGAGTGAAGTGCTAGTGGCTCCATTTCAGGGATGAGGAATGTGGAGACAGATGCAATTGGATATTACCCATTTTCTGTCAGCTCCTATGCACTGGCACCAAACCACCCATCCTTCCCTGCTTGCCGAAGTACGTCCTGTGTCTGTCAGCAAGGTGCTGCTTTGTAGAGCTTGTGTGTGGTGAGGTGCAGGATCAGCTTGTGTACAAGCCTTCCTCCCAGTCCCCCTGATAAATTGCAAAACAGCCTGCCCAAGAAGACGAAACAAATGATGAATCTAGAAAGAGGACCTGAGTCTCCAGGCTCCAAGACAGCATACTATGTGCTGGCCTGTGCCAGTCTCCAGAATGTCTCATGGGTAAAGTTTTCCTGAGACCTGATGAGAATTGTATCCTCCTTTAAAATATTAGATGCCCTACACTTTAACGTGGTTAAGGGTTTGGGGTTTTTCTCACATTCTAAATCTGGTTAATGTTTTGTTACCTGGGGAGCTTCATGAACATTCACCTGTCTGAAAATGACTGGGGAACTGAAATGCAGATTGCTCCCAGACAATGCAAATACATGGCATTTTGCAAATGAACCTTGCAAGGTTTATGCACATGTAGGAGCATATTCCTGATGCAACCACTATAGTCAATTAAGCTGATGATGACTATAACATGTTATATTGTATGTCAGAGGTTAATTATTCTCTCCGTTTTTGTCTTTATCTCAGCAGGTGCTCCTATGCACCAACTTCTCCTTCCTTCTTTCCTGCTGGCCAACAGCAACACTGGTTGGAAGCAACTGGCTAGTTTGCTAGCTTGTGTCAGATGTGTTAAATGCTGGGTTGCTGAAGGTGGCGGCTCGCCTCACTCCAGGGAAGTATGCTGAATACCCGGGGACTGGTTTTGGCCCCCAGACATCTGTGCTGTGTATTACCTCGTGTTGCTTATTTCTTACTTCTCCATGCAAGTAACTGCAGACTTGCAGGGGCATCCTATGAGCTTTACGATATAGGAGCTGCCCTAAGGTTTCCTGCCTTCAGATTACCTTCTGGTTTGCACTCACACCTCTGAATTACAATTGTGTTGCTTCAGTGCTTTAAATATGATAGGCATTCCACAGGCAAAGGAATGAGCAGCTGTTCCCTGGAAAAACTTAAAAAAAACAAATAGGTACCCAGCCCCCACTGAAGGGCCTATCTTCAAATGTAATTGTGCACTGACGCATGAAAGCACGGAATGTACCATTTTTATCTGCCATTATAATTTATTTCCAGCCACAGCTCTACCTGACCACTGTTAGATACACTCATTGTATTCTGCGCCATACGGCAGAAACAGGACAGGAGGATAATGAATGGATAAATGAAGGTTTACAAAATTACAGAGGCTGTGGATAATATGAATGAAGAACTGTTACTGACCAAACTTGAAATATTTGAACTAAGGAGGACTCCTGGAATGTTAGTAGGAGATGGGCTTAAGACAGGTAGAATAAAGTCTTTTTTATACAGCGATAATGACCTCCTGGAATTTGTTGCTACAGAGGTCTTAGAGGCAGATATTTTCAAAAAGGGATGAGTGATTCATGGACCACAGGTCCATAAACAGATGCTAAGAGAACAGGCAGGGATGCACCCTCTGACACCTGATGCAACAGTGGAAGCTGAAGAGTAGGTTAGGAGGGAATGGACTGCAGATAGTGGTCAGGCTTGGGTGTACTCCCTAAACACTGCAACTAGATTTTTTTTCTGACAGATCTAAGGGAAACAGTTCACTCGCCACCCACACCCCCCGACTCAGGCTTCCTTGAAGGGCCAGCCCTTCCAAGTTGGCTTTGAAGTTCTTCTCATCTTCTGAGATAACACAGGCTTTTTCCATTTTTTCCTTTCTATAAACATTCCTGACTAACTGATTCATATATCTGAGTTGTCACCTTGAGTTCCTCAGTCTCACTTCTTAAGAACGTAAGAGTATTCTTAAAAGACTGGTAGAAGAGTGTCCACAAGTATAGCTTCAGCAGTAGTCCCTCAGTTTCTGCAAAATGGGTTGCAGACTCTGTGTACTTGTTGCATCTCCAGGATTGAAAGAGATTATGCATTAAGACCTTAGAAATAATGCATGTAAATATCACTTCCCAAAATCTTCATTTCTGCTTCTCAAACAATACCATCCTCACCAAACTCATGAAAAGTTTCAAAACTCTAATACTTCATAAATGCACCCAGATCTTTCAGGATGATGTAATGTATACATCTAGAATGTCCCCATCAGTAGAGTCTGATTTTACACATACTATTCTTGAAAGGTGATATCCCGTGCAGCCACTGCTGTAGTTTTGAAACTGAATATTCAGTGTGCAGAAATAAGAACTTCTGCAGATAATCAATAAAGGGTAGACATCTTCAGCTCCAGTATTTTTCACAAAGCATCTCTGACTTCTCAGTAGAAAATCTCAAGGGAGACCTACAAATGCCTTCAAATAACAAGTCTAGAATTAAAATTTGTAACTCCTCTGGATTCTAAAAAGGGGGACAATGAAGTTATTACATTATCTGGCATTGCGATTTGCCGTCCAACTCTATTTTCATTGACATGAATCATTTCTTTTTTGTGTCTGTTCCATAAGATCTGTCAACCCTATCCCTGCTAATGTGTGTCACATCTCTGTCAGTACTTCCCTTGCAAGTGATTTAATCAATTAGAAAAATTAGATTAAGCTATGAGCAAATATATCTAACTTGTTTTTAGCTTTCTTTTTGATGTGATGCTTCTTACCAGACCTTGTAGAAGAACTCCAAAGTCTGTACTTACTGTTTTTCTCTAGTTTTTTTTGTAAATCTAATAAAGGATGAAAGTTCGTGCAGCCCTGCATCTTAACAAGATACTGGAGAATGTCTTCAGTCTTAGCACTTACATTTTGAAGATTGTCAGTGTGGAGATGCAGAAAGCAGGGAACAAAAGGGGTTTTTTTCAGATTATGTTTATGTGGACTTTTTGATGGTGCATCAGCATCAAGAAAATACATTTCCATGTTTGGCTTTTTCGTGAGAGTAGGAAGATGACTTCTTCTTCCTGCTGATTTGTCGTCTTTGCTGGGACTGCCAGGTGTGTTGATTCTCGTACGCATCTCTGTTGGCATAAGCAATTCAGTTAAAGGCTATTATAAATGCCTGTTAACTAGTAACAGGTTTTGGTAACTAATAATTGCCTATGCTGAAATATATACGAGAAAAGAAATTTTCTATGTAGTTTCCACCTCCCGTGCTATATTTTGTAGATAGGGTTTCTGTGACTTAAAATTCAGAACTCCAAGTGATGTATAAAATAGTGTAAATAAAATCTTTGTGCAAAAGATATTGAAGTTGAAAGATCCCTTTTGACTTCACTAGGCTTTGGATCATGTTTGGTTGTTTCTTAGGAAATAAACCCTCACCTTTTAGATATACGCACATATGAACTGGGTCCATATATAGCCACTGCCATACTTTCATCCATGCCACTTTCATCTGAAAAAACAGAATGGACTGCGGAAAAGATAGATTTCTTTTAATACTACAGAAATAACTTCCAGTGTTTCTTAGATCTCCCTACTAGTATGAGAAATATGGGAGGAGATTTCATTTTTAAAAAGGTCACAGATCTCTGTTTTTAAGCGAAAGAACTCCCTTGGAAATGTAGTAGGTATATTTCACTAAGATATGTTTCTAAAGGATGTATTTAAGGAGTGATGAAAGCACTCTTTACTCTTACCCAATCTGTGAAGGCAGTTGCTTTGGGAAAGGGAATGGTAAGAAGGGAGAAGGAGGAAGAGGGAAAAAATCCCCACTGTGCCAAACAACATCATTATCTCTTTGGTTTTTTCTCATTGTGTTTTTACGCATTTACTTTGAAACTGGTGTGCTTGGTGGACTTCCCTGGCTGCATCTGAGCTGAATATTACATCAAGCAGCCCAGGCCAGCAATGGTCTCACAGCCCTGTCAGATATTCCCTTTGTGCGTCAGGCAAAGAGAGATTTTGTTTCATGCATCATTCATAAACTCACTGCCGGGATTCTACAAGTCGCTACATCTCCCAGTCCTGTTGTAGAGACTTAAAACAAAAAGACATGACTCTGTGGTCATCTTTTCTGGAAACTGGTCACAGATGCCACATCATAAGCTGTGCTGATGGCAAAGATGACACTTCTTTTGAATACAAGGTAAAAAAGTAGATGTTTACTGTTGGGTCCATGTCTTCAAAGTTTTATTCAGTCACATTGTATGCTGTCTGGTGGTATTATTTCACAAGCTGCAGAGGAGTCACCTGTATCCCCAGCACAAAGAACAGGAGAAAATGAAACCTATCCTCTATGTGGAAAACTGCTGCTTGAGAACTTCTGCATATCACTTAATCTTCCAGTCAATCAAAATCTTTTCTTTCACCCAATGAAGTCCCAGTCAGACCTCCTCCCCCTTAAATTCAGCCTATTCTTTGCTCCTATTGGGAGCTCCTATTTTTCCTCTCTTTTTGCCTCCTGTGTTGTTCCACAGTGAGTGGTAGGGCCTTTCCTCCTGTTCTTTCCACCGTCCAGAGCAACCATTCTGTTACTGATTGAACTGGGCTCATTTCATATCTGGTCTCATGGGATATCTATTTTAAGTGGCCTATGCCTCCTTTTCCAACTAAAAAATAGTAATCAAAAAGCATCTGAAAAAACAAGATGTTGCAGCAATCACCCTTACTTCTAGCCTAGACCAGGCATGAGATCCATTGTATCAAAGGATATTTGTATTTGTGCTGATAGATGTAGCCCACAGAGGCAAGTTCTCAGGTGTTTGTGGTAATGGCATGTACAATTGTTTTGTTTTGGCCTGGGTAAATGTCAGGTGCCCATCAAAACTGCTCTATCGCTACCCCTCTTCAGCTGGACGGGGGAGAGCAAATATGATGAAAGGCTCGAGGGAAAAGATAAAGACAGGGAGAGATCACTCACCAATTACTGTCACAGACAAAACAGACTGAACTTGGGGAGAAAAGGGAGTTTAACTTATCACCAATCAAATCAGATCTTAAAACACCTTCCAACCCAATCCTTCTTCCCGGGCTCAACTTCACTCCTGTTTCTCTCCTGCCTCCCCCCAAGTGGCGCAGGGGGAGAGGGAATGGAGGTTACGGTCAGTTCATCACGCGTAGTCTCTCACGCTCCTTCCTCCTCAGGGGGAGGACTCCTCACACTCTGCCCCTGCTCCAGCGTGAGGTCCCTCTCATGGGAGACAGTTCTCCACAAACTTCTCCAACAGGGGTTCTTCCCTGAGGGCTTCAGCTCTTCATTAACTGCCCCAGCGTGGGTCCCTTCCCACAGGGTGCAGTCCTTCAGGAACAGGCTGGTCCAGCGTGGGTCCCCACAGGGTCACAAGCCCTACTAGCAAACTTGCTCCGGCGTGGGCTCCTCTCTCCACAGGTTTGCAGGTCCTGGCAGGAGCCTGCTGCAGCGCAGGGCTCCTCATGGGGTCACAGCCTTCTTCAGGCATCTGCCTGCTCTGGCATGGGGTCCCTTCCACGGGCTGCAGGTGGATATCTGCTCCACCGTGGACCTCCATGGGCTGCAGAGGAACAACCTGCCTCACCATGGTCTTCATCTCGAGCTGCAAGGGAAGACTCTCTGCTCCGATGTTTCAAGCACCTCCTCCCCCCTCCTTCTTCACTGACCTTGGTTTCTGCAGAGTTATTTCTTTCACATTGTCTCACTCCTTTCTCTCAACTGCTGTCTCACTGCAGGTCTTTTTTCTTCTCATTCTTAAATATGTTATCACAGAGGTGCTACCATCGTTGCTGATTGGCTTGGCCATGGGCAGCGGTGGGTCCATCTTAGAGCCATCTGGCACTGTCTTTATCAGACATGGAGGAAGCTTCTTTCAGCTTCTCACAGAAGCCACCCCTATAGCTCCCCCGCTACCAAAACCTTGCCACGAAAGCCCATAACAATAATCCTTCACAGTGAATTCTGGAGTGGGGCCTCAGGGTGGGTGATGAATCCCGGGCTGAATAATTTTATAGCAAGGCTAATGTGTGCTCCTATCTGTTGCCCAGAAATTGTTCCCTGCAGATAGACAGTCACATCTTTCATTGTGTTTTCAGCTGATTAGGCAGGAATATAGGAAGTCCCTGATGCAGATCCCATTCAGTCAGGTGAAACAGAACAGGAATTTGATGGCACCCAGGAGAAAAATCCCATATTCAAATTTCTGACTTCACATTCCCCAGAGTTCCCTACGGATGGAGGGACTTCAGCTTTGATCTTGCAAAGGGCCTTGCTGTCTCTCCCAGTGATCACCTGCTTGTCTTAGCTGTAGGATTGCTTTGTTTATCACACACACTTTGTGCGTGAATGTTAAAGGATTCAGGACCACAACAGAACCCTGAAACATGCCATGCTTTTCATATCATTCTTCAAATCTTTTTAATAACATCTACCTCTACTGATCTCCATAGAGCTTGAAACTGAGGCACTTTTCAATACGCTACAATACAGTATAATATAACACAAAGTTCGCCTCAAAAGCCAGCTGAAGTGTCTTGGTGCCTAGTGTAGTGTAACTAAAGGAGTTTTCTGAAATAAACCTAAATGATGAATATATCAGGGAGCACAAGCTCAGAAAGATGCCCTGCTCCTCTTTTGCTCTTCATTGAGGCAGAGGTAGCATTTTCTGCCTGTTAGGAAGCTAATAAGGACAAAAATAATAATAGAACCAGTATTATCTTTGTGCCACCCTGACCTGTCTGCACTTTTCACTCGATGACCACTGAAGGAATTTAAAACCAACATGTTCACACCACTGATGTCATGTTGCCAAGAAACCCAGACAGGCTTTCAAGAGCACAACTGCATAGGCTTTTGCTTTTTTTTTTCTCTAATTCACTTTTATATCAGACCTGTTTGGGGAAGGAATAGAAGTGGTGTTGAATAATGAAGAGACAAATCCAGCTGAACCTTCGGGTGGTTATTTTTCAGGTCAGGTTGAGGGATGCTGTGACTGAGTATTATTTACAAGGTGCTGAAGATTAAGTTTTGAAGTGCACTATTTTAAGTATTTTTCTAATTAGTCTTCTACTACATTTTGAGATAGATATTACTTGGATACTACTTGTCTATAGTATTGTGTAGCTTCTGAACTTAACTCTGTTTTCTTTACACGCAAACTGCCTCTTAGACTGTAGATAAATTAATGTTTTTTGACAAAACTAATAAAAATAAAATAAGAGTGGCGACATGCATGGGGAGGTGTTATGCTGACAGATATCATGTTTCCCATCGCGCAGTGGAAATTACTGTGTGGATTAGTTTGTGTGCAACATGCTTTTTATTGCTGTCACAATGAGCCAAGGGTGATAACACTCTGCGCAAATCAGAAGAATTCATGTCTATCAGCTGGAGACATCTCCACTCACATGACATTACAGGTATGAGAATTCTCGTTTGTGGTGGTAGAGTGGTACTTTCTGCTATCTTATAGTTCTTTCATTGCAAGTGCCTGTGCAATGTCTTTAAAGGTTTATGTGAAGGCTCTGTTTTACTCAAAGTGACTGCCTTGTTCCTGCGTGTTCCTCCACATGCTGCAAAATGAAGACATTTAGCCCTTCGCCCTGTGAATTACCAGCAAGCTGTTCACTCAGCTCTCATTGAATTACTGTGCAAGTCTTTTCCTGTGGGTCTCTGGACCTCATTCTGTGCTGGTATTACCCCTTGTGGAACAATTTGCATAACAGAAAATATCAAAAAGTGTCATTTTGATTTAGTCTGCTTCTGTTGAGCTGTAAATAGCCACTCAACATGTAAGGCACAGGGCATTCACCATTCCTTCCTCACATTGATTCAGAACCTCAATGGCTCTTCAGGCAGACAGATCTACGTTTTCCAAGAGGGAAACTTAAGCTCAAGAAACACTACAAATGCCTCCTGAAGGCTTGTATGGCATATGAGGCAACTGGAGTTCTTCATAAAGCTGTAATTAAATGGGAGCACATACTCAGTATAAGCAAAATCTCTGTACAGGAACTTTAGCCCAACCTATTCTCCCTATGATATTTGTTACTTCCATTTGCCACATCCAAAACAAAAACTGTTTGGGGGTCTTTGGTGCAAAACTTGTTTGCTCTGTGAAGGGACACTGTAAAATTAATTAACTTTAGATCGCTTTTATTAATTGTCCAGGGGACATAATAGTCTCTTTTAAATTTTGTAAAGTACAGGCAGAGAAAGGAATTACCGAGAAGGACTCAATTTCTGTCATCATAGCTCAATTGACTTGCTTTCTCCGCTAGCTATACTGCATCAACTGCTTGCCAAAGAGCCTGTCTTCCTTTCATTACAGTTTTCTAAATCTGCTCCTTACCTTCTAAACTCTCTGGCATTTTGTCTGGAGGACATATCAGTTCAAGGCAAGGGACAGGACTGTACAGCTTTCTCTCCCTGAAGAAATTTAACCTTTGTGCTGGATTGACACGTCTATGCCCTTAAAAGCATTTTGTCCCTAAACCATGTCCAATTCAAATCCCCCAAGCCCCAGTATTTCAATCCTGAGGAAAGAGGGGCAATTTACATCTAATTTTGGGGGGAGTGGGAGGAACGGTGCCAAGAAAGGTGCCAATTATGAACAGGAAAAGCTGTTTTTCACCTGCTTGTTGAGGCATATGCACAGGCAAATCCTTAGCTGCTGTAAATTGGCATAATTCTACTCACATCCAAAGAACTATCTCCATTTTCATTATCTGGATCTTTATTTTCAGGTGTTGAGTGCATTACACAATTTCCTGTGCGACGTAATTTGCATTCAGGCGTGCTCCAGCTGCACAGTTCTATAATGTTTATACGCCTGTCATTACAAAATGCTGAGTGAACAATAACAGGGACTAAACAGGAGCATATGAAGAGGAGAAAAGACTCAGGATTAAGTGCGTGCCTCGCACAGATATTCAATGCGTTAAACTGCTTTGCTATTATTTTCAGTTATTTCTTAGCTAGACATAGACAGCCGGTCTGCTGTAGTGGAAAAGAAATAGTCTCTCCAACAACTGTAAGAAATTTAAAAAAGAAAACTGTAGCACAGCTGCTTTTTTCCCTGCTGTAAACGCTGAGAGGAAAATGCACTTTGAGGCTAAGATTTTCAGTGTAGAGAAAGCAAAAAAAAGGAGGCAAGGACAGTACAGAAAAACCTCAGTCTGTGCAATGAGGTTAACCCTGAAGGAAAAAGATGTTCACTGAAGTCCATGAAACATCTCCTTGCCATCTAGTCTGTATGTTTTACTTAAAAAGGGGAACAACTGATGAGAGAGGAACTGGGAGGCAAAAGTGCAGCCGTCAGAAAGACCAAGCGAAAGTAGCCCTTGAGATGAGAACAGGAAAGAAACAAAGGAAGAGAGAAGCAGCATCAGGACACCTTCTGTTCCTTTATGCAGGCAATCGCTTGCAGTCTGCCTCTCCTCCAGGGTCCGAGGTGCAATGAATTCTGGCCATCAATGCAGCCTAACCAAAACCTTTCAGAGACATCAGATGACCTACCCTGCTGGCGGCTGTTCTTAGGTGGGATTTTATGAAGCTGTCATGTGAAAACCACTGACAGTGAGACATGATGAGTTAACAAAGTCCTCATTTAGAGTTCCAACTGGTTTCAACACCTAGGTTATGAATTTTACTAGGGAAAAACATTATTAACCATTCAAGCACTGTCGCACTGTAGTCCTTCAGTGAGATGTTTAGCATTCTGATGAAGGGCTAGTAGCTGTTAGTGCAGCCCCTAATACAAGTAAAGTTGAAATTCAGAAATAAAATATTAGGCAACATTCACACTTTGTTAAACACTGTTAACCTGGAAAAACAGATCAGTCCTTCGGATGCTGGGTATCCAAAGAGCTCTCTTTACTATCCAAGTTGCAACATTGCTCCCCTCCAACGAGGGAGCAGGAACTGGCTGTGCCATTCAGTTAACCAGTTGCAAAGCTAATGTCACCAAGAGCACATTGCATGGGAACAGCCCGCATTCTGGGAATTACTCATACAAGATGCTCAATGGATATTTATGGACATCAAATGCTGCAAAACAAAACGAGGCTACTGAACTAAAACACATGTAATTCTGTAAGAAAACATACATATATGTAAAATTTCAAAATGGTTGACTACTACTGAATTCTGAGCTTGAACTATTACCCTTGAGAATAAATCTAAGTAAATTTAAGAAAGGAAAAGATTTTAACAAAAGAGAATCTTCAAATAAACATTTAAGGCCCAGTTCCAGCTGACCCTAGGGAGAATGCCTTCGAGCAAAGACGGTGCAACCAGAGCCAGCCAGATAGACATTAAACATTAATAGACATTACACATCGCTGTGGGACTATGAAGAAATTGGGCACAAGGAGATGAACAAAATGCACCCAAATAAATGGGTTACTTGCTATAACAGGTCTGTGTCTGAACTCAGAGATGTTAACAACCGAAGCTAACATCAGAACTGGAAGAAATATTCCTGCATCAATAGGGACTGAATGCAGACAGATAGATTTTGCGGACTGACATACAGCTTTCCGATCCCAGCTAGTGTCCTCACATGGCGTGACACTGCGCCCTGTGAGCATATCACCCTGAATCAACCATAGCTGGAGGGGCAGGAGTGCAGCACAGCAGGGCAATAACAAGGGAGGCCACTGTGCCTTGCAGTACCTCCGGGTTCACCCTTCATTGCCCAGCACACTGATGTCACTGAAAAAAAAGCAATTTTTCACACTCACCCAGTATTGCAATGAGGCTTACAGGCTTTTTTCCCCTCACCTTTGGAAATTAGGAACTCTAAACTCTAAACACAGAGACAACTGATAATTTTCCTCTCTAAAGGAAGAAAAATCGAAAGAAAATGGGTTTTCTATTCATTGCAAAATCTCTTCAGTGAAAGCCATGTTGCTACGTCCTGGTTGGGATGCACTTTGGTCTTCCCTCATTTTCAGCCATCTAAATGAGTCTCAGAGTTTTGAGCAGATCAAGAGAGGGTGCCATTTCTTATCAAAAGTGGGGCTTTTACAGAGCAATGATTCTACTTCAGTCATTTCATTTTTGAAGACATGAGAAATGACCAGAAAAACAGAAACCTTAACCTGAGCAACTCCAAACATGCTTTATGTTTTAGAGGGGAAGTAAAGTTTGAAAATCTAACCTCACAAATGCCTCAATTTCTAATGAACCAAAAAAAAACCTGAGACATTCCAGGTGTCCTAAGACTTTGGGATTCAGATTCAAATTCCACAGTATCAAGCCACTTTAGAAAATATATGCGATAAGTGGTACAGATTTAGAAAACTGAATCCACTGAGTTCTACTCATATGCTGTATAGACACCTTGTTTTGCTGTTCCCATAAGTAACGAATTTTGTAATTGGGTATGCTGTGAAATTCAGTCTTCTTCACAGCTCCATCTACTACCAGTGTCTCTGTTCTTTTTTGATGCCCAAATTATTTCGTATTCATCTGGACTTTGTCAATGCAAAGCTGTTCTTATCACTAGCCTTTGTTGTTTCCTGACTTGATTTCAAGTCAAATTCCTTTCTTGTAAATATGTATCATTATCATACTTGATTAACTTATTAAACATTGCAGCACAAGCTCATTATGTGTTTGTCTGATGTGATTCAACTTTCATTTTGAGTGATATCATTGCAACAGAAAGGCTGTATGATGCAGAGGGAGTGCAGGGTACTGCACAGCACTCTTTCCCTGTCAAGCGGTGGTTCAACTCCAGTCTCCTCAATAGCAGCTTTGATTATCACTGTCTAACAGCTTTGGAGAAGGTTTGTTTTGTTGCTGCCTCATAAAACTAGGAGTTGTTTGTATAAAGACTTTGTTGCAAAAAGTGAAGAATCACAGAAAAGATGCTTTCTTCTAATATTGAATAAAGGTCTTCATTGTAACAAAGAAAACTGTTATTCCCGTTGGCTTTTCTTATATCTTCTCTTTTTACTGCACTGTAGAATTTCTGCTGTGAATGTCTACCTGCCTTGCCTGTACTTATCTTCTGCTTATTAACTAAAGCAACCGTAAGTCTGTTTATGCCACAGTCTGACCCTGGGCAATGCACTGTGTGAGCACACATCCTTTTTCCAGCTGCACTAGAGCCAGCTGAAAAGTTTACCAGCCCGACCCTGCCTCCTGGCTAACCGTCCTTGCCAGAGGCAATCCAGCCTGAGCTGCTTTCGGGAATGTGCTTGAATCCAGCTGGGTTAGCAGAGATTTACTCTCCGCCCTCTAAAGAAAGGCACACTTTTTTAGGCTACAATGGATTGGGGAGATTTGCCATGGGCAGCTGAGGCAGCCTGGAGGAGCGGTAGCTTCTGCTGGGAGAGCAGTAGTTAGCCCGGGGCCCTCAGTAAGCGGCAGTAGCTCCTTCTGTCAGCGGAAGCGTGGGTAAAAGATGACAGGTCCACACTCTTTTGGTCAGCACACTTTGCGTCTCCCTTCTGCAACAACTTGTTCACACTGTTCTCTGTGTTTCATGCAAGGTAGTGTTCAGCAACGTGTGCAAGCTACTCCAAGAATAAGGGTGGAAAGCACAAAGAGAAGTCAAAGCATGGCTGTCAGTTGGTATGTCAGATCCTGACAGAGAAGCGACAGTGGGCATAGCTACTACATTTTAGCCATGAAACTAAGTAAATGGTTTGTTTCCATGCTAACTATTCACAGCAGACAAGAATGGCATCTCCCAGCATCCCATGTGGCCATCCAGCTCTGCGTGCAAAGTGCACATCAGGCTGTAGGTCACAGCAAACCCTTCCACCCCTACTCCCAGGCTAGAGAGGAGATAGGTCATTTTTGCCTTCTAGGCTCACCTACTTTCTTGTATGCACAATCTCATTTGGGCTTGCTACTACAGTAGGGACAAGAGGAATGGGGACTCACGTCTGCCTGTTTACTGCACAAGATATAGACTGCCGGTCTCCTGCAACAAGAAAAGTCCCTGAGAGAACAAGACATTTCTCTTCCTCCCCACCGTGCTTCTCTATGTGGATGGACAGGCCAGGTCAGAAAGTGATTCTTCATGATCAGCACATCTTTCCGTTGGTGCCTCGTCAGTGAAGCAGCCCCAGTGCTCCTGAATGCACTTGGCCATCTGACCGCCCTACAGACAGATGACATCGGTGCACAGTTCCTAGCTGTTTCATTGCAATGCAGGGGTGTCCTCTGAGCAGAGTAAAGTAGGCCTGTTAGATCAGGTTTCTGATGTGGGAATTGCAATTAAGTCAAAAGTGGAATTTCTCTGAGTGTCTATGTATTGAGAAAAGCACTGATATTCCTGGGAGTAAAGCCACTCACTGTGATATTCTCAGGAAGACAGTAGAGAAGGTAGGTCTATGTTATGAGGGCTGGGACACACTGTCTATATTAATTAAGAATTGAAATTGCTACTCTCCTGTAGAGATCACAGTTTCAAGATTTACTCAGCTCCAGACCACATGATCCATAAAGCATCTAAGAATTACTTCTGTAAAGGAAGTATTCAGACATCATTTCAGCAAAAAATGAGGCAACACGGTAGAAAGTGACACTGTTCCTTTGCTGTCCCTTAGATCAAATAGCTTTGATGCTCCAGGAAGAAAAATTCTCTCCTTTGGAAGAATTAGTGAGGAAATGTAAATGTACCTTTATTGTGCGGGAAATCAGTCTCGATGATTGCCACTGTCCTTGCCAGCTTTAAGCTCGTCAGTCTCTGCAGCTGATAGTCCAGGGTCTTGCACAAATACTAAACTAGTCTTAAAAAAACCATCGAGTGGTTGTATACGATATGCACCACAGGACAACCTGACTGTGTGACTGGCAGATTTTCAGTTTGCAATATGTGCAAATAAAATATGGGTATCACTTTATCACACTTTGGGTATCACTTTTAATCACACTTTCTCTTAGAACAAATGGGGAAAAATATATTCTTGTGAGCATCAAACTGTTGGAGCTACATGACAACAAGCAAGAAGTCCAGAAACCATGGAAAAGAGGGCATCATAATCCTTAACACTGCATAATTAATCATTTTTGCAAAAACACAATCTTAAAAGCCTTGAAGTGTTTATAAGCTTCCAGTGGCCTATTAATAAAACACAGTCAGAATGGAAATTAACTCTTTAAAATAAGATGGTAGGTAAAATGAAATTTTCCACAGGATAAAATTAGTCTGAGGGCATGCATCTCTTTGTGCCCTGTTCCTTTAGAAGGGATCACTGAACAAATCTATCTTTTGATTTAAGCTGAAGGTATGTACAATAGTGTATGGGATGGTAATTAGTTCTACAGAGCAGGAAAAATGTTAGCACGGGAGCCACATAATCTAAAAATAAAACTGTTCCAATGGTTTAGCAGATTGGGTAACAGCACAGTTTCTGAATGCAGGAACTATCAAGAAATTCAAGCATTTCTCAGTGCTTCAAGATATCTTTTCATTGCCTACCACAATTTCTTTTTAAATAAAGCCTAATTGGTTTATAATACACACTCATCATTTCACATGCCAAAAACACCATCTATTAGAGGAACATTGAGGCGATAAAATAATCCCACAGAAGCAAGAATAACTGTAGTTGCAGATTAAACCTCTATGGTTTAATACAAAGGACACCACAGGAAGACACTAAAGTGGAACATAATTTTGGAAACGTAATGATAATGATTATTCTCCAACAGCTAATAAGAATAATCGGCATTTATACTAGTGTCTTGCCTCCTGTATGATCTGGATGTATTTGGTATGGCTGAAGCGAAGCTACCTTTTGGGTGAATGAGAAAAGTGGGAGAAAAGGAGGTCGATGGCACACTGTAGAGGAGCACCATTAGGAGACTTTCACGCAGCTGCCCTCCAGTTGCCATGAAAAGGCCAGGGATATTTATGTGGGTGGGTTCTGAGCTTGGAGAGGTAAGCTACAGCAGTACTGAGTGCTTTAGAAAAGCTCAGGCTAATGCCTACTGAAAGGGGCTGGGACTATGGAGTCTTTATAGTGTACTAATTCCATTTGTACTTGGGGAATATTTTTCATTTTGTTTTTAGTTAATTTTTTGGTGTTTATTATGTTAAATAAATACTGAAAATAGACCATATTATTGATTTGGAGTAATATATTCATAAAACTGATGTAAATTCAGATAAAATTGTGTAATAATGATGTAAAAACTCTTACTAAGCTTCCGAGAAAGAAGCATGTGTATACATGTTGAGCTAGTCCAAAGGTGCAGGATGTTAGTAATTTCTAACGCTGCTATTTCCTCATAATTACAAAAGCTGTTATGTGTTGATCATCAACTGAGTCAAAAGCTGTGTTCTCACAATAGACACAGTGGACTGGGGAGTGACGCTTGTCGTCACTAAACCACTGTGCCCAAGTTTTTAGGCTGCAGTCCCCCGTGCCTCTTGACTTGCCATCAGGCGCCAGCGCCGTGATGAGTCACCCTGCACTGCCGTGCTCGGGTCGCTCCCCATTTTTTGTGCTGGTGTCGGCTTTTGCCTGTGGATGAGGCTGTGAGCATTCGTGTGGCTGGAGGAGAGTAACACTGGGAACCCACGCGGGTTAAAACTAACTGGTTTCTCTCTCTCTCCATTTCCTCCCCTCTGGGTTAGTTTTACCCAGGATCGGTTCCCTGCTCCTCACCGCCGTGTGCCTTGTCTGGCACTGGTGGTGTCCCCATGGAGAGGAAGGAGCCGCTCACCCAGCAGCAGCTGGAGCAGGGGAGAGCAGGACTGCTTCCTTCGGCAGCCGTGTGCCAAGCGTGTGCAACGCTGCGGCTCTTGCTCTTCCCCTGGGAGCTGGGCTGACTGCAGGTGGCACCGTCACAGCGGTGACCTAGTTAACCATGATCTTGGCCCAGGTTCAAGCTCAGCTCTCCATCCCGAGGGAGCCTGGTTTCAATATGAGTCAGGTAAAAATGGAAATGGGTTGCTCATCTCAATATAACCTTTCTGACAGGTCGTGGGCCACGGTTTGACCCAGAAAGCAGTTTCTCCTCAGGTGCTGTCTACGCAATACATATAGATGGCCACAAACCACCTTCTCCTGTCCTCTGTGCTAATGAGATATGAGCCAGCCCCGGCCCTGCAAAGGTCAGTCGCGTGGCTGTGCTCAGGCCAGTGAGCTGTACCGACAAGGGCTTTGCAGTATGTGCTAACGCAGCTGAATGGCGCACGCTCCACCAAGGAGGAGCACCGGCAGAGCTAGGCCGTAAATAATGACATCTGTCTGGCCAGCACGTACTCAGAGTGGTAAGGCAGGCAATGAATCAACTGGTTTGATAGGCACTGCACAAGAAAACTCCTCCAGTACCAGCTGACTGAATGCTGGGCAATAAGCAGTCTAATGCCATGGGAATGAGACTGACTTATTGCATTTGTGAGAGTTAATCTTGAGCTGAGATGACTTGTGTAAGACCATGACTGAGGGCTTGGAAACTTCCAGCTTACTCTTTATCTTTCTCTGCTATAAAATGGCTGAATGATTTTTTGGAATTAAAACCAAAACAAACCAAAAACATCACTGCTGTGCTAAGATCTGTGTTCCAGATTATAGTACAGAGCATATTTTTATGGCAGAGTTTAAAGTAGAAATGCGGGTAGAATCTTAATTAAAGGACTGCTATAAGACTCACATTATCGGTTGCCAATAACTCTCATACTGTATATGGTTATATATCGCCTTCTAGGCCTGCATTTAGCAATATCCTCGACATTTAATGTTTCTTTTTCAGAAGTACAACAAAACCTGTACTTTTATTCAGTACGTAAACTGCATGTAAGCTTATTAACATGTTTACTATGATATTTTGGTTTAATTTCTTGCATTCTTCAGATAACCTCTGTGGAGAGAAAGGTTATGATCTCAGGGTATTTGACATACATACAGTAATATCAACAAGGTATCAGAGAGCACACTGGAGCCCGATTTACTTAAAAGTGCTGTTCATTTATTGTCTGCATGTGAAATCAGAATCATGTGTATGGATATGAAATTGCATCAAAATGGGGTTATGACATTAAAAAATTGGGGACAATTCAAAAGCATGATGTTACAGCGTTTTATTTTACTCCATTGCCACATGTCTGAGAGGATGGAGTTGGGTGAACAGAACACAGTCTGCAATGGGAATATATTGGTTAATGAAGGCTTGTAGCACATGGGACCAGCCTCATCACAGACCTAATTGGACACAACAGCACTGATCTCAGTGGTGTTGTACCCACATACGCTGGAAGCAAATCTGGCCCCATGCCTGTAGGCAATGAGCAGTAATGTTAGAACAAATATGAAAAAGAACAACTCTACTAATAATTTTGAACTGATATCACTGGTGACACAGTTCAATTACAGCGTTAGTTCCTGGTGTCGGAGAGGGGTTAAAATGGAATGTAATGACTCTTTAGCAGATAGATTTGGAGCAATTAGAACTCTGAAAATGTCTCTTCGTGTAACTAAATATATAATTACTTTTGAATAGCTAGGCTATAGAATCTTTTTTCTTCATTTTTTCTTTCTTTTTCTGCACTGAAAACTGTGAGTTTTACCCCTATTACTCATCTACATGGACTTAATTGACTGAGGTTCTAAACCCCAACCCTCTAGCAAGTACTGATGGGGTTTTAAATTACTCTGAATTGCAAGCACTTTAACACATAGGCAAGGAAGTGTGCTAAGGCAATACAGCATACGGAGGGAGGTGGTGGGTTTAGATTACCACAGTTTCACGTCTCTACACAGAGCCCCACTAGGGCCACATTGGAAAGGGCAGCGTTGCCCACTATGAATCACTGTGCTGTTCCTACGCTCTGCCATCTGCAGCGGTTTCCAACCGATCACCAGGAGTGTATTGAGCTTGTGTTTATTATCCCTGGCCACAGCAGTATGATGACTGAGGCTGAAATATTTTAACTGGAGAACAACCTTGCTATCCCTTCTATGCTTTAGCTGAAAATATGCAGGTCAGGAAGGAATGGATGGGAGTGGGAGAGGACCAGTTTCATGGAGGAGTCTGACACTTCCTCACCAGGCTCTTTGCTGTTTTCCTAGCTACCTTCTACATCACAGGTCCAGACCAACACAGCATACATCACAGCAACACGTTGGTTGATATCCTTCTGTTTTCATTACCTTAGTTCTGGAGCTTCTAGGAGTGACTGCGTTTCTGGGATCTTTTGATCACAAAAGGTCCAGCTTTTGATGATCATGGCACCTGCAGCAGGAGTTCCGGAATGCTGAATAGAGTCATTTGCACTATACTGAAATGAACAGGAGCACTAATGGGATACAAAGCAGGCATACTTTGTAGATGGACCATGCTGCACATGTATTTCAGGCACCTTTTCAGCCCAGTGGCACTCTTCTGCAGTGCTCCCCTGCCTCAAAGGGAGGGGAAGCTCCCTTAAGTTCTGTACTAAAGATACTCTGAACAGCAGCGTTTCCATATGACAAGGAGCTGGAGAGCCAGATCTTGCACTTCCCTCCTTCCACACCTCAGATGTGACAGACTTCAGGGGGAACTTCAAGCCAGAAAGTAGTGTCAGTCAGCTGTCAGCGTGTGAGCGTAACCCGCTGCTGCAAAATAGACCCAGAACTACTCAGCAGGGTTGGAGTCAGGCAGAAGACCACAGAGCTGAGTAAATTCCACTCATGCACCTGGAATGAGCTAGACGGGTTCCTCCTGCAGGTGTTGGTGAGATGTTGCTGTCCTTCCATGCCCTCCACAGAGTCTGAAAGGCATACAGCAAAGCCACTGGGGCAGAAACTCATCACAGCGCAGCAACAGAGCACAGAAACTATCACACTGCCAAGCATCTCTCCTCTTCCAGTTCTGTAAGTCGTCTTTGTTGTGGTGAGCGAACTTCATTGATAAGACAGAGGAATATTGATAGTTCTCCAATAAACAGCTACCTCCCAGGTGTCAGACACATGAGACAAAATGTGTATCAGATTGGCAAAGCTATCTCTGCCTGAAATCCAATAGTGCTGGCAGGCAGCAAGAGACAACAATTTTGATATCCCTGTGATCTTATTTTGGATATAGGGCATTGCAGAGACCAAGAAACCTTTTGAACTAAATCTTAAACACAGAGACTCTAGCATTTCTTCAGAACATTGATCCAAAATGGGAGCACAGGCTGAATGTTGGCATGAAAAGCTAAAGCAAATATACACACATTTCTATGATTTTTATGGCACCAACAGATGTTCTGCCTCATCTTCTAAGGCGTTAATGTGTGTAATGAGGCTGCCTGAAAACATCAGGTCACTTGACCTTGAGTAGAATTTTCCTCATTCCTATGAACAGCAAGGTTGCATTTGTAAGCTAGAGAGGCAATAAATGTTTATGCCCAATTTAAGCAACTGCAGACAATACCTATTATGTTTGAAGTAGTGTTTTTTAACGGCAAAGATGAATTGAAAAAAGAAAGTATAACTGCTGTTTTATTAAGACATAAATCCATCGAGGTCTAATTGGAAGGAGACAGGTGAAGGAGAGCGGTACTCTGTCTACTTCCAGAATTTCTCCCACATAACATTCCCAGTACAGCAGTAAGTGCCAGCATATTCCACTGAGGAAACAAAAGGAAGAAAGATTTCATCACAAGCACTCTTCACTAGGTATTCAGTGATATACAGGCAAGATATTATTACTGACACTTGCCACTTCTGAGGGTTGATTAATTATAGAATAATAGAATCACAGAATCACAGAATGGTAAGGGTTGCAAAGGACCTTAAAGATCATCTGGTTCCAACCCCCCTGCCATGAGCAGGGACATCTTCCACCAGGCCAGCTTGCTCAGAGCTCCATCCAACCTGGCCTTGAACGCTGCCAGGGAGGGGCAGCCACAGCTCCTCTGGGCAACCTGTGCCAGGGCCTCACCACCCTCATGGTGAAGAATTTCTTCTTAAGATCTAATCTAAATCTGCCCTCTTTTAGTTTACAGCTATTCCCCCTTGTCCTATCACTACACACCCTTGTGAAAAGTCCCTCTCCATCCTTCCTGTAGGCCCCCTTCAGGTACTGGAAGGCTGCTATAAGGTCACCTCAGAGCCTTCTCTTCTCCAGGCTGAACAGACCCAACTCTCTTAGCCTGTTCTCGTAGGAGAGGTACTCCAGCCCTCTGATCATCTTTGTGGCCCTCGTCTGGACCCACTCCAACACATCCATGTCCTTCTTATGTTGGGGGCTCCAGAGCTGGGAGGCTAGGAGGAGAATGGATGGAACACCTCTCCTCTGAGGACAGGCTGAGAGAGTTGGGGCTGTTCAGCCTGGAGAAGAGAAGGCTGTGGGGTGACCTGATTGCGGCCTTTCCGTACCTGATGTGGGCCTACAGGAAAGCTGGATAGCGACATTTTACAAGGGCATGAAGTGATAGGACAAGGGGTAATGGCTTCAGGCTAAAAGAGGGTAGATTTAGATTAGGTATGAGAAAGAAATTGTTTACGAGGAGGGTGGTGAGGCCCTGGCACACGTTTCCCAGAGAAGATGTGGCTGCCCTCTCCCTGGCAGTGTTCAAGGCCAGGTTGGACGGGGCTGTGAGCAGCCTGGTCCAGTGGAAGGTGTCCTCGCCCACGGCAGGACGGGTGGAACTGGATGATCTTTCAGGTCCCTTCCGACCCAAACCACTCCGTGATTCTGTGCCTCGGGCTAGGCGCTCAGACAGCCCTCCGTCAGGGCGGCAAGCCCCACCCGGGCCAGAGAGGATTTCCAGCGGAGGGCGAGGAAGCTTACACGGGGACAGAGGAGCGGAGACAGGCCCCCGCCTCAGCGCGGCCACAGCTGGCGCGACGCAGGCAGGAGGCGGCGGAGCGGATGTCCCACGGCGAGGACAGAGGCGCGCCCGGGCGGGGAGGGAAGGGGAAGGGGGAGGAAGAGGAAGGGGAAGGGAGGAGGGGAGGGAGGAGACGGCGGTGCTCCGCTCTGCCCGCCCCTCGGCGCCTCTGGGCGGGAAAGTCCGGGCTTTGGCAGGCTCGGAGGAGAGCGGGCGGCACGCCGGGCGCCTCTCGCCCGCCATGCCCGCCGAGGGGGAGCCGCCGAGTGCGGCGGCCGGCAGCCCGCAGCCCGGCGAGCCGCAGTACTTGCAGCAGGTCCGGCACATCCTGCAGCACGGCCACCGGAAGGAGGATCGCACCGGCACCGGCACCATCTCCGTCTTCGGCATGCAGGCGCGGTACAGCCTGAGAGGTCGGCACGGCCGGGACCCCCGGCCCCTGCCCCTGGCCCTGCCCGCCGCGGCACCGGCCGTCGCCGCGCTGCGCGGGGAGGGTGGGGGGTGGAGAGGGACGCCATTTTCTCCCCCGGGGCTCGGACCCGCTGCAGGGGCCCGTGGAGGCGTTGGGTCCGTCCCGCCAGCTCTCTCGCCCGCTCCCTGCCCGCCAGCCCCTGCTCTCCCTCGGCCCGGCAGCCGGGCCTGGCGCGGCCCCGCCGCTGCCGCCTGCTGAAAAAAACGGCGAAGATCTTGAGATGGCCTGTCCCCGTCCTTCCTACCACGCAGCCATAGTACGAAGGATGGTTTGTGAAATAGGTTTGCCGAGAACGTTTATCTTAAACCTGTGCTTTCCCTTGTGAATGCATACACATACATCCGTACGCTGCGCTGGGGTGGTCTCACAGCAAAGTCCCTGCGGGTAGTTCATCTTCCCCCACTGTCCGGGAAAATAAAAGCCAGGTTCTTGTCTTCCTTGGTCTGAATGTGAGAATTACACATCCTTTCCCGACTCCTTACTTCATATCCAAACCTCTGAATGTCAGGTGGTGGCATTACCCTCCGCGTGGAGAAGAACCTAGGTCTGCTTTCCCTGAAAGATGGCTGATCATCACCTCTGACGCTCTGAAACTGTTTTTCAGATCAGTTTCCACTGTTGACAACGAAGAGGGTGTTCTGGAAAGGAGTGCTGGAGGAGCTGCTGTGGTTCATCAAGGTTGGGCATTTGGATGTCCCCGTGGGTGGTGTGCCTGAGAGTTGTGGCAACAGGATGAACTCGTGTGGAGTGGATGAAGGAGTCTGGGGTAACCGCAGATGCTTCTGTTCGTACGGCAGAACAGAAGGAGTGCAACCACCAAATATTTTGACTACACGTGGAAGGCCACTATCTTCAAGACACTGTGTACATTTTAGTGGAGAGTATTGCATTGTTGCCAGTCAGAAGAGTTTTTCTTCTGTTTCTTTTTAAGGGAGGTAGTCTGAAATAGAGAGGGCTTTCGCTGGTTTGGCTATACCCCACAGTTACAAAGCCTAGTACAGTCTCTTTTATTAGTGTTTGAATAAGAGATAGTAATATGAAGTAGATTGTAGGCAATTTAATGATCTGCTTTTTAATATTGAGATAGCTTTTATTAATTTGAACAGAAACAAACAGTGCGGAACCACAAGTGAAGTAAGACAGATGTAAACACTAGGCTTTTTAGTAGCAAAACCCTGAGACCTAATAGACCTAATAGCTGTAGTTAGAGTATTAAAATTCAACTGTAGACAATACATTATGATGTAAGTGTTCCTTTGTACGCTGTGACGTTGTGCAGGTATGGGAAAGTCTATCAATTTGCTAGATAGCAGGACTCAAATACACATTCAATTTTTAAACTATCTTTTCACAAGTATAAAAGACTGGACATTCCCCAAAACAGAACACTTTCCATGATGGATTTTTGAGTGTGCTGATTTGGATATGTTGCAGAACTCAGTCAAATTTCTCTGGATCATTTGTCATTTCTGTCATTTTAACATAAGGATTTTTAAGACCTTAAGCTCATTATAGATGGCTCGGCAAAGACAGTGCCTAGGCTGTAAATTTTTGTTTGTCTGTTTTCATCCATGTGTAAAGTAAGTTCTTGTTGTCTGCAAATGCATGTATGAAATGATACACCACAGTTGACCTGGAGGCTGTACTGTTTGTGCAGTCACAAAGTTAGAAAAATCTGGAGTTAAACAACAGCAGCATGACACTTCAAACTTCATCCTAGTATGTTGCTCATAAGTTTTATTCTGTCCGTGTGCAAGAACCTCATCCGGTACATTAGGCAAACTGTTCATCCTTTAAAAGTGGAGAAATACTGTGGACTAGCAAAGTTTAATATAGTTGTTTCACATCATGTCCTCTGTCAAATCATGTCCTCTGTCAAGTAGACTTCTGTGTTTTGTAGGGTTCTACAAATGCCAAAGAGCTCTCTGCAAAAGGTGTGAAGATTTGGGATGCTAATGGATCACGTGAGTTCCTGGATAAGCAGGGTTTCAGCACCAGAGAGGAGGGGGATTTGGGACCAGTTTATGGTTTCCAATGGAGGCACTTTGGAGCAGAATACAAAGATATGCACACAGGTAATCACATACAAATACAATCTTGATTGCTTAGTGAGACAACTGTGACACCCCACTTCCAGAAATCTGGGTGGAATGGACTATTGTTAAAGGGGCTGTTCACAGTGGGAACCGATAGCCAGAATAAATAGTGTTTGAGAGGGTTAATTTAACTTTTTTTTTTTCTTTAACTCAATCTACTTGTCCTGAAATATGTAGCTTTGTATATTGTAATTTGATATTTGTAGAACAGGTGAATCATAAGGCATATGTTGGTTTACTTTAATCTAGAGCAGGTGTGGTCGCTGGTAGATGGAAGGATGTGTGTCTTGCAGTCCAGAAACATGAGCTAGCTCCATTTGATAGCAGTGGAACACAGGCTGCCATCTCTGAATACCAGTGCAGGGTCCTAATTTCCATGATATGGTTGTGCTGACAAGAACTGACATTAGTGCACTACATTCATTGGAGACTGTGGAGAAGAGAAGGCTGCAGGGAGACCTTACCTTATAGAAGCCTTTCAGTACCTGAAGGAGGCCTTTAAGAAAGATGGGGAAAATATTTTCAGCAGGGCTTGTTGCGATAGGACAAGGAGCAATGGCTTTAAACTAAAAGAGGGTAGATTTAGACTGGATATAAGGAAGACATTTTTTACGATAAGGGTGGTGAAACGCTGGAACAGATTGCCTAGAGAGGTGGTGGAGGCCCCATCTCTGAAAACATGCGAGGTCAAGTTGGATAGGGCTCTGAGCAACCTGGTCTAGTTGAAGATGTCCCTGCTCACTGTGGGGAGATTGGGCTGGATGACCTCTAAAGGTCCCTTCCAACCCAAAGGACTCTATGATTCTATGAAGAGAAAGATTTTTCCATGCTGCAGCTGGAACAAAATAGGGTGTATCCATAGCTGGTGATGCTGTGCACAGAATAGCTGTAACAAATTATGATGAGATGCAGTACCTGTTGGTATTATTTTCAGTGGAACTTATTCATTAAACTTACTCTGAAGTGTCTCAGTGGCTTTCTTGTAAGTCACTAAAGGAGAGGATGAAGGAGAGCAAAAAGTTTAGATGACTGTCATTAAAAAAGATTGTCCCTGTGTGGTTGCTGTGATTTTTAATTCAGAATAACAACATGGTTAATTATGTTTTTCCCTCTTATGTGTTTTTGTTTTTTTTTTTTGTCAATACAGCCTCATCTCGAAGTTCATGTTAGTTACAGATATTAGACTTGGTATTGTCATGTTGACGGCTGGCAGAATACAGTTATATGCTGACACAAATAATGCAAATTGTGAACTGACATGTCTAAAAGCTTACTGAAATATTTCAGCGCTCCTGAACTTAAAAGGTCTGAGGCCATAGCTTGGAAAAAACGAACAAGATAAATTCCCATAGGTTTCATTACTAATAGATTTCCTTAAAGTGCATTACTAATGGATAGGTAATTAGCTTCAGGAACTAACGTAACAATTTGAAAAGGCTTCTGGCACAGTATTGCTGGCAGAAGAATTCCCTGAGATGCTAATTATATATTACTACCTTCTTTGCCAGCTTGAGTCTCCCTGTGACCATAATTTGGTGTTGATTTGCTATAAGAGTTATTAATAAAAATTAGTTACTGGTGATGCTGATTCACTGGTATGAGTCAGAAAAATGAGTAACAACTAATGTCTCTCTTACTCTGGAATCCATCCTAAAGTTCAGTTAATTCCAGTGAATTTCTTATGTAACTGGTACTGAGCCTAAAAATCAGCCTGTGAGCGTCATTGGGTGAAATGTAATATGCTGTGCTATACATGATTAAAGTTCCCTTCTGGCACTGACTGCTATGGAAACTTAGTTTTCATACATGACTTTGTGAGTGCTAGGAGGATGTGTTTACTCATCTATCAAAAACTTTCTCCTTTTGAGCATGGAGAGAATGCCAGCACGCCATGTTACTGGTCTGGGCATATTTATTTATTGATTATTTTAAGGAGGAGCACTGTAGCATGCAAGTTTAACATCTAGAAAGGTATCTTAATCCAGAGATGCAATGAGCAAATTAGTTTCAATACGATGAATGACTAAGTGGTACTATCTTGCCCATTCCAGTACAGCTTTTGTCCTGGGTAGGTAACAAGTCATCATGAATGATAAAGTAACATGCTTTGTCCAACTAATTTTTTTGTATTGCAACTTTGTTTCCTGTGATATAGTGTTTATACAGACTTCTTATTTGGTCTTAAAAAATGTCTAGTTGTTCAGGCTTGGAATAGTATTTTAAATAGGAATGGTCCTATTTCAGTGTGTGCTAAAGGTACTTGAAGCACATAGAAGAGGTGGGGGGATATACAAAAATACCACAAGCCTTAGAGCACCCAAGGGAAGACCAAGAATAGGCTACATTTGGAGGGTGCCAACTGGTAAATTTAACCACTTTGAAAGGTACAGTGAAGTCTTCAGATGTGGTTATTTGGGTATCACTTTTCAGTGGGATGTGAGCGGGGCTTTAAAAAAACCATCGTGAATTGAATCTGTCTGGCTTAGATCTTACTTGTATCTTTCTTCAGATTATTCCAACCAAGGAGTTGATCAGTTGCAAAAAGTGATTGAAATGATCAAAACCAATCCAGATGACAGAAGAATCATTCTGTGTGCTTGGAATCCCAAAGGTATTGAAGAGTAGACTTTAAGTGAATGCAGTTGTGCATTATCTTGCTGTATGCTAAACTACGTCCTAATCCCATGTCAACAGTCAGTTCCATTTGGTGTCCTTGTTTACTCTTTATGAAACTACCAGAAATCCAGTGAAAATGGCCGGGGGTTATAAGCTTAATTCTCTTTCTACTCCATTCTCATGATCACACCTCAAAAATTTTGAACCATTACTTCAAAGTTTTTCTCCCCAGGTTAAAGTGAGGGGTATACCTGGCTACCAGTATCTTTGACATACAGCCACTGCTTAGAGAGAGCAATTCTTATTTTAAAAAGGTTAAAAAAACACAACCAAAAAAGAGTATACCAAAGCATTTTTTTTAGCCATATAATAAATTGTAAACTTAACAAAAAACTTGAAACTAGAGAACAAAAATATTATTTGTGTTGTAATCATCTCCTTGAACATAGGTTGTCTAGATATCCTTTTGCTCTGTAGGGCTCATTCTAAATAAGAGCTAGTTCCAGAGAATGGTTAACTTTAGCAGCAGTAGATCAGTGCACAAAAAGAATCACCCAGCATTTTCCACTCATGTCTCTGAAAGGGGATGCCACATGCTGTTGCTGTTATTTTTAAGGTTAAACATTCTCAGATATCTGGGGATACCTAGTTAAAGTTTTCCTTACCTAGCTGTAAATGCAGTATCGGCACTTTTAAGTGTAGATAAACACTCAAAAGATCTTTTGTTTTCTGATTATTATTTTTTATGGATCATTACTTTTATATCTCAACAAGCAGTAAAGGCACGTTGCAGTGGGAAGCAGTCGATGAAGCAGTTGGAAGTCGCTTTAGGGTACATGCTTAATTTTACTCTTAATGTCTTCCTTTAGGGAAATTGACTGTCTTGCCGAGGTGAGTAAAACTAAACTGCTGTGCAGCATTATGGCGTAAATCTGTTCTGTGGAGTATCTGTTTATGACTTTTCTGGTCATGCAGCCCAGGAGACAGCTTGTCATGACCCAGACTTAATTGGTTAGGCAGCAGGTGCTTTTACACAAAAGAAAAGCAACAGAATGATAGTGCAGTTGGATTTTTGCTCTCTACTGTATCTCATTAAATGCTTGTTCAGGTTTTGTATCTTCTACATTTATAACGCGCTAATGGTGTTACAATTTCCCCCCCCCCC
>Ga0065711_1027097_pt1 | contig 54209 bp, 24 predicted proteins | sample Hoacrofraction12_FD_59098 | JGI IMG/M metagenome (GOLD analysis project Ga0065711, IMG submission 59098) | Hoatzin crop microbial communities from Cojedes, Venezuela - Epithelial fraction 12 v2 (version 2) | ecosystem: Host-associated > Birds > Digestive system > Esophagus > Crop | place...
GAGGTGATCGTGCCCCTGTACTTGGCACTGGTGAGGCTGCACCTGGAGTACTGTGTTCAGTTTTGGGCCCCTCACTACAAGAAGGACATTGAGGGGCTGGAGCGTGTCCAGAGAAGGGCAACGAGGCTGGTGAGGGGTCTAGAGAACAAGTCTCACAAGGAACAGCTGAGGGAGCTGGGGCTGTTTAGTCTGGAGAAGAGGAGGCTGAGGGGAGACCTTATTGCTCTCTACAACCACCTGAAAGGAGGTTGTAGTGAGACAGGTGTTGGTCTCTTCTCCCAAGTAACTAGTGATAGGACGAGAGGCAAGGGCCTCAAGTTGTGTCAGGGGAGGTTTAGATTAGGTATTAGGAAAAATGTCTTTAGTGAAAGAGTGTTCAAGCATTGGAACAGGCTGCCTAGAGAGGTGGTGGAGTCACCGTCTCTGGAGGTGTTCAAAAAATGTGTAGATGTGGCACTTCAGGACATGGTTTAATAGGCATGGTGGTGTTGGGTTGATGGTGTTGATGATCTTAGAGGTCTTTTCCAACGTTCATGATTCTATGATTCTAAGCATATGACCGAAGATGCTCTCCCGTTTCTCTGTCAGATGGACCCCATCAGCCCCTAGCAGACCACATTTCTCAAAGCGAGTCCCATGGTTTAAGTAACCAAACCCCTGGCTGTGGCACCAGTCCTGTAACCATTTGTTGATTTGAGAGATTTGAGTGGCCCTTTCAAACCCCTTCCCTTTGTCCAGGATTGATGAAAAAACTAGCTGCACTCCAGAGTCCCTCACTGCCGCTCCCAGGGCCCTGTAATCCTACTTGATGCTCCTGAGACTGCTCCTGGCCGTATCACTGGTGCCCACATGAAACAACAGCAGCAGATAATAGTCAGTGGTCTGTACGAGGCTTGGTAGTCTCTCTGTGACATCCCTGATATGAGCCCCCAGTGAGCAGCACACCTCTTTAGAGAGCGCATCAGGTTGGCAAATGGGTGTCTCTGTACCTCTCAGGAGAGAGTCCCCTACTACTGTCACCCGTCAGCTTTTCTTAGCCACAGTGGTTTTTATACAGAGAGCAGATCAGGCTGCCTTACTCGGCTCCAATATCTCTCCTCATGTGATGCATCTTTCCTCTTCAGTCTGCAGAGCAGTGAAGCGGGTCTGAAAGGGCACCTCAGGCTTTGGAGAAAGTCCCCTCCTCCTGTTGGTCGTCACTGTTGCAATCTTCCATCCTTCTCTGTTATTGGCCCCCCTCCTTTCTGTGTGTGCTGGTGTGGGAGTTGTGTTTGGAGTTTACCAGCAAAAACATCTAGAATTTGGGCTGTGGAAAGCACAAGCCCATAAAAATACTTTTTGTCTCCATTCATTATCCATCCAACAATTTTAACTTTATGGAGCAGCTAGAAGTTGTTTGCATTTTGAAAATATTGTAAAATTAGTGCCTGCAATCCATCACCTCTTTGGATTAAATGATAAGAAATGTACTTTACCATGTTTGTTATCCATGATTGCTGTTGATCAGCCATCACAGCCATTGCAAATATAGCAAAGTGTTTGACTTTCATCCCCATTGTCCTTTTAGTTATTAGGAATAATAGTGTAAGTACTTTTAATCAAATGGTGCTTCCACAAATAGCAAAATTCAGAAAAGGACAGAAGTAAAATGCCTACCTTATTTCCTCCCTCCACCAAATGCAGAAGTTGGCAATTTGGTCAGTAATTGATCAGTAATGCTTAAAGGTTAAAAAGAAAGTTTGGTCTGTTGCTTTTTGGAGCTGCTGAAACCTATTTTGCTTTATTTGCCCATGCAGAAAAAAGTTGTCTCAAGGCTCCTGGTAACTGCAGTCATGGGAGAGTTTAAGGTCATGGATGTTGAATGGAGACATTAATTCAGGATTCTTTTTTTTTAATATAGTTTTGAATTTCTTTCTGGTAAGGCTATCAAGTAGTCTAGAGTTGAGAAATTTTTCAGTGACTTAGGACAGGTATAAAGTCGAGATCTTCACTGCATCACAAGGTAGCACCTATCAGAAAAAAGTATCCTGGCATCCTTGTCAATGTGCTGGTGATCCTTGTCTGTTCTGAGGGAACACATTTGGGAGCTCTGTTTCTGGAAAGCTAACACATTTTGTATTTTGAAGTATTAAAAAATAATGGTGTGTTTAGGTATGGCATTCCTGCTGAAAGCAATGTGGACTTTTCACAGGCTGCAAAACTGTTGATTAACCATAATGTTTACTATTTGGATGGCAAGCAAGGTAATTCGATCTGAATTCCTTACAAGTTCATTCATACCGCCTGCAGTGCTGGTTACCAGAATCATAAAGCATTAAAGCTTCAGTTTAGTAAATGTCTAAAAAACAAATTTTACCTAGGCTTTAATTCAGCTGATTTTTGATTCAGTGAACTCAGCCGCATTGTTTATATTTGTTTAGAATACTGTTTTATGTGGCTGGCTGTTGGCGGTGGTGGTGAGTTAGTGCAAAGTTTGGTGTGAATTTATGATCTGATATCAGGTCTTTTCTATTTGCTTATGTGTTTTTTCCAAAGTGAATGCAAGAGCATTAAAGTGAGCTGCACCACAACTGGGAAGCTAGTGCAAGTACTGTAAATGCACAGTTGTGCTCGCTTCATGTTAATACTCCTATTCAGTTAGCGTGTTGTGTTAAACTACATATTTTCTGTCTAATGAAGAAATGTACAAGATTAACAGGGTAGCACAGCAAAAAAGGATTAAGAAAGACTGTATTACTCCTAAGAAATTTTAGAAACAAGTTAGTCCTTTTCCAGACATTGAGAGGCAAAACAAGGGCCATGGACTATTGAAGCTTGCTTTGATTAAAGCTGCTAGATTTTTATGTGTTTGAATGGTGGACTCTGCTTTGAGAGAAAGACTTGAAACCGTGCTGGGTGTGGCACTTATTTTTTCCATGGGTTTGTTTTGATAACGTAATAGTGTATAGCATTTATAAAAATGCTTTTATAGGACACTGAACAACAACAAAGTACATGGATAAAAACACTGAAAATGGTTAACACGGATTTTTGAACAGTTTTAAAAGACCTTTTTGAGCTTCTTTTCCGCCAGGAAGTGTAACAAAGCAAGTATTTATTTTATGTTCTGGTCGATTATATTTTCTGTAAATATTATGAACATTTTAATGCTGCCAACACTTGTGATTAGGTGCATAAATAGCCTGAAGTGTCACAGTTTCTCGAAGCCTGTGTCCACTCATAAATTCTGCATCGAAGGCTGAGTTTCATTTATAAATACTTATTTATAAATTCAGTAATATGCAGGATAGGTACTACTATAATAACAAAAAAATTATTGTAGAGCTTTTAAACACCAGAGAATAGAAATAACATACTGATATGTGTTTTATGCTAATAAAGTAGAGCAGACCTGTACTTTAGTTAAACAAAGTAGCATAAACTTATACAGAATTAATACTGAGTGAAAGGTTTGGGGGTTTTCATTTATTTATTGGAGGCTTATTTTTCTTATAAGGGAGGAAATGTTCTCTGGACAGAATTAACTAGGCCAGTAACTAAATGGCCTTTTCAAACATGGTATTTTCACAGGAAGCATACTTAGCAGGACTAGAAGGAAGAAGTGCATTCTCTTCTCTGTTTTTTTCTGTCAGAAGATAAAGCTTACAAAAAATGAAACTTTCTGAAATCTTGGAAGAATTTGAAACCTATTTATAAACTTCTGTACATGTAGTTCATTCTTAGTAGACTGCAATGTTAAAAACAAACTCAAAATAACCTATCTTGTCTAATAGTCTTCTAATAAATTTTAAATAAATCCTAAACTGTGCATATAATAGTCTATCTATTATTAGTGGTCACTAAGTTGTGTTGCACAGGGTCCCACTTCTAATTAACTCAGAATTTCATTGACAATAATACTGCAATGTGGTAGTACATTATACCAGGACAAACTACCGTTGGACAACTGCTGCATTGAATTGACTGTCTGGTCAACTAGGTCTGTATGTCATACTCTTTCCTGAACACAAATATTTATTCTGGCATTTAAAAATTAATTCTCACTTGATTTGTGTTTGACCTTGTCTGTCCATGGTGGTTCTCAGGAAAGTGCAGGATCTTTTCTGCTTGGTCTTCATTATTTTTTCATCGTTGTCTTAATTGTTGTAGATCACCTGGGTAGCCTTCTGTGTCAGTAATTCCATTTTAAATGATGAATATTGATTTGTCAGCATTTTGGCAATGTGAGGTACAGTGGGGTACCCCTTGACCTGTTGGCTGCGTAGTATGAGGTTAGGAAAAAGGAAAATGTCTGAGCAGTAGCTAATCGAGCTAGCTGCAGACCTAAGCTCAGGCTGAACCACAACAATAAAATCTCAAATTCCTGTCTTCTATTAATAGTGTTTATAGTTTAAATTCCTTATTTAATGTTGAAATTAATTTGTTTTGAAGACTCTTCTCTATTGGTTGCTCCTTTCAGGGGAAAGGGAATATCTAGAAAAACGGTATAAGAAATGCTGTTGATATCATTAAACTTTTTCCTAGGCCTTGGGAATTTGGATTCAGAGAGTGCCTCTCTGTTCTACTGTCATAGCTGATACAATCCTTCAAAGGATTTTGTAGTTCTGTATGATTTTTGATAGCCTGGTTCAAGAAGAACAGACAAGATTGGAGAATCAAGGTCTTGCCACATGCATTTGTCCTCTTTGCAACCACTGACTTGGATACTATTATGGGTAATATTGGATAATAGTATGCATATTTTGCTTAAATGCTGAGACATGTTTCAAGGTCAAACCTATACTGTCTTGGGCTCCAAGTAGGTCTTTGGGCATAAATGTGGGGAAGGGAGATATTTTGGTAATCCATAATAACATGTCTTTCAATGTTATTCCTGTGGTTTCAACTTTCTCCTCCCACAAAGAAGTGTCTTGTACTCGCCATAAGCTGCAGAAAAAGCACACCAGGAAGAATTTCACATTGACTTTATTTGCGTATTGTTGGCGCATGTGTGGAAACTGTCATACAATACTTCTCATTTTACAGTGGGGATGGAGAGGTGGTTAAGCATGTATACTTTTCTTCCTTTCCCCACCAAATGAATCTTCTGTACAAGTGAATAGGAAAACACTTTGAAAGCACTACAAAGCAGGAAAATGTACCCATGGAGAGGATTTTGTCTAACTGAGAAAACATTTTTCTGTCTGGAGATTCTGGAAACTGTAAAATGTATTATCGTCTTTTTTTCTCTTTAGGAAATGGGTTCCATTAGGCGTCTTGAACTCTGACAATTTCATGAGTTTAAGTTCAGAACTTCAGTAAGAAACCATACCCCTCTTGCTTTATAGGGACTGTGTGTGACTGTTACAAAGATGTGATTCTTTGACACAGGCTTTAAAGAGGAGGGCTATAATTTAACATATTTACAAGGTCTAGTGTTCCAAAATCTTAGCTGACTCTTCTTTAAGAAGAAAACTACTTGAATGTGTCTGCATTTCTTAAATCACTGCCTACGTGCGTGGTCTGCCTTCAGCAGGTGAGTCATGCACCATGCAGTCAGGCAGAGCCATTTGTCACACTTGTATTTGTAGACTAGGCTTATGCAGTTCTGCTGCTGCTTAGTATTTTTCCCCATACGCCCACATAGCTTTCACAAGACTTTGCTACTTCCAACGCAATTTGAGGAAAAAGTAGACATTTCAAAGACTATAAAAATGAGGAGTTGGGTAGAGAAGAAGGACACACAGTAGTCATGCCGTGAAAGGGACAGGCAGTTGTAATGATGAGAGTTACTCATTGGGAGAGTCAGCAGACAGCTGAGAGTGTGTTTGTATGTATGTATGTATGCTGGCCATCCACTTAGCCTATGGATAGTTCAAAACCAGCCGCATCTCACATCCTTTTGTTTATGCAGACAGGAAAGAAATATGGGTTGACGTTGACGTATAAAGCAGAATAGTAGAAAAGGGGCTGGGAGTGGTGTGGAGGACATTACTTGGGGAGCGTAGCATTCTGCAGATTGGTGTCATAGCAGGCATCAATTTTACCGCTCACAAACCTCATGTATTCATAAATTGTGGCTGAATCTTCTAGCATTTGTTGTCATATTTAGATGTTGCAGGCTAGTTGGATCTCTAACCTGAAATGCTGACTTGGTATGTTTTTAACATCTCTTGCTGAAAATTTTTGTGTTACCTGAGCAACAAAAATTATTTTCTCTGTAACTGAAGATGTCTGTCACCATTTTAGTTTAGAGAAAAAAAATCTTCTCACTCCTTGCTGCTAAACATCGTAATTGATAATAATTAATTTAAAGCTACTCAGATTATGATTCTTTTCTACGTTGTTTTTGCTCTGTAAGCCACATGGAAATACTGGCTTGAGAGTGCTTGCTGTATTTATGGAGCTTGTACCCTTGGTACCAGAAGAGCCTGCGATGAATAATGTTTCTTTTGATCTGGTGAACTGAGTGCAGGACTAGAAGCCTAGTAGCAGAATCGGGGTTAGAATTGCATGCTTGTTTAGTAAATGCTCTTTTTGTATGTTAATTTCTTCATCTAAAAAATACTTTCGTTGGAAGTGCCAGATGTGTTCTTACTGCTAACTGTAGTTATTTATGTTGCCGTTATCACCTCTGTCTTTTCTTTTTCAAAAGGTGTACTATCACTGTGCTATAGTTCTCTTTTGTCAACATGAATTTATAAAAAGGGAGGATTTGGCCAAGTCATAAGCATCTCTATATGCTGATGTATCAGCTAGGCTGATATAATCCTGAGAATGTAACAAAGAGTAGTCAAAAATTCAGTTACTATTGTGGTAGAACTGTGCATTTATAGAATTGGATTAAAGAATGCAGTTTCACCAGTTTTATTTCAATATTTTCCCTCAGATTGACCTGTTAACAGACCAGTTGTATTTTCTGTCCTTTATGCTCTTTTTGGCAAAGTAGAGCTGATGGAATCCACAAACTAACGTTTGGCTGCGGCAGTCTGATGTTAGCATGATAAATGTATCATGAATATGTTATTTACCTCAAAGATGGTATCAGCCATTCATCTTTAGTCTGTATTCCTACGAATAAGCTATGCTTGAATTTGGTTTTCTTTCTTTCTTTTTTTAAATCTAGAATACGAAGTCCTTTTCCAGGGAAAAATAAAATTCTCCTTATCTTTCTATACAATCACTTCTCTTTTTTTGGACAGACAATAAAAATGGGAAGTTAGTCTTAGGAACTGTAACGTTGAGAAAATAAGTTTTGGTTTCCTAGCTTTTAAATTTGAAAGCTTGACATTTTTTGATAAGCATGTCAAAGGATCAGATGATAGCAAGAAAAAGATTGCTTATATGTTTGTGTACATACAAAATTGACCTTTGTGATGCAGCTTAACATCTAAACACTAAAAGCAGTCATTTGTTTTGACAGCAGAATTAATTGAGGCTAAAACAGTCGAAATTCCACTTGTATCAAGCTGTTCATTAGGAATTGCTGTCTGGCTTTAGTGCTGTCAGAAAAATAACCTGTTCTGCTATGATTAAATAGCAGAATGATGGTCGGTCCACTGAATTTGAGAGAGAGGTTGAATAAACTTTCTACTGCGGAAACAATTCAGAAGTGACACGCTGCAAGGGGGGTCAGAATGTGCATTGATATCCAGCTGAGCTGTCAACTGGCACCGAGCCAGGCACGCAAAGCTTTGCCATTTGAAACAGCATGTGAAGCATATGCAGTTTAGAAAAAAATTGTCCTCCTTTCATGCATGATTTACACTCAAAGAGACAAACTTTTGTTTTTATCAAAAACAAGAATATAGTTTGTTATGGTATTTGTAACTACAAGTACAGATTTACGGAGGTTTTTTTTAAAGCTTTTGCTTGAAAGAGATATGTTAATATGTGTGCATGCGTGTCTGTAAACTGATTCCTCAGGATGGGGGAAGGGCAGATTTTTTTTTCCAGTGTCTGAGTGTTTCCTGTTACTGAAAATTAAATGTAGTTAATAAAAATACATGCTTGGGTGGGATAACATTGCTTACTGTCATGCCTACCCCACTTGAACTAGAAGGGAGACGGTTTCCAAAAGCAGATGCAAATGCAAAGCAGTTTTTCGTTGATTTGTTGACTTCTTGATTTGTTTACCTTTTTAGCTCCACAGGATTTTCCAGTTCATTGCTATACTTACTGGGGGCTCTTTTTCAGGATATGACATAATGTTTTCCTTCCTAATAATTGTAGTTGGCTTTTGTATTTGGCTTGTTTGTTTAAGAATCCAAACAGTAAAACTTTTTTTCCTCCCCTCTATTGAAGAAAGTGCAAATTATTTTATTGTTTTGACGTTAGCAAGATACTCTCCCAGTGTCTGTCTCACAGACATTTTGTGTAAGAGGTATACGGTTAGGTTAGAAAACCTGTCTCTAGGGGTGTGTGGGGATAGGTTTTGTAACTTTTCAAGGCAGTTGACAACAAACTTGACTGTCTTCAAGGTAGTGTCACTTTGTGGATGAATGAAGTAGCAGGTGTATGGTTGCTATTTCTAAACTCTCTTCTGTTGTTGCCACGTGTATACTCTGAAAATACTGTTCCCATAGATGTGGGCTAAATAGTAGATACTGTAGTATAATTTACAGTGCAATTACTTTTTTTTATTCATCTTTGAATAAGGTAAATATCACCTTATTGCTAGCCATCCACTTTGCCTCTTAGCGTCATGAGACGTACTCACACTCACTCCTGTAACAAGGAAAATGGCACAAGTGTTTTCTGAACAGTCTAGGCGATGCATCCTGAGCTGCAGACTCACTGGTGCTTAATTTATGCTAGTGTCACTTATTGTAAGTTGTTAGATTTATTAAAATTAAAATTTCCATTTATTTGAATTACCTTTTACCTTTTCTGTTCTAGTAAACCAAAGCTTCCTCATTTTCAAAAGCCAAAGAACTGACCCACTCCTGATTTATTTGCTTCAGTCTCTTGTCAAATAGCAGCTGTCTGCTTCCATGTGTCTGTAAAACCATCATCCATTTGCTTTTTCTTCGTGTCCACATCTGTCTCAGCTGGTAGAATGCTGTGAGCTGTAGCAGCTTGCCTTGAAAAATGCTTTAGGATGATGCTTGGTGGGAATGTTTACATACAGTTAGAGCAGCTTACTGATTTTTGACACCTGCTCCCTTTGTAGAATACTAAATTCTCATTAGTGTCATGATAGCTAGGTATATATCCTTAAGTGACTGAAAGCCCACTAGATACTCATATTTCTTTCTGTTATAAAGGCTAGCCATCATTTATGCACTGTATTGTTTTTTTCTGTTCTGTGTGTGTACAGTAACAAATACTTTCAAGTCTATGCACAGGTATTTGAGATGCTTAAGCCATAGTTACCATTCTATGAATCAATGTAACAACAGGCAGACCAGACTGTGAAAAAGTTATCTTGAGCCCAAAACTATTTGTGCTTTACCCAAAGGAACATTAATTCAGAGGCTTTTTCAAGGGTTGGACTAGATCTCAGCTATAACTTTTTACTTACTCCAACAAGTGTCTTAGAATGTATTTTTGATATTTACAGTGCTGCTTAATTTCTAGTATTTGCTTTTATTTTATGTTGGTATGAATGCTTGAGAATAGGCTTCCTTCTCAGTTCACGTTGTTGTCTCGTCTTGTTACAAGAAAAAGGACAAAGGAGATCTCAGTGCTTTCTGTAGTACTGCAGAATATCATTACTGTCATTATTGCAGTATTGCAGCATCTAGATGGTTCATTTTGGTGCTTTGGGCAGGGACTCTAGAGACTGCGTCAGGGAATAACTTCAGTCCCCAACATCAGCAATACTTCTTAAACATGAAGCAACGGCTTTTCTTCCTTTGACAACAGACAGTGAATCTGCATACTTGCTTCAGAAGTTTTTGCCATTATAATCTTCCAAATTTTGAGCTGAAATCCTTGTTGGTGTTATGCCTTTGTCTGGACTTCCATCACTGGGCACAAGTCTGTTAAGAAAACTCTTCTGCCTCATAGAGAAGAGGTAGTACCTCCACCTTAAAATCTTTGTGTAGCTGTTACGAAAGTTATTGTGATACCAGCACATGAGTTTGCATGCTTTGGCTTGCATCTATATGTTACACCTGTCTGGCAATCTCCATTAACACCAACCCAATGGGAGTTTTAGACTATACCAGCTAATGATGAAGGAATCGGAAAGATAGGTGTTGTGGTGGTTCAGAGAAGAAAACTTTCTGAGCTTTTTTGCAATAGTAGTGCAGATGCTTTTGTTTCCATATACACAAGTACAGCAGACAATGCAGGGGAGCTTTTCAAGAAAGTATCCGAATGCCTTGTTGGTGCTGTGTTCCCATAGCAATATGTGTGCCTAAGGCCTTTTGGCTAGCTAGGAGGCTGCAGCTGGTCTTAGCAGGAGATGTTGCGGTCACAGTACACACTTCTGGTAGGGCTACAGTATTATTACCTCTTTGGGCACAAAGACATCTGCCCACAGGGACTCCAGCTGTCATGTGGGCTACCAAAAGGTCATCACAGCTATCTGTTTTCTAAACTGGCTTACCATAGAGCACCACAGAAGATGTCTATTTCTGTATTTTGGTGTAAAAATACTGCTCCCCAGGCAAAACATAATACTTTTTACAGCAGGCATATAGGAAGCAGAACTGTTGGGAGGTCTGAAGTTACAGAACAAAACTCTAAGACAATTTAAAACTGCTACAGATTTCACTCTGCTTAAAAGGACGAAATGTATACAAACTTTACAAAACCAGCAAACATCTTTGGGCATTGGAGGAAAATGCTGAACTTAATTTTTTTTAATCTTTGTAAATTCATTAGGGACAGCCACTGGCATCTGGAACTGGATGAAGGGCCCTACAAAAATTTTGAGTTAAGTAGGGAAAGTAAGTTAGGATCAAAGGATGCTTTCAAATTCTAACCGATTCACACAATTTGTTGTAAGAAAATGCTGTTTTCATGATTGTTATTTATCTTTCCTGCAGTAAAGCAGATGGTAGATGCAGGGGAAGGAAAGAGAGCACGTATGGGGAGAAGGGACTCCTGCGATTAATCATGCCCATTTTAGTGAAGTATTAAATAAACTAATAGCTATCATTAAGAAGACTGTGTTTAAAATTTCCAAGTTAGCTTCATAGACGTTAGTGAAAAATGGGATCGGCTTACTGAAATTTTTTGCACAGCTTCCATCTCATTACTATCTCAGGCAATTTTTCAGTAACTGAGATTTTCTCAGATTGCAACTTATAGTCTTCCCTATGAGAAAAGAATGCATTGTTGTAAGAATGAAGTGAATTTGGGGGGGGGGGAGTAAAGCAGCTTTTGTTATTTTGAATTGAAAGTACCAATTTAATCTTCATGTCTGTGCATTTCTGTACTAATTGTGAATGTTTGCCTTTTCAATAAAAAGTTTGTCAAGCTGTAAAAAAAAGCCACCTTCAAAGACCAGTGTTAGGCAAGTGTAACAATCAAAATAGAGGAACTTGGATGTGTTGTTAAAGAAAGTATTTGCTTTCTGCTTGTGTTAGAAGTGAAAGTTACAGATACTGATCTGAAATAAGGATGAATTTTACTTGAGCCTTAAATGTTAATTTTAATCATTAGGGTAAAAGTCTTAAAAGTCTGGGTATCAGTCTTTGTAGCTGGAAAGAGTAAAGAAAAAATGGTGTTCTGAAAAAGCTTGACTATTGTTTTTCTCTAAAAATAAGTTTAAGTCTCTGTTGTTTACAATTTTTTTCTTCTGTTTTTGTTTTGGGGAGGAGTGTTTGTGGTTGGTTTGGCTTTTGGGCTTTTTTTCCTGGCCAAATGGGAATATGTGTAGAAGCAAGAAAAAAGTAGTTGAACCCTTAGGAAAGTGATGAAAAATGTATTGTCTGAAGTGTAGTGCTGAAGATGTAATGGATTTGTTCTTCAGCTTCTATGTTTTATGGTATTTTTTTTGAAATTTTTGATCAATATGTTTTGGACAACAGAGTTTTCATTCCAAAAATAAAATTTTGATTAAATCAGTGTGGGGATGTAGACATCTACAGTTCTCTAAATCTGTTTTTCTGCATTTTTTTTGTGGGTTTTTGTTTTGTGAGATACCCAGATTTGCTGATTTGTGGAGCATGCTGACCTTGGCTTCTGTGAATTTAGTGGAGAGTGAAGGAGAAGGGATTGGAAGACCAGCTTAAAATGCCCATGTATTTACAATGTTTCGTAGAATGAGAGAATGTTAAGAATTTGTATTTTGTCTTGTTATATTAAATAAGTAGACTTACATTTGAAATTATTTAATAATTGAAATTTAAAGTGCGGTTAAGACTGCCGTTTGAGACTGATCTTTTGATATTCTGCTCTCAAGAGCTTCATTTGGAGGCCAAACAATTACATTATGATAGATCGGATACTGATGGGTTCTAGTCCCAGATTCTCATCCTGCTGCTAGTTTTACAAGCACTCAGGTCTTTTTTTTACTGGCAGGGAAAATTTTGTAGACTCAGTCTTCATTACAATAAATATAAGTCATTACTTTGAGCATACCTGTGTTTTTTTAATGAAAAAACCACATTAGAAGTTTGAAAAATTTCAAAGAAAACATCTGGTAGATTTTATCTAATATGTTTAAAATAATTTGATTTGCTTAACATTAGTGAGTACTGAGTTAGATCTTCAGCTTCTCAATTGTCTTTCTATTTGTTTGACATAAGCATAAATATTTTCTTTTGCAGTTTTGAGACATACTGTCAAAATGTAGCCTTTATACTGAGTTGAACACAGTTTTGCACTGCAAGAGTTAAATATACATACTGGGGTTACATTACAAATAGAACCATTTGAGGTACTTATGCATGAACCAAATACAAATTAATCCCAGTTGTGTAATTTACAATGCTAATTCACAGCTGAATTATTTTTTACTTTCATTGTGGCATCTCTATTTGCAGCACAATAATTTGCTATGGTGTACTATTTAACATCAAACCGAAGCTTGTAGTCTCCATGTTTCTTTTATTTGAGATCTGTTTATACAGCTATTTATTTTGAGACTAGTGACATACTCATTTTGAAAAGAGTACAAGTGAAAATCCTGGAAAATGGTTTCAAGTACACCTTTTATTTTATGTGAAAACACCCTGAAAATTGCACAGCTCTTGGTTTTACAGTGGATGCTCATGAATAATCATAACTTAATAAAAAACATAAATACCTCTATTTATTAGAGCACTTACTAGCACTTACTAGTAGGTGTGTTTTGGGGCGGGAGTGAAAGTAGTGTCTGTGTTTATTTCTGCTTTACTTCCAGTTACTTTTAAGTCAAATTTTCAAGATTTTAAAGTCTCACTTGGAAGTAGTTGGCTATGGAGAGGTAACAGAAAAACTAACACCACAGAGTTTTCAAAAATGTGAATCTCAAAATTAAGGCAATAGCTGTGCTTTTTTCTTTTTTGATTTTTCCCTTATATACCTCTTGTTCATTAAAAGAAGATAAAGTGAAAATTTTACACCGATACTATATTATAGATGCAATTTTGAATGAGGACACAAATTAGAGGTTTCATGTGGTTGTAATGACACAGGCAGTTGAATTGTATTTAGACAGTGTGCACTACTATTTTAATTCTTCAGTATGGAAGAGTGAAAATAATGATTTGCTGTACGTGTATGATTTTGCATTCTTTTGGACCATTGGCAGGGTAATTGTGCTTTTCAGTTACCACCTAAATTTATAGTTAGATTATCTAGTATTTTGGGGAAATATTACTAGTTGTATTAAATTTGACCTTATCTTAAATGATCTTTGTTGTCGTTTCTTTAAGGCCCTATTGAATTTGAAGAATGCAACACATCCAGTGCAGTTGAAGGTGAGTTGTTGTCACTTAGTTATTTATGTAAGAATGCTGTGTGTAAGAACCTGAAACTTCGGAGTGAAGAGTATTCGATGTGTGAATCTGTATAACTTTAAAGTAGTCCGGTAAACTAAAAAGCCATTTTCCTTTTGAGAAACAAACTTCAACAAAAATAAGAGCTATGATACTTTCGAAGTCTAATGCATAAAGATCAGAGTATTTTAATGTTTCTTATAAATATACTTTGGCAAAGACCCTGTGTTTGCAGAGGTTTGGATTTGATTCACTTATGACTGTGTTGTAACTTAATTTACAAGTGTCAAAACATGGCCCAGGCTCTTTCCATTGTTACCATGTTCCTCATACCAAGTCTAATGCAGTGTTATGGTCATAAAGCCTTTCTTTGCTGGCATAGTCTATTTTGCTTAGGGAATTGTTTTAAGTGGTTAAGAACTGCTTTATTTGCATAGGCTATGTATTTACTTCTGGGACAGAGGGGTTGAGAGCATAGCTATAGCAGCCGACAACTTTTAAGTTGCCAAGATTGCAGCTGAGACTTAAAATCTTCTTTGACTGAAGCAAAGAGGATCCATGTTCAGAAACTACTCTCATACTCCATTTGTCGTTGTTTTGGGCTGCATAAGGCACAGAAAGAAAATCAAGCCCAGACTAGCATTTAAAAACAATTTTGGAGCAAATTCTGTCTCTATTAAGATATAAAATATGGTTGAGTTTACAGCTACCTGATTTGAGAAGTTTTGAGTTATCTAGCCCTAAATTTTCTAAGAGCGGAGAGATTTCCTGTCTGCTGTGTAATGTATTTCTGCAAAGGGGATTATAATTCAAGAACATCATTTAAAAAAAATCATTATTAGGTTTTAAATTTTGGAAACCAAATTATTTCCACCAATGTATTGGCATTAGTATGCACCCATTTGACGTTGCTAAATAAATACTTATCTCCTTGATCTCTGATCATTAAATGAAAAGTGTTTGTTCCATAGGGGTAAAACCACGGAAGAGGAAGCCTTTTGGTTTATCAGGAATAATGAAAAAAGAAAAAGACACTGAATCTGTGTAAGTATATTTCCATCTTGAAGCCTTGTCTTGTATGAAAAATAGTATAAGTGTGAGGATAAACATTAGCTGATGTTTAACAAAAAAAATGGTTTATGACACAAGTTTAGATGAATGCTATGAATATGAAAACATCACAGCTATTTAATATTTTTGTAACTAAGGATTTTAAGGAAATAATGTAAATGTATTTGTAGTACTCTACTCATGTTTCATTCTTTCCTGTGCATAGGTAAGTAGTTCTCCCTTGTTCTACATTTGAACATAGTAGACAAAGTGACTCTCACATGTACTTCTAAAGAAATGATAGCTGTATACATGGAAAAAGTGCCAGATGCCTATGCTTGCAGAGCTGAAACTTGAATTATTCCACTTTTTATTAGAAAATTTTTTGTGTACAGTATCAAAAGACAGAAAATCTTTGAATGCTTTTTCAGTACATCACATGCACACTCATTTCTGAAAGACCATCGTTCTAACTCGTGACTGATGTCCCAGCTGTACCCTTTGCCATGATAATTGCATGTGCTCTGTCTCCCAGGAGTTAAAACTCTCCAGAAAGTCAGTTTGAAGAAAAGTTCTTAGATGGGTTGGTTGCAGTCTACATATTAGTAGCTATAGACATTATATTCCAATGTATTTTTTTCATAATTTCTAGATGTGTTTTCTCAATAGAAGTATTTAATTTAACAGAGAAAAGCTTACAATAGAAGCAATATAAAAATATTCTCAGAGGCAACAACTGCATAGATACTTTCTAAAATTACTTCTAAAAAATACTTTACCAGCCTTAGTTTATAATATAATGCTGAAAAATTAATGACCTAAGAACTGCAGGTGCTAATTATTTGCACATACAAACTGCCTTATAGCTGCTTTTCTTTTGGTGTTTAATTATAATAATGATGTACTTCTAAACCGTGCTTTTTCATGATGCCTTTAGAGCTCCAAAGTGTTGTTTTTTTAAGTCATTTCTATATTTCTGTTCTGTCTGTGGCTTAGTCTTTCCCCCACCCTCTCTTCTGTACTTTATTAAGCTGGAGTAAATGAGAGAAGTGTTACATGTAGTGTGATTTTGATCAGCAGTAACCCCAGAATACTGTTTTGTTACAAAGAATTATTTTTTCTGATGGTTTGGTTTAAAGTAATTAAATTTAAATGCTTATAAATATTTGATAATACTCATGTTTTAAACAGATTTAGTGTCCTTTTTAAAAAATAATCCATTCTCTCTGGAAAGTTATTTGCTACTTTTTTTTTCCTGTCATGCAAAACTGTTGCAGTATCAAATAGCAGCGAAAAACTATGTTCCATCATTTGCCTTTTGTGTCTTGCATTTACTTAATTGCAAAATAGTGATTGTGATAATATTGAGTAGTGTTGTACAATTGAATTATGTAGCTATCAGCTTTTCTTGTACAACAAAATAATTTTTTTGCCACCATGTGGGTTATTACTCAGGCTAATCTCATGTCATATATGTTATAAGACTCCTTGCAAACCAGGAATCTCCTTCCATCTGTTCTTTGGCAGATGATGAAATGTAATCTGGCCCCAGCAAAGATTTAGGGCTCTTAATTGTAGTTTTCTGGAGCCAGCAAAAGTCTGGAAGTTCCAGATCAACTCTTCCCACGTGTATGACTCAATGTATCTTTAGTCAGAGGTCATGTTTTTCTTTGACCTGTAACAGCAAGAAAATTTTCTTAGGCATTGAAGGCTGAAAACTGGCTTCTACGCTATGTGAAACATGTTCTACTTTTGTATGCTTATCCATTGTAGTATCTGAATACTTTTCTGAAAGCTGCTTTTTTCCTGAAGACATTTTGTTTAATGCTGAAAGATAATAGCAGCTGATCTTTCTAGAAAAAAATGTTGTTTTTGGCACAATGATGTCATCAGAAAACATAAATCATCTTATCTGCTCTGAAATTGGAAAAGAATTTGCCTTGTTTTCAACAAGTTGGACTGACATTTGATTTGTATTATTTTATTTGTTTCTGTATTTACACACAATACAAAAATGAATATATTCTGAGGTCAGAAAGGAAGAAGTATGACGGCATGATATTGACCTCCTATTAACACATTGTAGGCTTTTGCAGAGATTCTTGCATTAATCCATAACTTCTATATCAACTAGAACATAGCAAATAAATAACAGAGGATTCATTATGTGCTTAAGTAAAATATTCTAATAGTTATTTATCATCTCTTTAAAAAAATTTAATTGCTAGTCTAAATTTTGTCCAATTTCATCTTCAGCTGATGATCCTGTTATAGGCTGTACAGGATAAAACTCTATCATCGGAAACTTCTCTGCACATAGAGTTCAAGTCCTTTCTTAATCTCATGTTGAATTAGGCTGTAGGCTTGTTTGGTTTCTGTCAGGCAGGCTTTCCACATCTAGAAAAACCCCTGGTTTGTAGGCTTTTCAGTTTCTCAATACAGTTTTTAAAGCGTTGATGCCTAAACTGGATGTTGTGCCTGGTAATGGTTTTACACACTTAAATACCATACACAGTGTGTTCTGTTACATGTTTCTATACAGGTTAGTCAGGGATTTCACTGTTTTTTTTAACCACTGCTTTGCATGGTTTGGTTGTTTTAGTTTTTATCTATAATCCTTAAATTCCCTTACAGAATCCCTGTTTGCTGAAATGTTACCTTATACTAGAAGTATGACGTAGTTCTTTAATCTTAAAAGAAAGATCATGCATCTAGTGATGCGAAAGCACATCTGTCTAAAACCTGATGTCCTCATTTTCAACTTTGCCATCATTTGCAAACGATTGGATTTTCCTCTGTATCTTGACAACAGATCCTGGGAGCTGCTGTTGGTGCTCCTCAGAATGATGCTAGATCTGCTGTTAACTTTTTGAGATCTATTAGCATGCTAATTTTGAAAATCTTAATCATGTGCTGAATTACTTTCATTGTCATTTGCCTCACATCTTTCTTATTTCTTAATTTTTATGGACTTTAGGCTGTCTTGTTTGAGTACAGACACTTTTTAAACCCATGTGTCAGAAAACCTGTTTATTATATGTTTTCACAGAAGTCTCTCTGAGCTGTAAAAGAGCTTTTAAAATAGCTCTTCCTATTGCTATGAATTCAGTTTAGCCAGCAGAGGGAGATAAGATGCAAGTCGATTAGAAGCTTGGTCACATCTGTTTTCTTTTGTGTGAGGCTCTTCAGAGGAGACAAGATCCTTCATCTCACTGTCAATTCCTTAACGGGCTGTACTGAATTTCATATTAATGCTTCCATGTTAGCAAGTTTTCACACCTGTTTTTAAAGCCACTGTAGTTTTTACATTTAACCGTTTAGCCTTTCAGAGAAGATGTAGATTGCAATAAATATTTTTTCCTCTTTTTTTTAGAAGTACGTGTCTAGGATGTTCAGTTTGATATGAAAACAGTGTTGTTCAGTTACACTGGCAATTACGGCTTTATTTGTCAGGATGCAAATCAGAGAGGACTTATATGCTGCTGAGGTTTCCCACATTCTATAAATGTAATTGCTTCTGCTTTTTGCAGACATCAGAGAGAATCAGTGTCATTCATTTTTTTAAATACTACTCCTTAAATAGAAGTTGTAGTAGAAGAATATAACACTTGTGAATAATGCACCTAAAATCACTGCCTTTCTGCTGATGACTTTTTTTTTTAAGCGCTTGTTAGGAGGATCCTCAATATTTTTTTTTTTTAAAGCAACTTCTAGTGCTTGACTGCAACTAGGCTTGACAAAGACGAACTAAAAATGAAATTGCAAAAGAGGGAAGCTCTGAATTCCTCTAAGAATAGCCTTAATTTCTTTGGGAACTGGTCCAAAATGTTTTGAAATTTGGTGACTTCTACTTACTGTGTACATCAACTACAGAGACCTGACTCTTGAAGTATATTCATCTAGAAGACAGCATGGTACTCCTGGCTTCTCTTGATTTTTTTATTTTATTTTATTTTATTTTATTTTTATTATTATTAGGTGAGTTTGCTTTTTCAGCATTTCCTTTGAATTTTTCTTCTGCGGTGTTTTGAGCATAAACTTTCATCTTTTATTTAAATCTCATTCAGTTGAATATGGAATATTTATAGTGAAAATTGTAAGAGAGTTTGCGAGGCAAAAGGGTCAAATGTGATGTTTCAAATTAATTGAAAATATTAAAGGATGTACCAGAACTTTATGAATAAAATAATTTGTGCATTTTCTAATTGTATATTTTCTTTTTTTTTTTTAACAGGGAGTGTCCAGATGCAGACTCAGTTGTAAGTAGGCTTATTTCCAAAACAAATGTGTATGTTAAGATTGTCAAGCACTACAATCTGATGAAACTTAACTTATATACAGTCCCTGCAATGCATTTAATACAGGATTTAGTATTTTGATAACATAGCTGAAGAGTTAATTTTGCTTGGTATATGATCTTTCGCAGTATATACAAATATGTGTCAATAGTACATTTATATTTCTGAACAATTTTAGGTTTTAAACAAGATGGTTGTACTACAAGTATTTGCTACTTTATTTTTCAAATTATTAGCTTAAATTGCTTGGATAATAGGTTGTAAGTAAGAAAAAGATTCCGTTTATTGTGGACCAAACTTTGCATCATCATATTCCTCTGCTTACTACTGTTTCCTTTCAGAAACCCTTCTAATAGCAATGGAATTCTGCTTTACATTGGCAATAGAGTGTAGGAATAAATGTTTTAAAATATGGCTTTAAATGCAGTATCTCTAGATGCGCTTTATTAATGGCCTTTTTCTTCACTGCTGTCAGTTTCATCTGTGATACATCTTACAATTTTAGGTATTAAATTCAAATAAGTGATATTGCAAATTAAATCGGTATGTTAATGCTTTTTTATTTCCTTAACTGAGCCTTTTCATTTAAACATGTATGTTGTCTTGAATTACACGTAATAGGGGTTGCAGCTCCCTATAGCTATAGTAGGGAATAATTTATGGAATAATTTACAGAATATTTTAAGCAATTTTCTGTACAATTATTTGTTTTTCAGTTAATTTATTTAGATGCCAGTTACATTAAACAATTTAAGTTTCCAAGTTCACTTATTTTGTGGATTTTCTTCTTTGCATTTAATAACAGGGAGTTTTAGTACCTAATATTAAATTTTCTTTTGAGAAGCTTAGTTTAAAAAATCTGGTGGAACCATCCTTCTAAATAAGGAAGAGTAAGTTTTGTCTCATAATAGAACTAGATGTGTAAGAAAAGCCTTGTAAGCATCATCGAGACAGATATCCTGTGCATCTTGATTTAGAGCAAAGTTATTTTCTTGGGTACATTTAAAGTAAAGCAACTTCAGAATTATCCCTATAATTATCAGGCTTTTAATGGAAATAATATCTTTTGACAGTTCAGATTGAGTCACTGGAGTGAACCACAACTAGGTTTGACTTGCAATGTTTATTTTTTTCTTTGCTTATTTTGGTCTCTACATTTTTAAAAAATAATTAGTTCAAAAAATTCAACTGTAAATAGGTCTGATGTTCTTTCTGCCTGCACGAGGCACACCATAGGATCATCTAAGTTAATTGTTCTGTATAGATGTAATTTATATTTGGTTTAAAAAAACCCTAACTTTCACAGAGTCTGACAACAAACTGATACTTTCATTGCATTCTGGTTTTTTTTTCCGTGCCCAACATTTTATGACTGCATTTGGAATTTAAAATTTGCTTTTTTACAAGGAACAGTATTATTCTGAATGGCAGAATGCTTTAATAGCAGAAATCATTATTGTCATTCTTGTGAAAAATAATGCAGCATACCATAGATTAGATTCATTTCACCCCTTACAAACAACCAGCCCATAGTGCTTTTACATTTTAAGGTTTGTGTCCGCTTCTGGAACATCCCATTTCACATGTGTTTAATTTTTCTTGTCTTTTACTTTAAGATTTCCTTTCTGTTTAATTTTTCAAACTTGATCTAAATAGTTATAGCCGTCTATGAGAATTTGTTTTGTGTGGATCTTTGCAATAAATTACACGTTTGAAGAAATTGAACTTAGATAAGTATTATTGAAAAAAAATTGCAAGCAACTATCAGTTGTGTTTGCTAGAAAATACTGAGGACCAGCCCTCAGAAAATTCAACTTATATAATGTATCCCAGTTATGATTTTGGTCAGCTTTGGTCACTCACAGAAAATCTCTGTCGGGTTTTTATGTTATTAACATGATCTTTTTTAAAAGGTGGCTTTTTTTTTTGTCAAGAATTCTAATTGTGTGAGAGGAATGTAAGAGATAACCACTCTATTATTATTTATAACTAGAGGCACTGAGGTAAATATATTGAAATTTTAGAAGCGAAGGATCCCGTAAGAACTGACTTCAATACTCGATCTACTGGTTCTATGTGATATTGTGGATCTTTCAACATACAGTGTGTAGTGAATACCATTAGGGCCTTGTCACTAGTCCAAAACATATAATGCAGTGTGTTTGAGCTTGTATTCTCTGTTTCCAGAAAACAAAATAGTGAGATGGTCCTAAAAAATGTATTTTTTACCAAAATGGGAGTTCTCAAATTTATCTGTGGCAAGGTCTCCACTTATGCTCATCCTTTGTGTAGCTGCCAGATTTATATACATTGGAAAATGTGATGCATTTGAATAAGTTGTTAATTCCTACCAATATTTTTTTTGTAACTGCTATAAGAGGTTTTTATGTGCTCATGAATAGGAGGGCAGCTGTGAACTGAGAACTGGTATTTGCTAAAAAGGTTGACCACTTCAATAAGCAGTCTCTGCTTAAATATAGATCACAGTATATAATGAGATATAAAATTCCTATGTTATTATATATCAATCTACACATGTAATTTCCATTAAGCTAAGCCTTGATAATTAAGAAAAGTAGAAAGTTAAGTGTGTGTACAATAGAAAGAGATAGCAACTGAAGTCTGGCTCTGCATGTGCAGTGTTACCTAGTTTTTCTAAAGGCAGAACTGTCTTGTTTCCCATGGGTTTGCCATGTCTCTAGGGACAGTCTATAGGAAGATATGATCTCTGGTAGAAACTTTTCTTTTGGGGAAGCATTTACAAGGTTCCACTTGTGTCCAGTAAAGTCTGGATTTGGGTTGCAGCCCTTCCCTTGGCTGGGATACTTGCAGATCTCCTTCTTCTACTTGACTGCCTATTTTCATGAAGACTGTAGTAACATTATCTTTGAGTCCTCTGTTCTGTCTGTCAAATCCATTTGAAATTGTCCAGTAAGTTCAAAAAGTAATTAAGAAGGGAGCCATGGATGCACAGAACATAATGCTGAAACTTTTTTTCATGGGAAACAGGAATGCAACCAAATATACAGAGGCATCCAAAACTTTTCATTACCCTCTTCACATAAGACTGTACCATAATTACGGTTGTATAGAATTATGCACCATTTTTATTGCTGGGGACTGATTGAATTTGGAACCATCAAACTCTAATTAATGGAACACAAGTGTAACCTTATATTTAGTGAAATTCAAATGTTTTTCTTTATTTGCATTTTGTAATGTTTAGTTCTAGCATATTTTGAATAGCTGCCATTGATACATGGTACGAGGCTTTGTAGTCACAGTGCAAGTCAGTGGCACTTTGAATACCTGTTTTTCTTTCTTTCTGCTTCTCTGGCAATGGAAGAAACTGACTGACTACTCTCTTCTTCCATGTCTTTTGGGTTAATAGGCACCTTAAGAAGAGCAGGCTGATAATATGCAGTACCTCTGTCTTAACCTAAGGATATATCTGAGTCATATTTACATCTCAAATATGTCAAAAGTGGAGCACTTTTTTTCTCTTGTTCCAGGCTATGAGCTCCAACTGCTTACTTTAAGTTCGCTTCAGTCCGCATCTGGATTACAGGAAGTCAGTCCAGTTCAGTAAAATGGTAGAAAATTGATCTGGCAGGAAAAAAAAACAGTGAGCTGTTCAGCTGTGCTGTATCTTGAAGCATACCCTGAGGAAAACTTGATGAGAAGCTCTCATAACCACTGTAGATATCCCAGGAGAAGAGAAAACAGACAGAAATCAAGCTGAAGCATAGTGATGGTTCTTTGCTTCTTGACCGATGACCAACCTTTAAGCAGTGCTAACGTTGCTGAGGAAGGGCCAAATGAAGTAACTAGACTTCAGTAGGCTCCACGTGTTCCTCCCTTGCCCTTTGTTAGGTAACCCAGTGGAACTAATGACATGGTCATGGTGCGGCTTCTTCCGTTGCATTTGGATGACAGATGGGACAGAGCAAGGAAACTGAGACAAAGTGTTCACCAAAACTCAGAAAATAAGTTTTGGCAATGGAATGCGTAGTCCTTATGGTTTTTGTAGAGCCAGTTTTACTTTTCTATTTATTTGTTATGTCCTTATGTTTTATTTCTTGAAAAAATTATTCACCCCAGAAAGTTCGTAAAACATACTAATGCAAAGACACAAGTTATAAGCCCTGAATTTCTCACGTATTTTTAAAACTGTAGAAGACCTTAATTAGTAATGTGCTGTATTACATCTGCAAACACAGGGAAGACTCTGTAGCTTTTATAGCTACATGTATAATTGCTTAATGGAACCTCTGAGAATGTGAAACCTTCTTCCAAGGAAGTCCACCTTTCCAGTTACTTCCACAGAGCTCAGTTCACATCCCCATATTGAGCTGCTTTTTCACTGCAGAGACAACAAATAACATGTTTGGGTAGGGGTCTAGACCAGACCTTCGTATCAATAACTATATGTTGATAACTATTGTATTAATAACTCCTTCTTACAGAAACCCAAAGTTTGCAAAGATCTTCTTCCTCTGTGTTGAAGTTCAAAAATTACAGATATATGCACGATGGTTATGGGTTTTCATCTCTGATCAGCATGGTAGGCAGATCAGGTCTTGTCTGTTGTGCGCCTGTACTTAAAAGACACATTGTTATCCACAACATTACATATAGTTCTGTAACGGTAGGAGTGTGGAGAAGGGAGTAAGAATTAGTCAAGTAAATGTAAATGCCTTCATTACCATCAGACTCATGAATATATATCTGTCTCAAAATGCTGTGTCCTCCACTGCTGTTACAAAATGTGGATTAGTAAATAAAAACCTGCTGTTTCAGAAAACAGAACCATTCACCTGTTCAACTATTCAAAATATTTGAAACAGTATTTTGAAATTACTACTTAACTTGTAAGTAAGATTATGAGGTGTCCTTTTTTTGTATGTGACACAATTTGTCTTTGTCGATACAAAGGTACACTAAGTATCACTTCCACCGTTTTCTTGTATTGGTTTACACACAAATATAAATTCAGTATCTCATTTATGAAAGCAGAAGGGGTTTTAAAAATGATCATAAATTGGTACAAGATCTGAATCATTGACAAAGCTGGAGGTACAAAACAGATGATTTCTGAGTCTGTATATGCTGTGTGGAGTCAGGAGTTTTATATTACATATATTGAAGTTTTAGAAACAGGAAAAAAAGACTGCAAATTAAGCTTTCTGCACAGTGTTAGAAAAAAGTGGTAATGTAGGTCTGCTGGAAAAAAAAAAGAATTTTTCAGTTCCTGTGTTCAGAACTTAAGTTGGAATGTGTCCAACTCTGTTACGTAAGTGTTGACTTAGTCAAAACTTTTTGTCTGAAGTTGCAAATACAGGCTACATGGTAAAGTACCGTTGCGGAGGAATAGATGATTCAAGCATCTTTGCAAGAACAGAAATAATTAACATTAAAATATTAAGAAAGAGGTTTAATACTTTTAAGAACTTTAGGATTTTAGTGCTTTCTAAGGATTTTATTTATCCTAGAGATTATTCTGTAAATTAAAAATTACACTATGAAAATAACTTCTGCAAACTAAGTTCTTTTACAATTTTATATCAAAACACTCAGATTTGCTGGCTATATTGTGTATGCTGTGTGTGCCCAGTAATAATATCCTTTACATACGTGGCCCAGCTGGAAGAAAAACTAAATGTTGTATATTTAAAGATTTTTGTTGGTTTTCAGTTCATCTTAACCATGAGTTATCCTGATCTATTGAAAATTGCCTAGTATGACAACTAAATTAATTTCAGAATTCAGAAGTTGTAGTATTGTAGGAAAATGTACCTACCCTCTAGCTACATGTTTTTGTTCTGTTTACGTTGATGTCAAGTTTCATTAGTGTTTTTTGGTATATAAACAAGGTCGGCCTGAGGTCAAGCGTAGCTAAGAACCCTGATTTGAGCAAGTAGAGCTAAGGTACTGGACCGTGTGATCCTACTCTTATTACTTTTTTTTTTGTTCCATTCTTTTTCTTCTATTTTTTTTTAAACAAATAGCAGTGAAGTCCAGATCTTACAAGTATTTCAAGAAATTGCATCTATATGTTCCATATTTTAAAGTTTGAGCTTAAAGAGTATTTTTTGGCTTTAGTTTAATGCACTATTTAATTGGGTACAGTATTACATCTCCTGTACAGGATTGTATTTCTTACTCTTTTTAGCGGAAAGTTTGAGCTTTGCTTAAATTTGTTCCATTTAATTTAGAAGTGCTGGATTTAGAGAGCTGTACAGAGGAGAATCTCTTAGTAAAATATCAGACATCCAATTTGTGATGTCTGTAATAGAAATAGAGGGAGAACTACATTTTTGTTTATCTTCCTCTGTAACTGAAAAGCTATTCAAAGTGAATATCTCTTTAAATTTGGCTTCAAATTTTAGGTGAAGTCGAGTGGTTCCTTGCTAGTCCGCTTGAAGTCTCCAGTGTAAGTCATTTTGATATATCTCATGACTTACAACAGCAAGGTATATTTTGGCCATGCTGTATGTATCTCTGTTAGTCAAACTGCCTTCCAGTACCAACTTTCTGGTAAAAATAAACTGATTGCTACACTAGAATAAATCACTTTTTATATCAATCTTGTTGTTTTTGTAAGAAATTTATAACTGGTGGTGTAATTACTACATTTTGGAGGTACTTGAGTTGTGGTTTTTTGTAATAGATTTACTGAGGCATCTGAGCAGTTCGCATAGACTAAACATACAAAATCATGAGTGGGCTTTTCTGTTGTGAATGGGGAATTACCTGTGTATCAAAGTTTATCCCTTTATATCTAATATACGTGAGTGTGGGGTTTTGCACATTTTAAAAACATAGTTTATTATATTAGAGACTTGTTTCTCTCTGCCCCAAAACTTTTTTGTGAAACTGAGAACTTAGCTAAGTGTTCTAAATGATTTTAACATATTTCTCGTCAATTTATATACAATTACCTGCAAGAACTGAAAAACAGAACTAATCTGAAGTTCCTAGATCTTTATCAGCTTTGAAAATCCACAGTGATGCTGGAGTTGTGTAAAGGAAAACTTCGGAAGCCGATTTTCAGCACTTAAATACGTATTTAAGTTTCATCCATGCCTTGTAATTAATGTGGATATTGTTTGCTAAAGCAACAGTACAGGCTTGCTGCCTTTTCAAGAGGGGAGAGGAAGCTGCAACCTGTGTAACCTGGAATGCTGTTACTCACACATTAAGCTGTTGGCTAGTACTTAGGAAAGGTTTTGCTCCTGCACCATCAGAGCCTTCAGTGACTTAGCTGAGAGAACTAGAAGTAGAAATTGGGAAAATGTTTGGGGCCGAGAACTGTGGACTTATTTAACACTGAATAGTAAAGCTAAAATGCTTCTGTTGCTTTCTGACATTTTTGATACAGTGCCAGTAAAAGCAGATGCATTCGAACTTCCCAGTTTTCATAAGAAACTTGGAGGTTGTTTTGTTGTATTCTGTTCCTGAGGTATCTTGTCACGCTGCTTCTGAACTGAAGATTGTAAGTTGAGAGAACTATATTAATTAATGATGAACAACAGTTACTTTCATGAGCTGTCATAATCAAATTTTAATTTGACAATGATATAAAATTCAGTCTGATCTAAGAACAACATGGTTTTTTAGTTGTCAATATCATAATTTTTGTTGTTTTTAGAACATTCCTGATGTAGATGATGAAGGATACAGCATTAAACCAGAAGCAACACACGATATCCTTTTTACTACTATTGTGCCAAGTTAGTTGTTGTTATTACAATTCTTTAGAGAGATGAAGTACTGATTAAAGTGTTAAGGAAGATGAATGACATTCATGCTTATGTTGCAACCTTGTATTCTTATGTTCATAGCTTTTGCAAAATGTGCAAAATTTTGTCTATTAGATTTTGTGTATGTGCAAATGGTAAAGATTAGATCAGATGTCCTGGGAACTTTAAGAAGAAAAGAATTAAAAAAAAAAAAAAAAAAGCCAAACAAAAGCTTTAAGGTGACCATGGAGATCTTTCTCCTTGAAAAGCTCTCAGAGAGCTTGTAAAGTAAATTTTGTAAACTTTTTAAGCATACAGAGTTGTTATTTGTTCTATATCTGCACCCTCCTGCTTTTTTATAACACTGTTAAAAAGATTGGGAGCTCCAGCAGTCTAGAAATAGAATTTCTGTTACTTAATGAAGTCATTACACCACATGCTGTTTCTAATTGGTGCTACTAGCTTTTATTGTCTTTTTAATATTAGCTTTGATATGCATAATAGATTTGTAAGATGTATTTTATGGAGGCTTGTGATCTTTCTCTGTTCTTCCTTTCAAGGAAAACACTCATGTCCTCTTTTTTCCTCCCATCAGAAAGAGAGGGAAGCTCTGCTTAAGAGCTGGAACTAATTGCAGTAGATCTAAGCAAGCCTAATATGTTAGCAAGATAGCTCATATTTGGAAGTGTATTCACTGAATTCTCTGAGTACTGCAAGTAAAAGGTGAACTTCCACTTTGCAATTACCTTAATTTGTGAAAACTTTTAAGCAGTTAACAGCACATTAATGTGGGCCAGTCCATCATCATAGCTGCTCTGTTTTCACCAGCTTTGCAGAATATACCTCGGTTGCCCCCAGTGAAGATTTCTGTACCAATAAAAGCAGTTTGTGTTATCCCCTATTTACAAGTGAAAGACTTTTATCCAGTTCTGAGAGGGGCATTATTTCATGCTTTGCATATATTTATGGAAGGGAGAGAGGAGTGAGCAACATTCATGCGTTGTAAATTACTCATCTGGGCATTCTTTCTACGTTATCCTTTTTGTTGTGAAACAACAGAAAAGGTGATACGTTCAGTGAAAAAGCTCAAGGATTTGCAGTCCCAGTCAGCCAGGTAGCACTTCAGCTTCTGAAAATCTTGAGAAAGTTCAGGAAGACATTGGTTCCCTTCCTCTTTTCCTCACTTAGCCTACAAAATTGGATACCTACTCTGTTGATGGGAACTCTTGAGATGATTTGTAGGAGGACATTATTTACCATAACGGCAGTCAGTAAGTCCAGCCGCAAGTGTTGGAAAAGCACTTTACAAGAGCTGCCTGATTTGTAGGAAATCAAGCTTGAAGCTCACTGATAACTTTCAAGATGAGATCTTCTGATGAAATGAAAAATGGCTTGTCTTGGAAACTTTCTTTTCTAGATATGATCCATTTTAAGGGACAGATAGACTGTAAGATGAAGATGTTTGACTTTTTCCTCACCATGGCTCAGGGATTCTTTTAGTTGAAAAGGATTTGGAATGTCGTTAGGGTTCAGGTTTTAATCTTTGTCAGGGAATAGTTTGAAGAGATTTAATTCAAATGGCTGGCATATTTCCAGAGATTTAATTCAAATGGCTGGCATATTTCCAAGTGACAATAACAGAAGTGAGGTATAGAATACATGTGCTCATCATAGGTGGTATGAAACTCTTATGTTCAAATAGAGAAAAATCTTCAAATACTTTCTTGTCAAAACAAATGTGTATTTGAAGACTTAGCATAGGCCTTTCGGAGTTTTTGTCCAGTGTGGCTCCTGTGCGTGTAAAGAACCAAGGCTAAATTCATCTGTATATTTTGCTAATTTTGAGGGCTGAGTTGTCATTGTGATTCCTTTTTTGCCAAGGATGACGGTGCTTTAAGCAGCTGACGTTGTTTACTGTGCAGCCTTCTGTGTAACTGCTGTCATTTCTTGCAAAATTTTCAGTGCCACTCTGCGAAAGGGGCAAGTAATGGTGGCTGCTACTGCTGTTGCTTTCTCTGCTGTTAATGCTTGATACAGGTACCATGGCCATTTCACTGCGAATTAGAAAGTCTGGGACTTTCCTTCATTTGGTTTAAAAGCATTTCTTCATTTTTCATACATTTGTGGAGTGCCTGCTTTGGTCTTACAAATCATAAATTTAACATGTGGAAGTGTTGCTACTGTAGAATCTTTAATTTACCCTGATATCTTCAAATAAGCAGTTGTTCAGTTATATGACATAGTGCCTTTCAGGACAGAATACCATTATGAAGACAAATGGAATACAAAAACTAATTTTAACTCTGAGTTGTGAATTTTGGACAGTGGATAAATTAGAAGTGTCTATAAGCACGCAAAAAGGTTAGGCAGCATTGTTTATCTGTGGTGTTCACTTAATATGAGCATTTTGTAAAACAGAATTGTGAAATGGATCAAGCTGATGGATTTGAAGTATTTCCACCTTAACTGAGAAAAACATACCAAAGAGAATGATTTCTATTCAACCAGTGATTCTGACTCTGAAGATGATGAACCCAGGAGGTTCCATGTAGAAATAAAACCTGTCCAGCCAAATAATAGCTCTCAATATACCATGCCTTCCTTGGATGAATTAAAAGTATCTATAGGGAACATCACTCTTTCTCCAGCAATATCTGTAAGTTGGTTTTTTCTTTGTATTTTTAACGCATAGATGAGAAAAGTGGTAAAAAATCTGTGGTGCAAACGTACATTTTACTGTTTAGAATTTATTCTAGGTTGAAGTTCTATGATTCTTTTTTTCTTGTGCACTAGGTCATCTTTGGTACACTTCATTACAGTGTAACATTAAGTACTTCTCCCTTTTCATATTTTACTTTTTCTTAGAGTCTTGTGAGTGCTTAGTCCTTATCTTTCTGCTGTTGCCAACATAAGATGTTTGAACACATTGTAGAGTTAGCTGAGCATGGCTTTTAACATAGTTTAATTAGTATTTGATAATGTACAAACTGTTAAAACAGTGGATACAGACTATAGTGTGGATACCTGTAACATTTACAGTGCAGCTTTACTGATGTATTCTGCCAATCCACAGAATGATCCTTTATACCATGAGATGATATTACAAATAAGTAGTATTAAAGTTTGCTAGTACAATGTTCAGATGAGAATAAGAACGGCTATGATTTTAAGGAAAACATTGTGCATAGCATATTAAAATAATAATGATGATTTTTCTCTTTTTTTCCCCACATTTTGAAAGCAGAGGCATAGTCCTGTAAGTACAAATGGCTTTTTATTCACATTTTTAGATTAAAAAGGAGTAAGTGTATTGTGTGAGGGGAGTTATTGAGAAAACCTTAGAAATGTTTCTTTTCATATATATTATGTGATATATAAGCTGTTTTAATTTTACTGCCCCAGCCTGTAAAGGGATTTAGTAATAGTGCTCCCTTTGTCAGCTTTACAGTGTTCATTCCTGTCCTTTCTTACTGGTAGGCGAGTGTGCACTAGTTGCTCTGTCCTGCCTCGTGTTCTGGTCTTCTGCAAGCTCAGAATGTTTTGCCTGGCATTGAAAGCAAAGTATCTCATAGCACGTTGAGTGGAAATAAGAACCCTGAGACTATTAAGTGTTTTATTTGACAGTGGGTAAAAGAATTTATTCCTCTTTTTTTTCTTTTCTGTTTCAGGCACAAATAAATCGAAATTTATCCAGTAAGTGTGAATTTTTAACTTTTAGTCTATTTATGTTAGCTTTTTAACACAGCATCAAAACAGATCTTTTTTTAAAAATTGTTGAATAAATAAACTTCTTAAGTATCTGTTTTAAGTACAGAAAAAATATTTCTCTTGTCAGTTCTAGATACCTCTTCTTTTTCTATATACTCACTTGTTCCCTATTCTGGGAAACAGGTGAGACTGTGACAGTGATGAGGAACACATCCAAGAGCTAAAGGGGGGATCCTATGGAAAAGGCTCCTGTGCAAGTTCTTAAAAACTATTCCACCTACTCAAGTTTAGTATGATACACAAACGAGCAAAGCACACTTTCTCTGGTTTGTAGTCAAACACTTAAAACATGGCCACGGAGAAAGAGGACAGAGCATAAGTCTCTATCCTGTAGGGTTTTTTTCAGTGGGAAACCAAGCCAGATTTGCTGAAGAATAATGTTGATGTAAACAGTATAATTCAAGGAAGAAATTTCAAGTGAACAACACTTCCTCTCGAAATGCATTGCTCTGTGTAGTCCTCTCCTATTAGAAGGTATTTCAGGGGTATCTCACTTTATATTATCAGAAATAATGCGTTTTCTCTTTTGCATTTTAAGAACTCATAATTAGTTTTGACATGTAACCGTTAATGTTTACTATCTTTTTATAAAGAAGCTGAAATTTTTATTTTAAGAGTGTCACAGTTTTGGTGATAATACTGTGTCTTTTGCTTAGATGAAGAGTTAGCAAAATCAAAGCTTTCTGCTCCAGCTAATGAGTAAGTTCAAATTTTAAACTATCAAATGCAGTTCTGTGGGAAATAGGTCTTATTTTGATCTACTACTCAGAAAATAATTGGAAATATCAGCTGACTGCTGGTTTAATTTGGGCATCTATTGCACCGTAAGAGTTAAGGAGTAATTACATAACAAATATTTCTATTCATTTGTTTTCCCCTTCTAATGCATTTGCTTCATTGTGATCTGTCTCTATTGGTATTTATAATTACATGATTACAAAATGTTAGTTTTTATCAGTTTTAAATAGGACAAGTTTAGTTTCTATACTGTTCCGTGGTAAAGTGTTTACAAGCCCCAAATTTGGACAGGCCTGTATACATTGCTTATGTATGTATATACTGAAATAAATGGATTTGAAGATGTATGTGTCCCTGAAAATGACAGTCATTTAACTGACATTATAAAGTATGTCCACACACAAACTTTCACCAAGTTGTCAGTTCAGATAGTCTTCTTACGTGTAAATCAGTTCCTTGACCTGCAATTTGTAGGTACTTTTTGTTTTTAGAAGCAAAGACTGACTAGTAAAGAAGAATTTCTCAAATTTATTCATTATATTAGCAAACTACTACTAAAGTTGTAGTTTGATTTTTATGAGTGTATTAATCTTTCATTTATATTCCAATTGTAACTCTTAATGTAGAAAAGGGAACAGTGATCTCCTGGCATGGGATCCACTCTTCAGTAGTTCTCTTGAATCTTCCTCTTCAGCTTCCCTGGCATCCTCATCCTCCTCAGGTAAAGTACTTGATAGTATAAAATGTTTTCTCTATGTATTTTGGGATGTTCTGCTGTTGCTGTTTTAGTTATTGCAAGGGGATGTGTTTTCACTATTGAAAGAATTTTGTAAAACAGTATAAGTAATACACAACTGAGGGTGCAGTATTATCAGGCTTTCAAGCTAGGGATCCAGAGTGAAGAGGGAACACTAGAAATCTTAGAAAAATTCTCTCTGGCTTCTGCCTTTTTGTGTCCCCTTCTCTTACTTTCCAAAAAATGATCACCATCTAGAATATAATCCTGTTTTTTCAGATGGTAGGACTGGGAGATTAAATGGAGGTTGTCGCAGCAACTGTGACGCAAGCTGAGCTTGCACTGTGAATAGGGGTGGACTTCTTTACAGGGAAGTCTGTTGAGCTATGTAGTACAAAGGCACCACAGAGCTTTGCTGTGAGGAACCTATTTCCTGTAGGAAGCCATGATTTTGTTAAGAGATGTGTGGGCTTAATCCAAGGGGAGCCAGGTAAAAATGGCAGGACTAAGACTAGAATTAATAAGGAGTTCCTGGCACCACCTGAGAGCAGGGGCCTTGGGAGGGAAAAGGGTGGGCTGAGGAGTGTGAGAAAGGGGAGAGGGAGGGCAGGTGTTGTGTGGGAACACTGGGGTGCAGTGTGGGCAGGACACTGGCAGGCTTCCCAGAAACCCGGTCTATGCGAAAAAAAGTAAAAAAAGAATCACAATAGTCGTCAATTATTACATTTGAAAGGCAGTGAAGGAGAGGGAGGGAAAATAGTTTATGAGTGGCTGTGTGTGGTGACGGGGCTGAGAGCAGAAGATGTTGAGAAACTAATTCAGAAAAAGGAAGGAGAGACTGAAAGAAAAACAGATATTATGGCTGTGTTAGGACCTGCTTACTAAAATTATTTGTTGAAGTTATTTATTGTTTATGTTGATTATCTTGGGGGATTTAAAGCAGAATCTACTATTTACTAACAGCAGCAGATACGCTGTTTCCATAGTTATTTTTGGTCTACCTACTGCGTATCTATTTTCCAACCCGTGCTGTCTTAATGTAGAGACTCTTCTCCTCCCCCATGCCTGAGAAAGGAAGTGTTCACTGTTTCTTTTAGCTAGGTATTCATATTCCAAAAACTCACTTTAATAGACCTCACTTTTTGGTTCACAATTACGGCTTTCTAGCTGTTTTCCTCTGTGCTAGATCATATAGGTTGAAGAACAGTAAGGAGGAGTACATGCATCAGTAGGGGTATTCTGCACAACTAGTGTTAATTCCTCTTGGCCTTAGACACGTCCTTTTAGCAGCAACCAGCATTGCTATGTAACCCTTTGGGTTTTCGATGGTACTTAATCTTTCACTACAAATTCATGTTCCTTGGAAGTTAGGGTTTTTACAAATCTAGCTTATGGAAATCATTAGATTGTCTCTTCCTCACTTTGGTAACCAGTCAAGATTATTGGCTAGTGGATGCAAATTTGTGACATATGTAAGGATAAATTATATACAGATATGTACTACTGGAATATGCTGAAAAGAAGTGGTGCTTTCTCAAAATAATGTTTTGCTAGCTTTGGTCTGGTGCTGGGAGTCTGCAGGGGGGAAGCAGAGGATACTTAATTTGTTGTGCTGGTGTTTATTACTGTATCCAGCTGTTTATTGCTGCACCTGGATGAGAAGTCAAAGCAGGTTAGGAAGTGTTCACACAGTCCCTCCTGGCAGCAGAGCTGTGGAGAGAGTAGTCTAGGGCTGATGAGTACTGACAGTTAATTGGGATCCGTAACATCCTCTGTAGCCGTATCTGGGGGAAGCCATCTACCCAAGCCCTCATACGCAAACGAAGCTTATGCACAGAGACCTACATTTCACTGAAATTGCTGGAATATAGTGTCCTGTGGGCATAAATCAATTTTAAATAAAAGACCTGTGTGCCTTGGCAAACTTTATCTGCTAAATAATTTTTTAAAGGATTGTTGTTCTTAGAGTTAACTGAGATATTTACACTTATGAAATCATCCATGGAATTAAGTAGAAAGTGAGTGTTCTAAAGAACAACAAATTACTAATGCATTTGGGGGGAAAAAAGTTCTGGATCAATGTAGGTCATATTGTTGTTTAAATCAAGTTCTGATGCTCATTAACCTGCGGTTTAGTTCTAAACACTTTTAAAAATACAAAACTTTGGTCTGATTATATTTTCCTTGAAATCAGTGGTTTATCTTCAACTTAAAGGTTAATATAGGTAAGCTGATGCTTAAAGCTTTTGAAAATCTCAAACCAAAACTTAAATTACATAAATTAGTTGTTTTGTATACAGCATATCTTCATATCATGGTGTAGCATGTCCCACAGATTGCTTTTTTCTTTTTCCTGTTAAAACCTTTCTTTAGATATTGTTTCGTAACTCTGTGTTAATCATCGAACACTTGAACTACCATGGTATGTGAGCAGACAGTGGTTTATGCAGCACAGAAGTAGACTTTGGTCATCCAGGAATAATCTTGGTTTATTAGAAGTTTAAGCTAACTTTGTTATCTTAAACAAACACAACAGATGTTTTTTAGCCAGCTATTGATATTGTAAAAATCCTTCTTTTTATTTATTTTCTTCATTTTCATCCATATATATTTTGAACATTTCCACTTTGCTTTTTGGATAGGATTTATAGTCGTATTTTAAACCCTTTGAATAATATCTTAAATATCTCTTAGAACAGGAAAGCTGTGTGAAAACTCTGTTTATGTGGGCTTAGGGAATGTATTTGTTCATGGCAAAAGGACCACTTTAGAGAGGACACCTATATGGACACATATACTTTTGATCTGAACTTTTAAACACGTTGCTCTCTTTTTTGATTCTGTATGTCACTCTGCTGTTGCTCCTAACTTTGCCAATCTGCAGTATGCTGAGTATTGACTAACCTTGCATTTTGTACTTCTGTTGTCGTCTACTGCAACAGACAACAGCCAAGTGCAGGGAATACTTGTGGAAAACTCCTGTTTTCCAGCAGCCTGAATACTATAGGATGAGAAAGGAAATACAGCTACTCACTAGATACAGGTTGATAGAGACAGAATAATATCAAAAACGATCTCATGCCTGCATAGTCATCATTCATTCACCGGGCAGCCATTTATATTGGGCTTTCCCATTACAACTGTTGCAGGTAAGAGGATAAAAATTTTTGTAAGGAACAGGATAGGCTAGGTTTGATTAAATAACTTTGAAAGAAATGAAAAGCAGAAAGCTGTGGAGAGGAAACAAAAATGGAATAGGACACAAGAAGGAAGAGACAAAGATGAGCGGAAGTTAAACCACAACAGGGAGAAAGTTAGAGAAACAAGAGAAGTCATGACAAGCAGGGCCGTAAGTGGAGAGAAACACAATAAATTACTTTTTGGCTTACTTAAAAAATGGAAAGTGACATGATTGGCAGTATGAATTAAGTACATGTGATATGTGGCTGGGTTTTTTCTCTTTTATTTCTAAGTGGTGGGATTTTTAGCCTAGAGAGCAGTTATTTTTCATGCTGGTTAGTAATCCTCATGCAGTGGGTATTGAATACTTTTTTGAATATTGAATTGTTTATCTTCTCAGTGTTGGTCCTAGTTTCAATTCTTCCCTTTTCCTTCAGCTACACTAAAAGAGCACAATAGGAGCTCCTCCTCATCTACCACTGATTTGCCTGGGTGTAGAGTATCTGAGTCTTTGCTTGGACACCAGACAGATTCTGGGTCTACAAGCCCATCCTCACCAGCCTTTACCATTAGCACTCTGTGCAAATCTGGTGTTACAGCAGCGCCGTCAGGGAGTACCAGTACTTTATCCTGTGTTTCACGGTCTCAGAGTCAGTGGATTTCCTTTGCTGATGAACTTCTTGCAATTAAACACACAAACGCAGACAAGAAGGAGCCCCAAAGATTGCATTTTAAAACTGAAAATGCCTGCCTTGCCTCTTCTGCTTTGCTTGGGAATTCTTCCAACAGCTGTACTTCTGAGGATCAAAGTGACCTTTTCAATAATACTGTATTCCATGAACAATTATTCATTGAAGAAACTGGCACTGCTGCCGAAATTTCTTCCACGTCATCTTCAGCACTACTGGACTATAGTTTAGTGTCTTCTTGTGCTCGTACAAATAAGGGTATGGCAAGCATGCATTGTGCACTGTTCTTTGCTAATAACTGACTCCAAAAAGCAAGCTTTGGACTCATTTTTCTTTTTGTTATTATCACTCACCTGATGTTAAAATTAACTGATCTTCTTACTTAGTATGTACTAAACTTCTTGTTAGCACCAAATTCCTTGAAAGTTAGAACAATGAAGTAAATATTCAGCTTGAAATAGGAAGAAAAATTCAAATTATTCCATTAAAGGCATTGCTTTCTCTTAACTGTGCAGAGCTTTGCTTTTCTCTAAATAGGAATATATTTTTGTGGGAAATCAGACAGCAGGGAGATCTCAAAGATTAAGTGATTGAATTTGCAAAAACAATTTGATTCCTAAGTGGCTTTGTATAGATTTTTTTTCAGATTAAATAACGTTAAATAAATTGGATTTAAAACTGTTCCTTTTAAACACCCAGTATTTTGAAGTGTGGATGATATCACAGTGATGCTACGTACTAAGAGGACAAAGCAAAAGTGCATTTGGACAAGTGTGCCATGACTCACTGAATACCTGTGGTACTGCAGCAGACTACTCGGTGTTTAGCATGCACTATCATCTTGGGCATATAATAAGAGTTTTAAAGGAATAACTGATATTTTAGAAGTTAATTTATCTGGGGACATTTGAGTTTGCAACTCTTAAGGTGGATGTGGTGAGTGTTAGCCTAATTTCTTTCTTCCCAAGGTAGTGATGAAAGTCACGTACTTAAACAACAGCAGAGTTATGCTGAATGCCCAAGAAAACTGCATACTTCAAAGCTGCATTTTAAATAACAGTAAATAATTTAATTAAAGAAGAACCATACAGAATAATATGAGGGAGATATTAGGATGTGCTGCAACAACATGGTCATATATTGGGATTTCAGTCTATTTTGAAGTAAATTTTAGATCTGGCATACTCATGGATGGCATCTAACATTTATTTTGAAACCTGACTCTGTTCTATTCAGAAAAGTGACTTTGTAAAAGTGGCATCTTTATACTGCTGCCACCATCTGTTAGTTGTTTCTGTTAGATTTAGACGGACTTGGGGCAGTATTTTTTTTAACTGTTTTTTGCTTCTGAGAGCTCAGTTAAGAGATAATAAAGAGTTAGTGTGTTCTTACAATCAACAGAGTGATTGATGTGTTACACTGGTGTGTACTTAGTGAAGTAAATGGGATTTCAGTGGACAAAATTTGATGTAAGCAGAGTTATACCATTGTCATCCAGGACCAAATATGAATTTCCACTGAATTTTCCATTTGTGGTGAGACAGGAAAGACTGCTATATTCTGAATCCATATAGATTATACGCACAAGGAAGCTTTGGTAAAACCATTTTTTTACATACAAACCTCCAAGAATAGTTGGTATAAAATCATCTGAGAGCAATGAGAAAGTCTATGATGCCATTTTTAGAGTCACTTTTCAGGGTGTCACATGGCGCTATTTTAAAAGCATTTATGGTTAGTGGTAAATCTTACAAAATGGAGCTTGTACAATAGGAAATTTTGGTAGGAACATAACTTCCAGTTATTCTATTCAAGTGAGTATGTATTTATGTTCAGTGTGACCTTTTTAATATTTATTTCCTTAAATTTGCTTTCTTTCAGCAAGGCCCACAACTCCTCTTTCTGTAGGCACCATTGTACCCCCTCCAAGGCCTGCTTCAAGACCAAAGCTGTCTACTGGGAAGCTTAGTGGGATTAATGAAATAGTATGTATTGAATGTTTTTTTTAATTCTCCATTGTAACTTGACTTCAGATGCATCGTCCTGTTACGGTGGAGTTACTTTCCACCCAATGGTCAAGGAATCACATAAGCAGATATTCACCATTGCCAGATAGGCATGGAAGTTGTTCATGATAACTATATTACTATAACAATATATTTCTTAATAGAACTACAGAGGTTCAAAACATAATTTTTGCATTGGCTGAATGTTTTTAATTGAACAAATCAATAATTTGATAATGAAAGGATAGCATGTGTACGAGATTAAAGTTTTCAAAATGTGAAATACTATCAAAGTTATTAACAAAGCTTCATTGGTTTAGGGATATCACCAAAGCTTTGGGGAATAAGTGATATTAAGTAGATCTTTATGTCATGTGTTGACACAAGTAGCCCTGCTGTGACTTCTCCCTGCCCTTGGTGCTGGTTGGTGGAGAAGGGAGGTGGCCATTTGCAGCAGCTGCCCATCAGGATCGTGAGAGGTTGTACGCTGCCTGCATCACTGCTCGCTGCCTGCAGTGCAGGTCCACCTGCCGATAAGGAATGTGGCAAAGAATGCAAATACCCAGACAGCGTATCAGACCAAGCCAAGCTTAATCTCCACTGTGAGTATTAGGATTCTTTGGGGTTCATTTGACTTACTGACTTGGAAGAATTTTACCATGGTAAGATTCTTTCACTGTCTTTCAAAGTAGCAAGATATTTTCACCATATTCTTGTTATGGACAAAATTCTAGTCTTACGCTTTAACAAAACTGAAACATTTTTAAACTGTTTCGCATTTCTATAAGGTCAGAATAGGGTTGATTTTGAGATTCTTTTCTCATTCCGATATAAAGTTGTAGTAATTGCTCTAGACCAAGAAATCCGTTCTTCAGGTCGTTGTAATTAAAGAGAAGAATTTAGCTGTTACTGTTCTGCTACAAAGTATGATTTTGCACAAAGCGATATTCATTTTATACTGTTGTTTTAGAAATTCACTATTATCTGTATACAAGTGGAAGATTGTCAGTTGTCTTCATTATATACCAACTCCTTTTACAATTCCCATAGTCTATATAAAAGCCACATACCAAGCAACAAGCGTAGTGGTATAGAAATATAAAAAAAAAAAAAGTTACCCAGCCAAAATAGATGCTTCAGGAGTTCCAGTACTTTTCAGATAGGATAATCCCAAAACAATCATTGGTTAGTTTAATACCTTAACAGTTAAGTGAATCATAAAACCATACAGAGATTTAGGATGGAAGGGACTTTTGAAGACCTCTAGGCCCACCTCCTGCTCAATGAAGGGCCAACTTCAAAACTGCATCAGGTTGCGCAGGGTCATGCTGAGTTTTGAAAATCTCCAGAGAGGGTGATCTTACAGTCTCTTTGGGCGGCTTGTCCCAGGGTTTAACCACAAGGTTACAAGAAGGAATTTTTTCTCTAAGTTCAGCTGAAATTTCCTTTGTTGTAGCTCATGTGTCTCTGAAAAGAACCTGACTCCGCCTTCTTCGTACCCACTTTTAGATAGAAAAAGACTGCTAGTAGATCCCTCCCTAGGCTTCTGTTCTCCAGGCTTTACAAACCCAGGTCCTTCACCCTGTCCCCCTCTCTCATGTACTGCAGTCTCAACTATTTTAGTTGTCCTCTGCTTGGACTCCCATCCAGTTCGTTAGTAGCTTTCCTTTAGCTCTGTAAATCCACAGTTGCTGGAATTTATTCCAAAGGAAAAATGTGGGTTCTCTGTGTTATGCTAAAAACTAGGGTAGATAAAGCATTAAAAGAACTATGGTGATAAACACTATGAAATTGATTGGGGCATGAAATTAAGAATTCTTCTATTTGCAGTCTTTTTTTCATCTCTTTAAAGCCACTTTGTTTAATACTCTTGTAATGTCTCTTGTTCAGCCTAGGCCATTCAGCCCTCCATTGACCTCTAACTCAAGTCCACCTCCTGCAGCTCCCTTGGCACGTGCAGAGAGCATTTCCTCAATATCCTCTTCTGCTTCCCTCAGTGCAGCAAACACACCTACCGTTGGTAAGTTAAATTAACCATTTTAACTTATTTTAGAAGTAGCATAATTTTGACACTAGGTTCCACCTGTTAGGAAAACCATTCGTTGGAGTTAGTTGTTCTATACGTGAGTCCAGTCTAGGTACTTCAAGCATCCTTTGCAATACCTGCTTCTAAATGACACTGAGAGACAGGATGATGGATTTAATTGGATTAGACCATAGATCTGATTATGACATCTTCTTCAGGGAAATATTTTTTTCAAAATTAATATTTCATGAATTCTTGTTTGGTATGGTTGTACATCCATTCATCAGGCACAATGTGTTATGTATTTGTTCAGAAGGTGTTATTGTATAGGTGCAGAAATATTTTGGGGTACTGATAAATGTGAAAAAATCTAAATGTTCACAAAATTGAGTTCTTTGACATTCTTTTTATTTTTTTTTAATCCCTTAATTGCAGTTTCCAAAAAAATGAACCTAATGCATTTTTTTCTTCAAGTTAGTGAAGTATATAAGCTAAACAGAGGTGTTTAGTAAAAGCAAAACAAACAACCAAATAAAAAAGATGAAGATGAAAAGCAAATTGATCTTCCTGTGTTGCCACTAATTGCAGAAAGTTTTATCATGTTTTTAAGGGGAAGTCCTTCAGTTTTGGTACTTGGTTATACTAAATGAAAAGGAGACTTACTAGGTTTGTTGGGGTTTTTTTTAAACGACATTTTAACTTGTTTCTTTAGCAGAACTGGAGTACTTCATTCCTAACACTATTATCACTTTAGTCCCAAGTTAGATCAGATTCTTGAGCCAACACTGAGTTATCTGTGAATGTTACTGATACCAAGGATTCCTTGCCCAGGCTCAGCAGCCCAGGAGAGCATCTGCACAGCTTCTAGTGGGAGTTCTGCACTGAAAGCAGTGCAGCTGTTTCCACCCTGTGCTGGACCGAAGCTCGTAAGGTCTGCCCAGCATTAGCTGCTACAGTTCAGTGTCCACTAGTTTCCCGAATGCTGAGAAGCATCACAGAAAGATAACTGATATTTGGTTGCGAAAGTCTATCCAGGCTCACATCCTCAGGCCTCAGCACTGATACCAAGGAACCAAAATTTGGTGGCAGCAGCATCAATAGCCCCAGCTCTGAGTGTGTGTATTGTTGGAGACATTGACAGAGTGAAATCATGAGGTGAGGGAGGAGGTAAGGAGGTGTGTGCTGACACTGAGGTTTGACATGGTTATTAACCTGGTCTAGCAAAAATACAAGGCCATTTCCATCTGCACTGACTGTATGAATTCAGTAGTCCTGGAGAGCTGGGAAGGGCAGTGCATTCAGCTGAGTGACTTTGGGGCATGAGAATATACCCTGCACTGCTGTCTATTCTTTTGACTTTCACGCAATCCAGTGTTTCCTTTACCCTATTGGTTCTGAATAACGGGAAGTTGACACTAATTATCTTTTTCCAAGTAAACTTTAAGGCATGCATAATTGAATGTTTCTTTTATGCTTTAGCCTTATTTTTATTTGCAAAGTATTTTTATATATTAATTTTTTAACATCTATTTTTGCTTGAAGTATTTTGTTTTCTTGCAATCTTTTGTTTCATTTAAATGTAATAGAGGATGATCTTTTGATTGGAAATCTTCCTACAATTGAAAAGCTTTGTGAGACACCACCAGGTATTGTACTCAAAACAGATTTACATGTTAACTAATCTACTACATCTAATAAAACTGTATTTCTTTTAAAACAAGTTTCTCCAGCTATTTCTGGTATCTGGCAGACACAAGGAGCTCCAAAGCTCAACTACTGAACAAGTTATATACGTTGCTGAAATCACCAAAACTTGATATAACCACTTTTATATAATTTGATCTATCTGCTTACCTCCCCAACCCCGCCCCCCCCCATACTGAAACTTGGTCTTATTTCTTCGGTTTGTCATTACTACTTTCTTTCAAGTGAAGCGAATACATTTGTACTTTGACAATCCTTGTTCTCATAAGACATGTAGGTTAAAATGTTTCTATGTTTACATATAATGTAAATCTTTGAAGATACACATAATAAAAGTAGTCTTTTTTTAAAATAAAACTCAGCTGTTGAGAATCACAGCTTTTATTTGTAGTTTTCGGGGAGAGAAGGAAAACTTTGGAAATATGACCCATGTATTGTCTGAAAGAATAAATAAAACCAACTTAATGTTCATATTGAAAAAATATATAAATCATTGTTTTGTAGCCAGTATCATAGTATTTTGTTCATCTAAGAATTTCTGGTTTTGAACACTTGTGACTAGAGCATTATAGAGTATAGTATTATAGAGCAATATTATATGAAAGTATTTTATTTCTACTTTATGGTATGAAAGAAAAATCTCTCACTGAGCTCATTAAACAGAAAGACTACCTCCCTTGTAATAGATAATATTATTTGATACAGGCCATTACAGCAGTGGTACAAAAAAATTAGTAAGATGCTCTTCACTGTGCTGCTGCACTAATAAAAAGACAGAACTTCCAGTATTGTCTTTTATATTCAGTACACATATAGAAAATTCCTGAAAAGTAAAATCCCATGACAACTGGTTTCATCAATTGTACACACGCGTTTCTAAAAGCCTTAGCATGAGGTCTGAGTTGATTTTTATAGCTATGCATTGGAACTGTGTTGTGTTGGCACAGGCATCTGTGAAGGCTGCTCCAACAACTCCTGCTGGGGAATTGTAATCTTTGTTGGCTGAAATAGTTACAGGAATGTTCAGCAGTTCACTTATGTGGGGTAATATTAATGTATTTGCATTTAAGTTCATGCATACTGAATGGATTTGTTGCATTTCCGTGACCATTTTATCATGCATTTTTCCATACAATAAGCATACAGTAGGGATTTTTTTTAAGTATTCTAGTCAATGTCTAATTTCCTTTGGATCTGTTGACTTCACTGTCATCAGTAGCCATTTTAGTGCAGTGTTGCTGTGTCTCATATGTATATCCTTTGTCTGTCCATTTACATAATGTCATACTGATAGTCCTGTTTTCTTGGGCTGCTAAGCAGTGTTTTGATGGTACCATTGTCCTGTGCTATGTTTATATTTTTCTACACACTTTTCAAGTAAAACTTCAGATGCTACTGTGACCTTGATGGTAGTAACCTCTTGTGACAATTACAGATGTAGTCAACCATTCTGAAATCTATTGCTAAGCTTTTTAAAAATTAAACCTATACACTGTATGTATTCTAGGTGTTTCACGTGGTCCCAGCCCTGTCAGCCTTGGAAACCAGGACACCTTGCCTGTGGCAGTAGCCCTTACTGAATCTGTTAACGCCTACTTTAAAGGAGCAGATCCCACGAAGTTAGTTAAATAGTGAATTGTTTTGAATGTAAAAAGTTACAATAAGAAAACACACTGGTTGTACTTTTAATATTTGGGGGGAAAATGTATAGCCATTAGAAGGGGGATTCAAATGGGGTTTTTTTCCCTAGTATAAGTGACAACAGTGGCTTATTGCTGTGTGTTGGCCTGCATCCCACTAGAAGTTCATATATCCCTGCTTTACAAAAATGTGTTCAGTAAGAACAATGACAATGAGAAGGATTTTTATCATAGTCAGGTAGGTGCTACATGAATTTGGGCAGCTAAAAGCACCTCATTCCCTCTGTCACATCCCTTGCTGTGCTACTTAGGCCTTGCCTAAGCATAGTTGTGCCATTTTTTCAAAGCCTGAAAAATATCCACCAAGTCTACTGTATGCTTGATCAGCTAAATTTTTTTCTGTACTTATTTCATCTGACTTCCAAGTTGAAAGTGACAGTACATTGTCACATTACCCTCATTTGAAATTAATTTTCTGCTTTTAATTCAGTTCATCAGATTGTGAAAGTACAGTGATTACTTTAAAATTAGTATTAAAACTGGGCAGTTAATGAGTTGCAATGAAACTGATGTTTTCATTCTCTTCTAGATGTATTGTGAAGATTACTGGTGATATGACAGTATCATTCCCAAGTGGGATTATTAAAGTCTTCACCAGCAACCCATCTCCAGCTGTGCTCTGCTTCAGGGTAAAAAACACAAGCAAACTAGAGCAGATTCTTCCAAATGCACAACTTGTATACAGGTTTTGTATTTTTTTTAATATAATAGTAAACTACATGATTTGTAGAATGTGAGTTGTTGTATATGTAAATTAGAATTCTCTGCAGTCTATAGTTTGTAAACATAGGTGTGTTTTTACATGCATTTCATAAATTATTTCTTTATACAGTAGTAACAGTGGTAAAAAATGATGAAACAGTAGCCTTAAATGGAAAACAAGTAGTAGGAGCTAGACCTAATCTAATTTGTCACTTACTAGTGAATTTCTTAAGCTGTGTCATTTCTACAGTAGATCCAATCCGTTACGTAACTGTGTCTCTCTGGTGTGTAGCAGCATGCTTGGGAGAATTCTTAAGAAAAAAGGCTGCTGATTGAGTAGGATAGTTGTTGAAATCACAACACTTGGAGATCTTTTATTTAAAAAAAAAAGCTGTAATTATTTGGCAGAGATCTGTTTCAGCTGAACCATTTCTGTTTCATTTATTGGACAAATTATTAAAAAAATCAGTCAAATGCTTTTAGATGCCACATTTTTTTAAATTATGGAAATAAACAAAGAATCAAGCCATATTCATCCATTCTTTTGTATTTAATTTCATTTTGATCATTCAGACTTAACGTAATGAATGATTCATACAAAATTAAATGTAATTGCTTTTTGACATGACAGTTTATAACTGAAATGTTAGCAGAGCTGTATCTGACAGTGAATTATACTCAAAAAGTGTATTTTCAAAAAAAAGTGAAAACGTCTAATATTCTTGTCCGAGTGTTGTAACACTTCACCTTTAGTTGGAAAGGATGCATATAATGGATGTATGTACAAAGCTAAACCCCTATAGTATAATCTGACTTTTCATCATATACTGCAAAGCGTATAATTTGTTTGTCATTTATAAAGATTGAACTTTTTAACAAGAGTGGTATTTCTGGTGATGTCAGAATTTCTGATTTTAATTGCACTTGGTTGTGGAGAAGCAGAAAGATTTTAACACTGGTTTCATTTGTTTAAATTATGGAAGGCCTCTGTGTTAAGTAAGCGTTTATCTATATTTTTTACTGAAAATGGAAATTTCATGAATCACAACAGTGTATTGAGAACCAAATTCTAAGTAAATTGGACAGGCTACTGATACGTAGGTCACTGTTCTGGGACATTCAACCCATTGTGGTCATATTTACTGTTCCAGGTGCTCATTGTCAGCTTTCACTCTGCAGGCACATTCTGCACACCTCCTTAGGGATGGATGCAGTTCTTCACTGTATGCACAGGCATTCAGAGGAGGTCTTTGTTTCTGAAGTGATTTGAATTTTATTTTTGAATCACTTTTCTTAGAACCTGCATTCTTGATAAACCTGGTGCAACCAGGCTGAAAATGTTCTTGATCTGCAGAACACCATGCTTCAGTAACTCCCAAACAGGATTTTGCTTCTATAGTCACGGCAGTTCCCAGTTCTTACCTATGAGTGATATAATAAATTGTTACTAAGATTGAATGCAACTCTAAGTATCTGAGAAAAAAATTGTTTGTAATAATTTGAAAATCACTTTTAACTGAAAAAATTTGAACGCTTACACTCTCTACAAATATATGAAAGTACTGTAACACATACAGCGCAAATATTAACTCAGCGCATACGTGAAGCGATGTCATTTCCCAAGCTAGTTACGATTTTAGGACTGATTCCAAATTGGAACCTGTTCCTTTTCAAATACCGCTTCCATCCCCACCTCCCACTCGTCCTCACAGCACCTAATTGTATTAAAATTGTGTTTTATTAAATGTAAAACACAAGTTGAGTATTAACTCCATTTTGTGATGCAGATCATCAGTGGAGGAAACGCACTGCTCCACAAACTGGAAGGAGACATTTTACCATATACAACAAGCAGTTAATTTGTCTCAGTATTTAGGAAGGTACAGTTGTGTTATAAATCATGAGAACACATTCTTGCTTGAAATAGTGAAGAAGGGGAAAGATCTAGTCTTAGTTTTTAGACATCCAAAATAATAAAACTCAGTGTTGCCTTCTGGCTCCTACCTTTCTTTTTCTTTGTAGTGATCAGTCACAAAGTGACTCCAGTACTAAGGATTTTTGGATGAACATGCAAGCTATAACTGTCTACCTCAAGAAATTATCAGAGCAGAATCCATCTGCATCCTATTACAATGTGGATGTTTTAAAGTATCAGGTAAACACTTATTTCCCTTTGGAATTTTTTAAGGAACTCTGGGAGATTTGATATCTACAAGGAAACTAAAAGAATGGTTCTTTGCCTGTGAGCATGCAGATGAACTGTCATCCCTCGCCTAGACCAGTTCTGAGTTTGTCACTGTTTACAGTGTGTAGGCTCTGCCCAGCCTGAGTGCATTCCTGCTGTGCTTCATGTCATTCTCTTGGATTCATGACCTGTTTCAGCTTGCTCACATGTCAATCCAATTCATGTGTACAGGCTTCGGACGCTACTTATTTAGGTATTTGTTAGCACAGTCAAATTTTCCTTGAATTTAGGAGGCTTGGTGGGCGTTTGTTTGTGTTTGTAGTTGTAATGTCTTTGATTTTGTATTGTAGCTGATGAATTGTAATATATGAGAACGTATGACATTCTGACCTCTCACAATATAATGGAACATCTCATGCTGGAAACCATTTACAGGCACATGAAGGACAAGAAGGTCATCAGGAGTAGTGAGCATGGATTTGCCAAAGGAAAGTCGTGCTTGACCAACTTGATAAACTTCTGTGAGGCAATGACTGTCCCTGGATGAGGGGAGAGCAGTGAATATTGTCTACTTAGACTTCAGGAAGGCTTTCAGCACTGTCTCCCATAGCATCCTCATAGAGAAGCTGGTGAAGTAGAGGCTGGATGAGCAGACACTGAGGTGGATTGAAAACTGGCTGAACGGCAAGGCCCAGAGGCTGATTTGAGGCCAGTAACTAGCAGTATACCCCAGGGGTCAATACTAAGTTTACAGTCCTGTTTAACAGCTTCATTAATGATTTGAATGGTGGGGCAGAATGTACCATCAGCAAGTTTGCTGATCACACCGAACTGGCACAACCCTCTGGATACACCACAGGGTCATTGTGCCATCCAGAGGGACTTTGACCGGCTGGAGAAATGGGCTGACAGGAACCTCATGGAGTTCAACAAGAAGTGCACCTGGGGAGGGGAACAACCCCATGCACCCATATATGCTGGCAGCCACCCACCTGGAAATCAGCTTGGCAGAAAAGGACCTGAGGGTCCTGGCGGACACCATGTTGAATATGAGCCAACAATGTGCCCTTGCTGCGAAGGCAGCAAATGGTCTCCTGGGCTGCATTAGGCAGCATCACTAGTAAGTCAACAGAGGTGATCTTTCCCCTCTATTCAGCACTGGTGAGGCCACACTTGGTGTACTGTGTCCAGTTCTGGGTTGTCCATTGAAATAAAGACATGGACATACTGGAGAGAGTCCAGTAAAGGGCCACGAAAGCAATGAGGGGTCTGGAGCATCCGTCCCATGATGAAAGCCTGAGAGAGCTGGGACTGTTCAGCAGGGAGGAGGGAAGGCTCAGGAGGGATCTTCTCAATGTATGCAAATACCTGAACAGAGGATGTAAAGAGGACGGAGCCAGGCTCTTTCCAGTGGTGCCCAGTGACAGGACCAGAGGCAGTGGGCACAAACACAAACACAGGAGGTTCCCACTGAACATCAGGAAACACTTTCTTCCTGTGAGCGCTGGCACAGGTTTCCCGGAGGGGTGGTGGAGTCTCCATCCTTGGAGATACTCAAAAGCCATCTGGACTTGGTCCGGAGCAGCTGGCTAGAGGTGGCCCTGCTTGAGCAGAGGGGTTGAACCAGATGGCCTCCAGAGGCATCTTCCAACCTCAGCTATTCTGTGACTGAGAAGGTGCTCCGGCGTCAATAAAAAGTCTTCATGAAAAGTCAAGACAGACAGACTCACCTCAGAGGGAGAATAGGGAGTTCGTAGGCCTGCACTGAAATGTTTGAACATCTGAGACAACAGTCTACATCAAAAACCAAAATAACCTGTCAGTACAGCTATTAATACCATTGTATTTTCCACATCACCCCAATATAGTTTAAAATTTTGGCATACTGAATCTATGAAAAGCATGTTAGGCGCATAAAATTTCTCAGAAAGACGGAAGGAACAAAACATTTCTTTGGATTGCAGAAATGGGTACTGTGGAAGAACAATATCTATTTAAGGTCTTTACTGTCAGGGAGAAATGAGGCATTGGCATGCAGAAGCCCGGGCAGATAGAAAAGGTTCTGGGCCACCAGTCAAAGATGAAAGAGGGCACCAGGACGTAGAAGTGGACTAGGAAGGTGGTAGACGTGTAGCAGGGCAGTAGCACAAGCTCAGCTACAGCAGCAGTATACAGCCCTCCTGCAGCAGGAAAATAATGCTTGGGCTAGGAAGGAACTGGTGACAGTATTGCTCTCTGCTGCTGGCTGCTTGGGCAGCTGAATTGGTATGGCACACGGCTGCTGAGGATGAAGTCATTTTGCCACAAGCATGTTTCTTGTGTCAGGCAGAACACAAGACTAAAACAAAACTATTTTGACTTACAAAAGCAAGAACAGGAAGGAACCTCATGGGCCAGAGGGAGTTTAAACCTCTTCTTTAATTATTTTAATTTAAAATCAAAAGAACAGGAATTACTTTAGGCTGCAACAGTCTTCAGAATTCTGCGATTAAGGACTCAGAAGTCAATTGTTCTCTTGATCTTTTGTCAGGATTTGGAGTTATATTCATTACCATCATTCCCTAATTCTGCCCAAAAGGGGAATATTTTAATTAAGCTGCTTTCAATGGTTTATTCTTTTACAGGTATCTTCCAATGGCATCCAGTCCACTCCCTTGAATCTTGCAACTTACTGGAAATGTAATGCTAGCACTACTGATGTGAGAGTGGATTATAAATACAATCCAGAGTCTATGAATATGCCTAGTATGCTGTCTAATGTCCAGGTTGTGGTACCAGTTGATGGAGGAGTAACAAACATGCAGTCACTTCCACCTGCAAAATGGTAATATTAATACTTTTCTTTTTATTATTTCAGATTCATTTCAGTGTATTCATTAGTGTCATAGACAGCCTGAAAAATTTCAATGGAAGAAATAGCTGATTTTTTTTTTTTTGTCTTGATAAAATGCATAGTATCAGATGTTTAGGACATGTTCTCGTCCAAAACAGATCACGTGCAGCCAATTCATATAAACTAAAATGAGAATTATCTCATTATGCACCCATTCCACCTGTGTAATATTACAAGCCTTTATGAAATTTCCAATGTTTGCTTTCTTTTGGCCAACAGACAGGATAGACATTTTTAATACAGTAATTTGAAACCAAAATCTCTTAATGGTTAAAAAACACTTTTTTTGTGTGTGTGTATATATATCCATATATATGGATTATATAGAGACAGTAGAAGAAACGCAGTTCTTAAAAAGATTTCTTGATTGTTCTAGCTTAAAAATTAGCTTCTAATTTAAATGATTTTAAAACAAACCTCAGTAACCGAGGAGCTCTTCATAAGCCAGGTAGCATTGTCTTTCAATTCAAGCATCATGCAGATTATTTCTGACTAGCAGCTACCTGCCACAGCCTTCTAAGCCTGCATTTACAGTAGCACTTGAAAGCGAAACACAGATCTCAGGTAATTATGTTTCTACAAGTCTGTGAAGACAAGCAGAAGGTAATGGGACTAGGCAGAGCAGTATATCCCTGGAGCAAAAGGTGAGCAGAATTCAACCACCGAGCCTGAGGCTTGGCAGCACGTAGGTACTTGCCCAGCTGTGATGTAATTCCTTGACTGTTTATTTCCAAGAGGGTCTTTTTAACGTGGAGATGGCAAAGAATACCCAGTTGAAGGAAGTCAGGTTTTGTTAACATTGTTACTTCTAGAGGAGTTTACCTTATAGAGTGAGGTTCAGAAGGAAAATAAACCTGATGCATTTATCAGATAGGTTCTGATGTTTCTGGAGGCAACACATTTAAATGTGTTAATTGGATAAAGTAGTAATACGATATCATTTTAAGTGGAAAAAATCTTAGCGAGACTGAATCTTTCTTGACTTGGTATTTCAAGAGAGCAATACTTTTAACCAAATCACCTTAAGCTTATTCTGAGCAAGGGCAGGTTCAGCATCCTGCCTGAACAACATCACTAGGATGTCTGGTGAAGCCAGTCTCCTTGCCCAGGCTTCTTCCACAAAACCCTCTGTAATGAAGACTGAGCGGGAGCAGGAATGCCCGTCCAGAACACCTAGTGTTAGCTGGGAAGACTCAAATCTCAGTGACAGTTTCATTACAGGTTCATCAGATTAAGGGACTTGAGTCTAGATTGTCTCTTTTTCATCTAGGCAACCACCAAAGGCCAGAATATTGAGTCTGGAAAGCTGACAAAAAAAAAAAAATCATTACAGTCATGTCCCAGGCAGCTGTAGTATTGGTGTGGTGCTGCCTGTTTGGTCTAGTGGATTGGGTGGTGGGGTTTTGTTTTTTAAAAAATAAATGTTTTATAACTTGACCTCCTGCAAGTAACCACTACCATCTCTGCTACTTGTGTGAGCATTTCACTCCTGCTATACTAGTGCCAAAAGCAATTTCAAACATATCAGCACTTCATGCTGCTGGCAGCTTTAAGTTGTTGACTTTCCTTTGATAGAACTGCTGCAAAGTGCTCCAGGAGCTAAAATGCCCTGTCCGCTTAGAGACTCTGGTGCTTGGTGCCCTTTTCTGCCCCTTGACGGCATCAGAAGTTGGCTGAAACCCTGTGTTACGCCAACTAGTTTTACTAGAATGGAAATGGAATAGAATTCATGCTGCCAGGAGTCTCACGCAGGGGAGAGCAATCAACATTGCTCCCCCTCATACCGTCGTTTGGCCTGTCCTTGCTCTTTGAGACTACAGAGGGTTCTGAGTTGTGGAGCCATAGCCGGGGCATAGGACAGTGTTAACTGTGTAAAAAGGTGGTGTGTAATTCTGAGCTCTGCTGCTCTGGGGCAATGCAGACACACCTTTCTCTTTGCCTGTTTTCTTTGTACGGTTTTCCACATACTTACCTTAAAATGATCAAGTATTTTTGTAAACCTCCGTTTAGAGATGTCTGTAAGATACGAGTGTAAATCTAGGGAAACAATATGCTAAAACTGGTGCTTATACCTAACCTACCATTCTCTTACAGGAATGCAGACCAGATGAAAGCATATTGGAAAATATCTAGCATTTCAGAAAAGTCTGAGAATGGAGGCAAGTTGAACTCTTTTGTTTTGTTTTCTTGTACAGAAAAATTAAAACAGTAAAAAGGTAATCATTTTAGCCTCTACACTCTCATGCTTGTTTACACAGCTTCTCCTGGTGTATCCTGTTTACCAGTTCACCTTCTCAGTTAATTTCCTCCTGAGAGATTCCATTAAGATGTTAAAATATGCATTTATTAACTAGTTATAAAAGGAAAAATAGTGAAGCCCCCTAAAAGCTGTTAGTAGCTCTAAAATAGTTTAAACTGGGTAGGAAATTATTACATCAATGCTATTTGGAAATGAGCATTGACTCAAAGGAAAGTATGTTCAATATCTGTGTCTTTCCACACACTGACAACTGAAATAAAGTAGAAGGAGGTAAGTGGAAGAACTGGGGGGAAGAAAAGAAAAAAATCCAGAAGTCCGGTGCTGAGGTAGACTCAATAATAGATGACGCTTGACCAACACTTTAAGGGTCTTTGTTTTGACCATACGTGACTCCAGGAACAAAATGAATCTATGCACATCTGCTCAGACTGGTGATTTATATAGCATTTTGTAAGGTACCAATAGTTGTCCTCTGCCCAGCCGCCTTTCCCTGAGGTCCAGCTGATGCACAGTCCTTGCAGCCTCTGCAGGTGCAGTGTTTTTCATCCTCAAAGCCTCTGCAGAGAAATGAACTTGTGGTATAAAGGCAAGGCCTTTAGCCCTGTTAAGAATTTGGTGAAGTGCGTCACGAAAGCACAAAGTTGCTTGTAACTATGACTGGTTTCATACAGAAACTGCAAGCCTGGAAAGGGAAGACCTCTTTATTCCTGCAAAGGTCATCGTTCAGACAAAATCAGAGAGAATTTTATCTGACAGAGGTTGTTGCTGTGGTCTGGTGTACTTTGTCCTTCACTGACCTGATGGTTCTTTGCCATCTGGCTTGCATCATGATTACACAGGGATAGCCCTCTCTTTTTTTTTTGTTTTTCCCCTCCCCTTTCCAGACTGTGGAGTTTCCTTTAAAAGAACAAACCATACTAAAACACAAATGTGGCCAGTTGAAGAGCCACTGTACACCTGCAAAGCAGCATGAAATGGGCTGCCAGTGATGCAGATTGCATGCTGTGTGTGTTCAGTAGACTTGTACATATCCCACTGCTTCTGCTATATTCCCTTCTCTTCCCACCATCTCTCCTCCCCCTTTACCTTGCGTATAAACACATAGTACTCACAATCCAGTGTTTAAGAGGAAGTAATACTGTGCTGGTCTTACAGAAACAATGGGAGAAGTTGCACAAACACTGTTAATATTAGGACAAATGTCTTGAAGTCATCTTTATTCTGGTCTACAGGGTGATAAAATGTTTTGAGTTTTTTTTATGGTCCAACACATTACATGAGCTGTCAATTGCAGACAGAGATAAAACACAGACAAACTTTCAAAGCGCTTGAATATAGAAGTTTCCATGCTTCCAGTAGAAAGAAGTTCCAATTTGCCCAAACTATGACAGACTTACTGAAGAAATGAAATGGACCTTTAGCCAGTTTATGAAGAAGAAGCCATTGCATAAAACAATTTAATTCATTAACTCCTGCTTTTACCCCAGTAATATTTCAGTTACTAGCTTTCCTCATCATTTAGCAGTTCCTATTGACTAGGAATATCAAGGTGTTTTAAAGAAGTAAAAACACTTGACTTTCATTTTTCAATTATTAATTCTTTAAATCTCATTTTTCCCAGCATATTTTGCAAGAACAAGAAAAGACTTGTTTAAGAACTAGAAAAAGAGAGTAGTAACAATGTGGGGGGGGGGAGGGTTAAACACCTTGCATTGACTGCAGAAATGTACTTAAAGTGATTGTGAACTATTACTCCTTTATAGTAGCATTGAACTGAGGACACTTCACCACTGTCTCTGTAGATTCAACTGAAATTTGTGGGGAAAAGTATTTAATCAGACCTGTCTTTATTAGAAAACTAAGAATTTCTTTCCTCTGAATACATTACTGTATAGCTGCATTTCTTGCAATTTGTTCATGTACATTCATCTGGACAGACTGTGACAACATTTAAATACTCTGATGTATTTTCAAATCTGCTAATGAAAAGTGCTACATATGAGATAGGTGGTATTAAATACCTACAGACCACCAAGCATGGTCTGTATAATAAATGATGATTATAGGGACCAGTCAGTTATTTCAAGTAGTAAGAGATTACTAGGCTGTCTGATACACACATTCTGTATAATCTTGCAGAACCTTGCAGAAATGTGTATCATTTCTTTTTAAATCATCACTAGTCATTCTCTTAAATAGAGTGTTGGAAGAAACAGACTTGTGTTCTCATCTCTTGGGCAGATGAGGATCAGATCAGATATGATGCTGAGGGATCTGGACAGACTGGATCAATGGGCCGAGGCCAAGTGGATGAGTTTCAACAAGGCCAAGGGCTGGGTCCTGCACTTGGGTCACAACCACCCCACGCAATGCTGCAGGCTTGGGGAGGAGTGGCTGGAAAGCTGCCTGAGGAAAAGGACCTGGGGGTGCTGGTTGACAGCCGACTGAACACGAGCCAGCAGTGTGCCCAGGTGGCCAAGAAGGCCCACGGCATCCTGGCTTGGATCAGGAATGGTGTGGCCAGCAGCAGTAGGGAGGGGATCGTGCCACTGTGCTTGGCACTGGTGAGGCTGCACCTTGAGTGCTGTGTTCAGTTTTGGGCCCCTCACTACAAGAAGGACATTGAGGGGCTGGAGCGTGTCCAGAGAAGGGCAACGAGGCTGGTGAGGGGTCTGG
>Ga0065711_1027098_pt1 | contig 54209 bp, 29 predicted proteins | sample Hoacrofraction12_FD_59098 | JGI IMG/M metagenome (GOLD analysis project Ga0065711, IMG submission 59098) | Hoatzin crop microbial communities from Cojedes, Venezuela - Epithelial fraction 12 v2 (version 2) | ecosystem: Host-associated > Birds > Digestive system > Esophagus > Crop | place...
ACTTAAAGAAACCCCACTGCTGGTTTGACACGTGTCAAGGAGTTACACTCCCAAGGAGATGTGCAGACGGGAGAACGACAGATGAATTCCTGTTATTAGTTGCCTTCTTCAGACCGGTGCCTGACGCCCAGCACTCCACAGTGGGGTGCACAGAAGCTGCTCCCTGGACCTGCCGTGCAATCTCAGAAACTGGAAGAATCCCCAGCCACTGATACAGCAGTGACGTCTGATCTTTTTGACCTGCCTGAATCCGAGAAAGCCCAATCAAACATAAATGACGGTGGTCTCTTGATCTTTCTGAAATGATCTTGTTAGCCCTCCAGCTGCAGATATTGGATTTTGGGGAATTAATCCCCACTGAAGTAACAGAATACTATCACTGGAGTATACGTTCGTTATGACAACATTTTAAAAAAGGACAAATTGTGTCACAAAAATCAAAGTATGGTAAGAGTATTTATATTTACACACTTTACACCTTCAGGGAATGTTCCAAGCTTAATTTTCCAATTTAAGTCAGAAAGATCATAGAGTTTGGTAGCTTTCACACCAAGTGCTAACAAACATGCCAGAATTAAAATGCAACGGAAAGACCGAAGTCACTGTGGTACCACACTTCCCTGCTAAATCAAAGACCCCAGCAGTCCCAAACAAACCTTGTGGGTGCACTTTTCCAAGCAGCATTCTTCACAACAGATTCTTACACAAGCCCAAACTTCTAGGCTGCAGCTAGACAGACGTTCCCCAGACGTACACTGCAGACTCCTGTCCGTAAACCTCAGAGGGTCTTCTCAGGTAGTTTACAGAACAGATTGTTCATCTCCCTTCACCTCCCTCCATTCTCTTCTCTCTTTGCAGCATATTGCAGAGGACACCAATGGCAGGACTGCTTCCTCCCCCTGCTCGCCAGCCTTTTCTGTTCTGTTTGTTGGAAACACCATTTTCTAATGTTCTGCACTCAGTGTCATTGGAAAATGGTTTTATGCAAGAACATACTGGGCATGAGAATTAGGTGACTGACTTGCAGCTTTTAGGAACACATTTGATGTCAAAGAGGATCCAAAAATAGAAGAGTACCAGATTTCTAGCACTAATGTGTTCTCACACCAACCTCATCACCGGAGCAGAATAAAACTGATCAGTACTTCTTCTATCTAGTTCCCCTGTCTTGGGGCAGGGTGGGGAGAAAAGAAAAAATCTGAAAATCTGTACTACTACATCAATACAGAGGAGGCCTGTGCCAGATCTACTTCTGAAAAGGTTCCATTCCTCAAAGTTTACCATCAGGTGGATCTACAATGAATTATCAGTGATACGGCTGTACTAGTCCTGTGCCTCTGCAGGCAGCCAACCTCACACAAGAATTCCTGCTCAACTAGTTATTTTTGCTTTCTCTTCATTTCCCTCACTTGTCACAGAAATTTATTCAAAGTTACTGAATCATTCCAAGATTCTTCATACATATTTAAGTGCTTTTCGAGAAAGAAATCTACATTTTGGAAATGGGTGGACATCTTGTATACAGTCAGGCATAACCATGCTTGAGTTAGTCCTGCAGTAATACCTTAACAAGAAGCCTTCCTGACTACCAGACTTGATAATCACATTTCCTTCCTAACACAGCTTTCAATGAGACTGTTTTATTATTCAGAGAGAGTCTGAGTTGAATAGATTCATCTCACTTCACCCAAAAGGCTGCATTTTTTTGAGATGGCTCCATATGGAAATCTCAAGGAAGTGTGCTATAGACATAGGCATTTTAAACACTGACAAAATCATCAGTTATCAATACCTCAAAATAAGCTCCAACTCAAGATTTTGCAAAATAAGATCAAATGCTGACAAAATGGCTTTCTGGGAACAACCATGAAAGGAGATCCATGCATTCTAAACCTGAAAAATACAGCCCAGGGATGGGATACAAATCAGTACCAACAGATGAATCTCACAACTTCATGCCTCCAGAACATCCATCTGAATTGGAGAGAGGAGTGATTTTATGTCTGAGGTACTTCATTTCTGCACGTATTTTTTTTTCTTAAGACAATTTAAATCTTCAAATAACTCCATACCTGTTTTACCTGTCAAACTTTTTTACCGTTCTCATCACACACAGCACTTTGCTTTCCAATTGTTTTTCTTTACAGACATATTGTGACCACTGTGCAGAAAGCTATTTCATGCACTAGTGTGCAACAGGGTTGGCAATTCAGCCTCTGTTTTAGCATGACAGAGTAACACCAAACATTTGACACACTAGCCTCTTCCTTGTGGGCCACTGCTATAAGGTACAGTGTGAACCATGCACTGCAAACCCAGAACTCCCAGCAAGCAAACACAATGCTCACCGTTACCTTAGAAAAATGATTTTGCAATTTGGTTCCTCTGCTAATGGCAGAAACAGTAACTCTGACGTGTGCAGGAATAGTAGAGGCCAAGCTAATATTTGTAAAGCCACCTGATGATGTTGATTATCATCTGAAAACATACACTACGTGTTACAGCTCCTGCTCTAGGTGTACTAGTTCAAAAACACACGGCACGGTATTATATTAGAAATATTTTCTTTAAAGATGTGTCTAGGCCACCAATTTCTGTAACTCAAAATTTATTATATAGTTATCTGGAATCTGTGTATTGCAGCAAAGATTCATCAGAGAGTTATACATCTTTGACATTTACACAAACTGATTGCTGCACACAGTGTACTTCTACTATCATTACCAACGCAAAGCACACCTTAAAAGAAACCAATCAAACAAAGCCCACGACCCACAAAGAACACCTTAAAAACACCCCCAAAACATACCTCCTTGATTTTTGCGAATTTTCAGTTTCCAGTCTAAATATTCCTTCAGTTTAAAAAGATGTTGTGTTTCACATTAGAGACAAAGCTAACAAAATAGCAGATTTTTCTAGTTCTAGCAGGACTGTCTACTTCCAAAGGAGAGAAAGTATATTCCATTTTGAAACCCATATTCTTATTCTAATTAGCAATAACTCCAGGAGAACATAGCAAAATCAAGGAACTAATCAACATATTGACCAAAATATGATTTGCCAAAACCTGTACAGAAAATCTGATTAAAAAAATAAGGGAGACAAAGTAATAACAAAAAAAAAAAAAAAAGAACAAGTGAAATAAAAACAGAAACTGCAGTACTAGCACGGTTTTACTTAGAAGCTTGCAGTGTAAAAACAATTTGCTTTCCTTAGGTTTTAGCTGAAGGCCTAAATTCAGCACCCAACACAGAATATTTTCTCATTTGCTTTAGCATTAATTTTCAAGACAATGTTGAAAAGCTGAATTTATGCCCAGCTGTAGTTTTTATAACCAACCAAGAGAAATTTAGTTTGTATGCTAGAGTAACTGTGGAAATCAATTCTTAATCTATGACCTTGCTTACCGCAGCTTGAAGCCTTGCAATAAATAAATGCCTTGAGCCACAAATAAGAAACATTTGGTGAATCAAAGAGACAAATAACACAAATCTATATGTGTATATATAGCATTAGAAAGGCCATATAAAATACAATATTGGCTCTTTTCTTGCTCTAACATAATAATGTTTGAAAGGCAGGACACAGTAATTGGCTGCATTAATGCCCAGGTGGTGAACAGTCACGAGTACCTATTTTCTTTTCAAATGACAATGTTGATCCTTTTAGAGGATTTCTTGCAGCCTGCCTGTTCTTTTTGCATGGACAATGTTACAATGCTTAGAAATACACAATTACTGAAAAAAAACAAAAAATCTATTTTCTTTGTCCTAGCATATGCAAAGTCTTTCTCTAATGCACATTTAAGCTTCCTTGTGAAACTGCTCAGTGTTTCATTACTAACAACAGGAAAAAAATGCTGGAGTTCATGTTAGACTGCACTTAGTCACAACTACCCTTCTTTCTAAGACAAATCTCTCAAATCCTCACTCTTTAGGTTATTGTTTATGTCTCATGGGACTATAATCTCAAAGAAAAGAGCACCTGAAGTAATGTTTCGTTATTAATATTTTACAATCATAATTCACAGAACATTCCTGTAAACAAACCTGTATCTCTTTAAACACACACCTTTCATTCTTGATGTATTTGATTGACTGTAGATATTAAAAAAACAAAGCACTAATTCAGCTAATTTCCCTCTCTTAATTGTCTCCTTCCTGTTACACTGGAATTCAGATGTGACTGTGACTGACACTCCTTTTTAGATTGGCATGCCATTATTAGTTTGCACAGCAGGTGACCAAAGTAACTGATGGGAAAGTTTCCCTTATTTTAACCCTAAATAAAGGATGTAATCTAATATGAAATGAAAGAATTTGGAGATTCATAATTACCCTTGAATTAGAATTTTACATGGAAACCAAATCAGAAGACAACTTGCTTTCTTCAAATACAATGAAATTTTTAGTCAAAGTAGATCATTAGGTCCTTTCTACTGTAACATTTTCACAAGATCCTGTAACACATTGTGATCAGTTCTCAAAGTTTTGCCATTAATATAAACAGAAAAGACCAAGAACCAAATTGAAATGCCCTTTTCAGTTCTTAATAAATATCACAGTTGCAGCACTCAAACGAACACATTCATGTTCTCGTGGCTTCCAGGCATTAATGTCAGGTGCCAACACTCCTGTATAGGATGGAGAAAGACGCTGTACCTCCTGGTACGGGACAGAACTTGGAACAATTCTCAGAATACCTGACCAAGCAGTCAGTATAATGGCTAACTATGTGCACACAATTTGAAAAGACAATATATACTTCTCTTATTGTAATATGATTTTTTTTTTTTTTTTTTGTATTAGGTGATGCTTTTCACTGAAAGGACACTGATCAGAAGAGCAGTTTAATCCATTTTTGTTTTCTTTATAGTGTCCACAGTGACTGCAAATCAGCTACTGAAAGACGGGGGAAACATTTGGGATATACAGCCTTTGGAACAGGGGAAAGTATGGCAAAAGAATGAGGTTGAAGGTGGCAGTGATAGGTCACAGTTCATCTCATCTATTTTCAACTACTTTCAACTACTTCTTTACTGGAAGCCTTTAAATAAGTAACAAGTCACTTATTTTGGAACCAGAATTGTCACCTCATTTCGGGAAGGAAGATTAACTGCAATGAATGACATTGCTCATAAGCATTATGCTTCTTAGGAGCACCCAGTCTGGGACAGCAGTACTGCTAAAACCAAAAACGCCATCAGAGGAAAAGCTAGACTTACACTGAAATTTACTGACTCATCCTACTTAGGGCTACCTATGAGCACAGGCATACCCAACTAATGTCCAAAAAAAAACTCAGAGGACTTCTGAACGTCTCTTCTCCAGGGAAGCATCACCTTTTGTCCTCAATGTATGGCTTTATTTCAGACTTAGGGCAACTTTTGTGGAAATGATATCAAGTACTTCTTGGTCAGAACTGAGGTCTGGAAATAGAGGATAAACTATCACATTCCAGATGCACACAATGTTTTCATCCTGAAAAATAAGCTGTACTCGAGCCTACCCCAGAACAGACTAATCTTACCAACAGATAAAGCAGAACAGGAAGAAGTCCAGTTTCATGTATGCTTTTCCATAGCTCAAGAGCAGCAATTTTAGCTTGGTGATGACCTGTATTTTACGCCTAGCTGGAGAGAAGAACTCCCGTTCCAAACCAAAGCCCCTTGGGTAACAGCAGCATTTTACAGCTATAAAGCGCATGCAGTTCCCAAGTTTCCAAAGGTTTTGTGAATGGCACTAAGCAGAGCTCTCCGCAGCGGTTTGTGGTAACAGGCAGGTATCAGCATGGCAGCTGCAGGAGTGGGGAAGCCCACCCAGCAAGCCTTCCGAGAGGCAGTCATATGCAGAGTCTGCAGCAGCCCTCGCTAACTTCGAGACCCTCTCCTCAGCCCTAAGCATCAGTTAGTACTGATTCCCTACCAAACTCCACCTGCTATGTCCTCCACCCTGTCTGGCATTTTAAATTCATCTTCATGTTATAGTCTTAAAGGCAGTTTGTTCCAACTGCAGAAGAGTTGCACCTGGGGGGCCGCACCTGGAGTACTGTGTTCAGTTTTGGGCCCCTCACTACAAGAAGGACATTGAGCTGCTGGAGTGTGTCCAGAGAAAGGCAGCGAGGCTGATGAGGGGTCTAGAGAACAAGTCTTAGGAGGAGTGGCTGAAGGAACTGGGGCTGTTTAGTCTGGAGAAGAGGAGGCTGAGGGGGAACCTTTTTGCTCTCTACAACTACCTGAAAGGAGGTTGTAGTGAGGCAGGCATTGGTCTCTTTTCCTGAGTAACTAGCGATAGGACGAGAGGAAAAGGCCTCAGATTGCATCAGGGGAGGTTTAGGTTGGATACCAGGAAGAATTTCTTTAGTGAAAGAGCGGTCAGGCATTGGAACAGGCTGCCCGGGGAGGTGGTGGGGTCACCATCCCTGGAGGTGTTCAAAAAACGTGTAGATGTGGCACTTCGGGATATGGTTTAGCAGGCGTGGTGGTGTTGGGTGGATGGTTGGACTCGATGATCTTAGAGGTCTTTTCCAACCTATGATTCTATGATTAATTTGGGTTAGAGGAAACTACTTCCCCACCAACAAAACAACAAATTTACATTACAATGTGCAGCTGATTATAACCAATGACCCTTACAAAACAATTTAAGATTCAATATTTGTGAAACAAAGAGATGTATTCACTGATGACTTTGTATCAGCATAGATGACTAATTACTTTAATCAGAAAGCTCAAAAGATAATGAACTTGATGTATTATAAATAAATAAGAGGCTTGCCATCTTATAAAAATGACTTGCTCTGCAGTTCAGGACACATTGATTTATGGCACTACTTGTAATTCTCTTTTTTTTTTATTTTAACATTTAATAATATGTGAAAAATGAATTAAAAGTAAACCAGAGCAAGACATGTTCCCAATATAATTGTATTCAATTACACAGCAATACTCATACATTATCTACATCCTAATATTTCACTGATAGTAAAGTTACTAAACTGTTTTAAAAAACATGCAGAGAGTAAAAGATTAATTCGGCCAAGATTACAGAAAGAGTATTCTTGCCTTTCTCATAGGCGACTGTTCGTTATTTAGTGGTATCTGACATCTGTTGCTGAGACCAGCTGAACACAATTCAAATCTGGTTTAGCTAGAAATAACTGAGAGTGTCACAAAAAAAATCACTGAAGATAGATTATCAGTCAATTATGGCATTGGATCCCATCAGAGAGAGACAGAGGCTGAATCTGCTTGGAGCCTGGTAGTGGACAAGCAAGTACCTTAGCATCTTTGCTGCAAAGCCACTTTGGAAAGCCCTTTGCTCTCTCCTGATCCCTGTACCGCCAGTCCTTTACCTCACTTAGGGGCCATTTACGGACAGATAGAGCACTTGAGGCATGTCAGGTCCCCATGACAAGGCTTACAGATTTCTTGCACTACATTCAAACTGCACAATACAGTTACGAATTTTTACGGTACATATCCTTTAAATAAACACACAAAAAAAATCCATGTCTAATCTACTTACACTAAGATTAAATTGCGTAGAACTTTCTTATCCACTTGAAGTCCTCTAAGTTTGTCCAAACAAAATGACTGCCGTGGATTCCCTCTTTCTGCATATTTATGTTGCAGATCTTTGAGGAACCCTCAGGTGCGTTTCAATACACTTTGCTGCACAGGTGAAGGGAGAGCCAGCATTTCAGAGATCAGAAGAAACATTTTTCATAGTTCACTGGTAACCAGCGAAGTTCTCTAGTGTATCTTAAGTTTTTGGGGTAACCGCTGGAGCACCAGGTTGTCCAAGCTGACTGTCACACAACTGTGTGAGTACGAGTACAGTTGTTCAGTCAGTTATTGTAAGGTTAATTATTATTATTGCATCGATATTTGCAGAAAATAGTGATTAAGGGCAATGTGAGAATACTCTCAATGTGAAGAATGCTTTCAGAGACTGGAAGATCTGCTTGATCAAACTTCAACTCTGAGCTCAGCTAAAACAAACCATATTCATCAGGGCACTGCAACAAACAGATTATCATCAAATAAAGACACTTGGCAGCCAGGTTCATATTACAGCTGCTTCTTGTGCTGACCAGCACAGTCACCATGACCTCATGTTCCCCCCGTTTTAATACATCCTCACATTGTCTCTTGTCTCCTACTTAACACTAACATTCCTCCGGGCAGAAACCACCCCCTTCTTGTGTGTTTACAGAACCAGCTGTGCCTAGTGATTCTTAGTGTATAAATAACAAGAAAGATATAAACCTGAACATGATTTCTGACAGAAGGCTGAACAACATACTCAAATCTCTGCAATTAAAGTCAATAGAAATATTTATTCTTAAGCCTAGGGTTTTTCCTATTGTATCATCATGGTTGGTATCTTTCTTCTTGGTACAAACCTTCTTTCACATAAAAAAAATTTTTTTTAGTCACCCATCAATTCTGATACCTTGCCGTTATTACCACAATGACATAAAATGGGAGTGAGAGTAGTATTCTCCCTGGCACTTTTGTCAAATAACCTCTTTCTATTAAGCATTTCTTCAAAGCCCAGTGGCACACAGAGAAAGTCCCAGAATTCAGATTACTGCAGTTTGGAAGATATCCATCAAAAGGTTACTAAAAGACATCTGCTTTGGTCCATGAGGGGCACAGTGGGACTGACCTCTGCTATATTCTATAACTACTCACTGGTGACCTGACACCAAACCCCACTTTTGCGCAGCTGCAAAAAAACAGCCGGCTATTACAGTAATCAGAAAAGAGATCTGAAAGTATGGGATACCTACCAACATAACACAGTCTTCTAAGACATTTAATCAGGCACAGATAACTCACAGAGCTCTCTGATAGCCTGAGAGAAATTCAGGAGATCCTTAAAAAGTCTTTGAAATCTGATGTCATACTACCACTCATGGATGTCTGAAACTGCCTACAGAATTTTTAAGGACTCCTGACAAAAAGAGTTTATTTTCTTCATTGTATTCTTAACTCACATGACTGGTTTCATACTTAAATGCCTTTCAGATAAAGGTGCCCTCATTCTGTGAAGCGAACCATCTGGACTTCTGCTATTTTTTTAATCCACAGTATTAAAGGTCATACAGAGGCAAGTGTTCACAGGAGGATTTGGAACAAACTAACAAAGAATGAGAAATATAAATTAAAACAGAATCTGACATAAAAAGAGGATTTCTCATCCACAGAATGAAATTCCACTATTTTACACAAAAATAAACCATTAACTATTAAATAGATACCCATTGGTTAAATCTGGGTTATATACAGAACTATTATGGCAGTGAGAACAGCGTTACAGAGCAGCATTTACTGGCATGAAAATTATTCCAATCTGTGAAACTCTTTTAATTTGGTTTATGTTTCAGAAGGAATATTTGTTTTGAATAGAAATTTTATGTTAACTCTTGTATTTTAAAAGATACCTCTGTTGTTTCAGAGAAGCCTCAAAACTGGAAGCTCACTCTTCCAAGCATTTATTTTTTAACAATCATTTAATTTCATATTTTGTTATGTTTGACAACTCTCAAGAGGAGCTAAACACTATCCTCTGCAATGACTGTGATTACGGTGAGAAAAATATGAAATAATTTTGAAAATGATAGATCAGGTTCATTGGCAGCCTGATTCTGCTGAGCTCAGCAAGGAAGAAAGGCTGCCCAATAGCTTCACTGCTGCAGTCACTCCTAGAGGCTATTCTGACTTGCACTTGCTCGCAAAAGTCCCTAAAGGACCATCTGCCAGCAAGAACAGTGAAAGGGTGGGGGGAGAATCATTAATGTGCACACTCAGGTGCTGGCAAGTCCTTCCCAGTTCTCAAAAGCTTCAAATACTAGAAGTTATCACAAGCAAGATTTAAGACCTTAGTACGCCAACCTTACCTGCTGTGGAGTCCTCAATATAGAAGCACTTCACCAGAAGAGACAGAGAGAGTCTCCATAAAAAGAGGAGGAGGACAAAACTGAACAGATAAAAGAATTTATCTTTTATATTCAGAATATTATGGTTATGGTCACAGAATCATGGTCAACATTACCAAGCACTGCAGGTGAATTACACTGAGAAGATATGTCTATGAAAGGCATATTGGGAAGGCGGGGGCAGAAGTGTCAAACACATCAGATGCGTGCACACTAATCTCACATCTTCAAAATTGCTGCTACAGGTTTATTTATTTAACTGATTACTACAGAAGCCTATAACAATCCTAAAGCATTCAAAGTAGGAGACGCACAGCAGAGCAGTGTATGTTTCAATAACAGAACATGCTGTTTCCTTCAATCAGGTTTGAAAAAGGCAGATCAAAGGGAAAACATTTTAAAATAAATGCAAAACCTCATTCCAATTTGAGGAAAGCAAAAAAATACATATATTGCAAATATATAGGTATATACCTTTTACAAATATATACATATATATATTGCAAAGTTAGAGCTTCATTGACTTAGGGTGTCTTGTTATGTGCACCCATTCCCACCCTCACAGTCTTCTTTTTCTGTGAAACACACCCTTGAAGGCATCAGCTTGTATAGAAGGGCAACAGCTGTTCTTTTCTGGGTCAGAGCAGATGTAGTGCATAACACCAGAGTTGTCTGTACATGACACTTCCTGAAGAATACTCATAAAGCTTTTTTTTTTCCTCTTCTTCCTTTGCTATTTCTACTGAAAGCATGGCTGTGCATGCTCCTGGCACGATTAGGATTTTCTGCCTCTATGGTACTGGCCAAGCAGCAAGGTGATCCTAAACAGATGCACTCTACAGTTTTACTGTTACAGTCTCATCTTCCTTCCCCTTCACCTCTGTCTCTATCCCACTATTCATCACATATTTTTAAGTGACATCTAACAGTTCAATTATACCCAGTCTTAGACACAGCCCAATGAAATCTTCACTTAGCTGAAATTAGTAATATTGACTACAGCGAAATGTTTGGTTTCATACCACAGCGCGCTCTGCCTTCTAGCACAGCACTGGACCCTGTAAAAAAAGTGAGCAACAATAGTGTTTTTTCCATATTACCAAATGTTCCATTTAGATTTTAGGTTTACTTGGCTCATGGAAAGAAAGAAAAAGACATACTTGGCTGTTCAGATGAAGCACAGCATAACTGGTCACACGCTCTGTGTAAACGATGCAAAACAAGATCTCCTGTTCTACAATAAAAATTCTAACCTAAACTGTAAGCCCCAGTCAGGTGAGAAATCGATCTGCTCACTGGCATTGTTTATACATCTTTCCAGGATGGGAGAGATGCTGGTTTTGTTTTGCAGCAGCTTGGGTTTTTGTTGATACCAATCACTCCTTTACTCCCATTTCTGTGCAGTTCTACAGCTAGCTGCCCAAAGCAGCAGGTCAGCTGTTCCTTTTGCACAATGATACTACAAAACTGATCCTGTGAACAGTATCTAACATTAAAATAGTAACACTTTTATTCTTTCACGTCCTGTTCCTGTGAAAGGAAGTCAGTGGCTGGGGTCCATGCGTAGAACAGATCTCTACAACACAGCCTCATCTATAAGCACATAGACTCTATATAACCAAGCTAACCAACAGTTAACACAAGCAAAATAGTATAAATATTAAGGAAGAAAAATACCATCATGAGGGAAACATTAGAAAACAATCATCCCTATCAGTGTAAAACCAGCACCACAGTGGACTGAAAAATTTTATTACTTGCAGGCAGGGCACAACTCAATTTTTCTTGCAGCTTCTTTTACCTTTTGTTCTTCAGAAGTGTTCAGCCCAAAGCCAGCATGAGATCTGCTTTGAATTTGTGTCAGATTCCTCTGCGAGCTACAAGAAAACATGCACTTGCACCACCCACAGCAACTGAGATTATTCCAAACAAGAAATCCCTATACATTTATTATGAGGTTTAAAGGTAGAGGTACCAAGTTCATAATACACTTGGCAGCGTCACTGCACTGTCAGCTGCATAACTAGGACAGGCGAAGTACACAGGCCATAACATGAATTTTCTTCTGCACAAGCATTTAGCTGAGAGGACATTTTATGGGGAGGTGGAAAGAAGCAGCATCAGCATTAATCTAACAGCAGCCTCCCCATAGGGCCCCCAAAGATCTGCCAGTGTCCTCTGCCCCATCAGGGACAGTGCAAGCTACTGGGCAGGAGACGACCTTGAATCAATTTCTTCCAAACAGACCTCCAAACTATTCCCAACCATTCAGAACTGGGCAGCCAAGCCTCAATTTATAACAAACAGACAAAAAAAACCAACCCCAAAGCCTTCCAAAAAAACACAACCAAAAAAACCCTTTACAGTTAAACTCGCCTTTCCACCTGCATCAATTCTGAATGTTTTTTTGTATTTCTGGAGTCCTACAAAATTAAAAGAGCTAACACTGAGATTCCTTCTTCACAAAATTACAATGTTGGTTTAGACACTACTAATAAAAATATCTTGGAGTTTTCCAAAAAACAACTGTTATCCAGAATGTTTTCATTCACAATTCATCTCTGTGGCTCCCATCCTAGAGAACAAACAGGACCTTGTTCTCCCAAACTGATCACAAATTGCCAGAATACATTGTATCATTCTCTGCTTAATTAGAAAATAAGTTTTTTTGTTTCTTTTAACAAACCACAGAGCAATATAAGTGTCACTATATCATTCAGCACGCCACACACATATTCACAGCCAGGATCTGGCAGACAATGTTACAGAAAGCTGTCTCAATTCCAGCCATCTTTGCCCTAAGATTCCAGCTAACATCTCAAATTTTTTTCGCCTAGAAGTTCAGATCATTTTCCTTAGAACTTAAACACTGGTTTTATCATTACAGATAAATTATAATCAATCCCTTAATTTCTATTGGAGTGCTTAGTAAGATGCATCTGTCCTTTAAAAAAAAATCCTAAGCTTTCTTCTTCCTGAAGCACATTTTTAAGTATTTTAAAAAAAAGCATATTTCCTAATTTGCCTCACCTCTCTAGAAGAGCCTAAAGTATTTGATCAAGCAAAAGAAAGCCTACAAAAAATCCACAGCTTCCTGGCGCAACAGCCAGTAAAGTGCAGGAGAAATTCCCTGTCAACTCCAAATGCAGAGTAGATGAGTCTAACGAAGAAAAGGCAAACAGTATTTAAGAGCAAACAAACCTTCCTTTTGTCCCAGAAAATCTCACAATTCTAGGGTCTCAGAATTTATTCCGTTAACTTTGAATTTGCTGTACCGGCATACTAAAGTAGAAAAAACTGTACTGACAATTTAAATTCCACCAACCTCAATACTCTTGAGCTGTTAGCTCTCACTAGTCCTCCTAGGAATAGAAGAATGATAAAAACAAGAACACTGTGCAAGGTCTTTCGTGGCTGATCTGATAGTTCGACTTTCATGAAAACTCATCTCATTTGTGAGTTAGGCTTTTACGGAAAGCAGAGTATGACTGCTACCTGTATTGTATTTGTGATGATGATAATCAGGTGGCATTCTCTTCAGGCCCCTGAACGACGACTTACGTTCACTAACACCTTTTCATTTTTGTCTGCATACCTCATCCTGTGTTTGCAGTATTTTGTCTGTTAAACTGTTTTCAATATCTGAGTTCAAATACTTTGCTACAAGATTAAAGGCGACACTCAAAAGCAATTTCAATGGGCCTCAATTTCCTAGTCACTCAAAAGCAAAGAATTAAATGGATTAAATTGTTATTGTGGGATTTGGTGGACTATTTGCTTCTTTGGTCCTTGCACAGAGAGTGCTGTAAATACATATTTCCTTATTATCTGCATTACAGGAGTATCCCAAGTATCAGGCAGGGTTGGGTTTCTGTGCGTAAACAGAAAAATGCCTTTCCTGCCCTGTAAGAGTTCACAGCATAGGCAACGATCCTGCAGTGAGTTCCACGTGTGCCAACACTTGAACCTTTACAGATGCCATAGTAATGCTGCAAACTACTAGGAACCAAATAAATACATAAACAAATATTTTTTATATACACTGTTATACAGCTGTTGATTGATAATGATATCCTGGTCACTAATGAACTTGGTTGGACTAAAACTGCCAACCTAGAGACGAATGGAGGGTAAAAGCTCAGTCCTTCATGAAACCTGGAGAGACGGACGACAAATTCCTTCCTACGGTGACAGTACTAAAACGGTAACATGTTAGGAGCTTACGATAACTACCTGATAAATCTATGAAATCAGTTGTGTGGCCTAATATCTGAGGAATGATTTTTCATTTCCAATAGCTTTGGTACTTTAGTCTCCCTTTTACTTACAGCTTTGATTAGAAGGAATTTCCTTCTGCTGCATTTCAGTCATTTATTTTTAGAAGTCCTGTGCTGACACATGAAACATTTCTAAGTGCATCAAATAAACACTTCCTTTTGAACAATCTAACATTACACTGTTCCTTCCAGATCATCACACGCGGCCTGATGTACTCCACCCTAGCTCCAAACCTTCTAGGGAAACCCTTTTTGAGAGATACCTCCAGCATATTGGGATCAAGCAAAGTCCCTTCTGGATCACCTACATAAAAAAAAAAACCAGATATTTTCTTCACAGACAGAAAGACAAAAAAGAAACAAATAACATTTTAGCATGGGGGTTTCCCAAATGCGACCATGCACGGGGTCCACGCATTATTGAATGTGAGTCTAAAGAGTTGCTTATTCCTTGTTTGCAACCTCTGCCTCCAATACTTGACCCAAAATTCTGGTTATGTCCCTTAAACTCTGCTGTTATCTAGTGGTCAGCGAGAAAAATTAGTTTGCAAATTGAGCCTCAAACCAACTCACTGTAATTCAGGAAAGATATTTTTATACCCTCTCTGAGGACTAGTTTAACTTTCCTCTACTCCCAGTTCTTGGACATAACCAACAAGGCTATCCAATCACCAGGATACAACTAAAGGTAAAGAAAAGGTGACAAAACTGAAGCTCTTAAGACAGGGTTCTATAACCATGAAAGTAATGCTGAAGCCTTCTCTCCTGTGACCACTCAGTGGAATCAACAGAATTACTTACACAAGTTAGGATACCAGGATCAAGGTTATGAGGATTATCCTGCTCTGGGATGCTCGGGGTACTACGTTGTTTTACAAGTATGCTCTTTTAGATCAACATTATTCAATGTAAATATGCAGAAAAATCAGACTTCAGTTTATTAATTAGAATTCACAGAAAGTATATGCAGAGACAGACAGATGAATGCTGTATGTATACAATACAGTGTGAAGAAAATGGTCTCTTCGACCATTCATTTGTGTTTGCACTGACAATGATTTAACTGTATTTTTGTACTTGAATTTAAAATAGTCTATTATAAAAAAGGTTTAATTCTGATAAGGTATATAATTATCTTCAAAGGTTTATGTGGCACAGAGGTAGGTCTGAGCTGAAGTTTTGGACTCAGTTCACACAGGTGTGTGGGAGGCCAACTCTGGACCTCTCTACAGCTTTGTCAGCGACAGGAAGAGGTTAGCAATCTGCACTGCACTTCAAAGTGCTGAGAAATCAAATCCATGTGATTTATTGGCACCACACAAACATTAAGTAAGGTGACTTCTTAGCAAATACGCCTAAAATTACACTACCTAGTGCCACGTATTGTCATCACAAGGGTCCTCAAACTGTTCTTCAAGTGAATTTACGGACCGGTCCCAAATTATGTCCTAACAGGACTCTGTCACTCATTTTAATTATGAACCAAATCCTGTATCCCTTGATACCCTGACAAAAAAAGAAGCCAGGAACAGTTTTAGCTGTATATGGAATGAATACTATTCTGATTCACATCCTTAAAAGTAAAAAATGCAAGAAATCCCTTCAGGAAATCCATTCTGGTTAGCAAAATTAACTTTTCTTATTCTAGATATTGTGGAAACAGTGAGAAATAACGCTAAATTCATACAATTATTGAATTGTACTACATTCTCTTGTTATACCTGTTTACAAACAGTCGTAGAAGCCGAGTTAAACAGATCTATAAGCCTCAACTACAAATGACAATCAAGTCATTGCAAATCCTTCACACAACATCTGAAGCTACAGAGGTAATTCACCATGACCTAACAGCCTCGCTAAGCCTTTGTTTCCATTTTCTCAGTTGTATTTCTATATTTAAGAGATGTATATTTGGCTGAAAACAGAATACTGCTCACTGTATTTCAAGTATGTAGTACTTAAGTAAACCCAGGAATGTATATGAGAACTCATTTGCCAAACTTGCGAGCACTCACTATTTTTGTTCCGAAAACTCGGATCAGTTATATTAATTCTTCTCACATAATTTATCACATATTTTCAGGTTTAGATGACAACTATCTATTGTAACCGCAATACATACCCATTCCTTTCATATAGTGTTGAATGTTGCATGTCTAACTTTAGATAGGCAGATTTCATTAATTGTAAAATAATCTAAAACAGAACATTAGTTTACCAGCTTAATTGGTGTTAATATCTAAATTACATAGTAATTATGAAAAGAGAAAGTGTTAAGATACGGTTTTACAACAGAAACCTAATAGTTCATTTAGATACTGGAAACCAACATTCACTTTCTTATCAAATTTTGGTGCATTTCAAAGCATGCCTCCTGGTCTAGTGCTCTGAAGCTCCGCCGGCACACAAGGCTGCCACCAGTAACTGCTTCTCTGTATCACATTTACAACCAGACAGCATTCAGTTATTTGCATGCTACTTTGTAGACGTGTACACAAAGCATTGACAAAGTCTCTTAAAACAAAATAGTGCAAAAAGAAAAAAATGCAAAGGTGCCATCCAGCCACAAAGAAATACCAAAGTGTGACAGCAGTCAAGCAGAACAATGCAACCTCAACGAATCCAGCCCACGCCGCTTTACGATACATAAAGTGATTATCTGTTAAAGACTGGTGGTTCATTCAAGACAAGGGGGCAGCCTCCATCCAACAGTCTGTCCCGCAAGAACCACTGCCTGGCAGCAGTAACTGCGTGGACGGAGACTCTTCCACCCACTCACCTCCAGAAGTGACCTCTTCAGAACTGGGCTGAGGAACATTGGCAGGACAATGTGGGGAAGCTTGCATTGCTGCTGCCCTTGCTATACCTGTCCTGTGGAGAAATAGAGGACTTAATTTCCAGGGCTGTCAGTCAGCACCTTCCACATTACAAGTGAAGGAAAAAGAAACGAATTTGACAATGCCTGCTTCAAGCGAGTACATTTTGGGGTGAAGTGAAGAACCCCCATTTTCTGCTGAAGTATTTGGGTAACTTTCACTTCTTCTGTGGAGCTCCATTTGTCTGCCCCGCCAGCAAGCTGGATTCTTTGGTTCATGAGTTGATGATGCTCTTGCCTGTTACCAATATAGCAAGCCGGGATATGGCCATTGAGAATCAACTTAACTAGGCAGCCTAAATAAAATACGGGAAATTATGTTTAAATTAATCTCTCAACTCTGATATGAACAAGTACTTGCCATTGGGTAACTCCCTTCCTTCTACCTCCCTTCCAAAATGGCACATTTTTTAGTCTGCTCTTTACACATTTCCTTTAGAGAAACTATTACCACATGAACACAGTTCTTTTGCTTCTCCTGTCCCACCCATTCCATAGAGGCATTTTATTTCACTTCCACATGAAGTTGTCTAAATAGGGTTACCACAAGAATCAATCCTAACAAAGGCAACTTCTAAAGTAAAAAAAGGAAACTTTCCACTATCCTCATGGTTTCCAGCTACGACGAAGGTTTTCAGCCACCAGTTTTTAGTGTGACGCTTACAAATGATTTGTATATACCAAAGTCCAGTCCATCAGAGAGAGAAAGAGACAAAAAAACCTGTACCTGAACTACGTGAATAAATCATTCTTTTGAGTGTGGCAATGAATGCAATGTTTTACAATTTCAAAACCAATTCTCTGAAGCCTTACTAAAACAAGCGTGTTTGCTTCCAGGAGTGATCTCTGTGCATCTTTCAGGAGTACCATGATGTTTTTTGTTGGAGGAAATGTCAAGTTTAGACAGACTTGGAAGCTAATAACCAATCATTTTGTTCTGGTAGGAGTGCACACTGAATACTGATGTTCACAGGCAGAAACAATTTCCAATAATTAATTGGGAACATATCAGCCTTCATTGCATTTGCTTAACTTTTGTCAACAGCAATGTTAACCTTGCAAGTGAATTGAGAGACAAGACAAAGTCTATACATGTGAGGATTACATATAATTCAGAACTGCTGAAGAGCATTGAAAGCAAGCCAAGAAAATGATGATTATAAAAATATGGCAGAGGAATTCTATTAGGGAAAACTTCCAAAACAAACCCAACTTTTATTGCATCAATTACTTAAGCTCAATCTTTCAGCTAGGTGTATGCTAAACAGTAAATGTAGGGGTAAACAGAACTGTTCACTTCTTATTTGGACAAGACAGACTTATGCATCACTCACTCACTGAAAAATGATGCCAGACAGGGCATTTTCTTAAATTTACTTTTATACTTTTATTTGCCACTGTGTATTGCTTTTCTCTTCACAAAGTTCCCAAAATAGTAACTGCTTCAAAGCGACAAAACAGTTTGTCTCTCTAAATACCTACTACCTTGGACTATGATTATGGCTGTCCATGGGCTATGATTAGAAACAGTCTTTGGCCAAGATATTCGGATGAGGTATCACCAAAAGAAATAAGAACAACTGGTCACCTATATAATACCATATTTAATAAACACAGTATTTAAATATAAAATAAGATACAGCAGGTTGGCTCTCAGAAATAGGACAATGATTAATTCTGTCCTGAGCACTACAGATAGATGTTCTGTTCACTTTCCAAGACAGTGATCATTCTAAGCACTAACAGGAATTTTAGCAAGCCTGCTCCTTTTCATTACATGACAAATACTAGAGTATCAGAAAGAACCAAAATCATCATGAAACCCTGATGACCTTAGGTTCTACATGCTATCCAAACCCCTCTCAGAGTCACCAGAAGACCACGATACACAGATAACCTAGATATTTCAGTAACAATGAACAGATATCACTGGTACTTTTCTCTCCAGAGAAAAGAACTCCAACACTTTGAAATGTTTAGGGATAGTTTCTCACAAACCTTGAAAGGACTGGCAGTAGAGGAAACAGGTTTCACCCCAAACCATGACTGTTCATCTGTTTAGCCACCCTCAAATGCAAACTGGCAAAAGCTAAAACTGGAGGGGGGGGGAGCTACAACTGAAAGCAAGAGGTGAAACAGTCACAGTGTGGATTTTTATTTGTTTGCCTTGGTAACCTACAAAAACATCAAATGCCACGCATTTCAGATGTTGAGGGTAACCTACATTTGTTTCAAAAACTAGCCTTAAGTGTTTAAAAACATGCACCTCATGCATTAAATGCTTCAAAGAGTCTTTCTGTTGCTTACATCCTCTTGATTTTCTCCCCACAAGTTAACTATTGTTCTTAAACGTCCCCTACAGTCTATGTTGACCTATCTATCCCAAGCACCTCAAGAGGCACTTTAACCATACGGGATATTTCTCAAAGGTAGGATCTCTTTCACTGTCTGGGAGAGTAGTTCATGGAATAAAAAAGAAAATTATTTTACCACAACAGAAAGATGTGTGTTCCAGAGATTAGTCCAATTCAAACAGAAAGCTCTTCCATGACAGAACGTACATGCTGTTTTCAGGATGAACTCACTTCCTGCCACCATATCCAAGCTAGAACATCCCCTCATCTTCCTTGTTTAATTACTGGGTAGAATCTATTGTGTACATAAGGACTGTAATACAGCTCCTGGACTTCGTTCTCACATCCACCAGAAATTCTCCTGTGACTCCTGTGGAAATCACTGGTTTCTTCTACAGTCCATTTTCCCTTTGAGAAACGAAGAAAACCTACCTTTCAGTCTCCATGACCAGAAAAAGAAATAGCAAGAAGTCCATTGTGTGGACTTTAGATGAATGAATCCACTCATTTATGGCTGCAGCAGTGGATTCCTCATCTCCATTCTCCACTCAGTGACAACATTCAGGTGGTGCTTGAACATAACCTTTCCTGTTTCCTGCACGGGTGCGAGGACAGTACCACTGTGGATTGTAGTGCCACCTGGGTCTCCCCAGCCAACCTACAGCTGAATCACAGTACTCATCACTGCTAGGGAGCCCATATTTAAGTTCCAGCATCCAGAAATTATGTTGCTAGTGCCTGAACTTTAATGGCTACTCTCCACAGAAAAAGGAATAACGACAGTTTCAGTATACTATATGCTATAACTTTACTAAGAACCTACGATTTTTTTATACAAGCTAAAAAGAATATCGATTTCTTTCAAGGCCACTGCACACTAAATGCAATTCCCACAGTTGCTATTTGAGGTATTAGATAAAAATGCCATCTTTCTCACTAAGAAAAGAATCAACTAGTCTTTCATGAAGCAGAAATGTCTAAGGCTCTTTGATATATTTCAAACAACTTTGTCGGCTGGAAGTAGCCAAAAACTTGTATTGATTAATAAAAAAAACATACAGAAAATTCATTTTGGTGGCACCCAAGCTTAGTACATATTCCAGTGCACTGTGGACTGCAAGGCATTGCCAGTCTAAAAATATCCATAGTGATACAACTAACAATACAAACTCAGTGCTTCACCTCCCAGAAGGGAAGACAAGAAATGGCTGTAAAGCAACAAAAAAATGCCATCTGTGAGAATCTAGATGGACCCTGAGAAACTTCAGGAGGTTCAACAAGGAGAAGTGCAAAATTCTGCACTTGGAGCAGAAGAGCTCCACGAAAGTAGCTGAAAAGCAACTGGCAATGTAGCAGCCTGACTGGAAAGCCTCTGGGGTCATCCTGGATGCTACGCTGAATATGAGCCAACAGCGGGCTCACATCAGCAACCCACATGATGGGCTAACACTAGGATGAATGTGGCCAGCAGAAAGATGAAATCACCTTCTGCTTATCACTGATGAGGTGACACACTTCAAACCCTGTGTCCAGTTTCTAATTCCCTCCAGCTGAAGTAGAGAAACTGGACAAAATCCAGCCAAGTTCTATGCGCTTACCATCTTGGTCAGGTGCTTAGGACATTTGCAGAGGCTGAGGGAGGTGGGCTTGTTTAACCTGATGAAGAAAAGGCTAAGGGTAATTTCATAGCAGTTGACAACAACTTGACAGGGATTACCAAGACAATGGAGCCAAACACTTCTTGGTAGCTGTGCACCTTGTTAGGTCAAAAGCAACTGAGTGGCAGCTTGGGAGGTTCAGACTGGCTACTTAGGCTTTTTCTTCAGGAGCGCAGTGCAGAACTGGAAAGGTTATCCAAAGAGGCTGTGGCATCTTCATCCTTGGATGTTTTCAAGACTCAGATATACAAATCCACAGCTGACCTGATCTATAGTTTTGGCAAAATCATGCTTCCAGTGGGACTACAGACTTGCAGAGGCCCTGTCCCTCACACACTGTTTCTATACTTCTACAAAATGCCAGTTTACAAGGCATGAAACTGGTGTTCTGTAGAACAAAATCCCTTCGCTAAGCCTCCACTCCTTGCTTCTCTGCCATGATATTTTTAGAGAGATGAACTAACACACTTTGAGAGTCCAACGCAATGTGAGATTCTACAGCAAGACAGTTAAGCAAACAAACACCTGTTCCAAAGGGCTGGATCACCGTGCCCCATTCTTTGTCACTACCAACCCAAAGCACTGACACAGCATTTGCACCAAGAAGTGTGCCTCAGAGACCCAGAGCTACAAAAGGTGACTCATCTTTTCAATACAGCTTACTGGATTTGAACACAAGACGTTGATACACTCCCCTAAGTGACTGAACCAGGTTATGGTAAAGTTAACCATGATTTTCAAGATTGATTAATTGAAGAGGAGCAAGAAGCTGGTGAAGGGTCTAGAGAATAAATCTTATGAAGAGCAGCTGAGGGAACTGGGGTTGTTCAGTCTGGAGAAAGGGAGGCTGAGGGGAGACCTTATTGCTCTCTATAACTACCTGAAAGGAGGTTGTAGTGAGGTGGGTGTTGGTCTCTTCTCCCAGGTAGCAAGTGTCAGGACCAGAGGAAACGGCCTCAAGTTGTGCCAAGGGAGGTTTAGATTGGATATTGGGAAAAATGCCTTCACCGATAGGGTTATCAAGCACTGGCACAGGCTGCCCAGGGAAGTGGTAGAGTCACCACCCCTGGACGTGTTTAAAAGACATGTAGAGGTGGCACTTAGGGACACGGTTTAGTGGTGGACTTGGCAGCATAAGGTTTACGGTTGGATTCGATGATCTTAAAGGTCTTTTCCAACCCAAATGACTCTATAATTCTATGATTCTAAGTCACTAATCCTGCATTTGACACACAATTTTTCATCCCAACAATGCAACTGTGCTAATTCTGCATCTTAGTCTGTTCCTTGATAGTGGGTTAATCTTTGAGGCAATACCTCAACCAAAACACTCCGGAATGCTCTTAACAGTAATCACCAACTAGAGGGAGATTCTTCATCGGTTTAAGATTAAGTATTTACCTAAATAAACACACAGCTGAAAAAAAATACTGTGTCATTACAATACTGCTACAATATGAAATTTTTGGAAGCTGTAAAAGCGTAATTTCAGGGTACAATATGAACTTAAAAAATAAGCACAAACCCAAAAGTACACAAATGGGCAGATCAAGGGGAAGAATTACATATTTTGTTAAGACATGTACATTTTTTTATAGGCTTGGTAGAGATAACCCTGAAAAATATCTGTAACAAAGAAATTTATTTAAGGGCTGAAACTATGTTAGTGACATTCATGAAATATCCTGTAATTTTTTTCAGAGATTTAATTATACCTTTCCTGCTACTCATCCATTGAAAGATCTTCTGGTTAGCATGAATTTGAATTCTATTGCCATACAAATTAATACATTTTATACACATTTATCAGCCTTTTAAATAACAAACTGATAATTGTCCAGGCACTATCTTCTTGAAAAGAAGAAAAAGACATACAATTAAAACCTGAACTACAATTACTTTGCATTTCAAAAAGTTAAAAAACAGCCTGATGCAACATTACCTCAAAGAGAAAATCTGGACAGTAGCTTTACTTCAAGCAAAGACATAAGAGTATTTAAAAGAAAACAGTATTCAGCAATGGTAAATCATATAGAAGGAACAGGCAAAAAGGTCAAAGAAAAAGAAATGGGTTTGCATCCATCTGTTGTTATAAATCTGAATACATTAATCTCCTAAGGAAACTTGCAAAGACAGTATTAAGGCCACAGTATTCAACAGGACAATTATAATAGTACCCTAAATTTAACAAATACTATTATGCACGAGAATTTCCAAGTAGATTTCCTCACCCATTATGCAAAAAAACAAAATTACAATTCTTAATGGTTATAGTAACTATGGAAAATCTGTTCTTTCAGCTAAAGATTAATTCTTGATAGGTTAAACATACAGTTTGCTGGTGAAAAGGAATGAAGTAAACCCTGAGAAAAATTAACCAACACTTTCAAAAAAAACACATAACTTCATACTCCAGGATTTTTTTCTTGTGAAACTGCGAAATGTACTTTAGTATCCTGACAGTTTGTAGAAAAATCTAAGCTTTGTAGAATCTAAGATTCCTGAACACAGTGAAGTCATGCCAGATTTCTACCTTTACCTATTTTTGTCCTAAAGAACAAAACCAGTAACGGTATTGGATCTCTGAAGATTCAGCATACTGAGATTCCCAGAAAGTTTTTTGGTAAGCTATTACTTTATCCATTCTTGCACTGAGTCAGATAAAGTCTTCAGAAAAACTCTCCCAGTATCATGGGTTATGTAAAACATCTCCACAACATATATAATGTAGTACTGAAGAAAAAAAGTAACTAAGGTTACTGTACAAATAATTAGAAAAAATAGGTGTCGAGATTAAAATCAGGACTCTCAAAGCACAAATAATATATGTGGTTTGTATATACAGACATATATTTTTATGGACTTACAATATGTACATAGAATACAGCTATGCAAAGCCATGCACCCTGATCCAACCCCACTGGAGCCATTGACAGGTTCTTAATAGACTTCATTGGATATTAAAACATAGTTACACAAAGGTTGCAACAACCTGTCAGGAGTTTAAAGAAGAAACTGTTGCTCTTCCATGGAAACGTGGATCTTAGTATCCTAGCAAGAATAAGTAGTGCATTTCGTTTTTTTAAAAACCTTCCAGAGTAGAAAAAATAAAGCTGAAATTAAAATAAAAAAAAAGCTTCATACAACTTCCATTATTTGCAGTCACTTCCAGTTCTATAGTAGAGTGATAAACTTAAAAAAGGGAACACCACTAGCTTTTCCCTTATGATAATAAGGTAAAATCCTGACCCCATCCTTCAGACAAGTCTGTTGATACTAATCTACTAACTAGGACCTTACCCAGGAAGCCTGCCAGGCCTCCTTCCCCAGTCAGAAATCCCTTTTCAGAGGAACGGTGTAGAAGCAGAGACTCTTGAAATTTCAAAACTACCCTCTCCTTGCACCTAAGGGTCATATACAGATTAATCAATCACACCAAGTCCAAGATGATTTTGAGTCACAGCTGTGTCCTTTAATGACAGTAAAAGAATGACACTGTGTGGCAATCCCAGGTCTTATACTCACAAGATTCAACGGATGCAAGTACAGAGAGCAGTAAGAACTTGGCAAAGAGTACCAAATGAGTTATGGTTTTGGCTGGACTTCCTTTTTTTTGATAAAAATTTCTGGAGCTTGAAGCACAGCAAGTACTGCGGATAAAAGCCAAATATCACTACAATCAAACAGCAAATGAAAAGAGAAAAATTGTCGTCAAGGAAGGAATGACTGTATTTCTGCCTCCTTATTTCTCTCCCCAGCACTGCTTGGATCTACATATTCCTGACTTCTCCAAAGACTGAGCAGGGACTACTCCTTCCAGAGACACATGTTGAGAATTTAAGGCTTTGGGGCCCTGCTTGAACAGAGAATGAACAGTTGCCTTCTGGCAGGAATTAAAGCTAGTATGGAAATTTCACAAACGGAATTAAAAGATGGTCTGGAAAGTGGCCAAAAGGATATCAAAGGATCTTTAGCAGTATGAAGACACATACCAGAAGCACACGAAAGGGGACTTCAAGGCAGACCATTAGGTTTAAGAAAGTATCTGTTGCCTGGGTAGAAGGCTGTGTGAACCAGGGGAAAATGTAAATTATTCTTGTGAAATATTTAGTCCCAAAATACCCATACTTTCTTGTATAATATCCAGTATTGACATGTCAGACATCTAGACGAACAGGCATACTTGAGAATCAGCCCAAATTTTGAACTGATAAGAACTGATCAGGATATCCTTCCTCCTCTTCTTCAAGTGTGGTATGTTACAGCATCTGAGATTCAGATTCCGGAAAATGCCAGCTAAAAGTGAGTTAAAATGTTAAACACAGAGAAACTATAGCCCATGTCTTATACCACATTTATTGTGGTAAATATATGATACAGACATGAGTAATTCTGATGGTAAACTGAGACTTTCTAAAAACATCAGTATTATGAAATTCACCTTAACTAGAAATAGTGACAGAAGAAGGACATTTGGGAAGATTACACAGGGTACAGGCAGACCTAGATAGCTTTAAATTAGCTGAAGACCCTGGTAGGCTTTGTTGCTGCTAACAGACTAACCATGGCAGCACCGAGCTCATCATTTAACCTTGCTTTTTGGTAACTTCATTAAAGACTTAATCTTCAGAAGCAGTATTTAGGGTAAAAAAAAGTGACTTATGCTTCCAAAGTTGTCACACAAAGGGCTGGCAGCAGCAGCAGATCAGGGGTGCATTGGGAGGCTGGCGTACTCACCACCACCATGACACATTGCAAGTGTGAAAAGGAGCAGCAAACGCAGCACAGAATCCACACGTGTATCTACGTATTGACTGGACTTCCAAAGCATTTCTGTTTTAATACTAACTTCTGTGCTTAGTTTGTCTGCAAAGCCTCTCCTCTCAAACACACACTAACAAAACTTCTGAAATCACTTTCTTCTCCTCTCTTTTTATACAGAGGAAGAACATACAGAGGGGGAGACCAGCACAGAGACTTCACTGAGACTCTCACGGAATTGCAGGAACAAGCTGGCCTCAGAACAATCAGCTATTTTACAGAAACACAGCATCAAAAGCGGAGAGTTTCTAAAGCAGCGAGCTTCAAAAGAAGAAATGGATCATCCATGGATATGATCTGGGTAGCTCCAGAGTTGAAAAGAGGAGCTCTGGGGATTCTGAATTGGATAAAAGCCTCAGGGAACTGTCGGGTTATTGCTTTTAAGAGTTATTAGGATGAACAGGTGCTTTGCCTTATCTCTGTTTCTGCCCCACGTGCTACTATCGCTGTCTGTCAATGAACTCTGTTCATCCTTCCATCAGTGAAAGCAATATTTGAAAAATAAAATGAAAACACTTACCAAAAAAAAAAAATCTTTCTGTGCTCCAGCAGAAGGTTTTTTTCACAGAACAAGGAACAGAAAAAACAATGACTCTCTCCATAAAAGCATGAGAACCACCACTTACAGGCTAAAGCACAAGATTTCCTCAAATTCCTTGTCCACGATGAGCAAACTGGTGGAGTTAGTATTTTGAGGTGAAACAACTGTGCTCAGTTTGCTAGAACTGTGTTGCACCTCTTATAGCAGAAGGTTCCACCCACAATGGCAGGTCCTTGTTAAAATATTTAGGTATCTGTTAAAATGTTTAGGTATCTCTTGTTGTCACATGTAGTCAGATCTTATCTGGCTACCTTTTATTTATTTTAGATGGAGATATTAGCACTATGTAACTAATAGATCTAGCCTTGCAGACTCCTACAGAGCTTCACTTATACGATAAACCCTTGAAATTGGAGTCACAATTTCTGGACTGCATTGCAAAAGGCAAAGAACAGAAGCACTTCCATTGTTCAGGTTTGAAAGCAGACTGAAAAGTTCCGTTATTCCTCCTCAAGCTCAAATACTTGGATTCTATTCTTGTGATAGAACATATATTCCAGTCATCCTCAGTTAACAACTTTTTAATTCAAATACTGACCCCATTAACTTACGATACAGATCTTTCAAAGAATGTAAACGTGCAGAACTAGTATGCTCTCTTAAGTTATTCTAAATCTGTTAAGCTGCAGAATGAAACAAAGTTTTAGAAATGGTAGCCGACAGATGAGTGTATTAGAAAAATCAGATTTAAAGTCAGTCAAAACGGTTAGTGGTAGCTCTAAAGTTAAAAGGTTTTTAACATAGAAATTTACATTTTAAACCTTGGCAAAATTCAGGTAAGTTTTTCTATTGAGTCTTAAAATTTCAAAAATGTTTGGAGTTACTGGATGCATTACTGTCTTGGACAATGGGGATCCATGAATGTACATGCTCATATTATGCACAAATTTATGCATGGAGATTTCTGGGTCAAAGGTGACTTAGCAAGAGGGACATTAAGAGCTTAGAAATACTTGCAACATTTCAGGAAATGAAACTCTGTCAAACTGGATATTTTTTTAAAGAAAACTGTGTAAATTCAATTGCTAACAATAATATGCCAGCGATAATGACTGAATTCAGTCATTAAAATGTAAAATAAAGGAATAGCTTCCTGTGCTAACCTCAGTATAACTACATCTATCAAGTCTCATGTGTAACAAACAGGCTGATGTTTGCTCTGTGGAGTCCAAATTGCTAATTCCTCCAATTTACACCAACTTCTTGGTTTTCAGGAACAAAAATCGCTTTCTGTCTAAATATACTTACACTTAACAATCAGAAACGAATCCCTCTGCAAACAACTCTCCACACTGGCAATCATCTTCATGAGTAATTATTTATAGTGCAGAAACATCAAAGACTTCCGCTTTGAGATTTAACGTTACTACTGTTACTACCATTTCCCAGGTACATCCAGGATAATAGTCAAACATTTTTCCAATATAATTATAACTCGTATTTCCTGCTTTCCTTCTACTGTGCATAAATATTACACAAGCCCTATCAGAAGGTCATTTGGAAGCGTTACAGTAAGCATCACTACTATGCGCGTTTTTACAGCACTGACCGAAACATTACCGCTTCTTCTGGCGCACATTTAACAGTTTGCAATGAGCAGCGCTGAGACTCTCAGGCTGGTGGGCTCACCGGTGCCTTTCACTCTGGTCTCCTCTCTGTGGTACTCACCCTGCGATGGGAGAGGGTCCCACAGCAGCAGAGAAGGAAGCGTGGGCACCCCGCGCTACAGCTTCCTCTGGAGAAGGGACTGTTTGCTGCCAATAACTGCATCCACAAGCAGTCTCAAACCAAACTCCAAATTTAAAATACCTCAAAATTAATTTGAAGGCATGAAAAAGTAAAAGAAACAGTCTCAGGATTTCTGCCTAACCAAAAAATTGGGAAAGATCAACACAACAGCTGCTTGTTTATATTCCCTACAAATCATACTCTGCAGTAATTTCAGCAAGACAGTTCAAAGTTTAAGCAACTAAAAACCTTCGCTTGGACATAGCCTAAATTCTTGCAGGTAGTCAATCTTAAAATTTTAATATCATTGGTTGATCTACGGTATCGTTACTGCTAACATGCAACTTATTTGTTTTTAATGTAGCATCTTTGTAACATTTACACAGTGTCACGAAAGGCCTCTGTATGACCTGTTTCCCTGAACTGCAAGCAGAAGCACAGAAACGCTGAATCTAACAGTTAGGTACATACCTAACCCTGGAAAACAAAATCCATGTCCAAGTAATCCATTTTTCAGAAAGCTGCAGCTCATCACCATTACTGGGGAAGATCAGAAATGCAAGGACACTGCTTCTCATGCGCACGGTATAAAGAAAGCTTTGCTCCAGCCACAAACCAAGTCTCACTTCTCTGATCAGCATTCATAGGCCAAAATAGTCTGTGAATTATACCGGACTTGAGACACATACAGTGCCCTCCATAAAAGCTCTTCCTGCCCCACCTCCCAGTGCTGAAACCTCTACATAGCCATTCCACCACTTCTAGACTCACATTTCAAGCACAGCAACTGTAAGGAATACAGACACACCAGAAAACACATACTAGCAGCCATCCACAAGACTGCTGTGAGGGTAACATGTATATACAAGCACAAGCGCACACAACACACACAAAAACATATTCCCATTGTTCCCAAGCAATGAGAAGCACTACCATCCATATGCCCATTACTTGACTCTTAGCATCAAATGTTCCAGGAATTTCTTAAGACATGTAATAATTCACAGCTACCTATTTCACAGACACTGCAAACATGGATTCTGCTTTGAGCTTCACTGCTGATTAAAGAGAATACACTTGACCTAAACCTTCCATTCAAAAGAAGACTACAGAATACACACCTGACTTCATCTTGTACTGGTTATTCCTGTTATCACGGATCTGCATGCAGAAATGAAAGATATCAAATCCAGCAGGGTGTAAAAATTAACATGTAGCATAACAAGAGTCTTGTGCTACCTTGGCAGTCAGTTTTGTCCTGCATTCTGGGCCTATTTCTTGAATTTTACTAATTAATTCTCATAACAATTTATTAGTTGAATTTTTCTTCTTATATCACAATGTAGAAATAAAGACATTCTATCAGAAATTATTTATGAAATGATGAGAGATAGAGCCTGATTTACAGCCACAAATTTGAAAACCCTGGAAAGATATTTTAAAGACCTTGTGCCAAATTCTATCATAAATTGAAACCTCTCAAAGCTAACAGAATGTGAGCTTGCATTGACTGGATAAAAGTTTAGAAATAAATTACTGAAAATTGGTGACCAGCTCACTGTTTGAGAACTATTTTTAATCTATTTGAAATACTCATTTAAAGTCTTAGATTATGGAGAAATAATATGGATCCATTAAAAATAAAGAGAAGTAAACACGTGATCATTTCTTTTTAACTGAACACTGATGATCTTTATTTTTCACTAGAAACTGGCCCAACTCCGGCTGTCTTTGATGCAATCAGTACTATCACAGGACAGCATTAACCTCAGAATTTATGCAAATCGTGTTGTTTTGCACAGTCATCCACAACTTGCAACACCTGGGTCACATGAACAACAAAAGCACTACAAATGGGAAGAATTAAGGTGACAATTAATTAAGTCCTCTTGAGACTTGAGTTGAACTGGAACTAGAGGGTAATAAACCAACTCTGAGTCCTTTACTTTCTTCTGTACTCTGTCCTTCAGTAAAACACACACAAATATCATTATAGTCCATCATCTTTTTTTTCCTAAACAGAGGAATCAGTAAATATGAAAGGAAAAGCACTGCTATATTTAACAATACAGATCCCAAACCCCTGTCATAATTCACCAAAGTCTCTGAACTGCATGATGTGTTGCGCTGAAAGATTTTGTTAGGAATTGAGTATCTTAATGTACACTTTTATTACTTGTGTTTGCACAGGTAAAATACAGTCTGCTCTCATCTGCATTTAAGCAATAAAAATAACAGGTTCAATAGTTTTTCAGCAAGGAAACATTCTTGAGAAAAGGAACTCTCACTATGTACAAGGCTGCTTTGCTAGGTGAGTTGCTAGGCAAACACGATTAATCTAAGAACTATAGAAATAGGTTAATAAAGTGCCTCAATATGGCTAGAAGTACATTTAAACCCCTTTCTTGTTTAAACACAAAAATCCCCATAATAATTTCCCCTCTGTTTCTGAGATAATTACTTACTCTGCCAGCCTTCACCTGGCCAAAACAACTACAGAGATATTAGCCAGCAAATACCTTCTCTTAGCATACACTCCTCTACGCAAAGCCTTACTACAGTGGGTGAAATCAACTGTGGAAGGAAAGTCTCAAAGATCCAGAAACTAGTAATGATGTAGTAACACCATGTAAGCAGTAACGATTGATTACCTTTTTATGGCTCTAATAAAAGATACTCCATTCTTTTTCTATTATAAAATATTCAGTGTTATTGTGTTGTGTTTCACATTTTAAACTGGTGTAAAAACCACATCTATTATTCTCTAAACTCATCATTTCAATATATAAAACATTACTGAAATGTTTGAGGTCTACATAGAAAACAAAATACATTGCAAAGTACAATTTTCTTTCCATAATGATGCATATGGTAAATACACTGCTCCTGCAGTGAACGATGACACTGACTCTACCTGCACGGTGTTGTTTAGTTTTATATTATTCAATGCTTTTGAATTGTCAGTTTCAATTAGAAAGAAATCTGGCACAGAAGGCAAGCTTGCATAGACCACATTTTATGCCTGCATTTAATCTTACGCATACACCGTACCGTCGACCTCCTGAACTTCCTTTTTTAAGTTTTAAACGTAGTTAAATCTATTACATATAGTAGTTATGTAGTTAAATATACTATAAAAACTTCCATTTATAATGTTTCTAGTCCGTATTTGCCTATATATCGTAATATATGTATGAATAAACTGCATATAGGCTAAACTGCCAAAACTAACTGGTCTTTTGTGCCACTCGGACACTGCTAGCACCTGAGAAAAGCCCCAGGCTGATAGAACCAGCTTCTTTCCCAGGTCTGCATACTCACTGTCATGGAAGCAGCCTGGCTTGTTTCTCATGTAGCTAATATTCTAGACGTTTCTTCTCTTTTGTGAATACATCTTATCCACTTCTTCAAGACCTCTAACACTACACAGCAACTATATATAGTTTTTATATAGCTACTGAGCGGGAGATCATCTTTTGATTATATATGCATGAAAAGAGAGCCAAAGTTGCCATCAGTCCCCGAGGGCAATGCACCAAAATCAGCGCTCCAGCATTCGAGATTTATGCCTTTGCAAACGGGGCAGATTGCAACCCAGTTTAGTCACACTTGGTAACATTTTACAGGGTACATGTGAATAATCATCCTGTGGAGGCATGACATTAATTGGAGATCCAAACCAAGTTAACTCTATGCCTTTTAGGCATGTCCTGCAGCTCAGAGCAGCTTGAAGTGCTCTCTTCGAAGGATCTAACAGCCAGTGGTTAAACCTACCCCTTCCTTGAAGCGGCACATCTTTTAAGGAGTCAGTAATGAGTCAACACTAACATGTCCCTGCTCTCTAGGAACGCTCGGAACAGCAAATTAAGGAACTCTGAAGTCCTAGTCTAGGGTCAGAACTGTCCTAATGCCACTCATGATTACGATTTCTTCAGAAAGCAGATTTGGCGAGTAAAATACAAATGATGATAAGATGAGTGCCTAACGGAAGGAGTATGAAAATTGTATCTGTGGAGTACTTCGAATGTGCAGCTGGTACAGTAAGTGACAAGCGTTGCTGACAGCGTAATTCACCTTGGCTAAATCTATATTGCTTTTTCCAGGCTTGCCTGAACAAATTACTGCCCCATGTTGCACATGCTGGATGTTACCTTACATATCTGTGCTACGCAGATCCAGACTTCGGGTAGTACCAATGCTGGATCTTCCTGAACCACAAATCCAGCTGCAGACTGGAGCGGATGAGCAAACGGCTCAGGCTTCAGCACAAGCCAGCGTGACAGCTGTGTGCTAGCCCTGCCTCCATGGCTTCTCCCAACTAAGCTGCATGAATAAAGATTACAAAATCAGCAACGTCACTTGGATGGAGCAAACTGTATTAATCCAAATCTTCCAGGCTACCCACAACATTCATCTGAACAGCACTGTGAATGAAAGACAAACCAAATCCATGCACAGAAAGACATAACTATATCTTCTTTAAGAAGGGGCAAAGTTATGCTTTAACAAGGTTTAGCTCTGTTCGCACTTGAGGAAAAAATAAATAACGCCAGTGACTAGAATGAAAGAATGACCAATCATTTCCAGGGTCATTCTAAAACTGTTTCTACATGATTTTTGTAAAAAGATAAAACCCATCAATATTCACAACATAAATCCTGAATTGCTGGAGGTTAAGAGAGGAAGAGTTCTCTCTTGCATTTTTCTTAATAAGCTTGTCACCAGGCATTCTCAGAAATAAGTGAACTAGAGATGAAATGGATGGTGAGCCTGAGCTAGTAGAGCAGTACCTGTTTGCTATATTCATCCAATACTCCCAGGCAGTCAGCTCTTATTCAAATTATATTTAAGATGTTTAGGAAAGACAAGTTCATAAATAAATTTGTTCTTGGCAGATGAAAATAGGTAATTTCCCTTAACTTTATTAATGAAGAACAGAGACACTAATTTTTTTAGTTAAGTGAAAAAAAGCCCCCAGAATCTGTTTTCATTATCTGCAGAGGATTTTCCTTGAAAATCATTAAGAAAAAAATGTCTTTTTTCATCCTCTATAATAAACGTTTCACATAGTTACAATTCAATATGTTTTACACTACACTGGCAATTCTCATTATTCTTCAAATATCACATTTGAGGAGGTTAACATACCATTAACATGACTAACTTTTTAATAGAAGTTAAGCCATATGGAACCAATCTGCACCATTCAGCCATATAAATGACTAGATAGTGCAGGTCAACTTCTGCCCCACTGCACCTGTGCAACCTCACTGGCTTCACTTGAATTTGCAGGGCCAGACTAAGGGAGGAACCTGTCTCTCTCGGGAAACTGAGAGTATAAGCAACTTTTTATTTCTTCCCAAAACAGTGATAACCCACATAAAAAGGATGCCTTGGTATGCTAGACACGTCTGCAGACACCCTGCAGACAACCTTTGCCACCAGAGAAACATTTCTCCAGACAAATTTGGGTTGATGGATATGAATCACATCCTTTAACACAGTTTGGTAAGGATAGTGAATTTTGTTCATTATTTCTCTGTCAATCACTAGATCTGTAAAATACAGGGTAGCTGAATTAACAGTGCAGTTGCTCAAAGGAGCAGCACCATCATTTCCCACAACTTTTTTTGCCCCTGCCAGGAACACAAAGACCTTACCACGCAATTCACTGTTCTGAATCAGATCCTGTGTGGCTATTCCCAAGGTCCTCAGACAGCAAAGCACAGAAGCAGCCCTGTAAGTTTTACCATTAATCTTAAGCACAGGTAACAGTAAAGGAACTCTCAGACTGCAGGCCATTCTCCGCCCCCAAAAGCACACAAGCCTTTTCCTTCCTTTACCCCTTTCTCCCCCAACTCACTGTCCACAATCTTCTTGCCATCTCCCCTAACAGACTTTGCCTGAAGTAAAGAAAGCTCATGCTTCTCTCATCCAGCCCATCTTCTTCCCCATGTTACACTGTGCCTCTCCTCTCTTCTCTGTTCTTCTAAAGGTGTTGTAGAAATAATACATTTTACTGACACAGCATCTCCTGGGCAGCTGGTTCCCACAGCTGGGGTGCAAAAGGCAATAAAGATAAAACACAGCTCGGCAATGAATCACAAGCCAGAACAGATCTCAGAGGTCATCTAGTCCATCCCTCTGCCCCACGGGAGGCTCAGCTATCCACATGTCATTTCTTACAGACATCTATGTCACTTGCTTTTAAAAACTTCAGTGACAGAAACTACTCAAGCTCCCTAGGCAATCCAGCCTAGTGTTTCACCACCTTCACATAAAAAAGTTTAATCTTTCCTCACAGGTCACATTTTCTAGGCCTCAGATCTTTCTCCTCTCTTTCTTTACAAATCTCATCAGGTCTTTTCTGTTTTCCCCACACAGACAACTCCAATTAAAGCAGTTTCCTTCAAAAACCACTTCTGAAAGTGATCATTGAAAAACTTACTGTATATTGCTGCTGGAATTAAATTGCCTTTATCCATTGTGCAACTGTAATACATTTTTAAGGCTTACAATGACAAAATTATTCAAGTCCTGTTTGTTTCAACTCCACTGGTTTTATTGCAGATATGCATATGTAACAGGAGAAACAAGTCCAGGCAGTCACTGTTGTCTTACATGTGTCTATAATGCCTATTACCAGAAACAGTATAACATCAACAGTAAAACATGAACTATCAAATCAAGGAATTTTTGAGATTTAAAAACCAATTCCATTTTCCATAGTCAAGGTAAAGTCACATTTGATACATATAATCCCAATGTAACAAAATAATGACCTATCAGAGAGATGAAATTTGACTTTGCTCAAGCAAGCAGTTTCATTAGCAACACGCTCCGCTCACTAGCGAGAAAGCAGAGCAAAGCAGATTTGACTCACAGTTTTCCTATACCCTATGAATCCATGTCGCCCAATTTCATTTTTTTAAATCACTAAAGAAGTAGAAAAGAACTAAAGCAACACTATAGTTAACCCACATCTTCTTGATTACTGTTGGCTTTGCTTTCCTCAGAGAATAGAGGGGAAGAAAGTGCATATAAAGGTCAGAATACCTCTTTTTGTAAATGAATTTAGTCTGCTGCATGGAGCAGCAAGGACAGAGGACATCCCTTACAAAGATTTTAAAACTCTGAAAACAGAAGGAGAAGGTGTAGTTATTCGCAGACAACAATGAATCAGTAAATTCCCTAACACACTGGATACAGTATATTTGTTTTAAATAGTGGATTACAAAAGCCAAAGACCCCAAAAGAAAGAATCGGGTTTGGCCCCAATAGAATTATTTTCCAGTATAACAAAGCAACACATTACTGCCTGTAACTGCGTCCCTATAGGTCTGTTATTATCATACACGCAGCACTAACGTATCATAGGACCAAATGCAAGGACTGTGAAAGGACTTCAGGCCTTTACACGTGGAAAGTGTTAAAGGTTCTTTCATGGAGCCAAACCTTTAAACAAAATTAAAAATTAAATAGAACAAAACAGAAGAAGCAAAGCACATTTTAAGCACCAGTTTAACTTACATATTCATTATGCATTTTAAACTAAGTAAATCAATGAGAAATTAAAATTCGTGATGGTCCTCTTCGAGCTGAAGGTGTCCCTGGAAAAATTTGACAGATAAATCCATTCCCTCATGCTTTTCATGATCTTTTAAAAGATTTGGCAACGTCAGATATAACAGATGTGAAGAATTCTATTACAGCTGACCACTTGAGCAATCCCAAGAAACACTACACAGTCAGAGCTAAAGAACTAACACTTTGCCACTGAAGGTTTCCCATATTTCATCTACCTCAAAATCAGATGCCAACCTACTGCATGATGACTTCTGATCACAGGAAAAGTACAACACAGGCCAACATTGATATCTAAGGTACATTTTGACTCATTTCAGACAAGCCACTTCACATGCAATCATGGAAGAACATTCAGTCCCTTCTGATCCAAATAGCAAGTGAAGATAAAACTTGAGAAAATCTAAAACTTGCGTCAGCAATGTCCCCAAAAATACTAAAAATCTCCATCTAACTTTTAAAACACTCATAACATACAGAAAAGAAGAACACCGATTTGCAAAATCCACAAGGGATTATTTTCCTCAGATTACAAAACCGACAGGCTTGAAAGTCCAAATGTTAACATAGCTGCACATGCCTATTAAATATACATCTGAATCTCAACATGTAGCAAGTACGCTGCAGTAATTATACTGTGCATTTTGCAGAATCTAAGGCATAAAATCATAAATTTAAGACAAAGTTTCTTCAAATATTATTACGGATGACTACATCTCAAAATATAAATAATCATTCAGACAAAAAGAATTAACCAAAAATTCAAAACAAATTTAAAAATGCACCGAAACATGAACCAGAATGCAAAGAATGTCCTAGAGGCAAGATTAGCAAACAATTGCACCAGCCAGTGGTAACAGATACAGCACGCAGCATTTTTAGTTTTTCTTCTGAAAAATCTGCTTTATGTTCACAGTACAGCAAAATCATCCTGCTGTTTTCTACATTCTAAAAAAATGCAAATCATCGATAATCAAGAGAGCATCAGCTGATCACATTTCAGGGTGCAGCATGGGAGTATTAAGCAACCAAGCATTGATCAAATGACGGCAGAATCTGGAGACTGAGTCTCAAGTAGTACTGGTTGACCCCGGTGTTAAGTATGTTCATATTATATAAGCCTGCACTGAAGTACTGTTTCTGCTGCTGGAAAGTGCTGTTAAAACTCTGCACACACAAATATATTTGCAAAGTCAAGCACCTACAATTTCTCCTGTTCCATCAATCAATCTTAAAATGGCCTGCTTTTAATCCAACTTTCTGGCAAGGAAATATGGATCTGTACCTGACCCAACCATTTCACTAGTCTCAAGGTAAATTCTCTCGGCATTTAATGTGTGTCACCTGCAGGAAAATTCCTTTTTATGTAATAAGCTACCAGCCACTGGATGATTTAAAATGAAGGTATCTTTTCTTTTCTCATGTACCTTGCACATACAGAGAGGATGGAAAGAAGGCAGCAGTATTTCAAAAGATTATGCTTACATACCGTTTCTAAATGTATACGGTTCTCTAGGGAACAATCAACTTGGCAATGTCTGTGATGCTCAGGCTATAATTATCAAAATGAGATATATAACCTCTATTACACCAGCAAACAGTTAACTTCACAGATTATTTCTCTTACTTTAGTACTCTCAAATCTTTCATCGTTTTTCAAGTAATCAACTGCTTCCAACCTTCCACACTGCAGCTACAGTGCATTCAATGCCAGGTGCTGCACACCTCACTAGCACAAACTCAGCACAATGCAAGACCTTCTTCAGCCCATAGAGTTTCATATACTGCCGTAGCATGACAGAATGCCTTTGGGATTTAGCAAATTCAAACAGATTCTGTTGCTACACCACACAGAAAAATGCCTTGAAAGTCTCCCTGTTTAAAAAAAGGGGGGGAAAAAAAAAAAAAAAAAAAAGGAACAGCCTACATCTCCAACCATGACAGTGCATTCCTGGCATAGAACACGCAAGGCAAGAAGAGCGTAACGACAGTATTCACGTTACCTTCAGTCACATAGTTGTGGTCCCGAAGAAAGCTGTGGTTAATTTTCCGCGTGTCCGTGTCCTCGCCCATTTACAGCAGGATTACTCAGCATGCCTATCCGCAGTGGACTGGGAGCATCGGCAGAGGTCGTCACAAGAGCACCATCCATGCTGCCACTGCCTAGCAGCGGCGGGGCGCGCGCCGGGCCGCCGCGCGCAGCATCATGAGCGCTAGCGATGCGGCACCGCGCCGGGGCGGGGGGCCGCGCCACGATCCGGGGCGGAAAACGAAAAAAAAAAAAAGGAAAAAAAAAGGAAAAGAAAGAAGTAGCGGGAGAAGGGTGGAGGGAGAAACGTCTCCGACAGATCAGGAATGCAGAAAGCCAGCAGGGAGCTTGCGTGCAGGGAACAGAGGCACTTCTCCCGCAGTTCGAGAATAACCCAGTTGTTCAGGCAGGTACTCCCTAACGCAGCGCCCCGCAGAGCCTCCTCCCGGCGCCTGCTGCTGGGGCTCTCGCTGCCTGCTGCACAGCGGCAATCCGCGTACTGCAGCAAAACCCGCCCGGAGAGCGGCTCTGCCTGCTGCTGTCATCTGCCCGTGCTGCACCAGAGCAGGCCCCTCCCCGCCAGCCGCTCGCTGCCCAACCGCACAGGGGCTGCACGCAGCGAAGTGAAAAATGAGACTGCAGGTAATGATTTTAGCTCTTCCGATGGTTAAGACGGGCAACGAAAAAATTAAGGGAGGGGATGCGGGAGAAAAAACTTCAAGCTGCTTAAAGGGGTTTGCACTGACACATACTGCTCACTAACACACAACCACAGCGTTGTGCTAGTCGATACCGTCACACGCAGCAAAAGCAACGTCAATCCGTGTCAGCCTGTACAAATACTGCTGAAATTGCCAAATAGCTACCTATGCAAATGGAAGCAGTAGAGGCAAGGCAACCAGTCAGAAAAAGTAAGATAAAATAACTGCTTTGGGGATTTTTTTTGCCAGTTCAATAGATGAAGTAAGGATGGGAGAGAAAGAAGAATAGCAATGGAATGACCTTCTTCCCTTCATCATCGATAAAGCAAAATAAAACAGAACCATCTTCAACCTGACACGTAAATCTATGAAATCTTCAGATTTGAGAAGGTGGGAAAGTAGAAGCAGCTATTCAGTATTAGCACCTGTGCAGAACACATTTTACTTAGATGCAGTTTTTGTAGGTGACAATACTTGAACTGTTATTTCTGCATTGAGAGCATCAGTCAATACTGTGGTGGTACTGGCAGCTCTTCAGTGCCTGCCCCATCCTCTTCTGCCATTTGCTGCCTTTGCCCACGCCTGTTCATGTGCCACATCCTTTCAACTTCAGGATATCCTGTCTGCTTACACACTGGTACCATCCACTTTTCACGGCTGTGCACAAAACCAACTCTCTTTTCAGGTGAGAGGGTAAGCATGCCAACAGCAACACCAAACAAACCAGGACCTGCTGCTTCACGATCAGCAACGTTTTCCTGACTGATCTGCATGGCCTGGTACATAGCTGAAGCCTTCGGCACAAGGCAGTAGCCCAAAACAAGCATCCAGTCCTGCCAGCAGCTTTGGGTGACAACAGTGTATTTTATTATTCTGAATTTGCTACCTGTTTTTTGGAAATAAGTACAGCATAAATATTGATGACAACAGTAGCTACAGTTCAGAAAGTAACTGTGAGAACCTGTCAATGCAATGAATGGGAAAATATACCTAGAACTTGATTGAAATGAGGAAGTGTAAAATTACCCTAACCTATGTGATGGAGATGGTTTATTTTACCCTTCCCTGCCACATTATTTTATCATCTTGGATTTGTTCTTCTAAAGACAAAAGGGTCTGTGATCAATATACATTGCACTTGTAATCCTGACTCTGCTGAAGCCAGTGGCAGAGAATACAACAAACAGCAAGTTTACACTCAACTATTTGATGCCACAGTTAGACCAGCCTGGATCAAGCAGGTGCTTCCCTTTAGCAGCTGTGCAGGGGCCAGTCAAACTGTCTGGTCTTAGAAAAATAACCTAGATGCTTTTGTTAGGAACCTGAGCTCCTCAAGTACTCAGTGCAGCTTTTGGAGGGCAATTATGAGCATCTGAATTGGAAACCTCTCTTTCTCCATTTTGTATATCGGATGCCTCAGTTCCTCAGTCCGGCACCCAAGTCAGATATGCAGCACTAGCGAGTGTGGACTCCTCTGCAGAGGTAACAGTGGGCAGCTTTCCCCCATTGCTATGACGACTGCTGAAACCAGAAGAAGTGTCACCCTGCAGGGCATTTAATCCCAAAAAATCAAGCAACACAGTTGAGTAAAAGTGCATGGGAATAATTTATATCTACAAACATACGAAAAATGAACATGTGTTCTCTCCTTTCCAAAAAAAAGAATTATACCGAAAATTTATTATTGAAAATAAATAGATATGTGTAAAGTCTCAAAAAAGCCACACTGAAAGTCTATGAAAAAGCACAGCATATCATTTTCTTTGTAACTACCTCTAAATTTCTCTGACCATTTTGTCTGCAATTTCTGCAGTGCCTGGGAGAATGTTCCTGCCCTTCCACATAAGCTCAGCAATTGTTTCCTCTTATCTGTCCTCAACCAATTCAAACGTTATGATTTTTATGGTCTATCATTTTCAGTCTTCTCCCCTTATTTGTTAGGTGTAATTTACGCAGTTAAAGAGTGTTTTCATTTTTTTGTGAAATCAAAATTATAACTCCCATCCAGAGACAATTTTCTCCTCTCACCATTTGAATTAGAGAGGTTCATAGACAACTTCCTTAGGCATCACATCTGGTCAGATCATGTTTATCCTTTCCTTCCCACTTTTAAGTTAAAAAAGTCTCATAAGGAAGAATGGAATGAGGAGGAAGCCTTTAACAAAAACACTATACAATATTCCCTATGTGCATGCAAATGCTTTCCCAAGATTCTGAGCCAAATCCTTACCGTATGGCAAATATTAGTAGTCCACGGACTTAAGTAGGTCAGTTCACATGAGAAAGATTAGCAAAATTCTGCTCTGACTTCGTAGCTCAACACAAATTTGTGAGAAAATGTTTTTAGATAACTATCTGTGCCATTTTAAAATGCTACTTATTATCAATCCCACTGACAACATACATATCTTGATCTGATCAAATATCCAGGGAGAGGGCGGGGGGAAAGGAACCTTTGATCAAAAACATATTAGTTATTTGTACTTCCACAGAGGTTCACAGTCGTACTCATAAAACAACCCACTAATTGAGCTGAATACTGTACAAACACACACAAAAGACTGCCCTATCCGAAAGAATTTACAAGCAAACTATAAAGTGGAAGCACTATGTACAGATCAGCAGATACACTGAAGTAAACTGAGTTAGTAATGAGGATGGAGCCCTGGTTTTGAGCTTTCTTCAAAAGAAAGTCCTTAGAGACTTTGTGGAGAGCAGCAATAAACAAAAACTGGATTCAAGAGGTTGAAAAATAACTGCATAACAAGAACAGGGTGAGTTTAGAGGTAAAAGCAGGAATACTGGCTAGCAGGTCAAGAGCTTTTTTTTTTCTCCTCCCCAAAGATGAAAGAGACTAAGTGTATTAAGATGCAAATTAAAAAGTAAGACGTTTAGTGAAAGTGTCAGTGGAGAGATAAGGAGGAAAGTAAAAGTCAAGGGCAGGCATGACAGATGCCAATACAGACTGTGGGTGTCAGCAGGAAAATAGCAGAGTTATGGACCACAGTAAATGAAAACTGCATCTGTGCCAGGAGGAGAGAAATCTGATAGGACAGGGAAAGGAAATAATTTGAGGAGAGGAAGAAACCTGTATGTCACTTTGTCAGAGTTTTGGGGAGAATGATTGCAGAAAGGGGAAGGTAGAGAAAGAAAAAAGAAGGAGCCAGAAACTGAAGCAGGAGGCAGCCAGTACCCTGAGGAAAGAATCAAAACCAGCAAAGAGACAAACAGGACTGAGAATGTACAACTTGGTAGCAGTGTAGCCTAACAGTGGTAAGGAATTGAAGATGCGAACAAATCTTTGGCTGAATGACTGTTGATCACATTTGCTCATGGCATTTCCATCAAGAAGCTCTGCAGCATGAGAGAGGGAAGAATTCGGCGCTGGAAGGCAACTGGTCCTGAGGGTTCCTGTGTGATCCTATTTATAAATACCTGTTGAATGCATGGCTGTCCTGTTTTGTTCCTGCAGAACATTTTTGTTCTCCTCTTAAACGCATTCTCACAAACAGCTTCTATCTAGCTTTGTTAGACACTTTTATCAGAGCAGAGGCTTTAATAATTAAAACTCTCAACATCTGAAATAAAGCACTGTCATGTACTCCAAGTCCCCATTTTACTACTCCTAAATTCATCACTCAGTCGGAATTAGAACAATTAAGCTTGAACTGCAACTGAAAGAAATCGCAGTTGAATTCTTAAATGTTTTCTTTGTCTCACAAAACTTTTCATATACAGATCATTCCGTACTTCATTTAGTAAAACACAATGGCTATAAATTAAATGGAACTGCATTTTGAACTGGCACAGAATTTTGAATTAATTATTTTTGAAGAACAAGATATTTAAAGCACTGTGATGTTAAAACTCCTTAGAAGTTACACAAATTGCACCAAAAGCAGATTATCTTAAATATTACCTTAATTTTATGTTTGTGTAGTCATTGGAGCTTTTTCAGTGCTTTGACAGAATTTGCTTCTAACCCTATCCTAACATCTGCAAGCCATGTGAAACTGGGTGAACCTTCTCTTCTCATCTTCAACTGGAATAAGATAACACATACCATTAGTCAGCTACAGAAAAACACAAGAAAATATTTAGGTAACCCTTTACAGTTATATTTCATTGCAATTGAATTTTCTCACCAAAAGAGAGTATTTATGAGCCAGATGCTCTCTCCATTTATGCATATCTAGTTTACATACAGACATGTAAAAAGCTTAGCTGCTGATTTCTCCAGCTAGGCCATCAGCAAATTAGCTTTGCTGTTTATTTATTTATTCATAATGTCCAGGAAAATGATATTACATAGTACAGTCATACTCCTGTTCAGAAATACTGGAGCTCATTGGCTGCCTTTCATTTAAAAGGATAAAGCAACAAAGAATTATAATGTGATAAAAAGCTACTCCGTTAGTCTTCCTCCAGCCCTACTCAGCATGACAGAGAAGGGACTCAGAGCTCTGAGCCAGGGGTAAGATAGCAAATCCACTCCCTTGGGTTGACTAGTAGTTTTACTTTTATTTAAGAATGCTAACTTTAAAATAGTGTTTTTCTTTGCTCTTAGTACTTATATCCAGAATTAACTTGCAGTCTGGATCATACCCTCCCCTATATTTGAGACTAGATCTACATTGCAAATTGCCACAGAAACACCCAAAGCTAATTTTAAGCAAGTTAGATCTTAGAAACGGTCCAGCCCTGACGGCACAGACCTCAGCATGAGTTGTATGCCTTGGAGGGAAGTTACCCCTTATGTGATTAAAGTAGCATGGGTACAATCATCTTTCCACCACTGTTTATTTTGAAGACATCCAAGTACATCTCATTACCTGATGCCTACTTGCAAAGGAATTAATCTAATAGCTTTGCGACAGTAATGAGCGTATCACAAATGAGTCCTACCAGAGTTTGCCTAAAAAACAAAATTCTGTCTTTCCAAACATTTCTGAATAGTCCCATTTATATTTGCCTAATAGCCAAACATATACAAATACACAGCACTACCACGCAATTCCATTTTTGATTCTTTGACAGCTAAACAAAAACAGATACTGCCAAAAGTTAACACAGAAAGTAATAAGAAAAATTACATCAATCATAGCTCTCAAGTAAAAAGTAAATAATTTTGTCTTATTCTAACACTTCCACAGTAATTGTTTAGAAACTTTACATTTATAGCATTTAATTTATATTTCAATACACACTGTTCAGTTACTGTATATTAAATTGAATATTTAGTATTAAAAATCATGATGTAGCCCAGCAGTTTTTAAAAACCTAATGGCTATCACAATGGGAAAATATTCTATTATTCACAAAGGGGAAGTTTCTTCAACATGCTACCTTTTGCTGCTTTAAGCCTAAAAATAACACCTCCTCAGAAAAAATAATTTATTTTTAGCCTGCATACTCTAGACACAGAATAAAACAAATGCCTCCCAGCACCTGGCAATTTTAGAAAGCAAGCAATTAAAAACTATCATCAAGTAATTTAAATTACAGAAGCTGACTTCCTTCAACATCTTTCACTCTATCTGTTCCGGTGAATACTAGATAAGGATCCTTAGCAGAGCCAGTGCCACTGTAAGGTTTGCAAAAAGCCAGAGCGTGGGATGAACTGAATCCACACCACGTTCAGTTTTTCACACCGGAACCAGCAATTTTGATCTTCTTTTTTGTGGTATGCTGGTGATAGTGGTGGAGCTACCCTACACAGAGAGCTCTGGGCCTAATTTAATGATCTTTTCCAAAACTGAGAGAATGCAGCCAGGGTATTTGGACATAATGCTTCCCTGCGAGAACTCCCCCTGAGGCAGAACAGATGCCCTGAGCCATGGCATTCCCGTGCCCCCAGTGTGCCCCCCTGTGATATGAGCTCCTCTCTAGGGCCACTGTATCACTTTGGCTGGGAAGCAGTAGGCTTCCCCATCCTACCACAGCAGCCGCATATGCCACAGCCCTCTCCTAGCTCCATACTGGCACGTTAATCTGCAGTCTGGCAACCCTATACTGGGCACTGCTTTCAGGTGTTCCCCTCAGAGAAAAGAAGAAAATGGAAAGATAAGCAGTTTCCTATCTAGTGGTTTGAGTCCAGTCAGAGCAAGTCTGAGGCCAAAGAGCTGGAGATACCAGACAGAGGTTGTAGCAGCATCTGGCAACAGGCGAAAGTGCAGAAGGCCCCCATGAAAACCCCGTGAGCTCACAATCTTGGATGGCACTGAAACACTGTATTAGAGACAGCGACTACATCTTTGCCTCGACCTTTAGTGGTTTAAAATCACATCTAAACCAAATCCTACAATCTATCAGCCAATGAGTGCAAGGAACCAGTTAACAAGAGCATGAAGAAATTCCATTTGGCATGAATGGAGAGATTCTGCACATTCAGGGGGCAAGTTTTCATTTGGCGAATTTCAGAATACTGTAACAGGCTCCAGCAGATCTAGGCTTAGCTAGACAGATGGAAAGCAAGGTTGCGAAATGATAAGGGAAGGAAAAGTAAAAAGAATAGGCAAAATGCCAAAAGGAGAAACTGGAAGTTTAGCCAGAACTTACTAATCTGGAGGTTAAGCCTATACAGTGATTGCATCAGGAATCGGAAGAGTGGTGCAAGGGAAAGAGCACAGTACGGGGAATCAAAGATCAAGCACTCATTCCGGCTGTGAAGCATCTTCCTTCCTTGTGCTTCTTTTTCACTCTTCCACTGTCTTGTCTATTTAAATGAAAAATTACATGGGCATAAACACTATCTTCCCTACTACAGTCATCAAATGGAGACTGACGCAGGATCCTTGAGCAATGCTGATGCTTATGAGATGCTGTTCCCAAGCGAATAAAGCTCATCTGTTCCTAAAACAAGCTCCTGTGTCCTCAGAAACACGAGGCAGATTATTTACGCCACAGAAAACAGCATCACAGAAGAAGACAATGTAGAAACTACAGTTTCCTAGAAGAAGGTTTCAAGGTGAGTCCTAAATGGAAACCCTGTCACTGCCAGGGCCTGTCACTGCCAGGCAAGCCAGGTGTGCTGATGGACAAACAAAACTGGAGCCTGAGGAGGAAGGTGGAGCTGGGGAACAACCGCCAAAACAAATGCTTCCAGCTTAGCCTTTACTTACAACAAAGGTTACTCTGATCCCAACAGTTTCTCAAATTGAAATAAAAATATAAATACATACAGGTATCTATAGTGCAAACAAAAAGTAATATGCTAGAGTTAGTATCACTGCATTACATGCTGCAGAAAACATACTATTCACTTTGCAAATTTGGTTTAGTTTTATAAATATTTTATACTTATGTTAATTAACTGAAATACTTATAGCATCACTTGCATGCTGCCTTATACCTAGTAAATGAGGCAGCATGTACCTTGTTAGCACTGTCTGGTGTGTATGGGACACTCTCTCTAAAGTGACACCCACGACAGCATCCTCTCTCTGAATTACCCTACAGCATCAGCAACTCACTACCTAGTGCTACTATTGTGCAGGGGAGAAAAACTTTTGAAATGTATGCCTCTGCATGCAAGCCTATAATATCATGATGCATGCATTTATTCAACCTAATGTTATTGCATCCTTTTATGCACAGAAAAACCAGGAAATCTATCCACGCTACTAAAAAATTATGAACCTGCAAAGCAGCAATAGGTCCTATGGAAGACAGCTAAAATCCTTCTGGGAAGGGCTGAAAATCATGAAGTGAAGATGTTTCAGCGGCTGTTCATGATGAGCGGATCACAGGCACCAGAGCTCGCAGCACTAGAGGTTGCTGATGGGCACTGTCACAACAGTGGAGCCTCAGGAGCTGATCCGTGTGCTTTCTTCCCGGCACTTCACCCAGCACACTGTCAGAAATAGTTTCCAGACAAGACCTATCACTCCATAGCCAGGCAAGGCAGCAATTACAAAACTAACTTCACACCCTAAGACGAGATGACCCACATCCCAAATAACTTTGTAAATGTCAGGCCCTGGAGTATGATGTGAAGCTAGACAAGAAAGGAAAGCCTGAAAAGAGAGTAAGAAAGAACCTGCCAATATGCACATGGTGTGAAGCAAATACAAAATTGTCACTTTGAGGTACTGCAAAATCCAAAGAAATGATGCTATAAAACATAGACCAGAAAGTCCTGAAAAAGGAAATTAGAGTGGGGATACAAGCACTGACAGATCTCCCTTAGACTTTGAAGACATGCTTGTGTGCATATTTGTGCAAGAAAGCAGTTGGGAAGAGAGGGAGAGAAGCAAGTGAGAACAGTATTCAAACCCATGCTAAGGGTCACATTCATCCTCCCTGAATAGCAATGGACCAAAACACACATTTAAGCAGCATCCTGATGCAGCATCTGTGTGGTGAGGCTACTACTCAGTCAAAACACTGGGAAAGGAAGGCAGTATCTAAAACAGCTTCCAAAAATCAGCATGCTGAAAGGATTAAACTGATACAATATAGAAATTCTGGAGAGATGAGCAATTTCAACAGATAAAATCAAGAGAAAAGACATCAAAGCAGGTACAAAGAGACAAACTCTCTGCACAAGATCAAGAGAGGAACCAGAGGAAATTCTTTTAAATACTCTGACCTGTCACAAAATATCAGAAGCTGCCTGAGAATTTGTAACACCTCTAAAACATTTTTGAGACTGAAGCATATAATTAAATATCAAACCAAATTAGAAGATTGCATTCACTTTCATATTAAAAAGCAAACCACAGCCACTCTTCCTAAGATTTTGCTAATTTGGAACTCAAAATATTTCAAGAAATAATAATTCAAGAAGACTTCCTGCACATGGCAAGTCTATTAAACAAAATCAACATACAGGATCATTTATTACCATCTCTGCATTCTACACACATTCATACAAAGATGACAGCTTTGAAGGGAACTTAGCCCAAAAGACTAGGCTTTTCACAAGACCGCAGAGAAATGACATGACATATGACAGGGCGTTCATCCTGACTCCTTCCTTCCACCAACATGCTTAATTAATTCAGATAGGCATAGTGCAAACAGCTTTTTCTCCAGCATCACCTTACACCACGAAGAGTAGTTACACTTTGCTCTGCTCTGCAATAAGTCAGGAGACATCCAAACCTGGTGATTCAGGAGTGCCTGCAGACCCCAGCCATCCTGGGCAAGTGAGAAGGAACAGCAGAACAAAAAAGCTGTTCCAGAAAATGATACAGTGCTAAATTCTATCTTCTACATAAAATTCACTGCGATACTGTTGGTACGGCCTCAAGAGAGAGGAAATCTCTCAAAAAACAAATTGCAGCAATATAAACAATGATTTTGCTGTTAGCCTTTCCTCCAGATCATCCAAATATTTAAATTACTGTAGTATCTGAAGTACAGTAAAAAATTCTGCACCTGCTCTAAGAGCTGCAATCTCTGAAATAATACTTACTTGGTAAAACAATAGTTAAAAATAAATTCAAGCTATTAAAAAACAAAACCCACATCTAACAGAAAATCAACACATAAGCATTGAATGGTGTGAGAGAAAAAGTAATTTGTAAGCAGAAATGCAGAAAGCTAGCACTGAATGAAAATAAAAGTTTGCAACACATGCTAAAACCCAAATTTTGAGAAGTATGAAATGCCATACTACATTGCAGTAAACAGCAAATGCACTACACATTGTGTTCCACTTCTGGCTACCCTCATACCAACAACAGGAATCAAAATCCAGAAAAAAGGACAAATCACAGAGGTGATTTGGCATTGGAAACCAAGAATTACAAGGTAAACAATAACTACAACGATTCCTCATAGGAATAAGTTGAAAGGAATGGAAGCACAAACATCAAAAGGAATTATTTTTATTGTGGCTCAAGACAGAGTAAGTGCAAATTAAAGAAAGGAAAACACATTGCTTATTTTGAACTATACTTACAAGGGAGAGTATAAGTGGAAAGTTATTAATTGATTTTGCAACCTAATAAAGCACCTACAAATTAAGTGTTGCAATGAAAACAGCAGAGGCGCCTGGCCCCAAGCAGAACCTGGAGATGTGAAGTGCTCAGCCTATGCAGCGTGGAAACTGCCAACTCGGGGGGGAACTCCCTAGAACCAGCACTCTGAAACGCTAAACACGAAGGCACATATGTTCCTTTCTATAGTTTAGAGGTCCCAAACAAGATCACAAAGGAGACATGCTTGCTGATGTAAGATCTAGAGCTTGCATACGAATGTACTCCTATTGGTGCCACTAAATATTCCCTGAAAAAACTGGGAGACAGTCTTACCTTATTACAGAATAGCATGCTGATAACTCACATAGGAAATCCAACATCATTTCATTTTAGTTCAAGAGAAAAAAAATCTGGGTATGGACACTTACCACACCTCCTGCTGAAGTGCCACCAGGTGTCAACAAAACAATGCAGTATTTGTGGAACCAGAAACCATCCCAACTAAAAAGAACACAAACCTGTGTCTTAGTGATTGAGACGCTCACCACAGCAACAAAATTTTGGACTTTTTGAGCCCAGCTTGAGGTCAGTTCAAGTTTTTCCACTTGCAGTTACTTTATGCATGTAAGAGAAACAGTCATCCAAATAGCATCTGGAACCAAAACTACATGCAACTGTGTGTAAGGGGAAATTCAGCCTGGCAAAGGAGGGAACAGGAGCCCTCCCCTAACACAGGCCAAAAGGCCCCAGCATAACCTGCTGTTGGAAAAGAAACATCTGCTAAGCAAAACGAAGCCCTAGCATGTCACCAACCACTTTAATGAAAAAGAAGGGGAGGGGTGGCCGCTTAATGGTACAATTTTTGCTAAACTCTGCAGAACTATATTTAACCTTACTTACAGCTAGACAGGGACTAACGCAGTTGCTGAACAAGCATAAATGCTAGGCCTTAAAATATCTATAGTCTGTAACAGAATGAACTAATTTCAACTAATGAACTGCTGAGCCAGCGCAATGAAAAGACCAGAGCATGGGAAAAGTAATGCAATAATGGTATGCTTAAGACAATTATAAATCAAAGAAAAGAGAACGATGTATCTAAGCTTCAAGGAACAACTCACTGGGGAGGGGCAAGGAAGACCATCTAGAAGGCACCATGCCTAAGGGCACAGTGACCAGTGACCTGAGGACTGGAACGGAAGCAGTAAAACAAGCAGTGAGCAGTCTGGCAAATCACAGAAGCAGTCATGGGTCATGGCGGTTTTGAGGGAATAAAGGAAAATTCAAAAGTCAGCAAGGTGGGTGCAGCAGAAGATCATCAATACTGCACACCCCAGCAGCAGAAAAATGACTGTTGTAGTGGCGAGTACTTCTCTGAACAACCTTGAGGCAGCAGGAGGGATGTACTCTGATCTCCCATGCCATGGGTGTGGGCTGTAAGGGCCAAGAGAGGGACCTTGTGTACCTTAGGGTTTGGGAGAGCTTAAGTATCTGGAAGTAAAAGTGTCTACCATAACCACAAACCTACATATGCTAACGACTGTAGGCTCTTCCTCATATCCACTGCCATTTATGTAATCTCTTTAGTTACAGAATTCCTCTGTCAACACACCCATTGCCATTCTTCTCTCATTACCTACCTCACAGTCTGATTGTCGAGACTGCCTGTGATCCTTACTTGTTCTGATTATCCCATAGCTAAGCACCACTGATTCTTAGCTGTCCTTGCTCTGCTTTGTCCATAAATACTGCCAACCTGTATGAGCTGTTAAAAATCCTATCTACCTCCTTGCCAGGTAATACTATCGCACACCCCCTCCATAGAAGCTAACCCACATTAACACAGTGTCAAAAACATAACAAAAAAGCAATACAGTTGCATTCTCTGTTGGGCTAAATGTATGCATGCAAGAAATACTCTAAGATGGGCTTGAGCTTCCGGGTTAATTCCCTACTTAGTTTCAGAAACTCAGCGGAGCGATGGGAACAGCCTGGTAAGTTTAGCCGTTCCCACAAACAGGCAGCCAATGAGCTTGATTACATATATTTGTATTTATCACATTTGTATTTAAGCATATACCTAAGCCCTGTTTGGGATCTAACCATAAATCTCATCCTCCCATCATTTAAGCACTTTTAAAAATTTTAACCAGATGCACTTAGATTATAAAATATTCTTTCAAATGAAGATGTGGCAGAAACCTCTGGCAGTCGGCATTTTGCACAGTTTTATTTAAAGAAATTTAATCTAAAGACTTACTTGGTACACCCTTAGAACTGTAACTTCCATGACTTCTTGGACAGTAATTAAGAGTGGGTTCTTAATTATCCAATTTATATATAACAAACGAGGAAGATTTATCTTTCATTTGTGCCAATGTAACTGGTAGATGTGAGCATTTCAAGCTCACCAGAAAACACATGAATAAACCAGTAATTTAATACAATATCATTTCAGAGAAAGCACTGTAAACTATCTATCTATATGTATTGCTAAGTAAAATAGAAAACACTAAAGCTATTTAACCTGAAAGCTTAACTGAAGTTCTTTAATAACACTGTGGCTAACCAAATCCCTTTCTAAAGGCATGTCACTAGCTTACAGTGATGGAAAGGCAGAGAACACAGAGGTTTGATCTCTACTTCACATTTATAAGTAACACTTAAGAACTGCAGTCTTGTTGGTCTCTCTTAGCTAGGCTGAAGAGGGGTTTAAGCCTGCAGGCTGTGGGGAGAAGGGCTCTTGCAATCCCAGGGAGGCAGGGTCTCTCATTTCTCAGCAATAGCTACAGCTCCCAGAACCGGGGGTCTGGAAGCCGATGCACCAGATTTTCACTGATCCACACCCCCTGTTTTGCACAGCAGCCACATTCAGCCTCTGTATTTCAGTAAAACACCTACTTTTAACTGTGGAGATTTTTGATAATAAAACCATTTTCAGTTTATTCTGTTCTAGTCAAGGCCTCCCCAGAAAGCTATTTTTTCCTTCTATCATTTCTATTTACTGGGTGTCCTCTGAGCTCGACTCCTTCACCCTCACTTTGGCAACACGACCCTTGACCACCTTAACAGGGATTTACTAAGATTTCACTTTACTGCAATTGATTTCCTGTAGTCAGGTCTCCTGAATCTCAGACTTCTGAAAGACTACCAATATTTGTTTCGAGAAATAGCCTTTTTGCATGAAACAATGATTCTGTATTCTGAGAAAAAAAAATTACATTTTATCATTTTGAAATTCAGCATTTTGCTAAAATGCAGATCAGTTTTCAGACTGAAGCACACAAGTAGTAATTTTGGATTTCCGTATTTTGCCACATTACACAAATTTTCCAAAATGCAAATAATCCAGAATTAAATGGAAAGCCATGTTTAATGGGGGTGAAAATGTTAATGGTGCTTCAGAGAGTACGGAAATTCATTTAAGACGGCCACTAAGTATCAACCCTTGCACCTTTGAGGTGACAGTAATCAGAAAGAAGCAGCAGCCAGCTAAGAGTCCCGTATCTGTCACTGGCAAACAGAACTGTGGATAAGCCCCTTCACAGCTGCCATCACCAGGAATGAGGAATCACATACAACTAGAAAACGCAGTTTGGGAGCAATGAAGCTGATTAAAGAGGCAAAATCACCCCAGCCCTTGGAAACTATTGCTGCTATCACTATTGTAAATATATCAAAAAGAAATAACAGAGACACAGGACTGTAGAAACAATGTGGCTAGTGGCAGATTTGTTACTTAAAGCTAGGAAAAACTTCAATACTGTATTTAACAGCGCGCCATTTCTGCAGCACTGCCAGACTTCCAGCCAGTTGTCAGAAAACATGCAGTCAGAACTGGTATGTATCATACCTTACATTTTATGGATAATTCATTAAGATTTCATATTTACATTTGGAAGTCTGATTTTTGAGTTCTGGCCATAGCAGCAATTGCTGCTGCTTGTATTACTGTAAGTCTATGAGGTCATTAAGACTTTATGATGACATCACTCAAATAGCAATGTGAACTCATGAAATAATGATGGCATTCAGTTGTAACCAAAATCAAATGAAGGAAAGACTATGTAACACCCAACAGGAAAAATGTTTTGGGAAGCAGTGTTTGTGCTTGAAACATAATGGAGACCACACCTGTGAAAATGTGGTATTTTCAAGTTATGGGATGATTATGATTCCTTCTACTCCGAGAAACTCACCTTACACTTCCACATCACCAGTCCTCAAAGTTGGCACTTCGCAGTGGTGGGGGAGGATACATGACCCAGCCCTTTAACAAAAACTGTGTTTCTGTCAAATTAAAGAGGGTGAACTGGAAAGCTCCTTGTTGTGCACTGGAATAGCTCAAAATTGCTTAACAACTCTAAGATCATGAAATTCAACAAGGGGAAGTGCAAAGTCCTGCACCTGGGGAGGAACAACCCCAGGCACCAGCATATGCTGGGGGCCACCACACTGGAAAGCAGCTTGGCAGGAAAGGACCTTGGGGTGCTGGTGAACACCAGGCTGAACATGAGCCAGCAATGTGCCCTTGTTGCAAAGAAGGATAATGGTGACCTGGGCTGCATTAGAGAAAGCACTGTCAGCAGGTGGAGGGAAGTGCTCCTTCCCCTCTACTCAGCACTGGTGAGCCCATACCTGGAGCGCTGCGTCCAGTTCTGGGCTCCCCAGTACAAGAGACACATGGAGATACTGGAGGGAGTACAACAAAGGCCCACAAAGATGATGATGGGACTGGAGAACCCCACATACAAGGAGAGGATGAGAAAGCTGGGACTGGTCAGCCTGGAGAAAAGAAGGCTCAGGGGGATCTTATCAATGCATATCAATACCTGAAGGGAGGGTGCAAAGAGGATGGAGCCAGGCTCTTTCCAGTGGTGCCCAGTGACAGGACCAGAGGCAATGGGCAATAATTGGTACACAGCAGGTTCCCTCTGAACATCAGGCAACACTTTTTTTACTGTGAGGATGACCAAGAACCAGCACAGGTTGCGGAGTCTCCATCCTTGGAGATACTCAAGAACCATCTGGACTCAGTCCTGGGTGAGTGGCTCTAGGTAGCCCTGCTTGAGCAGGGGTGAGCAGATGACATCCAAACATCCCTTCCAATCTCAACCATTCTGTGATTCTGCAAGATCGCCTTGTTACAGGCAAAGTTCAGCAATAAAAGAGCAGGTAAACATGTGGTTGGGGTATTTGAAATGGTAACAAAGGAATAAAAAGAGAACAAAAGAAATGCAATTCTATGTTACATTTGTCCCAGCCTCCACTGGGCAGCTGAGCTGTCCTAAAGCTTCTCTGTGCAGACATGTGCCAGCGCAGTTGTGTCCTGTAAGACAGCTCTGGCCATCCCAGGCAACAGGGCTGGTTCAGGGCTTTCAGACCACCCGTCCCCACCCCCAGCACTGAGGACACCAGGACGTCACACGAGCTACCAGTGGATGAACAGCCGCTCTCCTCTCTTCGCTTCCCCAGCTTCGGGTGTCCCTGAACTAGAACACTCTTTCAGCTTCAAGATCATTTTGCTTCTTTCTCTCTTATTATACCAGTAAAACTCTTGAAAACTTTTAAAGTCACAAAGTCACATACCAGGAGAAATACTAGTCATAACACTGATTCTTCTCAATTCTGTTGCTGCCACCAACGGTAAAGTTTCTGCTATTAACAAGAATCTCACTCCCTCCTACTTCATTTTATGATAAAGAGCCAA
>Ga0065711_1003072_pt1 | contig 54208 bp, 28 predicted proteins | sample Hoacrofraction12_FD_59098 | JGI IMG/M metagenome (GOLD analysis project Ga0065711, IMG submission 59098) | Hoatzin crop microbial communities from Cojedes, Venezuela - Epithelial fraction 12 v2 (version 2) | ecosystem: Host-associated > Birds > Digestive system > Esophagus > Crop | place...
TCTAGTCCAACCCTCCTGCCAAAGCAGGGTCACCTACAGTAGGTTGTAGAGGACCTTGTCCAGGTGGGTCTTGAATATCTCCAGAGAAGGAGACTCCACAACCTCCCTGGGCAGCCTGTTCCAGTGCTCCGTCACCCTGAGAGGGAAGAAATTCTTCCTCATGTTCAGACAGAACTTCCTGTGCTTCAGTTTGTGCCCATTGCCCCTTGTCCTGTCACTGGACACCACTGAAAAGAGCTTGACCCCATCCTCCTGACACCCACCCTTCAGATATTTGTAAGCATTTATAAGGTCCCCTCTCAGCCTTCTCTTCTTCAGGCTGAACAAGCCCGGCTCCCTCAGCCTCTCCTCGTAGGAGAGATGCTCCAGTCCCCTCACCATCCTTGTAGCCCTCCATTCTGTGACTAGTCTAAATAACAATTGACAAGTAGACTTATAGATCCATACTGAGGCACTGGAACAATCAACCTAGTTTAGCAGAAGTCAACTTCTGAATTAGAAGCTCACAACAGTGTGACTTCAAATGTTAGATGTTCTTTCTCTGAAAATCATTGTCACCAACTTTGAAGTGCTACAGCACAAAGTACATTGCTAAAAGTCCAAAACAAACCAAAATTTGCTAGGATGCTGAAGTTAGTATCTGTCAGTGATGTACATAGCAAAACTTCTGATTACAAGTTAAGATACTTCTCTTCCTCTCGTCCTCAGTCTGAGAAATAAAAGTTGTGGTGAGTTTGCTTTTCCTTTGGCCTCTCTAATCAAAGGTATTAGACCTCCTGGTCTTCACAGTCAGTCCTCAGGACCACCTGTGTCGCCTTATTCCCTGCTGTGGATTTACAGTCAGCCGTAAGATTCTGTTACTCTCAGGATTAGAGCCCCGGCGTCCTGCTGCTTGGAGACATACACTTAACAGGACAGGCAACACTGACTGTTTTACCACAGATTCCTTAGCTAAAGATCTGCACACAAGGAATGAGCAAGCAGTGAGGTATAATTTTGAGGAAACTTGTTTGCACCATCTTTCAGGGGTCAGGATAGAAGGCATTGTCCTCAGTTTCTTTCTACAGCGACATAATGAAGGGTCTCTCCCTTCCCCCAGCCTTTAGCATTTATACCTGCATTAAAAAGTATTACGTATTCTTTTTAAAGCCATGAACAAAGGTGAGGGACAGGGGAATATAGAGAGATCAATTCTTCATTACCTACTGTTTCTCTGCATGAGGGTTTTATAACGTAAAGTCATTTATTTGATTGCTAGGTATGCTTAAAGTGGTTGGCCAGAAAGCTTTGAACTTCACTGAAGTACAAAAAGCAAGCTGTTCGTTTAATCAGCACATTTAATTCATCCTGCTTTGCATGCTGCGCCACACTGTCTTCTTTCCATATAAGGATTCTATGGTATCTTCCTGCAGCACCCCTGCCTCTCTTCTGAAAGCAGCCAAAGATGGCTTTGTGCATATTGCTTATATATGCTATAGGCCCAACTCCTTCTCAGCGTGCAATGTAGCAGCTACCTCCTTCTCATGCATCTCTTCTTTTCAGGTGAGTTGCTTATATTCAAGGGTTTTTTTCCACACTGACTGAGGGCATGTTCTTAATTTATCTTGCTTTTAAATATTTATTTTTGCTCTGCGTGACTAAGTGGGAAGTGAATCAGCAAACTGAGTTTCGGTTATATTAAGGATTTATATCATTTATAGGTATCTTCTGCCTTTAGACATTTCTTTTTGTTTAACACTGGTTGTTCATTAGATTTCTCTTTAAGCAGCCATTGTTTAGAATCCAATGAGGGTTTTCTAATGCTATGTAAAAATTTTAGAAAAACCTTAAAGGTAAAATTGAGGAGAAGGAGGAAAGATTTTCTAATTTAGCCATCACATTATATTAACAAAAATACAGCATATATTTTCTGGGCTTTAGTAAGATTAAGGCTATTTTTTTTTTTGTCTCAGACTTGCTCGCTCATGCATGATATATAAATATGTAACATGCAATTTAAAACAAATTGGCAGGACCTTTTGTGTCACTTTCAGTGGTCTCTATTTTTTATCGAAGTTATCTTCAACCTTCAGAGATTATCTGCCACAAATGTTAGAAAAGGTACTTGATTATCCCTTAGCATCTGTTCATGCATACTCCACATTCCTTAACTGGACTAGTTTCAGATAACTCATAATTTCTTTCTCAGTCACATCCTCTCTTCCATTCTAAGTCCGTCCTCTGCCAGATGTCCAGAGGGGAGAAGCTGAAATTTGTTTATGAAATGATGGATCTTCTCAGCAGTGCTGTGACAAATGGGAAAAGAGAACGTAGATTTAAACCTTGTTGTCCACATTCTCTTCTCTAATTCTGTGTGGAAGACTGAAGCTACCAATACTCACCTGGAGGTCATGGGATTGCCATGGGAAGCATGAAGTCCGTGGGACAAGCCTTATTTCTCTGGAAGGTCTCTGCATGTTCCCCAGGGGCTCTGTGGTCCTCAGGAAATGAGGGCAGTTCAGTTGCATTGCAGTTCATTCGGCTTCCCATCCCAAACCTCCCACATCTGTGCTTCAATGCCTTGGATTGTATACATTGCTTTTTATGGACTGCCTGAGAGGTAGCCATCGTGTGTGTCTTTGAACACAAGCCCTGATGAGACTGAATCACTTGCTTGAAATTTCTGCTGGTTTTTTTTTTTTTTTGTTGATAGAGTACCTTTGACCTTCTTTTTACCACTTGATGGGTCCCACTGGCAGTTCCTCAATCTGCAAGTCCACAATCCAAAGTACAAAAGCCTACTTAGAGGACACTTTGTGTTTGTGAGCAGGGCTACCAATAAAGTGTTAAGTAACAATCTGGAGATAACCTTTTAGCTGTCTTGGGCAAATCCTGAAAAAGAGGATCAACACTCCAACCATAGTAAAATTTGTCAGAGCTAGGAACTAACCACATAGATCCCTTTTGTGACTTTGATGTGCAGTTCCCATGCCTGTAGTGTTAAATGGCCTCAGAGCAGCACACATTGCTGAGAAGACAAGGAGGCTAGCTGGAGTTTCTGAGGTGTAAAGGTTTTATACCCAGCAATTTCTTGCTCTAGTCCCATCAGATGCTGGCAATGGCATGTATAAATGAAGTCAGGTTTGCTCTAACCTCCCATTCAGCTGTGAACAACAGAGACCTCACTTTCAAATGTTGCTATGCAGAATTTAGCTTCAGTGAAATCCAGGAATTTTCCTAGATGAAGACAGCCATGGCCTCTCTTTGTGGTGGGATCAGGTGGTTAATACCATCAGGCTGTTAAGATACACCTCTCCTCCATATTAGTCTTTCTTAGCTCTGTTGCTCAGCGTAGGAAAACACATGGTTATCCCCCAAATACACTCACGGTCCAATGTAGCACCATTCATAGACAAACAGTCAGATGAGGAATTCTCCTCCCTATGGACTTTCTAACAGACTTTTCAGGCTTCTTGTTCCCTGTGTATGCAAGCAGTAGCATTGTTTTGCCTTCTGTTGTCAGGAGTTTCAACAACAAAAATGACTGAAGCTTTACCTTTTTGAGAGAATAATGAACGCTGAGATTCTGCATAGCAAATTGAACCTTCAGAAACAGAGATTAGAGTCACTGTATCTTGAGTAGTGGTCACAAACAATATAGCTGAACTAAACACAAGGGAAGAAATGGGATTTGTTAATCTCAGTATGTTCTGTTTCTTTTTCTTTTTCTTTTCCTTTTTCTGCCCAGAACTGTTTTGTGGCAGTTAGGTTAGTTTTTTGGTTTGCAAAAAAAATAGACAGAGAGCTTCCCTTTCTTTGAATGCATGTGATTACATTTGAGTGTGTTGAGAGCTTATTTTACAGCTCATTCTGGACATAAATAGTTAAATGGTTCATACGGAGCTAATTGCTGCAGCATTTGGGATTCTCTCAAAGAATTCTCACTGGTTGTAAGTGCTCCACAGAATCCCATTTTTCTGAGTGAAGTCAGAGTCTCTACCAGCACCTGGTCTGTGGGAAATATAGGTCCCTGCACCCACTGTCCTGCTGTCTCCAGGCTGAGGTTTCTACACACCTTTAATGATGAGGAGAAGGCAAAGCTGGGCCTGCAACTTCATCCAGGATCAGGACGATATATATAGGATTTCCACATGACAGAGAATCATCACATTGACATTTCTTGACTCCTCAGCCCAGGAAACATGCCCAGGCCTCCTCAGAATTCTTCATATCCAGCCAGGTTTTTAAATCCACTTGCCCCTGGGATGTCTGGTTTAGACTGAAACCATATGAAGGAATAAGAGGAGAATAATACCCTGTCCACAGCAGAGATGAAAGAGGAAAGGTTTTCTCCTTCTGAGAAAGAGATCAGATGGTGGAGACTGTAAAGAAAAGGGGGAAAGGAAGCTGGATGGCAGAAGATGGTGCCATCTTGCCCCAGACTGTAGCCCTTCTGCAGCTCTGCAATACACACACAGGTGTACTCAGCTATCCTCATAGTCTGCCACAAGCTGAGTCCTGTGTTTTTCCTTCTTGAGTTACAGGTAGTGAATTTGGCTTAGGGGATCAGCCTTGGTTAGAAATGTTCCATAACAACAAAGCTTATGTAAGTTCATTAGCTGAACTATCTCCTGAGTGTCGTAGCTCTGCAGAAGTCTTTCTCTGGTATGAGATAAGTCTTCTTGCATGTCTAACAAAAAGAACCTGGGGTTGTTGGTCGACAGCTGGCTGAAGATGAACCAGCAGTGTGCCCAGGTGGCCAAGAAGGCCAACAGCATCCTGGCTTGTATCAGGAATGGTGTGGCCAGCAGGAGTAGGGAGGTGATCCTGCCCCTATACTTGGCACTGGTGAGGCCGCACCTTGAATACTGTGTTCAGTTTTGGGCCCCTCGCTACAAGAAGGACATTGAGGTGCTGGAGCGTGTCCAGAGAAGGGCAGTGAGGCAGGTGAAGTGTCTAGAGCACAAGTCTTATGAGAGACAGCTAAGGGAACTGCGTTTTTTAGCCTGGAGGAGGCTGAGGGGAGACTTCATTGTTTTCTACAGCTACCTGAAAGGAGGCTGTAGTGAGGCAGGTGCTGGTCTCTTCTCCCAGGTAACAGGCAATAGGACAAGGGGAAATGGCCTCCGGTTGTGCCAGGGGAGGTTTAGAATGCATATTAGGAAAAATTTCTTCACTGAAAGGGTTATCAAGCACTGGAACAGGCTGCCCAGGGAAGTGGTTAAGACACCATCCCTGGAGTTATTTAAAAGACGTATAGACGCAGAGTTTAGGGACATGATTTAGTGGTGGGCTAGACAGTGTTAGGTTAATTGTTGGACTGGATGATCTTGAAGGTCTCCTCCAACCTAAACGATTCTATGATTCTTTATATGTGGAACCTTCACCTGATACTGTTATTCTGTAGAGAAATCTTGTAGTCTGTTAGTGAGTTCTGTAACCCTGGAGACCTTGACAACATCCAAAGCTGTGGATGAGATTCCTCAGAAAAAATTTAGCTGATATATTGCAGACATGTATATCCAAATTAAACATGAGAACCTCTTGTAGTCAGTGGCAAGAAGCAGACACTTTTCACTCATTACTCATCTCATTCTAAAGTAGTGATGTAGAATAGACTAGATGACTTGCACCCAAAAAGACTTCTGCCAGCCCAACCGTGTCAGAGCTGTGAAGAATTGTGACTCTTCACCTGTATAGCTCTGCCAAGAGAAATCTCTAATAGGGATGTGGTTATACAGGCAAAAGTTTTACTGCTTTAATTTGCTCTAGGATCAGAGTTGGCAGTGAATGATAGTTCTGTACATTCCAGGGCAAAATAGACTTTTGTTGATATAGTTATGCCCACACTGGAAACACTTTCTGGTAAAGTGCAGTCATTTCCTCTGCTCCATGTCTCATAAAGACGTGCTGTCCAAATCATTCATTCACACATACTTCTTTGCAATTGTAGGCCTTCATTTCTGCAACAGTGTGTAGGAAATGTTTTATTCTCTTGATTTTCCAGTGCATCACTTGACTTTACTGCTCTGGGGATACAGAACAATTTCACTGATCAACTTTTGATTTTGTGATGCTTGCCCTGATAAACTTTCCTTCCAAAGATACTGTCTACCCAAACACCTGTTCAATGTGCATAACTGTGTCCACCAAGAGCGGTCTCTGTCTGCTGAAGTCGGCGATGAACCATTAATAAGACAATATTAAATACTTCTTTTTTATTATCAGAGAGAAGATGTAACCTTAAAAATGTGTCAGCTAACATGGTTTAAGCAGTACGCTTTAAAGTGCTCACAGTCAGAGTGAGACAAACTTTAATTTATGCAAGTTCAACATGAGCCCTAGGAAAGGTTAGGCCATATCATATTGAAATGTCACTGTGTTCAGTTTTCAAAAGTGTTAGAAGGTATTAAATCTAATCACTGAATTTTTTACTAAAAACTTGTATTCATGCTTGCATATGTTGCTGACAGCTTCCACCATACTCGGGATTTCCTTTTACCTCTGGCTTCTGGGGTCAGGGACAAACACTATAGTTTTGTTTTAAGAATTGTGATGGAGAACAAAATTCAAATATATAATAGTGAGGACTTGAGAGGCACATATTGTAAACAAGTCTTTTGATTTGTGAATCAGGTAGCAGAACTACTGACATTCTGAATGCATACACAAGTTTCATCTTTTACAACGTTTTCTCTTGCCTTATTTTTAATCCTAGAAATAATTTCTAAAATCTAATGCTTCCTGTCATCCTCTGTGAGTCAGCAGAAATAAACCTGCCCTTTACTTGCTTGCAGGGTGAGTCAGCAAGACTATCCTGCCACCCTGTGCCAGGCGGCATACAGACAGTGAAAAAGTTTTCACTGATGTCTTTTGTTCCTGGTAGCCCTCAGAAATTGCATTTTGATTAGCAGTATCCCAAAAGCAAAGTATGACCAGGCTAGTTCATAATTTACCTTCAGGGCCTCAAGGAAAAAAAAAAGAGGTACAATTCTATAACTCTTACTGGTCTGATTAGCCATTATCTGTTAACAACAGGATTAAGCTCTTTGCCATTTTGCCAGTCCAGTTTCAGGTATCTGTGAAAACAGGCAGAAGCTCAAGTGTTTAGATGAAAACTAGGCCACATGTATTCTGAGTCAAAATTTCAGACCTCAAATCTCTTGTGCTTGCAAGTGTACATCCACATAGGGAAATTATTACCAAAGAAGCATTAGTGCAAGGACACAGAGTCACATTTTTATGCCTACGGTTCAAGTATAGCTCTGAATGTTTCCTTTGCTCTGCTTCTAGAAGATAACCAGATCAGTAACTTTAAAGACAAAATGCTGACAGGATTTCTACCAGTTCTGGTATAAAATGTACTATTATAGAAGTAACATATCCTTGATATTTTAGTAAAACAAGGCTGTCTATCTTATCAACAAGGATTAAAATGACTCACATGATAGCCCTGACACATGGCTTGCAAGCTGAATAATTTCTTAACAGTGATAGTCCATGTTAATTCATCACAGGTGGCACCAATGACCTACCAAGCTTTTTTCAGTGATTAAAATTAGGTCTGATTGATTGTTTTAACCCCTTTGTTAAAACATGAACACAGGCGTTTCAGAACACAACTTATGTGCATATAAGACTGAGTTGTTTCTGAAAGAGTTTGTGCAAAATGCCAAATGAGAAAAGTAACCCAAAATTATCTAACAAGATCAGATATAGAAGAAACAAGAACAGAATTCATTTGAAATTGAAAAATGAAAGCTAAAACAATAGAGGAAATAAAATCCAAACCCGTGAATTTGAGAAGTGAGAGAAACTTGGAAGACATTCCTGGCAAAACAGGCAGGAAAAGGTTAATAGCCACAAATATGCAATAAATTTCATCATAAGATATGACAGTAAAAAATCAGGGTTGATCCAGAATTCCAGAGAATTTTTTAATGAGAAGTTCCCTAAAATGGGGATGTCTTGTTGCCAGATGCTTGCTATATATATTGCAAATATGAATCTGGATTTGCTATTTAAAAGAGAAAAAGGAAAAATAAATAACTCTGTGTGAGCCAGCTAAATTATAGCTACAGATGAATGTTGTTACAAACCGAAAGAGCTTGAGTGTGCCTGCAAAAACTTTGCTGCTTCCAGAATTGCATTGCTGTGCAGGTGCTCTGCGGGGCTGAAGGCCAGAGGCTAACTGATAGCCCCAGAAGTGCAAGAGAGGCTCTTTGGCAGAGCAGTGCAGTCTGGGGTTAAGGGACAATTAAGGCGGAAGTATTAGGTAGGGGTGTGTAGGACCAAAATGACTTGCTCAGCATCAGTATTGCTTGCATAACTATCTTTTTTTTTTTCATTATTAAAAGTACATCACTATGAGAAAGAAAAATAGCAAATGTCAGGACACATACATATGTGTCTGTATCTGTTTTCTTATATATATATGTACATACATACACAAAATAATATATATAATATATAATATATTACGTTAATACATATAATATTATAATATATTAACATAGAATATAGACTATGGAATACATCATATATTATAAATATATATTAACATATTATATAGCATATATAATTAATATCTATTAATATATAAATGTATCAGTATTATATATTGTATATTATATTTTATATTTTATATATATACAAAAGAATACAAAATGGCAAGCAAAAAATATTTTTAAGTGACAGCAAATTACTCATTTACTTAAAAGTGTAATGTATTCAAACAGATGCTGTAGTTGCTTTAGTATATTACTTCAGTACTCCCTTATGTCATTGCGGTGTTTTTCAAATACCAGAGTCAGGAACAGCTGTATTAATTAGGGTCATTACTCAGGGTTCCAGTGACAGTCTGTGCAATCAACATAAATTGGTGATTAACAGGATCATTTATCTGGAAGCATCTGGAACATGAAACCATAAGGACAGTCAAAAGATGTGCAAGTGCAGACTGTATTTTGCCTGTATTTTTTCCATGAATTTTATTTTCCTGTAAATACTTTTTTCCATCTCCTTTCAAACGCTAATTTTTGATAATTGTGTGCATTGTGCATGTGTAGTGGTAGCTTTGAAGGGTGATAATTTAATGGCGGGTTTCTCAGTGGGGAGAAAATTAAAACATACAGCCTTTTGTCTGTGTGGTGAGTTGCTAAATCAGTTCCCACAGTATGACACAGCTTGCAGCATTATACATGACATAAAAACTCTTCATTAACATGTATAGTTACTGTGTCCCACTGTGAAAAAATGTGTTATATTAGTTGGCCTGCTCATAAGTAAACCTTGTTGTAGGAGAGGATTTTATACTGCTGTGAATAGGAATTAAATATTTAAATGTGTTTTATATTGTTTTATCATGACACAAAATACAAGGAAGTAGGATGAAAGATCTCACTACCCTGAATGTCCAACACAGTATTTGTTGTCTCTTCTCCACTGTCTGTGTAAACATCTGTTCAACTTTTCTAAACAAAAAGCCTGGAAAAGAAATGCACATCAGAAAAGGAAAGAAATACAGTTGAGTTTGACAGGGAATTTACTGTCTTTTATTAATTCTGCATACTTTCAACCACAGTCCACCTTGCCCAGGAGTAGGTCAGGAGCTTCCATACATGTACTCTGTCATCTGCCTCCATGACAAAAAAGTCTCCAGGGTGTGCAACTTCAGGGTGACATCCTGTGCGTTGGGACCCTGGTCTGCCTAAGACTGTTCTTGGACTTACTGCTTAGCTGTTTAAGTGCCAGCTGCAGTGTGCTGGCTGTGCAGGTACAGGAAAACACCTCACCTGCTGGGCTTTTCTTCTGAAGAAGTGGCTGTCAGAGCTCTGGCACAGGAGATGCTGGGGAGGAGGGATAGAGAGTATAGTACTAACTTAGAGCACAGTCTTTTTTTCTTACTTTTTTTTTAAACATGTAGTAAGTGCATAATTGGGCTTCTGCTACGCTGGTACTGGAAAGTAGTTTCAAGGTGTCTTTGGCAGCTGGGAAGAAAGCAGGATGCAGATATTTTGCCAAAGATGCAAAAATTAAGGACATTTGCAACCTGATTAATACAAATTAAATATGCCCTGCAGGCTTCTGTTCCTTCATTGTGACTCCAACTAAAGGAATATAGGTAAGAATTGCAGTTTGAACATGAACCTCTTTTGTCCACAATATATTCTTCTGATACCATATACCATTATCCATGGATTTGCATTTTAGTATCAGAAAATAATCTTCTGACAACAACAGACAGTTGGTACTCCTATTGGAAACAACACTGTACAGAAAAGGCACCAAAGCTAATTCATGGACTATTAAGAGAATTATTTGTAAATTCCATTAAAACTTGAATGTAATTCAATAAAGTACTCAGCAAAGGATTCTGGATGGGAAGGCACTTCCGTGCACAAGGTAGAGAACAGACAGTAATGGTTGATTAGAAAGAAATAACATTCTGATTGATGAATCTCTGTAATGCCTACCTTCCATCTTAGGTACCACACAGAGCTACTAGTTATCAGTGCCATGTCAGTTCTTACTGCATTGTGTTAAATGCAGATACAGGGCACTCCCAAGAGGGGACATTATTGAGAAAGCATATACTTTATCATTACAATTATGGTAATGGATTATCACTAAGATACTTACATGAGAGTAAATATCATAGACAGACAGAGAATATCAGCTCATATGTCTTTAGCTGTTCTCTCCTTTTCCTATTTTTCTTCTTTTTTTTAAGTAACTAAACTTTTTGCAAAATGATATGTCATATTTCCTTGCAGAATATTAGAAAAATTTATATATTAAAGATTAGCTCAGTTTTACCCTCCCAATGAGATGGATTAATTTTGATCACAGCCTGTCAAAAGTGAGAAGTGGCACATTGTTTTCTAAAATGAAGTTATGGCCTCAAAAAATTGTAGCAAAGTCTTTTGTTAAGGTAGCTTTTGTGTTTTGTTCACTGGCAAAGCTAAATTTCTTTTCCTTAAAGTAGACACAGTTCCTACCAGAACACTGAAAATCTATGATGCTCTGGGTAATGTTCATTTGACTAGCCTTCTGACTGAAAATGAACCAGATATTTGCTAGTGTCACACCTATCATGCAGCTTCTGCATCATTGATATATCTTCCTCCAAGGGAAGGTTAAATGTGTAGCCTTTGCTTGCATGGTGTGCACTCTTTGGCTCTGGGAAGGAAGATAAAGGCTGTCAGAAGGAAGTGGTGAATCATTGATATTCTTCTGGTTTCTTCAGTATCAACTTATTTCACAATCATCAGGCATTTTGCAATTCATTTGTCTTCCAATTCAGATGAACATGTAATATTGTATAAACAATAACTGACATATCAAATACAGGTAGTCCTGACCAATATTCGTATATCCTAGTCCACTACGAGAGTGAAGAGGTTGGTATACTCCATTTTTGCTGTTACATCCGTTTCTCCCCAGATTCTTCTCCCTTGCTGCTGTGTGATACTGAGGCTATTTTGTTCATTTTTTCCCCTTCTTTTCTCCCGTTCACCTGTGTTCAGTACTTCGGTGTTGCTGGGACATCTTAGCCTATTCTCTAACATATCTTCACAAGCACTTGCAGTCAGCAAGTGCTGGTAACATCACTGAAAATAAGCATCTCAAAATCAGTATATGCCAACTATCCTGAATAGAAGTGGAGATGCTAGGACATCCACTAGATTTAAATCCTCTGTGAGAAGGATCAAGGCGCAATTTCCCCTTTCCTATCACAGGTTCATCCACCTCAGCTTTCTATTTATATATTTTTTTCCTTTATTAATGGCTTTTCCTAATTTTCACTAATTGCTCCAGTAATTATAAAGGGGTTCATGAATGCAAGAGGTAAAAGAATTTATATTACCCATAATAGTTGTGCTTTTATGAGTAGCAAGAGTCTGAGTTTAAAAGTTGCAAATATCCAGATCTTCCTTGTCAGTAAGGGAGGAAAGATCTTGAGCTGTTTCTCAAAGCTAGTTCAGTTTCCTTCGGTTGTGTATACCTCCAGCTGACCATCAGTTCAATGCAAACTTGGCGAATGTTAGAATCTTCTTTTTTTTATTACTGATGTTATTACTAATTATGTCTAGTATATTCCTACTACGGTATATTCCTACAATGCCAGTAACCATGGCCACAAAATGTCTAGTATGCAAGTACTCCAGGACTCTTCTGCCTGGTTTTTGCTCAGAGTAATTCAAATTTTTAACCTCAGCACTGTCCTCAAAATCCCAATCAGAAAGTTGTGTTGGGGGTTTTGATGGGTAGGTTTATACATTTTGGATGGCTGACCTCCCACTAACAGTGGATTATGTACTGGAGAGCTGATGGTAAGCCTGAGGCCACTTCTCTCCCTGCCCTCCTTGCAGCAGGGTATGAGTGCCAAGTGCAGAACAGCTGCTACAGACCTAGCTTCCAAATCACTATCATGATTGAACATTGCAATCATTTAACTGCTGTATAGAATAATCCTATGTAGGCCCCATCTCCATCATATCCCTAAGATGAGCGGGATAGAGAGAAGACCTTGGAAAATTCCAAGGTGGAAGGGCATTCCTAAGATATATAACCTATCAGGATTGCTGGGAATAATAAGGGTTTAGGAGACATAAATGAGAGCATGGGGAACAGAATGGAGCATTTGGTACACACTGAAGTATAGGAGGTACTTGGCAGTATGGACACCCTGTGGAAAACATGCTTTGAATGAGGAGAGTGCCAGAGCTCCTCACAGACAAGGAGGGTGGGAAAGGGCTGCTTACACAATCCCATCCCCTGAAAAGATGGGAATGGCAGATGGGAGAGGGCTGTGCCCTACCTTCCCACATCATAGGATGGCGACTGGAGGACGGGGCAAAAGATATCATCCATTGCCTCAATTACAGAAGGATAATTATGTCACCTGAAAATGCTGGAAAGCAAGCCTGCCTGCTCAGAGGTAGCCAGGCATTTGGCACGCTCACTTGCAAATAAAGGGAGGAAGCTCAACCAGGGGCACTGGATGCTTTTGGACACACCCTCAAGCTCATAGTTGCTTCTCTGACACTCCGCCTCACCAAATAAATAAACTGAGAAAGGTTTAGAATAGACAACTTGGGCTCCACCCCAGATCCATTCACTACGCTGTCACCCCTGATAGTTCAGCTAATGGGCTTTGAAAGCACCATGCTGGAGACAGAGATGGGAGAATTTTAAGGATTAGTCAATGAACTCAGCATAATGGTAACTTCAGAAAATAAAAAGGTTTTGATAGAGGTTTTGAGGTTTTGTTAATTTGGTTTTGTACCAGGTTTGGGTTTTTTTGGTTCTGTTTTTTTTGTTTTCCTGGCAAGATGATGCACTCCAAGTTAAACACGTACTCCTTTTTGAAACTCGAACATCAGAAGTACAATGTGTTCCCTGAACTTGCTGGAATAAACATTATACATGGCCCCCTCTAGAGCATTTTAATTAGGGTGCTTCTCTGCTGCCAGTGCATGTGACTTACCATATAACTGAATTAAAAAGCCCACAGAAACCAGCCCCTCTAGGGATGGCCAGCATCAATGGAGGGCTCTAGGTCCAAACAGTGGTGCGTAGATTGTGGCTATCACTAAAAGTTCATATTCCTGATATATTTACTAAATGGGCATGTCTTTATCAAATATGTTTGTTTGCTATCCTTGCTGTCTGTGGGTGAGAATATACTAGAGACTGTTCCAGGTCAGATTAATGTTTGTTCTCGACATTAGAGTTAGTAAAAAGTAATCATCTGGAGATACATTCAGAGTGAACCCTAGAATATGCCTATCAGTGGGTGCAACATGAAATGTATCAAGTACAACAAGCAGCAGTTTTGGCTTCTATAGCAGTTTCTCCAGCGTACAATGCAGTGTTACCCAGGCATAGCCGAGCTAAGTCTGAACTGTTAGGGGAAAATATATCATACTGGATCTGACAGCTCAAGAGAGGCAAGGGTGCTGTGGCTCCACACCCCAGGTCCAACATTGGTGAGGCTGAAGATGAATTCCCAGCAGGTATGTGCACACAACACACACATATACAACACATATACAACACATATATACATGGGCAGCCACATAGATCACAGACAGCCACAAACACAAACAGCACCAACCGCCTCATCCTCCTATCCTCCCTAGCAGAGCAACATGGAGGTCCACTAGTGAGAACATAGATCTGTGTAGGTATATATATGGCATGGGTCCCTCCATCAGCTGTGGTCATACACTCTGTCTGCCCAGTAGTTGCCCCTGGATCCCACTCTCCCCAGTTGCTGGCACCTGGATGTACAGGCCTCCAGTGTTGACCCGTGGTGACAGGTTTCACATTTGGACAGTGGGGCTGAGGCTTTCCTGTGACAGCCCTGGGAGGGGCTTGGATGTGGTGTCCCTTCTTCTGAGTCCTTAATTTTGGTTCTCACCTGCCTTTGTGCCTCTCTGCTTGTCTGGGCTTGTGGATGTGGGCCTTTGACAGGTTGATAGCTCCTGCAGTAGGCCTGGATGCAGACAAGGCCAGGATATTATCTGGGCTCTTCCACCTGCCATCATCTTTCTGTGCTCCTTTGTGGATGTGCAGATGATCTTTTATCACACAGTTTAATGTGAACAAGCTAGTGCACAATGGTAATGTCACAGCAGTGCTCCCATATTGGCCTTTGCTAGCTACCTTGGCTTCCAGCAACCCAACTACCTCAGCCAGCTAGGGCTGCGTATTTCTGAACACCTCTCCATCATGCTGTGCAATACTCCTTGTAAGCTGGTCACACGAGCACACACAGACACCCCACCATTGTTGTCTGGACAATTATTTGAATCTTTTACATTTTCAGAGGTGCAGGGTCACACTACTGCATGAAAGTTAGTCTCCTGCTGCTTTGAAAATTTTGTTCTTTCATGGCTGGTTTCAATCTTCCTGCTAGAACCAAGTACTTTGTTAAACTGATTCTTTCACAGACCTCAGGGAGAGTCTTATCTGAGAGTGGACGTAGCCCTTTAAGCTTGTACCTGTCTTTTCCCAAAACATAATGTGCTGCAACACAGACCTTATACCTACTGCTTCCTCTCTGTCATGAAGGTGCATTTCATTATGCTTGGTTTTGACCAGAGGTGACATTTAATTTTTTTGGCAGACCTAGAGGGTGATAGTGCACGATAATAATGTCTTTGCTCTTTGTAATGGTGTGTTCACAATTTTAGGCATTGTAATATTCACTTTGAAACCTGTGTGCTCATGAGCAATGAGATAACAGAGGATAGCTTTTCCTAGGCAACAATGGTTTTATTCTTTCCTTCACTAAATGACAGTGTTAAAAGCAGCAGCAATACAAAATCTCATTATACTCTATTGAATTAAAAAGCAGTATCTTCAGAGGAGTATCCTGTGAGCTGAAAAGTGTTACAAGACATTTTATAGGAGCAGAACTAGATGGCACAGTAATGCTGAAGCAGTGTGCATATGGACATATGCCAGTGTGAACTGTTTAATTTTGCATTTCCTTTAGGGTCCATTTCAAAGAAAGTAGGATTTTTGTGTTCAAAATACAAAACTGTGTTTTGAACAATTTTTTCACATAGTATTTCGTTCCATCAAACAAAGGAAAAAAGCCTCTGTATTATCTTTGACAGTCTTATGTCATAATAGCCAAAAAATCTTCTGGAGATTTATTGAAGTATCTTTGCAGTACTTTTATGCAGTAGTGGAAAATACAGCACTGTTTTAAGATGAGCACATAGCATTGCTTTAGTTAGCATCCAGCAAGTGCTCCTTTCTGACAAGCAGTATGGCAGAATTGCAGTACAGGGAGAACAAGTCTTGTGTTGATCACTGAAAGTAATGGATCATTGCACTCCTGCATAAATCTGCCCCTCTGGTGTCTATACATTATAAAAATTCAGGCATGTTGCAGATTGCCTGCTTACCATACAACTAGAATGTGAAAGATTTACAGGGTAAATTACTATTGACATACACCACGTCACTGAGACTGAACAAGAAGCGCGGTATTGAGCTTACTGCAAATATCAGCTTTGTCTTTTCATGTCTTCAATCTTCCTGAAGCTAAAGTTCTTTACAAGGACAATGGTTTGTGTTTTGGATTAATCAGAAGCCTCATTCATTTGAAAGGTCATGTATCCAAGGAACAGCAAAATCTTTTATTTTTAAATTATATGGATGGAGAACTGTGGGAATCAAAATCTATAAAAGCCATTAGTGGAAATATATGTCTAAAAGAACAGGGATAAGCCTATTATATTCTTTGAATCCAAGCTCCTACTGATGTGGGATTGGGTGGGGATACATTTGACTGATTTTCACAGTCAGTCAGTTGTGTTTTTGCACTACAGAGTCTACTTCAAAACATAAGCCTTTGGAATTATTATCAAGGACAAGATATCTTGTTGCTTAAAAAAATTCTTTATAATTAGAAGATGAGACATAAGCAAACCAGCCTAAAAAGTCTAAGAATAAAATAGGTTACTTTGATAATGAGAAGCATTTGAATGCACAGGTTCATAGTCCATAGAATGAAAAATCATGTCTGGCTGTAGTAAAATGAAAGGGGTTATATTCTTAAGCAAAAAATTGATGTAAGGCTCTGGAGCAAAAGTCTGCAAAACAAGGCTGAATGAATTCTCTTCAAACAGGTGTAATGATATTTCTCCACATTGTATTTCTTCATTCATCAATTTCTTATATTTCACCTTTGCAGAATAGAGGAGAAATTCCTTCTATAAAGCTTAATATGTTTACTGTATGTTTTGCTCTTCAAAAATCTTCAATTTCCTGCTGACGTAAGGGGAACAAACTGACCCCCAACTCATAACTGTCAAAAGATAAGCTCTTTCAGAGTCCTTAATGGACTGACATCCTCTGACATTTCAGCTACTTGTATTTGCGAAGCTGCTATGGTGACAAAAGTAGTTCTGGTTAAAAAAAAAAAAAAATCTATTTTGCTTCACCACAAAATCCAGAAGAACTCAGCACAATTCCAAAAGAACGTTTCTGCCAAAATGAATGCATGGTACCCTTTTTTGCAAGTAATTGTATCTTTAGTAAAATGTAAGTGTACAGAGAAGTCCGACCTGTCCTTTGGTCATAGTACCTTATGATCACCTACTGAAATTACTATAAAATAGTTTTAAAATAGCACAGTGTTCATTTCTTGAAGGAAAGATCAGGGGAGGTCCAAGGGCACAATCTGTAGCACAAAATGTCTGGGGCTTTCTTTAGCTTCTTTTTGGTCATTCTGATGAAATAAAACAATGCTAAAGGCAGTGTGATCCTTCCCCTTAAATTCCTCTGTCCGGCACTGCAGACACATCACACATGGCTAAAGGTGCTTTGGCTCATGCAGGGCCTGTGTGCGATAGCATTGGACCCAGGGTTACAAAGACAGCTATAGCACTTTTTGCCTATGTCTATCCCTCTGGTCTTGCATTAAGCAAAGCCAGCTGGGGAGATTTGATCCATTTTCTGTCTTTGACTAGAAATTGTTGTCAGACTACATCATGATCTTTTTTGGGCATGGAACATTTTGCAGACAGGGATCTGAATATGTAGACATAATGGCTGTGTTATGAGAAGGGGTCACTAGTGAACTTGGCATCCATGCAGACTAGCTTCCAGAACACTTAGGTGACATATTTTTGAAGCTATTTCATCTTTTCTCACAGACATGTAGGGCCATGATACTCAACAGGATACCCTTCCAGGGTGCCATCTCCTAAACATGTAGTTAAGCAGGTTAGTTTCTACACCAGTGCAGTTTTCCTAAGCACCCTCTATTGTCCTACATCTTTTTCTCTCTGCATTGATCGTATGGGGACAGAAGAGATATTAATATCCTACCAAGCACTTGACTCAGAGCCTAAAGCCAGACATAGTCACAAGTCCAAGGCAAAGGGCAAGTCCTTAGAGTAAGCTTGCTGCACCCTGTGTTACCTTCAAGGGCAGGCACTCCTCTCAGTTAGAAGGTGGTAGACAGCAGCATCACTCCTGTCTGAGCCTGGAGCCAGAACATGGAGCTTTCATTCCTCCAGAGCAGGTCTGAGTATCAGCAGAATGGTGGCAAGTAAGAGGTGCTCCTCATTGCTCATTAGCTGCATCGCGTTCAAATTGCAGAGAGCTTTGTAGGGTAAGCTGTTTCACCACAAGCACTCAGGTCCCATGTTGTTTCAAGGCCTCAGATACTCCAATTCAGCTGTAGTCATGGTTAGGGCTTGTATAATTTAAATGGAAGGTAAATCAAAGCTCAAACTCAGCCCATGGCGGTGGCTTAATGCACAATGCAACTCTTGATGTTGTCCTGGTAGGTCAAAGTCCTACAGCAGAAAGTGCTGGAGACAAACAGCAGAGGCAAGACAGAATGGCTTTGAAGTTATACTGATTAATTTATATCCTGATTTTAAAAGGTGAAAGATAAGAAATGAATCAGCTGTTAATTTTGTTTCAAAGCTCTGTTTTTAGATGGCAAGGTTTGCATTAAAATGTGAAAATACTTTTTTTAATTGTGTGGGAGAAAGTGTTACCGCATATTTCTAAAAATATAGGAAGGATGTTGATGGCAGGAGAAAATATTGAAAGAGAGTCTTGTTTTAACACGCAAAAGTAAAGTCTGTGTTGATATTATTCCTGTAATAATAATCCCTGACAGATAATCCTTAGTTTATTTGAAATACAAAATTAAACAGAATCCTGCTACCCTAGATGTCAAAATCGGTATTGTCTTTTTTGTCTTGTTACAGTTCTGTGCAAAATGGTTGTAAGGGGAATTTGCTTTGACTTCTCTCTCTCTTTCTCTCTCTTTTAAGGTCAACTCAAATCAAAACATACTCTTGGGATAATGCCCAGGTTATTTTGGTCGGTAACAAATGTGACATGGAGGATGAACGGGTAATCTTCACTGAGAGAGGCAAACATTTAGCAGAGCAACTTGGTAAGAAAAGAAATCACAAAAGCTTTATGACTGCTTGCGAAAATGTACAAAGTAATGTCATTAATTGCTACAGTACTTGAATTGTTTTTGATACATTCACTGTAAAGCAATAATCATACATCCTTTTTTTTCTGCAGGCAAGATCTGAACTGTCCTTGTTCATATCACTAGTACTGTAACATCATTAGAACGGATGTGCATCCAGGGATGACCTTATGCAGAGCTGTGACTGGTCTGTCATCTAGAAGTGTCCACAAAATGAGTGCTGGTTCAGAGGCTGACTTAGACTAAAGACACATCTGATAAAGCATTCCTTATGCTGTTCCTTAGATAGGAATTACATTATGGCCTTTGTGATAAGCATCAAGATCAGGCGTGTGTCTGTATATATACAGTATGTTTAGAGAGTTGTAGCTATAGGCAGATACATCCTAGCCAGGGAAAAATAATAAAAAAAAAACCAACATGAACAAACCAACAAAAAAAATGAGGAGAGACTTAAGAAACAGCTTACTGAAAATATGAATTAGACCTGTTTGCAAACTGAAAACATTTAGGTTTTGATTTCCAACACCAATAACCCAAAACAGAAAAACACCTATAGCCAACTCCCACTGCTAACAGTTCACCTACTGCACATTTCCACAGGTGTAAATAACATGAACCTCTGTTTCATAGAGTCTCCCTCTAGGAGGCAGATGTTGCCCACACAGAAATTAAGGAGCTGTGCACATCTCTGTTCTTGCTGTTTCTGCCCAGCAGTGACATCCTTTCATAGCATGAAGTGGTTTTGAGGTGACACTGTCCAAAATGTAACGGAAAATATCCAGAGCATCATCGTAACACTATTACCTGGACTGTTTTGCTCCTTCAGATATGCTGATCTCTGGAGAGCATGATCAGCAGGTGTGCAAATCAAACCCTGGCATCATCGGAGGTCAATTTGTGTGCTCTGCTGGGCATGGGTTTACTATTATTTTTAAAATTGACTGTGATAAAGGCTCAGTCTGGTGAATATGTGTGTTATTAAGATCTCCTTGTCACTATTCCTATATAAGTGTTTAGGGGAAATGGTGTTACACGAGTAACTGCATAGGAAACAGAGACAGATGGTGGCATTTTAGACTGTATCACCTGTGCTGCATCTAATCCCATGCTGGTGGTTCTTATTTTATGTATATTCATCACTCACTGACTTACGTTTTTAAATAATTTTTCTAGGTGTGTAACTCCTTGTCCTGGTAAATAATTTCATCAGAATAACATATCTTCCTATTGCATCGGTCTAAATAAGCATTACATAAGTGTGAAAGCACACCTAAAAAATATACATTAAAAATTACCATAAATCAGTCCTTGAAATGTGACAGAAAAGATTTAACAGCAGAAAAATTGTCAATATTTGTGAAGAACTGACGTTCTAAATCTGTTTGCAACAAACTCAAAATGGTTACCATTGCACCTGCTTTAACAGCGGATATTTTTCTTTGCAGAATAACCTGTTCTTCCCACTGTAAGCATTTCTAATATTTATTCATTTCAATAGGAGCTAGGAAAGTATATTCAATGGAGACGGAGATCCAAAAAATTTAACTGTACACTTTTACCCCAAATTTAGACCAGGGACTAAGATGACTGGCAATAAACATAAATTTGCAATGTAGATTTTGAAGATGTTTTTTTTAAGTCACATCACTAATCTGAGTTTCTATTCCTCAAACTATTTTCCTATAGAAAGATTAATGCAGTGGGTTGACAAGTAATCCCCAAGGTCATGAATTTAGCAAAACAAGAAGGAACTTTGCATGTTGTACAGGCAAGAATCCTCAGCTGTAATAACCAATGCTTGCAAAAAAAAAAAAAAGAGTAATGAGATAGATATCAAAACTCATGTTTCAGGCTTTAAAGCAAACTCTAACTCCTGGGATTTAGAATTCAATCTTTATAGAAGCAGATTATCCTTTATGCCCATATTTATCTACTCTGGGGTTTTCCTTTCTCAGATATCTGTCCTGTGGCTATCTCAAGGGCAGGTTATTGCACTGGATAAATTGTGGCTCTGATCCAGTATGTCATTTACTGTACTCACACTGCACACACAAACGTTTATATGTTTCCTGTACAGCTGCAATCATTTCTTAAATCTGCTCAGAGATTGTGGGAGGTGGTGTCAGGAAAAGCAGAAGAACATGTTTCCCTGAATTGTAGTAAGTGCTCTGCCCATGTTGGCCAGTTTGAAGTGCACGTGTTGTGTCAAACACTCTGGACTGTCTTTTCATTCTCTGCCAATGAGTTGATAACTTCTCTTGTGGGCAAGTTTTAAAAATAGCAGTATAGATTTTTGTGTCCAGCAAGACATTTTAAGACTGTGAGCCTTTTGAATGCCATGGTCTGCAACGTTGATTGCAGCCACAGCTACAAGCAAACACAATGCACGAGTGCTGTACAAAGAACACATATTGAAACACTCTCTTCTCAAGTGGTTTTATTTTCAGCCCTGTTTTTTTTTTAAGTCACTGAGAAAATGAATACATGTACATTTTGGGCCAGGTTTTCAAAAGGTCAAAAAGAGCACTGGGCACTTAACCCTCCAGGAAACATGGTGTCCTGTTAAGAACAGTGTTATCAGAAAACTATGCCTCTTTGGTGGCTACTGACCTCTTTGAAAAGTGTGGCCTTCAATTTTTTTAACAAGGTGTAATCAGTCATTTCTTTAAATCTCAGTGCTGGCTTGTTTCTCAGATGTAACCCAAACAAGTTCTTTAGATCAATCAGCAATAGGCCTCATTACCTGCAAAGGTCTGGCTAATCTAGTGAAGTATCCCGTGGCAGCTCCGAGTACCTCTCTTGTAACACTAATGGAAGTTCACAAAAGAGAGAAGGAGTGGTTAAGAAAACCAGACCTGACCTTGAAGGGAAATTAACAGAAAGTCTATGAAAACAGAATTTTCCTCATTTCCATTTTAGATTTTTTTAAAGTCTTTTGTTAATGACATAGAGCATGACACTGACAATACCACCACAGACCACAGCTGCAAGCAGCACACTACCTTACCAATGGTAATGGCCAGAACTAGGTTCCTTGTGAAAGGCATGAAAAGTCAAACATACAGTGATACTTTCCCAGACTGTAGCAAATTACATTCATGGGCCTCATGAACCAAAGGCAATATTTTTATATTCAGTAGCCCTTTCATGATTTTTTACTATGGACTTGTCCAGTGAAGTCTTTGAAACCATATAAAAACTTGCCATCCACAACATCCTTTAAATATGCACAGTTTATCTGAGTTGTCTGCTTCTGCTTTGAATCAGCCACTTGCTAGTTTTATTTTGTGTTTCTTCAGTGCTATATTCTGAGAAGCAGTGAACAACTGTTTGCTGTTACCTGCTGTGTAACACCATTGGTTTCAGACCTGTATCATAGCCCTACTTTTTCTCCAGGCTGAAATTCCCAGGCTATTTCATTGCTCGAGGCACAAGCACCATCTCACACCTTAACCATTCCTTGTCACCCTATTCAGTCCTCTTTGTAGTTGGTACATCATTTTTTCAGAAATTAGTTCATGGTTGTTTAACATAATAGCATCATTAAAGGAGTAATGTTAGAATGAGGTGAAAACAGACACGAGCATGGAAATTCAGTTGAATCATGTAACTTCACCTCACAGAGATATCACACTGAGAAAATATAGAAACGTGACAAACCAGCCACCAGGCAGAACTAATTAACGTAATGTTAATATTGACACTGGAATCACAGCAAACACATTTAAACAAGGGTGTGGAACATAATGCTTATGCTATTTTGTCTCTTTGTGAATGTTTGTTTTGAGCACTACATGGATTGGCTATTGAGTGAAACCCCAATAGAGTCAGCACTTACATGCTTTAAAGCATTTTAGCAAAAAAGTCTTGGAACTTCTTGCAAGCAAAATGCATGCACACTTGCCAGCTGCATTACTCACACAGCTTTTCTGACATATTCACCTCATGCATCTCGGCTGAGTTCAAAGCTTCATCTGTTCATAAAAGTTTGGTGTCACTTGTCAGAAGAGAAAAAGAGTGACTCACAGTTGGCATGAATTGCATGGTTCCTTTTATTCGTGGTCCTTATGATGTATTCTGATTTACATTCTGGCAAAGGATTAGCAGACAGAGGTGTGCACAGAGCTTTGAACAGGCTCTGGACAATCGCATGTGCAGTTTGACATACAATGTCTCCATTTATTTATGACATTTTACTGTGCATGCAAATTACGTATATAATGTTATATATGTTCTTTTGTTGCTTATGTGCTTCTGTACGACTCCTATTTGCTATGCATGTGCTATAAATTATTTCAACACTCAATTAGTTTTTAATTGCAAATACTGCCATTACAGAATGCATTATATCTTTAAGACTGGGACCTCTAAGGTTTCTGCAAAAGTGCAATCCTGCCATAGGTCCAAACCATGCCTATTGCACTTGTGCTTGCACCAGGTACTAGGGTTTCATAGAATCATAGGTTGGAAAAGACCTTTAAGAACATCAAGTCCAACCATCTGCCCAACACCACCATGCCTACTAAATCATATTCCAAAGTGGCACATCGACACGTTTTTTGAACACCTCCAGGGATTGTGACTCAACCACCTTCCTGGGCAGCCTGTTCCAATGCTTGACCACTCTTTCAGTAAAGAAATTTTTCCTAATCTGCAATCTAAACCTCCCCTGATGCAACTTGAGGCCATTGCCTCTTGTCCTATCACTAGTTACCTGGGAGAAACGACCAACACCTACCTCACTACAACCTTCTTCCAAGTACTTGTAGAGAGCAATAAGGTCACCTCTCAGCCTCCTCTTCTCCAGACTGAACAGCTGCAGTTCCTTCAGTCTCTCCTTGTAAGACTTGTTCTCCAGATCCCTCACCAGCCTCGCTGCCCTTCTCTGGACGCACTCCAGCAACTCCATGTCTTTCTTGTAGTGAGGGGTCCAAAACTGAACACAGTACTCAAAGTGCAGCCTCACCAGTGCCGAGTACAGGGGCACGATCACCTCCCTGCTCCTGCTGGCCATAACATTTCTGATACAAGCCAGGATACTGTTGCCCTTCTTGGCCACCTAGGCACACTGCTGGATCATGTTCAGCTGGCTGTCGACCAACACCCCCAGGTCCTTTTCCACTGGCCAGCTTTCCAGCCACTCTTCCCCAAGCCTGTGGCATTGCATGGGGTTGTTGTGACCCAAGTGCAGGACCTGGCATTTGGCCTTGTTGAACCTCATATAGCTGGCCTCAGCCCATCGATCCAGCCTGTCCAGATCCCTCTGCAAAGCCTTCCTACCATCAAGCAGATTGATAGTCCCACCCGACTTGGTGTCATCTGCAAACTTACTGAGGGAACACTCCATCCCCTCATCCAGATCATTGATAAAGATGTTAAACAAGACCGGACCCAAAACCGAGCCCTGGGGAACACTGCTCGTGACTGGTCACCAGCTGGATTTAACTCCATTCACCACCGCTCTCTGGGCTCGGCCATTCAGCCAGTTCTTTATCCAGTGAAGTGTACACCCATCCAAACCCTGGGCAGCTAGTTTCTCCAGGAGGATGCTGTGGGGAACAATGTCAAAGGCTTTACTAAAGTCCAGGTAGATGACATCCACAGCCTTTCCTTCATCCACTAGGCAGGTCATGTGGTCATAGAAGGAGATCAGGTTGGTCAAGCAGGACCTGCCTTTCATGAACCCATGCTGGCTGGGCCTGATGCCCTGGTTGTCCTTCATATGCCCTGTGAGCACACTCACGATGAATCACTCCATAATCTTCCCTGGCACTGAGGTCACATTGACAGGCCTAATAGTTCTCTGGATCCTCCTTCCGGTCTTTCTTGTATGTGGGTGTTACACTGTCAGTCCTCTAGTCATCTGGGACCTCCCCTGTCTGCTGCAAGACCTGCCCCAAATGTCTGATCACCTTTTCTGTAAGGTCCTGTTTCTCCTACCCACCTTTTTGGCTCAGGATGGTTAAGGCTCTGAGAAATGGAGATGTTGTAACATAGAAATGCTGTCTAGAAGAGACCTCTGGTGATCATGTAGTGTGAGGTTCCACCAAAATCTACCTCTAGCAATATGTTCCATCCAGCAGTTTTCAGGGTAGTGCCCTTCCCATCAGATTTTCTGTGCCTCCACATTTCTTACACTCTGCCACCTGGGGTCACCCATCGCTGGGGGTATCCAGCACATCTGAGCATGCCTTGGGTGCACTCACCTGCTTTCTAAAAGCATCCTGCCACACTGTCTCTCCCAGAGGCCACCAACCAATGTCAGAAAACAAAACTAAACAGGCCCGTTCTAGGTGATCTCTCACATTCTCTTTTGCAAGGGCGAGCAGAAGCCATCCCTCATACTGCTTTCAGGCATCTACAAAGGGTGCTGAATGCTATGTGCCTCAGCATCAGCAGTGCTCGGGGCATCAGTGTGCCTCCACAGGTTGTTACTCAGAGAGGTCATCATTTTACTCCTCAGATTTTAACACATACCTTATTTTACATATTTTGGTGTGGTTTTGCCCTCTGCATCCTTTTTCTTCGCATCTCTTTTGGGCCATGTCTTCCTTAAAGTCTATTTTCAGCTTTCCCTCTATTTCCTTTTCTTGATTCCCAGTGCTTTGAAAATAAATTCTGCTGAAACGAGAAGAAAATTTCTCACTTTGAACCAAAATCAGCCTGCTTGCCTATTTTGTTTTCATTTTGTTCTTGGTTCAGGCATATATATACATAATGGTCATGCTGGGGAGATGCCAGAGACCCGATGAGAAGTGATCAGATTTCTTCAAATTAAACCCATTTAGCACCCCAGCAAGCCTGAAAGTGGAGCATTTGTCAGTCTTGTGTGCTTATATGGGGTGCAGTTCGGCATCCAGCAGTTCTGTGTGACCCGACCAAGCCTGCAAGAGTAGGCGTGCTGCTGAGATGGGGCAGGAACACGACTGGCTTCTGAATTCAGGGCTGGGCACGAGACAGCGTGAGGACTCGTGTGAACCTTCGCTTGCCTTGGGGTGTGAGCCCTAGAGGGTGATGTGTACATTAGGCATCTCTGGGTACACTGGGGGTATTAGGCATCTTTGAGTTTAGGCAGCAACTGAAGAACCATTTTTAGGACTGTAATTTTTGCATCTAAATCAGGAATCAAGTGGGACTTGGCACCTCAGCACACAGCTTGTTAGAACAGCGAGTTCTGTTTTGCCTTTGTGGCTGGCTGGAGGCCATGGTGCAGAAGGCAGGGTCACCAGCAGCTCTGAGAGCACAGGCATATGGCTGCATCTAACTTTGCATTAAAAATGAAAATAATTGGGTTGTGCAGGAGCATGCCTCTTCATAGTTCCAACTTTCACCATTTTTTAGCTCTTTTTAAAGGGCAAATGTTAGTGCCAGAGGAAGGAGACACACTGACAGCACTGACAAACAACAGAGTCTTCTGTTTAGTTACAACACACACAGGCTATTGGCAGAGCAATGAAAGGCTCCCATACCCAGGATGATTTTTTACAGGAGAGAAATGCCGACCTGCCTTTGCTTTCACGCTTTTGGAGGTATGTTACAGGAAAGTTACTTAATGACAATTGGAAGCAAGGGGTTGTGTCTGCTCAGCAAATGTCTCATGTAAACAAGCAAAAAAAAGTTATTTGCCAGGAATCTAATTTATTATCCAAATGCTCTCATTTAAAAGGTATCTGGAAGCCACAATCAAAACCAGTACAACTGGTATTTATATGGAAACCTTCTGTTCTGAAAGACTGGAAAAGAAGGTATTCTCTAGAGCAGTACCAGTAACTGCCCCTCAAGTCTGTCCATTCTTCCAGAGCTGAGAGTCCCCCTTTAGCTTTCTTTGAAAATAAATTTGGCCACACTAAATGTTGGATAAATATCATTTCTGTTAACAATTTCTACACTAGCTCATCCAGAATGGTGCTAAAGCACTGCTCTTCATGGAGGTAATATTAGCAAAGTCCTGTTTTGGGGCTTAATGTTGTTTTAATACTTTTCTTAACATAGTCCAGCCCTCAGGCTTGTTTGGACAGCCGAGGTCCCATCCAACTGGCCTACAAAACAGAGCAGGGTATAACCAGATCTGCTGCCACAGTTGCAGGTGCAGGAGATACTTTGAAGAACAGCAATGGTCACCAGCTACTTTCAGCCCAGTTTCTTAGGAGATGACCTTTTCAACCATGCCACCTGTGTGTGTCTGGCTTTGACAGAGGGGTAGAGGTCTCAAAGATATTAACAGTCTGAGGAAGTGAACATCTGAGCAGAGCAGAAAGATCTTGCAGTTGCCTGGACTGACAGCCTGCAATGTGAATGCAAAACTTATTAGACAGTATTCACAGCAGGCAAGAAGTGCCTCACAGTGCCCCTTCAGAACTAGCCACAGGATGCAAATCCAAGGAAACAAGGCATCATTAGCTCCTCTCCTTTCTATACCACAGCATTGTAAAATCATTCATTCCCATGGCTTCCTAGATTTTCCTTTTGTACACTGCTGTGTTACAAAGGGAGCAGCTTTCTGCAGCCACTTCTTGCTCTGGCATTGCAGTCTCCTGCTGCTCCTCAAAATACTGGATTGAACAAGGCTCTGGCAAGAGCAGCTTTAAGGATCACAGTTCAAGCTTGTCTTCAAGGAGGATAGTTACTGCAGGAACACACCCTTGGGGACATCTGTTCAACATCATGACATCAGGGGTGATAAATAAAATTGTCTTGCTTGTGGATAAACATTCTGAAATCAGAAGGTCTTCCAGATCAGGTTGTGAAACATTAACATAACCCTTGTCTGTATTGCCTGTGGAATTGTGCTTAAAATTTGCTAGCTAGCGTGTCCTCAAGAAGCCATATTTTCTCAAGAAGATGAGAGTGTGCAGAATGTTCTTCCCTTTGCATATGGCTCTCCTTTCTGTTTTTTTTTTTCTTCCTCATTTTTCAAAAGCAGGCATGAACAAGTGTTACTAAGAATTGATGAAGGAGCCGCTGCAGAGCCAGGACATGTCTAAGCTAGAGAGGGAACAAAGTAATTCAGTAACCGTTTATGTGTTTCAGGGCAGCTATCTAAACTGCTCTGTTTGCATTATAGCTCATCAGGTGAACACAGAACTGTACTGGTGTCCTGGCCGGCCCCTGCGGCTGTAGTGCTCTGTGGGGGCTGCTGGGACCTTGCCAGCTTCCTTCGAGTCAATACTATTGGTAAGAAGGTAGATAAGGGAAAGAGACATAGTGTAAGCATAGCAAAGGGAAAACTGAATTAAACACAAAGGAGGCATTTAAATTAGAACATCCTGATGCATGTTCCACACACATTGTTCATTTGTTCAGGCAGCACTTTGGTATCTGGGATTTTCTGTTTTATCTGCATTCTGCCTTTCCTACCCACTTGCCCCTTGGGCTTTGTCGTATCTTTGCAGTAATCTGCTCTGCCAGACCTCATCCATATCGGTAGTACAAATCATTACAGGTGGTGGGAACATGGTGTTCTGTGAGCTCTGCTGCCCTGAGCATCACAAGAGAGTTGCCTCACTTCAGGCTTGTACTCACATGGAAAATCTTTTCTCTCCATTAATAATGAGCCGTGGAAACAAAGGTGAAGAAAGTATTAAAAGGCATAGATCTGAGGCACTCAGATGCAGGCATTTTAGAAGCTTAAGGTGTCTAATCACTATTAGTAAAATAAATGCAAGATGAGTCAGAAGGAGAGGAGAGATCACTGCGATAAAAGTCTGCAAAGTATTCCACAACAAAATGGAAAACAACAAGAATTCAGGTATTTATTCCAGGCACAGTCTGCTAGGAGATATGCTCCATACCTCTTTGAAACTGTTCCACAGACAGAGTTTCTGTAAAACAAAAAAAAAAAAAAAGAAACACCACTCTAATTTATTGGGATCTTTTGCATGAGGTTAGCATTCACGTAGGGAATTTAATCCCCTGCACAGGACAGTCAGTTGCTGTCTGGATGGCAACAGAAGCCTCTGTTGCAAGGGTCTTTGCAAAGGTGTCTTCGGCTGCATCAAACCAGACTGTAACTCCAGTTCTGCTGAATTCTTGTAATCTGGCTGGTCCTGTGTACCCACTACATAGCATGATCATTTGGCAGTGATTGCTTTAAACTGAGCACAAAGCATCTCTTAATTGTCTGAACTGGCTTCAGAAGACTGTTCTGTGTGACCATTTCTCTATCTGCAAGAACGGTTTCTACAGACCATCTACAAGTGTCTTACCTATCTGCAGCTGAATCCATTCTGCAGCAGGAATTGCCTGGGGGGAGCCCACCAGTGTGCCCTGTCCTCTACTTAGGATGTTTATCAGCACATTTAGGCATATAAATACTTCCTATCAGATAGTCTATGCACAGCAGGGGCTGCTTGGGGGGCTTCTCTAGGGCTGTCCAAAATTCCTACCTGTACGGTTCCTGTAAAGCGTAAATCAAATACTTTGTTGTGGAGGCAGCTGGGAGTTCAGCCACTTTTTCACAGGTCAGTGCGTTGTCTCATCTATGCAGGGTCTAGCTGGGGAGGTCTTGAATTACCCAGGCAATTAATGACTAAGTTGATTGGATGTGTATGCAGGCATAGCCTGATACCCAGCTGCACCAGTACTGTGACTGCAGTTTCCTTCTCGTATCAAAATCATGACTGAAATTCCGTAGATTTCATCACAGCTATAGTGTCTATTTTTATTTTATTTGAATAAATATGTTTGTGCTTGAACACTCTGTGTGCCTCTATTTTACCTGGAGAATGGGTGCCTCTAAGTTTTTCATGGCGTTCTTATGCAGAACATCCTCACCATGGTAGGGGACCTGTTTTCTTGATCCTGTCCATGTTGCAGTATTTCCTAACGTGGGTCTCTGCTTTGTGGCTCTTTTCCTTGCACTTTCTGCTCTTCTCTGTCCAGGTCTCTTACCTACCTGTCGCATCCACCATTTCACGATCATCTCACATGCCAGTTATTCTGTCTTCTTATCTGTAAAAACTACTCCCCTCATAGATGTCCTTAAGATTCACCTTTTTTTCCTGCCGTCTTGTCCAAGGCTTTGGTGTGCTATTTCTCAGGCATCCTCTCACCGTTCCTCAACCCTTCTGCCCTCTGGCCCTGCTTGTTCCTCTTTGGCATGGCTGCTTTCCTCCTGCTTCCTCTGGAGCAGACACTAAGAGTTGTGGAAGGATCTGACTCTTGCTGTGCTAGAGCTGCAGCTGGATTTCAACACAGAGCACAGAAAATGTGGAGGATCTTCCTTCCCCCAAGCTGTCCCCAAATGATCTGAACAGTCTTCCCCTGCATGGAGCTCTGCAGGAGGGCTGAAACCAGTAGCAAGTGAGGCTACGCTGGCTTTCCCCTTTTTCCTTCTAGTTTAGAAAATAGGAGAAGTGTAAGCCAAGCTAAACTAAGACACTGCCCTGTAGATTCAAACCTCCTCCCAGGATATGATTTCTGTAGACAATCTTTCATCATGCACAGTTTTCCTCCTTTCCAGAGAAATGTGGAAAGGAAAAGTTTTCACAGCAATGTGCACTGATACCTGTGGGTTATCCTTACACTTCATGCTGTTATTAATACAAGTTGTACGACAAAATGATAAAAAAAACCCTGTACAATATTTATACCTCTTATTATCTAAACCACCTGTGAACTTTGGCCTGTGTTTAGCTTCTAGGCATTTAAACAATTTAGCACTTTGTGACATTTCAGCACAAGGCATCTTATGTGAACTAAACATATGAAGAAAATTCAGAACAGAGAGTAAAGTTTTTTCATTGGTTATTACTGAATGCTGGGATATCAAGTCAAGCTGAATATAATTATCTGCTGTAATTCCAGGCTAGTACTCAAACATGCAAAAAGCTACATGGTGAGCAGTTATAGCACTGAACGTGCACATTACATCCCATATAGATGGAATATTGAACACATAGTACTAATGTGATCAAAGAAGAAGCATTTAAATTTCAAGTGGCCTTTCAAAATACATCAGCCCATTCACTAGAAAACACACACAACATGAAAAAATTCCACAAAAAGCTGTTTTCTGCCCTTCTGCCAAGAGCTTCAAGTGACTGACATTTTCTTACTCGCATTTTTCTCATAATTAAGCATGGTGGTAGTTGCACATTGTTATTCAGGTTTAATCAGAAAGAATAAAAGTAGCTGTGCAAAGGCTAAACCACTTCTGTAAGATTACCAGTGGATTAGGCATTTTGTAAACTGTTTTAATACTGAACCCTTAGGCAACGGAAAGACAGGAGTGAGCTTTACATTACCAGAGAACCCTCAGGTGAGCAGTGTGGGAATGGTGGTAAAAGGTGGAGCATGGGCGGAAAGGCTTAGGGAACAAACAAATTAAAAAAAACAAATGTTTTGCAAAGGAAGCAGGATCATGGGAAGACTCGGCGCTAGCAGAAACCTGCTGGATTGCAGGCTGACCAGCAAGCTGCAAACCTGGCCCAGATGTAGAAGGCAGGCGTGGGAGAGGAGACAGAGGACAAACAGGGGCAGAGAACAGAGCTCAGGAAAGCTGGCTCTGCTCCATAAAGGCTTCCAGTGTCCCTTCTGGCTTAAGGATAGCTCTGATTTTTGCCTTTGAGGATCTTATTGGGAATGGATAGATAAAAAGTCCTACCACATAAATTAATTAAGGAAGTTTTCTTCCTGGCGCATTAGTCTATTTTTTTTTACTAGTTTGGCTTGTGGCGTTGGGAGTCCCTTTGGTCACTTCTATACTTAAGTAGACATCAAATTGCAGAACTCTTTCCCTGTCTTGCTTGTTTTTTTACCTGGTTATGTCCAAACGGAGTTGTCTGTTTAGGCACCAGGTTAACGACACGGCAGAAGTGGCTGTTTCCAGCTGAATAATGCTCAGACGAACATAATACTTAAAGATGGAGCAGTAGATTATTCCTTCTCAATGGCTGTATAAACAGGGCATTTCTAAAATAATAATACACTCAAACTAGTGTCAATTTTTAAACTATTTTAAAGTAGAATTTGTCTAAGGGAATGTATTTGGGCCAGTCATCATTTTATCTGGTTTGGTATAAAGCAAATAGCACTAGTGTACTTACTCTGTGTTACAATTTTAACTGTTCTTCCAATATCACCCTTTTATATGTCTGCTCTCACACGTTTGCTTTCTGAGTGTCTCTCCACTCATCCTTGCCCAAGAGAAGTCTGTATATTTATTGGAGATTTTGGAATATACATCAAAAATAAATGTGTTGTTTGTTTTCTTAGGATTTGAATTTTTTGAAACAAGTGCCAAGGACAACATTAATGTCAAGCAAACGTTTGAGCGACTTGTGGATATCATCTGTGACAAAATGTCGGAAAGTCTGGAGACAGATCCCACCCTTGCTGCCAGCAAGCAGAACACACGGCTAAAGGACACCCCTCCTCCACAGCAGCCCAACTGTGGGTGTTAATACAGCTGTCAGCACAGGCAGCTCCAGTGTGTTCTGTTGCCAACAGAGTATTTACGAATGCTCTATATGCCTTTATTTATACTGTCTTATTAATTTATGGGGAGAAAAGTCTTTTATCTTACATCAGCAGATGGTCGAGTATGCGTACGGAGCTGGAGAGGTTATTAGTTTGAAAGGACGACCCGTTTTTTAGCATCTGGCTTTTGCATGCAGGATGGCTATTAGTTTATCTTTTCTTTTTACTGTTTTACATCACATTTACTTCAGCTGGTACCATGTCCTCGGACCACATTTGGCTAGAATTGACTCTTGCTTCATCAGTTTCAAATTACATAATTGAATCCTTAGGGTAGTGGCCAAGGTGTTTTAAGATAAGCTTCCTCATGACACTTATATTTTCTCCTAACTGAAAATCAATTTAGAGGTATTCCTCTAGTGAGCCAGTCCCTCATCCTGTCCAGATCATTTGTGTAAGGGACACTTCCTGGAGCATATTGCCTTGGCAAATCTGCAGTCATTATGTTACACATCGTGGCTGACTGGAAATTGCAGAAGTTAGAAAGAAGTTAGTTCCTGGACCCAAAGCCACCGAACTTCCCTGTGAGTTTCTAACTGGATATGGGTGTTCAGTGCAGACCCTCAGAGATATTAGGTACTTCATCCTGTGCGGATAGCTAGTATGTTCACATTTCCACGGGAGCTGCATGTCTATCTGACACCTTCCTGAAACTGGACTTAATTTCTCATTCCATGATGACGGGGATCCCACTAGTACCTACCCCAGGAGTGAAGGGCTGACTAGCTCTTTTCATTTCTACTTGCACGAGATATAAAACACACAGTTCTATATTACCTCTTACAGAGCCAAATCCATTACACTTGGTTGTTTGTAGCCAAAAACTGTCTTGTCATATTGCTGTCAAACCTGCATACTTAAGTTTCCGGGAATTTAGCTCCCATTCAGTCGCTGAGACAACCGTCACCACACTGGCTACAAACACCTGTATTTTACTCAGACCTATTGCAGAAGTGCTGCTGGTGTCCACAAACTGGAGTTTGACCTAATTTTTACTTTGATGAGGATATCTCTTTTGACAAGACAATCAGAATTTCACAAGATTTTAAAAAACTTTGGGAGTAATAAAAATTGTCAATATTTCTAGTGTTGGGCTGAATACATTAGTAAAATCAGCAAAAGGCTGTGAAGACAGCAGAATAAAGTAGACAAATTCTTTTTTTAAAAAGTGTTAAAAATAGTCATATTTCACAGTTTTAAAAAGTACTCCTCTAGTAATTGGTGGCAGTTTCTTACATCTGTTCCCTGGAGTGCTTTGTACAACTGCTTTATTTGCATCACAGTGACATTTTTTAACTAAACAGCATAATTGAAGAAGTGTTAATCAGTTCATTGTTCCAGTTAGACAGAATTTAGGACAAGGCTGACATTTCTTAAATTGTCTGCAATGGGAAAAATTGGAAGACAAATTAAACAAAGGAAGTAACTCAAGGTACTGCAAACTGCTCACAAATGCAGACATCCCTCTACACATATTACTTTTTTTGAAGGCAATTTATATAACTCCTTAAACAAACTAAGAGAAAATGATCACTTTTTTTAACTGACTATATAACTGATATACACTTTGACGCAGTGAAAATTGCTTCCAAACAAGGCTTATAGACACAAGTAAAATGGGTATGCCATCAGGGCCTATGCTGGCTGCCTTACTTACATGGATAAATGTTCTTTTTTCAGTCTGGGGTTTTAAACCATGTCTGTCCTTTTAGCTAGTTTACTTAAGCAGTTGTTTTCCTAGCAGACATGGAGACTGGATTTCACTTGTTTACTTCCATGAAGAGAAAGCACTGTCCTCTTTGAGGCTGACAAGCAGCCAGGTGGAAGAGGTATGTGCTAGCCCAACCATAACTCTGCCTCTCTCCAGGGATGCTGCTTTTCTCTCCCCCGTCTAAGGCAACATGTTGATAACTGTGCTGAGAGACTTTCATTAATAGCTCTTCACCAACTAGGTACCAGCTGCTTTGGAAAAATAAGTGCTAAGAAGCTGAGGAGTCTTCGCGTGAGGTGGTGGGCAGTTTTCCATTGTTTTCCTGCTATGTGCAGTTATTCCTGCTGGAGAACAAGGAGCAAGGAAGCCTTGAGACAGCACTCAGCTTCATCCCTCAAGTCCTCTAGAAAAGGCTTAGGTTGTGTTATTAGTCTGAGCCATCTCAGGCAAGGCAAGGAGAGAGGAAGATGTAGTCGCGTCTTACATCAGCTTGGACATATCCTGCACCATGCAGCATGGCTACGAGTGCAAGTATTCTTCCAGCTTTGCTCTGGGATCCTTGCTGCAAAATAGTCTTCTCCTGTGCATATTGTAACAAGGGAAGAAGACGCCAAGATGCACCTTGCTACAGCCACACCTTACTTGTACTCCATTGCAATGAAATCCAGAACCCCATCCTCTTTATAACCATGTAGACTCTAATCAGTGGTGGCAATATTTTATTAGCATATATCTTTTTACATAAATTGAGTGATAGAGAAATATTTCTTTGCTTAAGTAGGATTAATTAATTGCTTTTCATTTTGCATAAAGAGTCTGGGCAGAAGAATCTCTCCTTTGCATTTCTGAGACAAGTAACCTCCCAGTCCTCCAGTATATCTGACCTTCTGCATGGGATGGGAGAATGGGGAACTGCTGTTCATTAGACTGCCAGCCATGTGTTATAAGGAAAAGGCCCATCTGAAGTACAGCAGGAGAATCAGTCAGTATTTAAACTCCTGGGATCTTTGTATTGGCAGTCAGACATTGTCACAGAGTTTGGAATTAATCAGATTGTTTTTTGAAGTGTTCTCATCCAATCCTTGGAGGTTTTCAAGACCAGACTGGCTAAAGCCCTGGGCAGACTGCTCGGACCTCTTAATTGACACTGTTTTGAGCAGAAAGTTGGGATAGATCACCTGCTGATATCCCATCAAACCAAATTTATCCTGTCTTCCTTCTTCTGAAATTGAAAATGTGCGAAAGTTCAAGTAGATCTTTTCTTAACAATCAGGGTTATCTACTGTTGGAAAAGTAGTCTTTGATATTCCATCACAGGCTGGCTGTTGAAGCCCCGTGTTTCACAGCAATATTGGGTTTTCTGCTATAAAGTGTGGTCAGATTTAGATCAGGGGTATCATGATCTCAGTACCTCTGCCAGCTGGAACCTGGCTATTGCAGATAAATACAAAAGACAGAGAGGCTTTTGGGAAGTAACTTACTATCCCTTCCCCAAACACTCTAAAAATTTAGTCGAGTTCTTGAGGAACTAGCCAGATTGGGATTTTCATTCTATTTAAAATTATGCCTTGGCCTGTTCATAGGGTAGAATATCCAAAAGCAGCCTGTATCAGTCTAATTCGGCTCCTTCAGTCTAGGTAGGCTCATATTGACCTGTGTGACAGAACTGCAATTTTCTTAAATGCAAGTAGAGTTAGGCTGAACACTTTTGGAAATCCCATCCCAACCTGATCAAGGGCCAAAATGAATGGCTTGTTCTTCACATGTATCTGATAGTCACTGATCATAAGTTGTTGGAGGAGACAAAGTGGATTTGGTTAGACCCCTGATCTATCCACCGGTGTAGCTCAGTTCTGTCAAGAGAAAGTACCAGGCTAAAAAGAGATCTATTTTAGTGTTGGGAGAGGTCTTGATCATTAAACTGAAACCTGGGCTAGAAGATCCGAAATAATTTTCAGCCTCATCACAATACTTGGTGAAAAAGTACTCACACGCTTTGCATGAGCATGTTGTCACTCTCAGCACTGAAATAGGGCTGAATGTCGTGGAGCCGTATTGGTCCAGCCACAGATAACCCCTTCAGCTGAGATTTAGGCCACTTGGTGAGATACAGCAGGTGACACACAGAGCATGTTAAATTTCTGAGACATTAGATGCCTCTGGGCAGAGGGTCCTGAGCTCCTCAGTGCCAGCTGAACTAATATACACAACCCATTTTCCAAGTTATGATCTAGACTAAAGCTTTCAGCAGCAGGCTAATCCTCTGCACGGGTAATGCACCAGCCCTATCATGCTCTGACAGTGTCTTGCCTGGTGCATGAACAAACTAGTGCTTGGAAAATACCCTGGGAGCACACAAGAGCACGGGATGTGACTGGTTCCTGTGGTACCTCCTGGCACCGACCCGCCAGGCAGCCAGCAAGCCCTGCCGCGCCAAACCGTCAGGTGCCAGCTTTCGATTCTGATAAGAGTTCATGTTCACAAGCATTCTGTTCCTTACAGTGCAACTGACTTACTTAATACTGTATCTTTTTGTTGTTAGTGTTTGTTGTTTATTTAGACGTGTTTGTTTGGTGTTTGAAATACACATGAGGTAGCTTGATTTTCTGTCAAAAAAATGCTCTTTCTCTCTGAACAGCTGTATACGTGACTGTTACCTGGAACTCTTTGTTCCTTTGTGCTTATACTTAATGTAATGCCTAGAGAAACTACCTGAGCAACTATATCTGTGTGGCCTTTCCAGAGCACCAGTCTGAAAGATTACGTTTTCTTCCCAGTCTGTTCAGCTCTGTATATGCAGCTGCACCACCTGCACCTTCTTAATTTTAGGAGTGAAGTGCTATTTCAGGGTGCACAAAATCTGCTGGCGTTTGGTCCTAACTTTGAGAATGCTTTGAGTTTAATAGTAATTTTTAAGAAAAAATGGTGGTACAAATTCTACATCTGATGATGATGCCTTTGTTTCTTCAATAGCAGACAAATTATGCTGTATTTGCATTCCAAAAGATGCCCCCCAACCAAATTCCCCCCCCGCCCCAACTACTCTTTTCTATATTTGTTTGTGAGAGGCAAGATTTATTACTTGCATTTTTAAGGGCGTCAACTAAATTACTGTTCTGTTGATGGACAGGTTCCTCCTTGGCCTGTTTCACACAGACACACACTGCATGAGCCTAGTTCTTTTTTAGGATGACAAATTTAGCAATGTGAGACCATGTACATGTAAATCCTAATAGATAAACCCTCAGGGGGTGTAAAGCAACATGTCTTCACTTATGCCAACAGGGGAGTGAGTTATGTTGATTTACACTGTTTAATCCATACACGTGGCCTCTTCAGTACACTCTGACTCCAGATTCTCTAAGATTCATTTTCTGTCAAGTCTCATGTAAAGCAGGAACTTGTTTCAATTATTTGAATGATTTCTACCAGTTTTCTTTATTAAGGGGTAAATGTAGATGACCTTTGAAATTTAAGCTTTCTTTTTCTTCATTTATTTTCTTATTTAATTTCACTTTGTTTATCCACGGATGTTCATTGAAGCAGAAATTGTAACTACACATGTATAGTATACACATACACACAGTAGTACATCTTTGCCGCTCAGTTCCCGCTCTTGCTTGTTCATGTTCAGCGCAGCCTTTGCTAAACTCCACAGTGGAATTTATCCATAAATTCTCATTAGCACCAGAAATCAGCTAGGTTACATTTGCAGACTGTAGGTTTATTATCCATGGTTCCAGCAGACGTAGATGGCTTGCCATTTATACAATAAGGTACCTGGTATTTGATTGGGAGGAGGGAACAAAAGTCCTTTTATTCCAATAGCTTCAGGATCATGCATAACATGCAGAAATGAAAGCTAGAGATTGCTTAGCACTTCTGGTGATAAATTTCCTCGAGTAAATCTGACATGTACCTGCAACTAGTGTTAAATGAAATGTTTGTGCTGTAACTCCTGTTTGATATTTTGTCAGTAATGTCAGATGTGCCGTGGCTCAGTTGGACCTGTATACTAGTGTTTGTGGAATTCAGATGTCTTAAATGTTGCATGAAAATATGTTATAAAAATAGATAAGTTTTCTATTTTTTAATACCTCAAAACTGAGGAATTATGGGCCAATAAGTGCAATATTTAATTATTTACTCAGTGTATATAAACTTGTGTGAAAGGGAGAAGTGTCATGTATGTGTGACAAGGCTGTTGATGATGACTGTGTGGCTTAAGGTTTCCAGTAGATGTATGTGTCTTGTAGTAAAAGTTACATAGTAAACACTTTATCAGTGTAGTGTAAGAATACTCTATTCATAAGCATTTAAACTATTTTTCATATATGAGACAATGGTAAAAGATATTTGTATGTTTACTGCAAGTGCATGTCAATTTTACTTTTAGAGTTGTGAGTGTCCTTTCTCAAAATTGTCATGTTACACCAACACTAGTGGGACAGCGCTTTCAGTCAGAAGATGCTTGTAACCATTCCTAAACTATCTGTCTATATTTTTTAAGCATGTTCTTTAGAAGCATTAAAAGAACCTCCTAGAGCTTAGCAGTTACGGTGAGTTATTTATTCTTAAAGAACCAGTTCCATGTTCTGTCTGCCTGTATTACATAATGTCATGTAAGCATGTTTTCTTTAATCTGATACGCTTAACTCGTAATACTTAGCTGAAATATTAAATAGGAGTAGCCAATACTATTTCAGCTGACTCAGCAAACTTCAGTTGGTGCCCTAAGTTAATATTTTTGGAAACAGCTTGAAGGTCACAGTCAAAATGGTCCAGCACAGTGGGTGGTGACCTTAATTAGTCACTTCTGCCAATTAAGTTTCTTAACTTTTCTAGATCCTAAAGATGGAATATACATCCTGAAAGATATTGACCCAAACTCTTCACTCAACTGTTACATGGCCCTCAATGCTGAACAGCTCCACTGTTAACAGTAAAGCTGAGGTATAAACGGAAACAAAATGCAGCCCAGAATCTAGCCGTGAAATTAAAAGGAGACATCAAATCATTTCTTTTTCCTTTCCTGTTATCCTTGCATATTTCTAACAGTTGTCTAGGCCCATGAGCAAGGCCATCACTACTCAGCAAAACCCTTGGGTACATTTAGGACCTTAAACCCTTATCACTGATCTGCTGTGTGTTCCCAGCTGTACCCACAGACTCTGCAGAGAAGCTCATTCTGTTCATGCTTGCTGCCTCTCTGGTTTCATAGGAATGTATCACCCGCATTGGGAGACTGCTAAATGGAGTTGGTCCACTGAGTCTGGGCTAAGGGGAGTAACTTGTTTTGCTGAACAACTTTCATAACAAATTATTTTCATTTGTACCACACTGAAAGGCACATAAGTAGATTTTTAGTTTGATCTGACACATTTTTGTGACAATGTACAAGGTTTATTTAGGTTTGTTTGTTTGTTTGTTTTTTAAATTAGCTTGATCAGGAAAAGAAGAAAACTCTTAAGTCCAGCTGGAAACCAGTATCACTGATTTCCTTTCCTATGTATCAGATAGTTTCCCTGAGAAAGCAAAGTATCTAGGTTGCATTAAGCGGCACAGGGCAGTATTTGCAATGACCAGAGCAGCCCTTAAAATTCTCCATGTTTTTATACCTTCTGTCATGAAAACTTCTGCAAAATTACACAGATCAGATTGCTTAATAAAAAAATGGAAATTCTCAATATCTTTGTAGCTGAGCAGCAGACAAAGCAACAGTCATAATGTGAGGTACCACTTAAACAGAGATATACAGACTGCTACAGGACTGAGGATGGTTTGCCTAAACCTTTTGTTGCAAAGTGACCTGAGTGTTCAAGGGCTGGCAGATAATTTTTACCTAGCATTTTTTTATTCCTTATAGACATGTGATTACATACACAAAGATAAATGCTTACCTTGAAAATATGAAGCTGTTCCGGCTCCCTCAAGTTAACTTACTTGCTGAATTGTTCTTGAAGAAAGGTTGAAGTACTTGCTTAGGATACATTTGTGAGGGGGTGAGACTCAATCCGTCCCTCCTCCCCCGACTCTTATTGCAATATAGTTACTGTGGTTCTAAAAATATGTTAGTTTAAAATGCTGCTGGGTGACAAATTTTGTGAATCTTCTGCATATATCCATGGGAGCTCTTGTCTGAACATGAAGTACAAGTTTTATCCACGTGCAGAGTTTTAATTCTATGTGGACGTAGAGACCATGTGTATTCCATTGGATATTCTGTTTGTATGTGAATTCTGTATACCAAGTGGATTTTGTTTGTTTAATTTTTTGTTGGAAGTTTTTCTTTTCCTTTCGTGATTATAATAAATATTCAAGAGACTGTACTCATGAATATCTCCATGGTCTTACCCCTCTCCTCCCTCTGTTTATTTCCTCTCACTTACCAAAACTTGGAGAGAATTACTTCAGTTTTGTCAAAATAATGAACAATGATACAACATCTGCAATAATTCATTTCATTAATATCCTCTCAGTAGCACTGATGAGTTGTAGTTCTGTCTGAGACCCAGAGAACTCCCTGGAGACTTTGCCCTAGGAGTCTGCAGAAGAAAGATTAGACATTTCCCTACCAAAAGCACACGGTTGTCTCAGCCTGTACCCTGACTCTTTAAAATGAGGCAAAACTTTTTCTTTTGACTTTTCACTATGTAAACTGTTAAAAAGTATCTCTGCGTTTTGGATACTGCTATTAGTCGGTCATGTAATCTTAGCCCGAATGAGCCATCTCAGTTGTGGTGGGTGGTATTTCACACAAACTGTGATATGTCACCGTCCAGGTGTTGCTTTTTTCGAGACACAGATACCTCATTGTGCTCGTTTGAAGTCTACTGTGGCTCCTGAATTTATCTTCCCTCCACACAGGATCTAATCTTCAACTGATCCATTGACCAGGTCACACTGCCCTCTGTGCCCCCCAGCTCCTGCTCATGGGAGTCCACCTGAGTCCAACTCCTTCAGCACATGTTCCCTCTCATTGCTCCGCTGTCTTTCAGTCAAGTCCCCCAGTTTTTTACATTTCATCTGGAGAGCAATCACTGCTTGATTAATGCCTGGTTCTCATTCAACACCAAGTGCTTCCTAGCTTATCTCTTGGGATCCTGTACCTCTGAGCAGGTTTCTGCTGAGGGGTCTGTCTGTGCAGCCCACTGCCCTTGCTCATAGACCTTGTCTTTCTGTAACTGGCTCTTGTCATCAAACCACCTCTAAGAATGAAAATCCCTCGTTCCTCCTGGCTACCAGCAAACACAGTGCCTTCTCCATCCACCTTCCTCATGCCATTGCGCTGTGAGATTGGCCCTAATTTGCTTGCTCTGCCTACAAGGGTGAGCAAAAGACAAGAGAATGAGGAGTAAGAAGGGATGATAAGAGGGAAGGAACAGATGACTTCTGACAGATACCTTGGAGCGAGGGTATTTTTGAATTGCTGTTATTTTGAGTGTCTTGGGACTTGTAACGTGTAGGACTAGATCAGAGAAAATCACAGATGGGTAGATAACAATTGTGATCTCCCAGGATAAAAATGGTCTCAGCAACAGGTGTTTCTTGCTCAAGAAAACCAGTTTTTATCTTATTTCTAGCCAGAAGGCTGAAGACAGAGACAGAAAGCTCCTAATCACTAAAGAAAAAGACGTCAGAGAAGACGCTAGAAAGGCGAGATATGAAGTGGCACAGAAAAGGTTCCTGCTTTGAGTAAGAAAGGGCAGACCATCAGAATGTGCCAGTGAAGTGAGGGTGGATGACTTAGCAATGAAGAAAGGCAAACTGTGGGCTTACTCCCAAGTGAAGGGACTCTGCAAGTTATTGAGAAAACTGAGGCAGTTAAGTGCAAGGAGAGTTAGTTGTTTTTTGTACAGAACCATGCAACCTGTGAGCTGTAAAGTGAAAAACAAATCTTATGAAGTGCATGCTGTATCTGTGTGTCTGCTTGCACCCAAGAAAGGTCCTTAAGAATTAAACTGTAAGCCAGAAGATTTGCAGCTTAACTGTTTGACATGAGGAAAAGATGTGCTTTAAGCCATGGTGAACTCAGGTCATCAGTGGCAGGCACAGGCGATGGCCAGCTGGTGTGAGGTCCTGTCCTCTGTGATGTCCCAGCCGCAGGCTCTGCCTAGGGTCTGGTCCCAACTCCCACCAGGGCTCGAGAGGCTGGAGATGCTGGAGGAGTGGCAGGATGAGGAGACACCCCAGGCCAATGAGTGACGAAGCCCAAAAGCAGGCTCAGACAGCTCTCCAACCCACCACAGTGGGATGGAAAATGAGACCAGAGACCATTCCAACCGTAAAAAAAATGTGTGGAAGGGCCAAAGCCCACCCAAACCCCCCACTGTTAGGAAGTTTAAAAACATCTTCTTGGAGAGTTAGAAACTCTAGTGTACTACACTCTTCACTTCCTAACAGCTGCCCCAGGGGAGCGTATCTAGGGCCTCCTCTAAGTGGGAACATGCTCTCCTGATGAGATACTGCCTTGTCCTCATGTCCAAGCACACACACAGAGTGACGCTGGGCAGGCAAACTGTCGCCCCGAACTACACAGTGCAGCTAGCTAGCTGACAGAACCCGGCCAGGCGCAGACATAAGCACTCTCTTAGCACAGCAGCCTCGCTCTATGGCCTGTGCAGGGTTTTCTGAGGCCCCAGGAAGTGCGTATGCACTTGTTTCAAACCAATGCCTGTGGTTAGAAAATAAGTCTATGAATAGCTGTAGAACATCTGGGGATGCCACACAGGATGTCTGCCTCTCGCCAGCATCTTAACATTTTAAAGCTTACAGAAGGTTTTAGGAATATAACATCAGGAAGCCATTTTTTAAAATCCTGCTCTGCTTTTCTTTCAAGAAGAGGTACCCTAAGAGGAAATTTGGCCACAGCTTGTCTTCATTTTTACTCTTATCTTTAATACTCAACAAAGCAGAAAAAAGCTTAGCGGCGGACACCGATGCTACCAGATCCTTTGCAGGACAGCAGCACGATGAGTGCAGCTTGCACTGCTCCACACGCCGCCCAGCCAGACTTGCCCTGCAGCAGCGGAGTGGCTATCAGCTCAGGCAGCATCTGGTGGGTGTCTCAGGTGGAACTTGCCTTTGGGCCATCTCTTTTACTTCTGTGGGGGAACAACATCAGAAACTGTGTAGAAAACAAAGCCCGTTTCAAATGGCAGTTGATCACTTCAGTAATTAACAACAGAAAGATGAGTTTACTGATGTCTTCCCTGCATGAGGGCATATAACTGTTCACATGCCACCTGGCAAAGCAGAAAAACACTGAAGTTTTAATATAACTTCATATATTAGTATAACTCTATAACTACAGTCAACATGCAGCAAATGTTATTTTGCATCTACGCAGGATAAAAACATCTGCACTAGCGTTACTGACAAGCTGGGTAAACACTCTCCTTTTGTCTCGCAGCGAATGGGGACCATCTACCAGCACAGAGGTAGTTGGTGGCCATTTCAAGCCTACAGGAGGTCACTTAAGCCAGGGCATGCACAGGATTTCAGACACAGCCTTTCATTTCATGACTCCTGTGCTGTTGGTCAAAAGGCTGGCTGCTACCCACTTCTATTATATGAGTGCTTTCCATACCGTGGTATTATGGGACTCAAGCACCTGGCCCCGGGATGAGAATTTCAGCCTGGCAATTGCCTAATTCCTGTCTTGCATGCAACTTCCAGTTTTCTTCCACTAGTTCATTCTTGAAATATAATAATTGAGATTCATGAAATATGAGAGTAGCGATTTTTCCTATTGCATTAGCAGATAATGACTTCACTATTTCATTTCAGAGGGAGCCAGAAAGATAACTTCTTAACCTGCTAAGCCTGCTTTCTTGCATTACCAATCCTGGCTAAAGGTAATCCACGCCTGCACAGTCCTATCATGCAGAAGTCCCTAACGCAGCATGGCAGGTGCCTGGCAATTGCTACCAAAACAAAATGGAGAAATCGCAGAACTATATTTTGGAGATGTGCTGGCAACAGACTTTCCCCCTGCACTGAGCTCATTGGTGGGCTAACCTCATGAGCTTGGGTCATTGGCCTTGGTGTCTCGATGCTAGGCAAAGAGATGACTTCTCCCCACTCACCGCTTACATTCCAAAGAGAAACTGTGACCTTTTAGTGCTGGGGTTCTGGGAAGCGAGTCTTATTTTTTGAAAATGAGGTCACATAACTAGAAGAACCATTTACTGTACCAGGAAAGGTGCAGATAAATGCTGCACTCAAATAATAAGCCACAGCGTATGCGCATCATGATGATGAGAGACAAGCCACAGCAGGAAAATGCAGCTGGGCCAGGATGGTTTTGATGACCACAGATACCCTGCAAAGCCACTTCCAAGTATGAGCAACGGAAACTATGATCTTGTGGGCAGCCTCTTTCCTTGTCGTCTGTTTGCCTTCAGCCACCCTTCACGATCCAGCCAGGAGGTTTCTCAGCACTGCGTTTGCTTGGAAGGTGCGGCTCCAGCCCATTGAGTGGGGACTCACACAGCACAGTCACTTCATCTCAGAGTGCTAAAAGAAGGTACAGGGAAAGCAAAAGAGGATGGTCTATGAGAGCTGTGCAAAATCTTCATGTAAAAGCAATACTCTTCAGGAATAGGAGTGAAGTCAGTAAATCAGGAATGACCTGCTCACTTTATATAGAGGTCCCAGGGCTTCTAGCAAGCCAGAGTCCTGGTGTGTGCAGTTGGTAAAGATTGCCGTGGGTCTTAGACCCTGGGCTACACATGCCTGGATACAGAGATCACACAGGGTGGTCACTGGGACTTGCTGCTGCAGTCCTGTGGTCAGCTGTGGTTAGCGTGGCCAGTCCTCCAAATAATTTATTGGGTTATTTCAGCCTGGCATTGAACCGCCCTGTGCTGATGGGCTCATCTGAAAATCTTGCTTTCTCCCTTCTGCCCCTGTACTTTTCTTTGCACTGAAATGAAAATCAAATGCCAGAAATGGCTGTTAACGGACTGTCATTTCTGGTCTCACAGCAAGGACCAGCCCCTATGTTGTGCCTTTCTGCTGTGCGGTTTATAACTGCATTAGATAGCCCTCTAATGTGTGTGTGCTGCAAACGCACCTCCCTGCGCTTCGCAGCTGCTCGCAGCCTCCTGGCAGGGCCCCGTCCTTCTCCCTGTCACCTGCCAGGCAGCAAGGGGAGACACGGGCACACGAGAGGGGAAAATTAATCTTTTTGTATTAAATCGCCTGAAAGAAAGCAGCTGAGAGGAATTTGGATCAGAAATCACTTTCCTGGCTGTGCTTGCAGTCTGAGGGATCACTGCTTCCCTTTTCCTTCATACTGGAGAGATCTGCTTGTTGAAGAGATGGTTGTTATTTCTTGCTTTTGTATTTGTTATGGGTATTACTGTGATCACCAGAGCATCCGCCCACCTCTCCAGATTACTTGTTGCCTACCTGATTGGGAGTCATTTAGAAAGGGGCTGGCTCACAAACTGATCCCATCCAGCAGCGACCTCAACCATCGAAGCTGGGGCTTTTAGGAACACCGCAGGGATTTGTGCTGGCAGAAATCAGGGGACATGGCAGAGGCTGTGGAAGGCACAGGGCAAAGTGTGCACCGGAACTGGCCTTGGGCACAGGCAAGAGGCAGGAATAAGGGGGGAAGATCTGGGGAATGCAGCTGGAGCTGGGTAGCAGTGGGGGACGTGGCCGGGGAGGTGGCAGTGGAGGTGACAGGGCATGCAGAGAGAGCTGGTAAACACCAGGACAAGAGAACATGGACTTCAAGGAATGCATGATAAAGAGGGGAAATTAAGCAATCTGGGGAACATGAAGAGGACTAAAGAGATGGAAGAGCTGGCAGAGAGCCCTGTGGATAGGAAGCAATAATGGGGTCTCACCACAGAGCTGCTGAGGACACCAATGTAGCTCCAAGTGGCTCTGAAGCTGAGTGTCACACTGAAATGTTCATAGGGGCTGGAAGTGCTGCTCGATTCGATTCAGCAAATGTGTCTAAAATACTTGCATCAAGACATGACAATTTTTTGTTTGACTTAAAAATGGGGAAAAAACAAGTCAAAATACTGTAATCTTTACAGAAGCCAGCTCTGGGAATAAACAAGCTGAACTTCTTTTGTTCAGTGAAGAAATCACTTTCTTCAAACAGGAAAATTTTTTTCAGAGGATTTTGCCTTGGGAGCAGTTTTGTCATTTCAGCTTTCACGGGAAGAAGTTTCCATTTTTAACGTGCTCGCTCCTTACCAGGCTGGTGCTCAGCCCGGTCGACAGGTTGAGCTGCCCCGTCATGTGAAATTCACGTTTCCCATCGCTTTGATCTCTGCAGCTGAGCGTCCAGCCTGAGTACCAAGCCAGGCTGCGTCTTCCAGCTGCAGCATCCCTCATCGTTCACCGTGAGCCACCAGGCAAGCGGTGCAGTCCCTCGGTACCTGAGCGGGTGATGCCTAAGAGCTGCTCTCCTGGCTAGGGCAAGAGCTGAAGCGAGGGCTCTGTGAGCGTGCAATGCACACCACTGTGCCAGTGACTGTGTACAGGCGCTTTCACTGTCTTCCTCTGCCTTACACTGCGGCGGTGTGCCACAGAGGGGCCGCTGGAGAACCAGCTGCGTGGATGAGAGTTCGTACACCCCAGGAAGAGCCCAGCTCTAAGTCCAGAAGGGATTGCACCTAGCGAACATGCGTTTTGACCTAACCCTTTCCATCTGGGATGCAGCAGGTTGGGGGCTAATCCCAGGCTCTGAGCCCACGGGGGTCTGTGCTGGCAGCAGGGGCTTTACATCCACGTACAGCTCTTCTCTGTTCGACGGAGAGGGCGAAGGGCTGTTCTCCCCACGCCAGAGATGAGCGGCTTCCCTTGGCCACGATGTGGCGACAATGGGTTTTTATTTTCCTATCGTCTTGGTGTCGCCTGCGGAATCCCTTGCAGATGCCGGTATCTGCTCCCTTTTACTCGCCCGGATCCGAGCGTGGGAAGGATTTCATCCCCCCCTCGGGCCCCTTCCCCTTTTCCCACGCAGGGCCCTTCCTGCCTTGCCCGCAGCACACATTCTGATGGCAGCTGCTGACGCTTTTCGACTCTGTCTTTAATTATAGATTTCAATATTGTCATTCTTCTAATTTCCCAAACCATGAGTCTGACTCCAGGAAAGCTGTGAGATGGGTGCCTAAAAGCTATATAATATATTGGCTTCGTCCCTGCTATTGTCTGGTGCCTAGGGTTTTTTGACCGTACTCCAAGTGCATCTGACATGTGTGTTTAGCGAGTTCAGAGTCGCTGCTTAGGTGAAGGGAGAAAGACCAAGAAGGAGAAATACTTCATGCTGTCAGCTCTCCCATATATATAAAGAAAAGTGATTATAGGTGCTCTCCCACCATCCGCTGTAGACACCCTGGTCTCTGCCACCCCTTTTGAGCTCAGTACCACTGTGCTCCATCTGCCCCTTCCACCTCCCATGTTGTCAGCCTTGCTTCAAGCACGGAGGGCTAGAAACTCCCTGCAGAATTAGAGCTGAGAGACTCTTCCATAGTTTTCTACCAGCTTTCAGACAAGATATTGTGGTTGCACAGCCAGAAACACCTCAGCATTGACAAGCTTGGAGCCTTATCCAAACTTCTACATTTTTCTTGGACAGCAAGGTTAATTGAGCATTTACCAACACTTCCAGGTGGGCTCACAGAGCCACCCAGACAGGCTTTCCTGCCCAGGTCCTGCAAGCCAGCCAGAAGCAGGAGTTGCAGCTGCACAGGACCTGCAGCCTGCAATGGCCTGGTCAGGGGGCTGCCACGCAGAGAGAGCTTCCCACCCGCAGCAGCTGCAGAGAGGTGGAAACATACAGCTTTACTGTGGGCCCAGGGTGTTCTGTTTGTGTGAGCAGAGGTTTCATATCTGTCCACCGTTCCCCCCACACTTCTTGTCCCCCCTGTGACCCCAGGGATAGGAGTGAGGCAGAGCTGTTTCAAGCAGGGAGATAGGAAACACCTTTCCCACATTCCTTGTAGCCTAATGCATCTCACTCTCCATTGGAGAAAGTATCCTGACATGCCATGGGAAGGGGCATTGCCAAGACAGCAAAGCAAGGAAACTTTACACAGTGCAGAAGAGACGCCCTTCGGCATGTTGAGAATAACCCCTTGCTACCTTTGCTTTCCCACATGGCATATGGTGCATGAGGCTACAGTCTGCAGAAATGGTGCATCCCACTGCTAATTCACGTTATATTATTCCAGTTCACACACTTTCTGGTGTTTCTTTTAAAACTCTAGCCCTAAGGCCAGCTCATCAGAATGCCCAAAAAATGTCTACATTTTCCAAAACATTCATTGTAGAGGTAAGCTTGCAAACCTGAATTTTAAAGGCTGCCAGACCCTCTAGTGAAATAGCAGGAACACCAAGCATATTTCTTATTAACGCATTGCCCAGGAGAAGCGGGCCCACCCCTGACCTGTGGCCCTCTGCATGGGCAGTACAGTGCATGGGAGTGTGGAGTGGTCAGGGACAGACCAGCCCCGCTCTGCACTGAGCAGAAGCTGTGGATGTGTCAGTCCTCCCCATCCTTCCACCTGCCCCAAAGATGGGGGCCACCAGGTTTGGAGGCTTCGGGCTGGCATTTACATTAACTGGGGGTTTAAAGCTTTGAGAGAGAGAGCAGAGCTGGCTGCAAATACTCAGCTGACCTGCTCCTAAAATATCAGGGGTGTCTGCCCCATTCTGGTGTGGGAGAAGAGGCTGCTTCTCTCCTCGCATCCCCCACATCTAAAATATCGCAACCAACCAATCTGCCCCTGTCCAACCAGAAGGCAGGCTGAGAAGACTCTGGGCTCAGACAGTCGATGCTCAATGCTCCTGCCCTCTCCAGGGAGCTGCAGGGGTTCCCCGGCCCCCGTCTCATGGTGTCGTCATGGTGGGCAGCCATGAGCACAAAGGCTGCCTTCATGTGGCACCTGGTGTTGTCCCCTCTTAACTTCCACTGCAGACAACGCAGAAATATTTCTCAGCAGGCACACATGCAGGGCGTGAGTCCCAGTGCTGCCTTATGGCTCTGGAAAGGATGACGACCTAATTTCTGAAGGGTTTGGGGGGAGGAATACATGTTCCTGCCCTTTGTGTGCCAAAGTGGCCAGGAGGGATGGCTGAGGGAAAGGGCAATGCTGATGCTGCTACCCAAAAATGTGCTCATGGAGTGGGAAGGACAGGGAGGATTTATGTTCCATGTAAAATCTGCTAAAACTATGGGTTTCTTGCTCCCAGTCTTCCCCATCCCTTCTCATTTAAAGATGTGACTTCTTTTGTACTCATTTTTTCCCCAAGGGAGACAGCCTGGCCCAGCCCGCAGCCACAGACAGCTCTGCCGATGTCTGGCTCTGCAGGGGCTGTGCCCCCAGATCTCAGCATCCTGCCTTAGCATGCCAGCAGTAAGTAATTAAGAGAAACAGCCCAGCTCTAATTTATATAGCAACAGCAGCGATCATTGCCCACAAGACCATGAAACAGTAAAATCAGGAAAAGCAAAACCCAGAAATGGTGGCAAGACACAGCAACTCACTTCAGGCATGAGTCTGCTGTGCAGTGGCTTTTTCCAGGGAGGACTGCTGTGACCAGAAAGAAATAAAGAAGAAATTTCTTACAACAAGGGCAGTGAAACACTGGAACGGGTTACCCAGAGAGGTAGTGGAGGCCCCATCCCTAGAAACATCCCAGGTCAGATTGGATGGGGCTCTGAGCAACCTGGTCTAGTGGAAGATGTCCCTGCTCATTGCAGGGTGGTTGGACCTAGATGACCTTTAAAGGTCACTTCCAACCCAAAGCATTCTATGAAATCTGAGATGCTATCATCCTGAAGGATAATAGTGTCTGACCAGCCACGGGTCTTGCCATGTCTACTTTCACCCTCTTATGTCCCTGCTTTATCTTGGCCACCAACTGGTAGTAGTACCAGCCAAGGCTTTCCCTCTGAACCGTGTCTCTGAGAGAGCTGTGTTGTAAAAACCCTGCTTGCCCAGCAGACCAAGAATGGCCGGGGAGAGCTCACCCCTGCTCCCACCACCATCCTTGTTCTGCCTCCCCTGCGGTTTCCACCTGCTCTCAGTTTCTCAGCTGAAACTAAGACTGGCTAAAGAGGTGCGAGGAAGCAGAGTGGGGTCTCACCACAGAGTTGAGTGAAAGAAATCCTGGGTTTCAGACAGAGAGTGGTGCTTGCAAGTGTAAGGGGCAGCACAGCAGAGGTTGCAGACTTAGAACTTACTGAGAGACATGGCAGTGAAGAGACCTTTATGAAGTGTCTGCGTGAAGGAAATGGCATGTGAGAATTAGGAAGCATCAGGTACAGAGCAGGTTGTGAAAGTTTGCAGATACTGAGAGAAAAGTGCAAACAAGAAGAAAAGATGAAACAGAGAGCATGGGACCTGCTTCAGACGATGAAGGCATCTTATTTTTCATATCAGGCATCTCTGTGCTTGCTCCTTTTTGAGCAAGAGAAGATGCTGCCCTGCTGCCCTTCTGCAAAGGGCCCTTGCAGGCCAAGGAGGGCAGAGTGATAGAGGTTGCACATTGTGTGACCTGCGGTCATCCACAGTTTTGTCCTGCGCCCACATTTGATGACGGACCTTGGAAACCTGCTGGTCTGTGGCTGACTTGATAGTCCCTACAACAGAACAGCCCCATGGACAACACCAATGCTCTCATGAGGTCTGTTGACCTCCTGCTGCCTGCCCTAATCTAATATAGCCTGCCTAAAGTGAAGGCTACCTTAATCCAGGTCCAGGAAGTGTGGTGGCCCAGGAGTGACTTTGCACAAAACTCTTCTGCAGGATCCAGGGATCCCAAGGAGTTGGAGGGCCATGAAAAATGGCTGGGGTGGTAACCACATCTGCAGTGGGAGCATAATCTGCTTCTGCTGGAATGCCTCTGCTGATGGATGGAAGCCCTGAGTGAAGCCATGTGAAGTCTTCAGACAGCAGTCCCTCCCAGGGAAACCCTGAGTGGAGAAGAGCATTAAAGGGTGACAGAGACATTTCCTGTCATTTTAGTGGACAATTCATTCCTTGGTCTCATGGCTTCTTACTGCTGGGTCTCCCAAATTCTTTTAAAGCTAGATCACACACTGACATACAGGGAAAGAAAGAAATGTCTTGGACTTGCCATGAGATAATGCTAATTGCTGTGCTGGAGCCTTCCAGTTCTTAATGCTCAAACAGCTTTCACCACAACACACCACTTCCAGCAGACAGTGGCTTGTCACAGAGTTTCAAGTGAGCATTTTCTCATGATAACTAGGCTACAACTCTCCAAATAAAACCAACTTCAAATATCTGTTTGCAATCTTATAAATTACCTACAGTCTCTTTAATTGTCCACTATGTAGGCTGGAGCCTCTTTAAAATTTAGGCTTTTGGAGATTGAGGTTCTACCTGTATTACACACACCTAGTGCTCATCAGTAAATGCCACTGATCTCAGATTTAACAGGAGGAACTCTTCAGTGAAAATAGCTGTGGTTCTGCTACCGGTTATCGTGATGACTGTCTCTGGAGCAAGTTCACAGTGTTTAACATTTTCACCTTTCAGCAAAGCAAAAGAGCCTCCCAAGAGAGTCAGCCTCCTCTCTGCCACGATCCTCTGGCTCACGAAAAACTTTTCATATGGTCACGGTGGAAACAGAAGTCTCCAGAAAAAGCAATTTTTAACATAATCCAATGAAGCATTCGTTAAATGCCAAGGGCTTCCCAAACTTTCTACATTGCTACATGACTTTTTAGTTCAGTTGTTTTTTTTTTTTTAAATAGTTTGAGTCAGCAGAGCAACACAAAATAAAGTCTACTGTCATTACACACTAACAAAGGTTGCCTTGCCTCAGCAAAAAGGTCAGAATCTGCATGAAAAGAAGAGAAAAGCAGCAGCATGTATAAATAGAGGTGTTCAACACAAGACAACAGTAATTATCTAACATGGCATAGCACATCGATCAGTACGTATTAAATGTGTGAAGTCTGATTCACCTTTCATGCTCACATTAAACAAGAATTTGTCACTAAAACTCCAAAATTACCTACTGCAAGGTTACCAGTTCACAGTGTTTTATTTCCAAAAAGGGTATTTTATTGCTGCTGCATGTAGAATGAAGGTCGGAGCGTGCTGGCCAGTAGGTGTGTTACTTGCTTTAGGATATGGTAGTGATATAATGGTTAACCACAAAATCATTATTCATCTGAATGCTGAAGTTTAATTTCATCTCTCTATTTATATACATTGAGATCTGTCATTGTGTCTCGGGTACATCTTTTTTTAAGATTTAGGAAACCAGGTGTGCACAGGAGAGAGGAAAGAGGATCAAAAGCTGAGGGAAAAAGCACTGCCAAAGGCTGTGCAAAAGCAAAGAGGGACAGAGAGAGAGCCCAGTGCAGCTGGATTTGATGTGATCAGATTCTGTTTTGCTTGGTTTTGAGGGGTAGGGAAATTTGAGCAATAGTCAGGAATAGCTGCAAGAAGGAATCTGTGTACTTCTTACTCCTGTACCTATTCAGAGCCTTCAGCTGCTCTTGCCTGGCCAAAGGCATTGGTATTAGGTGTGCAGCTGTCCAGACAGGTGAACAAGCACCATAATTTCATAAAAGGCTGAAGATATTGGTGGTCTGATATTGTCTCTCTGGTCAGCCAGAAGCAACCAGATTGGTATTACCTTTCAAAGGCCAGTTTGGTGCGTCAGCCCTCTTCTGTCATATAGCATAGGATCAGGTACCTGCACCATCCACTTCCTTCCCCAAGATCACCTGCACCAAAGCACTACCTGTATTCACTTCACTGTGTCACTCCTGAGCTCCAGCGAAACTGTCTAGGAACTCACGTTGTCACCGTGCTGTTACTCACTTTAGGATCCTCAAAGACCCCTCTCTCTTCCCCACAGAAATGCTCTGTCAGGGAGGACTTCGACCACTTTCATGTACTTCTTATACAAATAAACCCTGCTCTAATCACGCACTACTAAGCAGTGTTGTGACAGCTGGACTGACTGATTCCTCACTCAGCATGGAAACCTGGACATTTGCACAATGTAGAGGCTCCAGGTGGGATTTCCTAGTCCTCAGCAGCATCCTTGTACCCTTGCTCAGACACACAGGGACTTTCCTGTCTTGCCAGCTCAGACAGGACTTGTGCATATAAGCAAATGTCGCTTTTGAAGATAAGAGAATGAACAATAATGCAGCTGGGAAGACTGTCAGCCCAACTCAGTCCAACTCTGACAAAAAATTCTGGAGAAAGAAGACTCTTCAGAAGAGGCAGTTTCTCCAAAAGAAAGATAAAGCACTTCAGCATAAGAGGGTAAAAGTCTTTCAGCTACTTGAGTATCATACTGGAAGATTTTTTTTTTTTCAGTCAAACATCGCTTTGAGTAACTCTGTTTGAGTCCAAGAGCTGAAAAGGTCGGGTTACATGATCTAACAACTCTGCAATCCTCAAAGTCTGCAAGTGAATAAGTAAATGAGGAGGGAGCTGGGGATTTTGGCTTTTCTCAGCTGAATGACTCTGAAGTCAAAAATGCAGAGAATTCCTGCCTCCACTTTCAGTATCCATAGTGTTTCCGTCACCGAGACTGATGGTCTCTTCCCCACCGGATCATGTCACTGGCTTTCACCAGTGGATTCACACATTGTCTGGTTCCTGTGTGACACACTAACTAGAGCCCATCTTTAAAATAGACATTTATGAGTCACCTGCTATTCAGCCATGCTCTCCAAAAGCCACACTTTGAAGAAATAAGACAAGGGTATGAAGAAATACTCCTAAAACCCCAGAATCATTTTCCCTGACGCTATCACTCTCAAGTAATTTGAAAATGCTGCATGTTCCTGGAGCAGTGGAGCCTGGTTTAAACACAGTAAGCACACCTGCCTACAGCTCAGGGCTATTTTCTTTTCCTTCAGACTGGCAAATTTGACTGGTACCTCTGGAAGCACGAGTCAGATCTTAGGGCAACGTGCCCAGCTTCCCACTGCTGCCTGCCGGGCTGGAAAGCCTCACATGTTTTCCTACTGCAGGAGCTGCTAAAAGCTGGAGATATTGGGGGGGGGGAGGAGA
>Ga0065711_1000831_pt1 | contig 54168 bp, 31 predicted proteins | sample Hoacrofraction12_FD_59098 | JGI IMG/M metagenome (GOLD analysis project Ga0065711, IMG submission 59098) | Hoatzin crop microbial communities from Cojedes, Venezuela - Epithelial fraction 12 v2 (version 2) | ecosystem: Host-associated > Birds > Digestive system > Esophagus > Crop | place...
CAGAAAACTCGTGGGTTGAGATAAAAACAGTTTCATAATTTAAAAAATAAATAATAATGATAGTAAAAAATTGTGAGGGGAAAAAAAGGGAGGGTGGGAAATAACAGACAGAAAAATAAAACCCAAGAAAGACAAGTGATGCAAATGAAAATGATCGCTCACCACCAATCGACCGATGCCCAGACAGTCCCTGAGCAGCAGCCCCCCCTGCCAACCTCCCCCACTAGTCTTATTGCTGACCATGACGCCGTACGGCACGGGGTATCTCTTCAGTCCATTGCCGTCATCTGTCCCGGCTATGTCCCCTCCCAGCCTCCTGTGCACCCCCAACCTCCTTGCTGGTGGGGTGAGAGGCAGAAGAGACGTTGACTCTGGGTAAGCCCTGCTCAGCAGTAATGAAAACACCCCTGTATTACTGGTGTTGTCTTCAGCACAAATCTAAAACATAGCCTCATGCTAGCTACTATGAAGAAAATTAACTCTACCCCAGCCAAAACCAGCACAGACAGCCAATACGAATGTAAATACATTTCCCTTTGTAGATAAATTTTAAAGCACTATGAATTGTAGTTCAAGATCCTTATTGAGGTTCCTGTACCTGAAGGTTCTGGCATCAGGTGATGTAATCCTAGTTTGTACCACTCATCTGTTTGTGAACCCTCCGTGAATCAGAAGTGTTTGGACTACAGTTGTTAGCATAGTTTACATTTTAATAAAGGCAGGAAAAAGTTTACATAGAAATTATCTTTTGGGCAGTCACATTATTTCTGACTTTTCCACAGAAAACCAGGAATTAAGAACATATGGGAAAGATTCAGTAGAAAGTTCCAGCTATACCATGGTTTAGCTAATTAGACATGAGTAAAATGTTGATGCTGCCACTTTTTGCAGACCTCCTATCCCATACTGAGAGGTAAAATTGACTTAGATTAGCTATTGTAGAAAGTTGGTGTCCACTTTGCCTGTTTATAGCAAGAGACTTTCAAAATGCCAGTTTGGTTTCTTACAGGTAGGTTAGCTGACTTGACATGATGGCACTTCATGGGATGTGGCTTTCTCTGGTCCTGCTTCCAACTCAAAGTGACAATGTTTTCATGTGATGACGGGCTGCATCCAAAGCAGCGTGGCCAGCAGGTTGAGGGAGGTGATTCTGCCCCTCTACTCCGCTCTGGTGAGACCCCACTTGGAGTCCTGTGTCCAGCTCAGCATAGGAAAGACATGGAGCTGTTGGAGCAGGTCCAGAGGAGGGCCACAAAAACGATCAGAGGGCTGGAGCACCTCTGCTGTGAGGAAAGGCTGAGAGAGTTGGGGCTGTTCAGCCTGGAGAAGAGGAGGCTCCAGGGAGTCCTTATAGCAGCCTTCCAGTACCTAAAAGGGGCCTACAAGAAAGCTGGGGAGGGACTTTCTACAAGGGCCTGTAGTGATAGGACCAGGGGTAATGGATTTAAACTGAAAGAGGGTAGATTTAGATTAGATATAAGAAGGAAATTCTTCACTGTGAGGGTGGTGAGGCAGTGGAACAGGTTGCCTGGAGAAGCTGTGACTGCCCCCTCCCTGGCAGTGTTCAAGGCCAGGCTGGATGGAGCTCTGAGCAGCGTGGGCTAGTGGAAGGTGTCCCTGCCCATGGCAGGGGCTTGGAACTAGATGATCTTTAAGGTCCCTTCCAACCCAAACCATCCTGTGATTCAGCCTGGACTTCTTAGAAGTCTTTCTTATTTTCAAACCTTCTGAATTAATGCTACGGGTGTCAATGTAGGTACACATGGCAGTTCCAAAGTAAAACGTGAACACATGTGCAGACCGACTCCCAGGCTGGAAGCTCCTTGAGATGTCCCATAAGCCGGAGACCTGGAGAGGCTCTGATGCTGCATTCAGGCACTGACTAGTGGGCAGAAGTTCATTGTCAGGAACGAGACTCGAATTTCCCAAGTGCGGTGCGTGTCCTCCAGGAGACTTGGAGGCACTTGCAAGCTGTGCAGTGAGTGACAGGGGTGGTCTGCTGCTGACATCCAGACTTTTTTGTTGTTCATTTGCTTTGCTTAAGCTGTGTGAATGGTGTAACTTTTACTTTGGTGAATTTCTAATGCGCCGCATTCCCAAAGATGAAGATGATAGCGGGGTAAATAACATCTGTTAGTGCTGGGTCAAAGTTACAGCTTAGTTCAGGGGAGGGGGGGAGGAATAAGACTACTAGTGGCTGGTGTTGCATCATTTTACACAAGTGTTTTTTCTGGAAACTCTTTGTTAAACCTGGCTGACTGCTAATGCAACTTTGAACCTTCACAAGGCGCAGCAGTTCGTAGTACAGAGTAATCACACAGCTTTAACAACTTGAGTATTAAGCAATTAGGTGTTTCAATCTTAATTATAAAGGTGCTGCTCCAGCATATCACTCAAGGGCATGCACGTGATTCTTCCTGAATTGTTTGCACGATTGCCTGTGTCCTCTGTACATGCAGGAAGCTTTTTTTTTTAATACTTCTGAGACCTTTCTGCCACAAAACCTGAAGTTAAAGGATTTCTTTTGGGGGAGAATAATAAACACAAGTAGTCATTTGTCCAAATGACTGTGTTTGAACATAATGTGAAAAATGTGGTGGGATAAAATGATTGGAAAAATCTTGTGTTCAAAAATTAGTTGCTAATACTAAAAAAATTGTTGCTGTTTCAGTATGTTAGCTGGGAAAAAAAATATACCCTGATAGTTGGGTTCTAAATACATATTCTTGGCAGGAATTGATGATTTCTTAGAGCAAAATAATCTAATTGTTGTTTATGAAGTCTCATTTTGGTTAACAATTTACAGTGGTAAAATTGCATTTTATGTATATGGAACCATAATATTAAAATTTGCATCTAATGGGGTAGATCTTCCACATGGCAAATGCTCAGTCCGCCTAAAGGCTGAAGCAAGAGTGAATGACCTCCCCATTTTTATTTTATGAGGCTTTTGAGAAATAAATTGAAGTTACTGTGGTTGTTCCAGACTGGTCTGGCTTGTAGTTGCCTATTAGGAAGCATAAAGTCGATATGAATAGCCAGATTTTTTTGCAGCCATGAATATTTGGGCCCAAAGTTGACAAGCCTTTTGAAATGCTGATGGTAGTTTTGGAGGATGTATTGAAAGGTTTTAATGCAGCTGAATTCAAAATCTTGGGGAGTGTGGAGGGCTTTTTCTAGTTTTTGTGGATCGGGCTTATACGAATAGTTTTGAAACTTTCAGCAACTGTTAAATGCCTCATTCATTCAGATATTCATTTCGAAATGTGAAAATCTGACTTGAAGAAAACTTTGTAGCTCTGTGTTTGTGACTTTTATCTTGTGTTGGTGGAAAAAAATAAAGGCCTGATTTGACATTCAGATTTCTTCTGTGTACCGTTACTGGCTTGACCGAGTCGGAGCTGGCACTCTGTAGAGGAGTTTCAGTACTTGGAGGATTGCTCCCCAGTGGACAGAAGATGATCAACTTGTACAATAGTCTTTTCTGCTTGGGTTTGCTCCTCCCTTAACACTGCATCCGTCACCTCAATTCTTCCATGAGAGAACATGGGAAGAGCTTGTTACGCATCTGAATAGGTAACTGCTGGTACCGGTGCATACAGGAGGCAGCAAATGAACTTGATGCACAGGAGGTGGTATGAGAAGCCCTGGGTGGAGGGGGAGAAATTCATGCAAAGCAGCTTGCAGCGGGCAGAGGTGATGAGGATAAGGCTAGAAGATGTAGTGGTATCTTGAGGAATGGCTTAGAAAGGAGGATGGAGCTGAGGAAAGATGAGAGGAGGGCAGTGGGCAGCCCGGAGAGATCGCTGAGCCCCTGGGATTGTGCGAAGAGCAGCTGGGGGAAACTTCAAAGGGATGTATGCTGAAAGAGGAGGAAATGTAGAGCAAAAATTTTTGGTGGGTCTTTGTGGAAATGGAGATTCACAGTGAGGGTGATAAGACAATTAGATCCGCAAGGGTAGAAGAGCCGGGCTGGAGAGTACGAACCAGGCATGGTAAGAAGAGGGCCATAGTCAAGCCCCACTGAAGCTAAGGTTCTTTCTACGGACAAATTTCAGGACCAAATGAAGGAAGTGTTGGTCTGTAACGTTTTTTACTTATGTGATTTTTAAGACTTGAGTTTTATCTCTAACTTCTGCTAATTTTAGAAAGATATCTTTTCATCCATCTCCAGACCTGTACATTTCAGTTTCTTTTCTCTAGTCTTCGTTTTTGTTACCCTGCATTTTTTTCTCTTCCCAATATTTGATTCAGCGTCTTCAGTACTAGTTGTTCACGTTGCAGTAGTACCAGAAATGCCTTCGTTGAAAGGCAAGATATTTCTTCTTGGGAAAGTTTCTTACACTTATTCAAGTCATTACCATTGACAATTTTAATTAATTTTGAAAACATTATTTCTGAGTATGACTTTATCAATCAGTATTAAAATACTCAACAGCCACATACCCCAAAAAACCCACTATGCACCCTTGTGTTTGAAAATCAAAGAATGGGGCTGAAGGGGCCTTCCTCACGTTTTTAAAGCAGCTTGTAATATGAAAATCTCTCTGTAGGAGTCTATTTACTGGGAAAATATGGGCAGAAGAAAATCAGAGAAATCCAAGAACGAGAGGCAGCTGAATACATCGCCCAAGCGCGAAGGCAGTATCATTTTGAAAGTAATCAGAGGACGTGCAATATGACAGGTAAGATAAGGAAGTAGCTACTGTTCTTGATAGATGGAACTATTTGGAGATTTATAGTATATATTGACAGGATGGAAGAAGAATAAGAAATGTAGGTGAATTCAAAATCTTAGTGAAATACTAGTGCATAGAGTCATCTTGCATAATAATAACAATCTGAAGAATAGAGGATTGAAGGGATTTCTAGGGTTCATCTTAACCCTTGGTTTGAATACATCCATCAATAATGTATGCCAGGAGACATGCAGGTTACAATTTTTGTAACTTCTTTTTGTATTGCCCTAAACTGTGTGTGGTATCGAGGTGTGAAACAGCACCTAGATTCAGACAATACTGAATTTACAGCAGGATTATCTTATTATAACATGCTGTTAGTAAGCTACACAGAGAGCTTGGTGGGTAATTTTTATTTACAAATAAGAAGCATGTCAGCCCATTAGTTCCCTACATTTGAACAGTTAAAAGGTACCTGACTAGCTGGGGAGCAAAAAATGAAAGTGTTTACATTACAGCACTGGTCTTTGGATTTTTGGAGAGGAGATGGTAGGGCAGAGTTTAACAAAATCCTTGTCATTCTGGTAAATACAGGCCATTCGAAACTAGTTCTGTGAAACAAATTGGGCAGCATTTTCTTCTCCTGTCAAAATTTGTAATGGCTTCTTGGGTGGCCACAAGTGCTTTCTGTGCACCGTGTTTACCCTAACATGAAATGCTCTGGTATTTCATTTTCATGTTTTCCATTTTGTAGTGTTGGATTGATTTTACTGTAAGGGCTAAGTTTTTCTTTGCCCTTAGTTGTACAAAATACCTTCTGTCTGGCAGCATGCATTCTTGTCAAGATTTTTCATATTTTATTCTTAGTATTTATTATGTTCTGTGCATGCTTGTTTTCCATTTGTTGTTCCTATCATATATCTGCGGATTGGACATTGAATGTTCTGAAGTAAAGGATTTTTTCCCACCAGCTTTGTTTTGTTTAAAATGCATCTTTCTCTGGTTCTCTTGTTGGGGAAAAAAAAGCAAACCTCTGATCTTTTTCTTCTCATTTGGAGAAATGCAAGTGTAGATTTGCACCACGTTTTCTTTCGGGGAATTGAAGACACGTTTATGCAGGATGTGAGTACACATCTGCAGCTAGAGCCAACAAGGATGTGTCACCACGTAAGGGCAGCATTGTGCCCAAGCTCCCAAGAGGCATGCAAGTAGTTGCACTTCTGAGTACCCTCAGGGTTTCCTAATTTGTTTGTTCTCCTAGCTTTGCCTGTTGAGCAATGGGATTTACATTGTATAGCAGCTATTGAGTGAGAGTTGGGGATAGGTTTATGAAGATTTGTTTTGATGTTGACAGATTTGTTTTTTTTCCCTTTTAATAACAGTGCTGTCAATGCTTCCAACATTGAGGGATGCCTTAATGCATCAATTAAATTCTGAGAGTCTCACATCCCTTCTTAAAAATAGGTAAGACTCTTTTGTTAATTGTGTTAAAGATCACTTGTTTTGATCACAAGATAAGCTTCTTTTCAAATGACATATTTATAATGTAGTGAGCGTGCAGGATTTTGGTTCTGTGTCCCATTGAGTCACTAGTCTTAAAGTATTTTGAAATTACTGCATAAATATTTTGTCACATTAGATGTATTTTCATAGGTATGGCTGGCATTTTCCAAACATCACAAGAAATAATAGTTCCTTTAAGATGCTGCAGTGAGAGCCATGGTTTTTGTTGAAGTGCTTATAAGACAGGCAGATAAAGTACGTACAGGATCTAGTTCTCTGTTAAACAGGACAGAGTATCTTGACTGAGTTGTTGATGTTGCGTTTGTAAAAATGTAAAAATATTATCAAGGTCAGATGTGAATAGTAGTGAAAAGTATCCAAGATGAGGTTGCAAATGGATGTAAGCTATGAGAAGTAATTTTTTTTTTTTTTTTTCTCTTTTTGAAGTAGAGTAAGTAGGGGCATGTCATACATTAAGAGGAATGCTTCCCTGTCAGAAAATACCTTTGGTTTCCTTGTAACTGCAGGAACAAATAGCATGTTTTTACATACATAAAGTGCATAATAACATACCTTAAAAGTAGAGTAAGCTGCTTGACATTCGGCACAGAGTAAAAGCGTTATGTAGGCAGTTAACACAGGGTTTCTGACTCACTCTAGACTGCCTTTCTAGTTTACCTCCCACTAGCTTATTTATATAGCTGTAACTTCAGCTGACCAGCATTTAATAGATTACCTATCCAGTCACTGTCTGTCTTCAGTTGAAAAACTCTCACAAGGCAACAGAATGTGATGTAGATCTGGTGTCTCTAACTCGTTTGACTAGTTAGAACAGTTTATAGGTATGGTGATGCACTTCTGAATTCCAGTAATCCAAGTGAAAACAGAGATGGGACTTTTTGGTATTGTTGTTTTACATTTCTGAAAACAAATATTTTTCAAAATGCTGGTTATATGCAATATCCTGTAAGCATGGATGTCCATCAGCGTGTCTCTTACACTGGAGTTTGTGTCTTAATGCTTCCTTTTTTTGAGTTATGCTGAGGAAGTTTTAACTAGATGCTTGAGCTTTGAACTGAAAAGGTAGATAAGGGGTTGGGAAGGTGCAGATTGTGGAATCAGCTGTCAGGGCTTATTCCACTCTGAAGTGAGTCTTTGAAGAAGCTCTGCATTCATGTGCTATATGGAGGTGGAGATTCGTTTTCTTTCCACTTTGATTTGAGAAGATGGATCAAATGGGTCTGGACCTTTGAGTGCCATTGTTGTTGAATATACGGAAGAGTAGATGTGGAGACTTACCTTTCTTAATGTCCCTGAAGATGTATTCTTTTTCTCACATAATCTGTGTTATGGCTTAACATGCTATGGATCTATGTTACCATGTGTTACAGATCATGTCGTGGGTTAGGTAGATTCCTTAAACTTAAAATCCGTTCGCTTCCTTAAATTTAAAACCTTTTTACATTGTTTTAATAATTTGGGGCGGCCAGTGGTAGGTTGGGGGTGTAAGCAGGCCAAAGTCTTCAGTCTTCCAGCGAAACTTTTAAAGAGGGACCAGCGTATAACACAACAGACGTTCTTGCTCTGTCTGTCCTCCTTGTTTCAAAGCAACACGATAGAATAAGATGAGGTGAAGTACCTGCCGCTGGAGCCTTGCAGATGTTGCATATCTCCCATTTGTTCAGCACCTAGCTTTATTCCAAACCTCTCTCTTTTATTTTTGTTTGCATTGCATTTTGCTTTCGTAGCAGGTCATGGTTTTCCAAACAAATAAATGTGAAATAAAAGTGGAGCTTTGAGTAACAGCTGAGTCTTAGTAAATTGCAGCAGATGAAGACTGAAAAATCCATTTTCACTGTTAGGCTTAATACTTGCACACTTAAACTGTTACCTGGCTGTTGCCTTGTGTTGTGAGGAGAAACTCTGTAAGCATGAGCTCTAGAAAATGTTTTGACATAATAGGTGCAAATGTAGTTGGCTGACGTTGATGTATTGGCTTCTCTTTCTTCACTTGGCATGGAAAATTTACCACTCATAAGTAACAAATGTGAGTTTGAGTCCTGTTACATGTTTTATCTATAGAAATATTACTGTATCTTTTTAACAGTATTTCCTTTGTTTTGCTTTAGAATAGCTTTTAAAACTGTTGATTTAGCTTGCAAAATGAGAAGGGTGTAAACTGTTTTTATATGTGCTGTGGATCCTTCTATCTCTTCCAGCTACCCTTTCTTTAATCTTTCTCTCTACTTTTTGGAGTTGTAGACTTAATAGTTTATTATATCAGCTCATTTGCATTATTTGGTACTGGTGAGCTTAAAAATTCATTGTTTATGTAAGTGATATAATGGTCAAACTAATGCCAAAGTGCACGTATTGTGCCTATAAAGAGTAATGATTTCTGGTGAAAAGTGTATTGGTTTTTATAAACTAGGTTACCGTAAAGTCTAGGTTAATCTGAACTATCTGCCATAAATATTTCAGTGTTAATTCTGATCCTAAGAAATTAGCAAATGTTTCTCTAAGTGACTTTCACAAATTATTTCTTCCACGACAGATACACCGTAGCTGTTCTTTACTGACACTGCTTAAAAGGCGAGAATGGCTGATGAAAGGATGGTTAGCTTGCTCCTATCTCTGCTACTGCTGCTGTATTTCTAACATTACCTCTGGACAGTAATTATAAATATGCAGTGTGCCCTAGGCAGTTCAGGTGTGTCTGTGCAATCTACAGTCTTGGTCCTCTGACGGCAGAATATATAAAATTTTAGGAATTGGTCAGGTCAAAAAAGTAAACGTACCTCAACGAAAGAAGGATCAGCCTGCATTTGTGTGAATGGCACAAGACTTCCTTTCCACAGATGGTGATGATCTCTTTGTTTTTGGTGGTTAAATCTGAATTTTAAAACCAAGTCAGGCAATGGTAAATCTTGCAAGAAAGTAGGATACAGAAATTCTGATCCTGCACTTATTATGCATAGGTGGATACAGGAAACCCTATGGACTGAGGTTTGTGTTAAATATATACAGGATCAAGGCCCCAGGAGAGACCACTTTGTACCATCAGCGGGCTTTTTCTGACTGCTTAGCGTAGTAACTCAACATTGATGATATAATCACTAAATACTACATTTATACATTAAAGTTCAAATATTTTTTTTCTGTGACTTCCTAGTATATTGTTTATATACTGCTTTCTTGAATGAGACAGATCAATGTAGACATGAATCTGATCTGAATAATTATAGTAGCTAATGATCTTGCCTTTGAGCACAGCTATTTAATTTAACATATTTATTAATTTCCAAGGAAAATATACTTTTTAATATTTAATATTTCCATTTATGTTTTCTACAGGCCAGCAAACAAGTTAGAAATATGGGAGGATTTAAAGATAATAAGTAAGTGGAAATTAAAGATTCCATCTGTATAATATTTCATGTAAATTTAAAATGCTTTTCACACCCTTTAAAATGCATGCTTTACACTGGGTTGTTGTTTCAGTAGATATGAAGATAGCGTAACACACTACGTGGCAAACCTCCTCACTGCCCCCCTCCCAAAAGCTCCTCATGAAGGAATTTTTCATAGCCCTGGGGGAAGTTAGAAGCTGAGACACAAAGGTGAAGGATTTTATTGGCCTTCACCTTACCCCGCTCAAGAAAACTTTGTGAGAACTTTCTGTGCCATCACAGAAAAATCAAACTAGGCTTTCAGAAAGTTCTATGGTGAACCTGACAGAAAACATCAATCAGCAATGGAGGCCAGCCCTGACACGGCCAGCCATTTCCTCTTTTCAGGCCTATTTGAGAGAACCACCGTAGCAGTGGTTATGAACCTTTGGTTCAACTTTTTATTTATTGGCTGATGGAAGCAGTGGAAGGGAAGGAAGAATAGTGAAGTCAGATAATTATGTAGCAAATACTACTGAGCTTTTTTTACTAATTTTGATTCCTGGGTACCATTTGTCATTCCTACCACCTCCCTGGTTCTGTTTTTCCTTCCTTTCGCTTTTGTTTCTCCTTTTCACAACAGCTTTACGGATCCTACTTTTGATCTGGCTCCTTTCTTCCTGTGTCCTTGCTGCTCAGCATTCATCCATATTTATTCGTGTCACTTCTTCTACACGTCCTCTGTTGCCTCGTGGCTGGTAGATGATGCTCATTTTAATTTTCTTTCTTTAGATATTAGCTGCTCCTGCCTTAGTTTTTTCTTTCCCCAGCTGCTGTTATGCCTTCTGTGTCTTAATTGCATGACAAGGGCTAATGTACTGTATGTATTTCCTGGCCTAAAGAAGAAAGATGATGTGACAGTACATCCATTTTCCTTCTGGAGCAACTTAATTTTTTTTTTTTTTCTCAGAATAACTTGCTTAATGTGCAAAATTATATTAATATAGGATTTTAAACGGGACACTTTAGATGTAGCTCCAGCACATATTAGACTCATGACCATCTTGGATACGTGTTGTGAAAACGTGTGTTATGACAACCAATGAGGGAAATGTGACTGTGTATTTAAAAACCATCAGCACATCTTGAGTCTTGGAGAGCACTCTCCCTCCTTGACTCACCCTAATTTCTTTGACTTTGAAGTTATTTTGTTGTCTCTTTTCAAGGTTTCACAAGAAGCATTGTAGCTGTATATAGTACCTGTATGCTAGTAGTTCTTTTGCGAGTCCAGTTAAATATTATTGGCGGTTACATCTACCTAGATAATGCTGCACTCTGCAAAAACGGCACAGTAAGTTTCTTGTTCTGTTTCAAAGGTAGAACTACCACTTTCTTGGAAGTGAAAGGATTATTTAGTGAGAGATAAAAAGAGTATAGGAGTGTTAGAATGAAAGCAAGAGTTCTTGGAGCGGGAGATGTGGAAGCATTACTGGAGGTAAGATACATTGATGTGTTTTAGTGGCCTCTAAAATTGGATGATTTGGCGATACTCTTGCTTAACAAAATACTAGCAATACTGAAGAATAACTTTTGTCCGCATTTGTATTGCTTAAAGAAGGTTACTTCATATCTAAACTCCAACATAAAATAATTTCTTTCATTATTTTTTTGTGAAACAGCAATACTGTGTGAGTGATCCAAGATAGGTATGCAAATGTATATAAATGCTTAGGTCTATCTAGCACATATATTAATTCCCCCTGTTAAATTTTCCTAGGATTAAACAAGAAAAATGTTGTCTTTGAAATTTTGACTGCTTTGTTTAACTCCAGGCCATCTACCTTAAAAGCCTGTTGGTGGGGCCAAGCAAGGTAGAAGACTTGGGTTTTGTTTATAGAGTGTATCTATCACTGCTCGATAAAAATAGATCAATGNCACAGTAAGCACGTACCCATCGTACAGAGCAAGATCTGCAAATTGTTGGCTGGCTCATCTAAAAATAATGGCTACAAACTTCGATTAGTCTGTGATAGCTCCTGCTGAGAGTCACGGAACGTCATGTCAAGGCAGGTCTGAGAAGAGCTTTCATTAGGGAGACCAGGGTTGATGGAGGTCATACTTCCTTCTGTAAAACCTGAAAAAGCTTTTTTAAATGGGCAAGATGAGTTTGGACTAGAAACGTGTTTCCTTTCTGTTACTTTTCCAATAGAGAAGTGGGCTGGCAGGACCAACTCTGAGGCACTCCACTGGAGCAACTTGGGATCCCGTCTCAGTTCCTGAAAGCTTCTTTTCCATCAGATGAACTTTTGTTAGGGTTGAGCATAAATATCCTATTCCACTGGGTTTCATTTTCGGGTGGCGGAGGGTCTAGATTCACCTGCAGTGTGGTTTTTTAAGAGATTTTCCTATACGTGAATGAAAAGTGAAAGATTTATCTGTGCCACTGAAGATGGAAGAGAGACCAGTACAGTATTGAAGAGAAGTATGCCAGAGGACTTAAGAAGGATCCATGGGTTGATGGCAGGAAGAGAGTCAGAAGCTACAGAGTTGCGCTAGAATGGGGGAATCCATCTCCTGCAGGGTATTATAAAGATGAAGGAAATTGGTCTCAACAGGTTTTAGATTATTTTTGTATTGTTCTCTACTGTTGACACATCACAGAACTGTTTATTATTTTTTCCCCACAGACACCGCTAGCTCCCCCTGAAGTTCAGCAGCAATATTTATCAAGTATTCAGCACCTTTTAGGAGATGGTATGATGCTTATTATAAGCCAACTATGCTTACAAAATGCTACTTTTTTCTAGACTTGAGCAAATAAGTAGAATAATTTTGACGCTCTTCTTGTTCTAGGACTGACTGAGTTAATAACTATTGTTAAGCAAGCTGTGCATAAAGTTTTTGGAAGGTAAGAGTCTGTATTTCTCTGTGGTTAGCTTTTAATCTTTATTGTGATGACTGTTCCCAAAACAATGAGTTTTATTGGAATTTAAAAAAGGAAGGCGTACTGGCTTTTTCCAAAACAATGTTTTTACTGGAGCAGGCTATGTCTGCCAGTGCAAACCAATATAGTAGATTGGGATCCTGTTACTTGTGAAAATGTTACCGGTAGGAGAACAAAGCATCATTATTCATTTTGCAATCAACACTGCAGCCTTTTTTCCTTTCCAGTATTTCCCTTAAGCACACCCTATCTCTTCTGGAGCTGGAACAGAAACTTAAAGATATCAGGAAAGTAGTGGAACATAAAGATTCAGATCAGATTGAATCTTACTCTCCCTTATGTCATTATCTGATGCCAGATGAAGAAAACCCCTTGGCTACCCAGGTACTTCTTTCAGTTTCTTTCACCTACCTTTTTTCATTCTGTGTTTTTTGTTGGTTTGTTTTGGGGAGGGAACGGTGCATAACAGTCCTCTAGCTGTACCATGGCACAGGTATCTTTAATAAATGGCGATGCCTCTTCCATCATAAATCAAGTGTCCTTATCTCTTTAATCTATGCAAAGTAAAGTTGTACTTTCTTCAGGTTTGACTGAAAACAAGTGTTATCCTCAGAATGTTAGCTTTGAGCTCAGAAACAGCCCAGTTCCTGCTCTTAGCCTGTGACGGATGCTGTAACACAGCGCAGCTTAACTCAGCCCTAAGCTAAATTGTGTTACCTTGCACTTGTGCACCGGCAAAGGTCACGGACAGCTGTAGCCTCTTGGCTGACGCACAGGAAGGTGATGCTGTGCTGGAGCCCTTTGCTGCTTTGGGCTGGATAATGAACAGGAGTCAACAGAAAGGTGTATCTAATCTCAGTTGTAACATTAATTTCCTGAATTTTCTAAGGGTGTCTCCATCCACACCACAGATTGGAGAAAAGTCATTCTTAACTTGGTATTATACTGGTATAAAGAAGAAACTTAGGCTTTGGTGTATGACTGCATGCACTTACCCCGTTAACTTAAGCTGATATGCAGGGTTTATTTCCGTTTTGGAGGTCAGAAGTGGAAAAAATTTGCTCAATTAGTCTGGCATTTCCTGCTACTATTGGTTTTAGTAAAAAAAAATATCCTACAGTGACCATTTAAAAGGAAAATTAGAGCACAAATTATAAAGAATCTGATTTATGACAATAAACCTTGTCTTTTAAATAGATTTGATTTATACATCTTAATTCCATGGTACAAAACTCTTCTATTTCTACTCTTACTTTTACTGTTGTCAGTGGATTCCTTACTAAATAGTGTCGTCTGTCTTTGCTTTTTCTAGGCCTGTGGACTCACAGAAAGAGATATTGCTACAATTAAATTACTTAATGAAACTAGAGATATGCTAGAAAGGTATCGAGAAATATCCCATATTCATATTAAACTTCTCCTCACAACTATTGTTTATGTGAGACAATTACTTTTGTATAAAAAGCTGACAACTTTCGTTTGCGAAATGTGACCACTATGCTGCATTAAATTTTTATACTCACTAATCATAGGCTCGGATTTTCAAAATTTTAGAGCTCTGAAATTCATTTATAAGAAGTAATCCTGCCTTAATGAGATGACCAGGATGTCCTTCCCGGTCAGACCCCCTTATCTCTCCCTCACCTTTTCTGTAGTTACACAGGAACAGAGTACTTCTTCTCTTCTGCTAAAGCACGGTCAATTGAGAGTAATTTTATTGGATTTACTTGCTTTGATAAAATGAGCACCAGTTTTGGCTTATCAGAATTTATTTTTAATGCATGGTCTTGAGAGTGGTTGTATGCATCCTTTTGCCAGAGAGCTACTGAAGGGAGGCTTCTATAATAAACACTGAATATGAGGGAATGGAGCCAAAAGCCAAACTGTTCTTACAGTTTAGCTGCTAGAGATCTGGGGCATTTTGAGGAGAAGTCCCTTCTACGTGTTACTTAATATGAAAGAGAAGTGAGGAATGCTTTAGATTTGTCTGGGTTTTAGTAATTCTAGGGTAGCGTTTAGGTTGTTGACTGGTTTGCTGTGGAGTTACTGGGGAGCTGTTCTTTTTCAAGGTGACAGTACGAATGGCCTTTTGTCTGGGTCATACATCTTCCCTTATGGGAGGGACATCTGTAGCACTGAATACTTGCAGGGTTTTTTAGTCTGAAAAAATAAATCCCAGGAATCAAACCACTTACTCCTTTTTTTTTTTTTTTTTTCTCTCCAGTCCAGACTTCAGTACGGTTTTGAGCACATGTTTAAATAGAGGGTTCAGTCGACTGCTGGACAATATGGCGGAGTTTTTTAGACCTACTGAACAGGAGCTCTCTCAGAACAGCTCTGTAAATAGGTAAATGTTTTCTTTTGTTGTGGTTCTCATGTGAATAATGCTTTGGGTTCACAGTGAATGCCAAAAAAGGCTATGGATTGTCCTGCCTACTTGAAGTTGCCATACTTGAGATAATTCTGCTGCTTGCTTGTCAAGGATAAATGCAGTCTCCTCACTTTGGTCAAGCAGACAGCTACGAGTATTGCATGCTTCTTCCTACCCGTGAAATTGTTAGAATTTACGTGAGGTGTCTCTCCCACCATTACTTGCAGACCTGAAAGTAGCACTCAGAACCTTCCCCTTGTTGCCAAGCCCGTGCAGGCAGGCTGCCTTTCTAGCCAAGGAGGGTGTGCTGCGCTGGGGGTGGCTGCTGCGAGCGGTACCGCAGTACCTCCCCGGCGAGGCCTGGGGAAGGACAGCGTTCCCCAGCGCCGGGCAGACAGGCTCTGACTGTCAGCTGCTGTGGCTCGCAACGAAGGTGGGCGTTATGGTGATTCTCCAAATGCACATAGCCAAAGCACCTGCAGAGCTTCAGGCTCTTCGCTGGTATGCTGAAAAAAAGGTTATTGGCATTCAGGATCTTCTGCCTCTTCCAAGACAGCTGCTTAAAAATAGCTTTTATTCTGAAGTTAACTTTGGTTTTAAACAGTGCAGTGAGAGTGTTACAAATCCAAAAGCTGAGTTTAAATCATTGAAATATGATTTCTAAAATATTAAAATTAAAACCTTGAATAATAACTGGGTTTATGTATATGTTAATAACTGATGGCTCTCAGAGTTATGTTTTAATTACATATACTATTTGCATCACTTAAAATATCCCAAAGGGTGTAGTTTGGCTGTATGTCCTAAGCCTGGTTTAGTTTGAAATAGCGTGAGACTGTAGAGTGACACTTCTAACAACTGTTTACAGACACACCTGTGAAGACCGGCTAAACCAGGTTTCTCTTGCATGAGAACCAAGCGTGAAACTGTGTGCAACAGGAACACCAGCTGAAGTTTGCTTCAGTACTTCTCTATGTTAAATGAAAGACTTGGTAGGGGAAAAAAAACCACCTTCATTGGTACATTTTAGTTTTGCAGTCTTTCAACTCTTACTTTTGAAGTCATAATTATTTAGAATTGTAATAATCACAGTTTAGTGGCTTTACTAATGCCTAAGGTCTGCTAAGGTCTAGGTGAATATTTTTTGTTCTTTTCTAGCCTCTCCAGTGTCAGTCTTCCTTTAGCCAAGATAATTCCAATAATAAACGGACAGATCCATTCAGTATGCAGTGAAACACCCAGTCACTTTGTTCAGGTAAGAATCTGGCTCATTTAAAGTATCCCAATTAAAATTTTGAAATGAATGTTGAATATTTCTTTTTAATCATGTACTTCATTCTGTTTCATTTCAGTGGCTTTAAAAAAAAAAAAGTAGAAACAATCAGCATAGCTTAAAACTTTGTAAACTTGTATCCTCCAAAAATAGGCTATTTTTCTAGAACCTTTTCCCTCTACTAAACTGCAGAAGCACAAAAAGGTCTCTTGACTTGGTTCTACTTGTAGTTTTACCTGTAAACCTTTCTAAAGCAAGAAAGTTGAGTTATATTTCTGGGGGAGTGCCAGGTGCTTTTCTCATGACGAATTATGCGCTGCAGCAAAGCCAGAATAGTGGATGTGTTTGATTAAGCAAATTTATTCTTTAAATTTCTTCCAGGACCTGTTGATGATGGAACAAGTGAAAGATTTTGCTGCTAATGTTTATGAAGCTTTTAGTACCCCTCAGCAACTAGAGAAATGAACTGCACATTTATAGGAGTAGATTGTGTATTTATAACAAATCCCTTGTGACTACTGATGAGACTTGGGTTAATTTTATAATGGTGTAGGAGTGGTAGGCCAGCAGAAAGAACATTCTGAAAAAAGTGGGAGTGAGCCCAGATTTGTTCTAATAGAACTCTGTTTCAAACACCCATTAAAAATATTCTTGTTGAAAGAATCATTGTATGCAAAGACTTTTCTATTAAAAAATTGATTAAACTCTTCCATAATTCATTTGATTATTTTTGTTGCATCTGGCGGCAGTATTACAAGAAGTTATTAAAAAAAAACCCTGTTGTTTGGCTGAAGTGTGGAAGTTTTGGAAAAAGCTAATGAGAGTGATCTAAGAATAGCACAGAGTAGCAGAAAGAGGTAAGGCTTCTTTCTCCTTCTTCTCCCAGATTTTTCTTTTTATAAAGGAAAAATTTTTTTTCCTTAATTTTAGAAATGCTATTCCAAAGAGTCTCTCATTGTTTGGAAGGCCTTTGCCAGCTGATGCACGCTCCTCTTGAACAAGCTGGGGGGGTGGTCTCTCTGTTACTTACTGCTAAAGGAATGTGGATTTTTAGAAGTTCTCTTGTTTATGCTGTTCAAACAGCCACACTGTACACATTAACCTGTAAATATTTTATCTTAATTTGTATTAATTCTGAGCCCAGTTGTCTGTACTGTAATAAAATATTTTAATGTAAAATTTGTGTGTGTATTAACATTACTAGAAGAAAAGCAGTAACCTCATTTGGCCCATCAGTTAAAGTCTTGGCATAGTTGAAAGAGTAAGTTTAACTTGCACAATAATAGTTTTGCACCTATTAACATTACTCAGGAAAAATAAACCTTTGATCCCTACACTGGAACAATTCATGCTTTCTGTTGTCCTATACCTGCCCCTTCTTTGCCAGCTTCACACTGCAGGTCTGTCCTAACAAATCCTGACACATGATGAGTTGGGGAATTTTTCAGGTTAGATGTAATCTATGCACTGCTTAAAATGTTGACTCTCTGCCAAAGCCAAGGCTCCCTAGCGACTTCTGATTATTGGTTTTTTTTTTTTTTTAAATGTTGGTCATTGAAGTATATGTTTTGTTTAATAGTCTACAGAAGGCACCCCAGTAAAGTATAAAAAACAAGGCCTGTAAACAAGACTCAGCTTTAACTATATATGATTATGCAGACCAGCAAACAACCCCTCCCCCTTTACTTGTATCCCAATAATGGATAGACTTACTCAACACTAGGAGCACATAAAATTAATGATTTTCATGATAAGAAATCAATATGTACATAGGCATTGCCTCCATGGATTTGTGAAGAATTCCTAACCCTTATAGGACTGTTCTTGCAGACACATTACCCTACTCAGGTGAAACTGCCAGCTGTTGCACACAACTGGAAAAAGTTGATTCGCTTCTCTAAAACTGTCAGTTTTTACTATGCAGTTTTGTGGCAGGTAGATCTCTTGCATTAGAGAAAGCATGCAACTGACTTAGGTGCATTTGAACGCTGGCTTCAGCTAGCTTTGTTCTTTTGCAGGGCTGTTCACCCTGTATGTGTGTGTGTGTGTGTGCGTCCCCATTCCTCACATAACTTTGCAAGGAACTGACTAAAAAAAGCATAGAGGTCAATGGAGATGATCAGTTTTCACACAAGTTCCGAGAAACAAATGTGCAGAGATTCAACTGCCTAGTGCTAGGTTTCATGAGGTGCATTCCACTCCATCCTTTAATAACAACCCGCCTTCCATAAAACAGTAAAATTACGGTTTCTCAGTCAAGCAAGTAAGAGTTAGAAAGTAGTGGTGAGAAACTGGGCAAAGCTTCAGCATTCCCAAGTACCCAAGGCTCCAGTGGTGCATGGCTCAGCTTACGTAAGTCAGCTGTAAAGTCCAGCCCCACTGACATGGCAATTCCTTAGGAGTTAATTGAGGTAGAACAATGAGGATTCCCTTTTCTCCCAGCGCAACCCATTTCAGCAGGTCCTTGTAGCCAACCAGCTTCACCTGAAATAGCAACATACATTGTGCTTAGAACAGTGCCTTTTCAAAGCGCATATACTTGCAAAATTGACAGAAGAAATGTTGTGCCATAGCTACTTTATTATCCAATTATCCTTAAATGCCACTTAGCAACTGAATGAATGATAAAACAATGAATGATTTAAAGGTAGTAGAAAAACACTTGCAAGTAGATAATGTAAGTAATAAAGCTAGTGATGTTGGTTCTTGAGAAGTATTTAGGTCTGTAAAAGGTACATAAAACACTTTTCAGAAGTATTTGGGGGTGGGATTTGGGTCTAAGCAGGGCTCCAGGTACCACAGTACCCAGCTTCGCATCACACATTTCTGAAATGCCCATTTCCCATGGTGGAACTTGTAGTCTGTCTTACAGAGTGCAGCCAGATACCTCGGAACAAAGCTGATCTGAAGAACCTCTCCACTAAAAATGCACAAACAGGTTTTTATGGTGAGACTCTTGTACCAGATGGTGAAATGCTGAAAATGATGGAGCAGCTGAAGACCAGTCTCTACCCCCGAGGAACAGGACTCTCTTGTGCACATATATTCTAGATGCCTCCACCATTCAAGATGCATCTACATCATTTCTGAAATTACTCTTTCTTCCTTACTACAGAGCTGTCTTGGCACTAATTTGATTATTTTCATGTGGAACTAGACCAGAAAAGACAGTTTAGAAACACCCTTAGTGCACTAAAGCAGCTGGCGGACACCCAAAGCCCGAGACCAGGACAGAGCTAAGTCATAGTGTGTCCCCACCTTGAATACACAGTGTTGACAGCAAGCCCTGAGCACCAGCTGTTCTGCTCTGTAAACCTGCTGCCATTGGGTTACGCTACTTGCTAGCCTAGGTGTGGCATTGGTGTCCTCAACCTCTGAACACCGCTTGCTCCAAGCCACACGTCAATCTGACTTCCTACTTAGCATCCCTGGGTGATGAAAACCTCTGTGTGCGTGCCCTTTGTGCAAGGCTTCGACCTGAAACTACTGCACCAATACAGTAATTGCAGTATCACTACAGTCACAAGGATGGCTATTTATAAAGAAAGGTCACGCTGAGTTAGAGTCTACACAGGAAACAGCAGGGGTGGTAGATTTTTTCCCTGCTCCTTGGCCTCTTTTTATGCTCCTTAGTTTGCAAGCTAAAACATATCCCAGCAACAACCCAGTCTAACTTTGTTTGTTGGAGACAGACCATCCCACTGGGAGGACTACGACAAGGAGGTCCCAGAACGAAAACAAACATTTTGCTGGGTCTCTTCCAATGTAGTCTGTCCTAAGAGTTACACATTCCCAAAGATGCCAGAAACTAAAAGAAATACTGATGGAACATGAAAAATCCTAGAGGTGTTTTCCTTCACAGTGTGTTCATTTCTTGCACTCTGTGTTAAAAGCCTCGCTGGTCTAAAGGGGGTGGGGGTGGGTGTTTTTTACCTGCGTTTCTCCAAGCTTAGCCTGTGGCTCACCAAGCACCAGAGTCCCAGAGACTGGCCAGCTAAGGAAGATAGCATTGACCTTGCCTTCTTCAGGGCTGAAAGTGTACCTGGTTGGAAACAGGGAGCAGAAATGCTTGTCAGCTTTTCCTTGTAAGTGTTCTGAAGCGATGTACAGAGTGCTTTCCAAGACTGGAAAAATGGATTTGAAAAGTCGGCATGAATTACATTTTCACACACATGACCATCTTTTCAGATAATTTATACCCTTTATTAAAGTACTGTTCCTTGAAAATACGTTCCAACAAACTAGAGGTAATAGAGTCTATTAAAGAACTGAATTTGAAAAGGTAAACATCTGTAGTAACTCTAGCAAGCATATGACGACTCACTGGTGCTCAGCCGTGTAGGAAGGAGGTACCTGCAGAGCAGGAGGAATCATTCACAGATAATTGTGGGTTATATTCAGAAAAATAATAATTCACATCTATACACAAACATACAGACATTCCACTAAAAAAAAAAAGAACCAAAATGCAACAAGAGTATGTGCAACAATCAAGCTTCCATCTTGCATAGTTAGTTTTTTTTAAATAATTTAATTTCAGCAGACATTGTCTACAGTATGTCCTTGGAAACCTCGCAGCATGCGTTTGAAGCATTCCTCCCTCCTTCCTTCACTTAGTTTCAACTTTTTATTGCTCTTGGAAATGGTTTTACTAAACAGTCAACAGTTCAGCATTTCAGGGCCAAAGCCAGACAGCCAAATCTTACTGGGAACAGGAGCAACAATGCCCAGTGAGGCAGAGAAGAGGGTCAAGAAAGATGAGGAGCTGCTGGAGAGTGTCCAGCAGAGGGTTATGAGGATGGTGAGGGGACTGGAGCATCTCTCCTATGAGGAGAGGCTGAGGGAGCTGGGCTTGTTCAGCCTGAAGAAGAGAAGGGACCTAATAAATGCTTATAAATATCTCAAGGGTGGGTGTCAGGAGGATGGGGCCAGACTCTTTTCAGTGGTGCCCAGGGACAGGACAAGGGGCAATGGGCACAAACTGAGGCACAGGAAGTTCCGTCTGAACATGAGGAAGAACTTCTTCCCTCTGAGGGTGACGGCGCACTGGAACAGGCTGCCCAGGGAGATTGTGGAGTCTCCTTCTCTGGAGATATTCAAGACCCGCCTGGACCAGGTCCTGTGCAGCCTGCTGTAGGTGACCCTGCTTCGGCAGGAAGGTTGGACTAGATGACCCACAGAGGTCCCTTCCAAACCCTACCATTCTGTGGTTCTGTGATTCCACCAGGACACCCAGGTCCCTCTCCACAGAGCTGCTCTCCAGCATGTCTGCCCCAAGCCTGTACTGATGCACGGGGTTGTTCCTCCCCAGGTGCAGGACCCTGCATTTGCCTTTGTTGAACCTCATCAGGTTCCTCTCTGCCCAACTTTCCAGCCTGTCCAGGTCACGCTGAATGACAGCACAGCCTTCTGGTGTATCTACCCCTCCTCCCAGTTTGGTGTCATCAGGAAACTTGTTGAGGGTACATTCTAACTCTTCATTCAGGTCGTTGATGAAGTTAAACAAGACTGGGCCCAATACTTACCCCTGAGGGACACCACTAGTTACCAGCCTCCAACTAGACTCAGCGCCGCTGATGACAACCCTCTGAGTTCTGCCATTCAGCCAGTTCTCAATCCACCTCACGGAGCACTCATCCAGCCCACACTTCCTGAGCTTCCCTAGGAGGATGTTATGGGAGACTGTGTCAAAAGCCTTGCTGACGTCTAGGTAGACAACATCCACTGCTCTCCCTTCATCTACCCAGCCAGTCATGCCATCGTAGAAAGCTATCAGATTGGTCAGGCATGATTTCCCCTTGGTGAATCCCTGCTGACTACTCCTGATAACCTTGTTTTCCTCCACTTGCTTGCTGATGACCTCAAGTTTAGATGGAACCTCCTGTGTTTCAGTTTGTGCCCATTGCCTCTTCTCCTGTCCCTGGGCATCACAGAAAAGAGCCTGGCTCCCTCTTCTTTACATCGTCCCTTCAGATGTTTGTATGCATTGATGAGATCTCCCTGAGCCTGTTTTTCTCCAGGCTAAACAATCCCTGCTCTCTCAGTTTTTCCTCACAGGAGAGAATTTTCACTTGCCCTTTGCTGGACTGTCTCCAGTATGTGTCTCTTTTACTGGGGAACCCAGAACTGGACCCAGCACTCCAGATGTGTCCCGACAGAGCTGACAAGAGGAGAGGCATCACCTCCCTTGACTGTCTGGCAACACTGCTCCTGATGCAACCCTTACGTTCTCTCAGTAGAAAGCTCCTTTTGATATTGTGAAGATGTTTCACATGTTGCAAATATTGAACATTTTTGCCAGATTTTAATAAACCCAAATCCTTTCAGTTTTCCATTAGAGAAGGTAATAAAGAGAGAGGATAAATCTTTATTACAAAAGACTGTAATTCTTTAGATATCTGAAGGTATTTCTCTTAGTTTAACTAGTAGTAGTAATATACAATGGTCTTCACTTTCATTTTTTTGAATATACTATGTATACATGTGTAAATACAGTTTTAAAGAGAGATCCTATGTGTTTCATCCACAGGATTCTCTTCAGAAATGTTGACCTTTTCTCTGTGCAATGTGTAACTGTAAGTTCTTCCACAGAATATAGGGTGTTTATAGCTGGCTTCATAAGACAGGTATATGTGATATAGCATGCTTTTTTGTTTTTTTTAATATATCACAAAAGTGAAAATTCTGTTTGATGGTGAACTATTGACTAAAATGTTTTGAATGTGCTGCTAGGACCTTCATTTGACATTTTAAATATTTTATATTTGATCAGTTCATAACCTTAGGAACAGAGACATTAGTTACACCTGTAGATGCTACCATAGATTTTTTTGCTTTCATTGCTTTGCATCTTTTGATTAAAATGGGGATATCTGTAAGCCAAATTGGTGGGATTTTTTCTTACTCTGACACTAATTTGCTGTCAATCCTTGGTTAAGTCACTTCTCTTTAAAATTAAGTTTTTCTCAGCTGTAAAACTAAACATTGTTTCTTCTTTTCCATGTTCATTAAATTTTGGTAATGCATTCTGGAAGGCTTGATAAAATACTGCTAGCATACAAAATGTTGATGTAACTTACACATAAAGATTTTTAGCCTGAAAAGCTCCAGAAAGTTGAAGATAGCATTCATGAATGTATGACAAGGAAGTCTTTTTACCTTATAAGAATGTGTCCCCACTAACACTGTGTTACTCTACACACACTCCCTCTTGTGTTATATTTCTTTTAATTTCCGATAATTATGTCTGGATGTCTTTGATCAAAATCTTAGTAAATGATAAAGGTTAGATTCTCAAAAACTAGTCCTGTTGACACCCAGTAGTACTCGGAGCACTAGCTGATGATTCACAGAGAGCTATCTGGCTTGCCAAAAAACCGCACTTTCCCCTCCCCATATCCAGCTGCTAGTATGCATGAAACAACTAGAAGTTAATGAAATACTTTCCTAATATTTTTCCATGTAAACAATTCCCATAGCTTCCACAGGGATGTTATGTACTCATGAATGAGAGAAGAGGTGGTCTATGTCATTGCAAACAGGAAAGGAAGCATCCATGAAGCTCTCTTAATTAAAATGTGTTCCACTCCGTGCAAAAACATCTGGAGTCTAAATTAAAAGCTTGATTAGTTTGACATTTGCAATGCTTTGTTAACAAAGGTCTTCTGTTTTTTATTAGTACAAGTGTAGATTTTGCTTAAAAAAAAAAATCTTAGTAGTTAAAACTTAGATGAAACAGTGTAGTATAAAAAAAGCCAGCTGAACTTGTATGTTGTGTAACTTGATAAATTTACATGTGTTGCCTATCTTTGTAAAGGTAAATTGATTTCCTGATGTGCTGAAATCATCAAAACAATGGTATAATTGGAGTGATGGTATACATGGAATATAAAGATGCAAAATACTTTTTTTTTTTTCCCTCTGAAAGTTCCCTCTATACGTTTGATGTACTAGGTCACAGAATGTCCCAGCTGTCATGGAGTTTGTCTGGTATATGAAAGGCAGCGGAGAACCTCAGGCCTCTTAGGTAGAACCGCAGTCTGTATAAAAGAAGAGTGTATGATGTATCAGTTGAGTGCTGGAGACAGAATCTGACAAGGCATGGTTTTACAGTTGTTAACAGGGAAAGCAAAGGATACCTTTATAAGTGCTGGCTGCATTCTATTCTTGCTATTTATGTATTCAACATGCTATGGCCATTTAAAAATAAGTCATCATAGGTCACCTTTAACATTACATCTTTCATCTGAGTTGTGATGTAGTCAGTAAAAATTGCAGTCACATTTACTCTTTTTATGGATATTCTTTGGGGATTAGCTAACTGGTACTTAAGTCAACTCTAGTTTTCAAAAATATCCGTGCTATATAGATAGCCATTTGTTTTTACCTACTTCAGAAAAGAAAGCAGCACTGTACTTGAAAGTCAATGAAATTGGCTTCCTGGTTTATGTTTATGTGTTTTCAATATATTGACTATAAAGGCAAACTTCAGGAGGAGTATATACAAACCTGCTTTGATTTATTTGCATTTAGCATTGCAGCTTTGAGACTAAAAATATGTATTTGATTTTGATTTAGATCTGTCCCTTGAGACAGTGTGAAACTGTCTATCACCAAGAATACATCGATATAGGAGGATTAACTGTTCACACGCAGTTTAAACATCAAAGCGTTTGTATGAAGTCATGGAAAATGAGTAATTTGTTTTATCATTCTCTGTGAAAACATAGGACACCCCTTTTCAAAGTAAATAGTCTTTATTTTAAAAACAGAATGATTAATAGCACTCAATGGAAGAGGCTGCTGTTAAGGGAAATACCACGAATACAGCTTCAGTCAGTACAATTGGTGTTTCTTCCTCTTATCGGTACGATCAGTGCACTATATCAGTACCTTCTGTTCCCTGTTGAACAATGAGCAGACAGATGTGATTGTTCTCTTTCGGATTACTTGTATGCATTATGGCATACAGCTTTCCGATTTCTGGGAAAAAAGTTAATAGTACTTAATTGCCCTCTATGTCAGGTGCCTCTAACATCCTTTTTTGCATTTTATTTGTGTGCCTAAATCCATCTCTCTTAATAGAATAGAGTGTAGTCATTAATGATACAAATATGGCATTTGATACACATAGAGGAGGTTGCTGTGCATTTCATTAAATTACCAGACCAGTTCTGTGGGCCAGCTAAAAACTCTTCATCACCTTTCCCTCCCATTCTTCACCATATTCTTTTGTTGCCGCCTTCTTTATTGAATTTTCCCTAACAAGCTTGGCTCTTTTCTGTTTTTATTTGCACATCACTACCATTCTTTTCATTTGATTTATGAAAAAGGCACATATTTCTGTCCCTGAAAATGTTAGCATGTGAGTTATTCTATTCAAATCACTTCACGAACTGTTCAGAAGACTGTGAGAATTTTAGAATATAAAAGGAACTGTACTGGTTAAGACCAAAGGTCAATCTAGCCCAGCTATAGACATCACAACAGTGGGCTATGCTAGGGGAGAGTGTGTGAACAGGAGTGACGTACATTTTGTTTCCCACTCATTCATTCTGATTCCAGCCATTCAGAGACTTCCGGACTTCAATGTAGTTTCTATGAATTTGGAATCCTTCCATGGTCTTTCTCATTCATGAAGTTGCTCAGTTGTCTGCTTAAACCCATATAAACTTTTTAATCTTTATGTGACTTGGGATTTTATGCAAACTGGTCGTTTCTTCCCCCAGGCATCTTTCTTCCTGTCTGGAGAGTCCTGGTTTTTCGAGTCATTGTATTTCATCATTCCTCACATGAAAATAGCACTCTGTGGATTTGAACATTCTTGTCATTCTTCTCTGCCCTTTCCCTAGTTCTATTCTGAAGTAGAGGTCTACAGCTGGACTCAGTGGTCAAGATGCAAGCATGCTGTGGATTCATACTTGGGAATACTTCTGTTATCTGGCTTTTTTTTTGCTTTCCTGATTATGTCCAGTGTTGATTTTGCTTTTCTGAATGATACTGAGCACTACGTTAGCAAGTTCTTGGAAATGTGTATCATTACCACATGGTCTACTTCCTGAGCAGTAATGGTTGGCTTAGAGCCCATAATTTTGTGTGTGAAGTTAGGTTTAAATTTTAGGAATCTAAAAAACCTTTAAAAAGTCCAGGTAGCTTATATCATCCTTTATCCATATGACTCTTGATGAAGCCAGAAAACCAAATATATGAGTACGCATATAACTCAAAGGCTGGTCTTCTGCTTTCAAGATTGCATTTAATAATGCAACTAATGAGGACTAGCTGAGGCACAGCTAATTCTTTCCCCCCCAAAGTAGATGAAATAGAGGGAATATATTTAGGAGGCACTTGGGAGGACAGATGATGAGCATCTTCCTTAACTTCATGTACAGACAGTGTTGATGTGAGGTCTTGGCATTGGAATTTAGAGAAAGAATTGAAAAATGGGATGGCTTAAGGCACGGGCTTACACTTAGGACCTGAGTTACTTTTATGTTGAGAACAGATCACAGGTCTTCTTATTAAAACGGGGAAAAAAAGACAAAAATCTTTGTAGGTGGGGAAGAAAAAAAGCTATAAAGGGAATACACTTTATATCACACTGAGGAGCCACTACATTAAATGTGTCCTGTGTCTCAGGCAACTTTATTTCAACTCTGTGTTACATCTCAAATGTATATTTTTCTGCAGTTCATAAGTGAAATAATTTAGCAAAATGTGTTAGTTAATATATACTATAAGCATAAAATATTTATGTTTTAATTTAGTGCTGGACCTAGAAGAGAGTTTGGGGCATGTTACAATTTTGGATGTTATTGCCTGTGGGGAAGGATTTTATTTCTGAAGGGGTATGGGATTTTTTGGTGTTCAAAGTAAAAAGCTGCGTGGACAGGTGTCCATCAGACCTGTCTGATACTAGGATGGCTGCTGAACATTAGGATTCAGTAACTTGTTTCACATATAGTTAAGTTTGGATTGCTTAAGGTCTGTTATCTTTCATATATTTCCGAGCTTTAGAAACACATGTGCAGATTGGTACCAGGGGATACTCTAGGAAGAAGCAGCAGACATTGCACCTCATCATAAATTAACAGAGTGGAAAATCAATGCTTTGGTGAACATAAGGTCATTGTAAATGAAACATGAAATGCTTTACTGTGATATAAGTGAAATGGTTGATTCTTATAAGAGGGAAACATTAGAGATTGATAGATAGCGCTAGGCAATTTTACTTTGAAGTGGAGATGTATAGTAGCATTTGGAAAAAAAAAGTATTTTATAGTTATAAAAACATTTATACACTGTAATCTGTGAAAAACACTTTAAATGCAATATGTAGGCCTCCTGCCTGATTGCATCCTGAGAATATGAAGAAGAAACCATATCATAAATTCATTATTAATATATAACTGCAGGTTCTCTAATTCTTTTGTGCTAAAGAACCAGATATGTTTCAGGAAAAGCAATTTTTTTTCTCCTTATAAAATCTTCTTAGGTGAATTTTTTAAGTAAAAAAAGAAACTGATTGCAAATTAAATTACACATTAAAATACAAGATTTCTTATGAAGATAGTACAATAAATTTTAGTTTTGGTTCAAACATGGCCTAGCTAAGTGTGAAATCTACTTAACTTCCTTTCTCAAGCAGCAGGTGACAAAAAAGAAAGTACTGTTTTCTTGTTAGAAGGAATAACCTTTATTCATTCTGACTTTGAGTTTTGCATAACTGATTTGCCCTGACTTCACTGGGAGTCAGCACAAGTATGCACCTTTCTTCCTTCCAGGCTTTTTCCAGCATTTGCCATGGTCAGCTGTCAACATTGCAATTAAGGGCTTCTTCGTACTGGATGTCCTCAGTGCTGCACATTTCAGGAGGCAGTTTACCTATCTTTCAGGCATAACTTCATAGAATCCTAGAGTGGTTTGGGTTGGAAGGGACCTTAGAGATCATCTAGTTCTAACCTCCATATATTTAGTCCTGTGTAGTTCCAGTACATTTTTAAAAATTAACCTTTTAACATCTAACAAAAGTAATGTGTTAGTATAGAAGAAAAGCAAAAGTACTCGTTTTGGGTTCATACCTACTTTATCTCCACCTTATTCTTCCTGTCTCATTTCTATTTTCTTGTTCTTGCAAAATGACTAAAGAACCTGTGTTTTACTCTGTTTCACTTTTGACAGTTCTTCTTGGGCTGCTTCAGATCTAAATATCCTTCCTTGCTAGTCAGTCCTTTTAGCCCATTTTGTAGGTTTCTTGTTGCTTCCAGAACAATAGGAAGAGTAAGTCATCCAGCCCTCTCATCAAATTCTGTCCCCTACCTGTGATAATAGAGCTGTTATTGTTCTAGCATTTTTACTGCAATGTATTCTTGTTCTCTTCTATGCTGTGTGAAGAGAAGAAATTATCCTAGAAAAAAGGGCCAGATTGAGAATTCCCGAGTATTTTTCTCCGACTGCATCTTGCATTCCTACTGCAGAATGTAACAGTGGGATAAGACAGCCCTTTTTTAGCTAAGTATACAGTCTAAGGGGAAAAGTTTGTTCCTAGAAGGTGGGAGATATTGTTTGAACCTCATTAGTCCCAGAAGGAAAAAGAACCCAAATATCAGAAAAACGGATTTAAACCAGGTAGCTGTTTTACCAAAATAGGTCCTAATATCATCAGCATATTAACTGCTGGTACAAATTTTTCATAATTACAGAAAATCAGAAAAATATGTCATACCTAATATTATACCTACTATAATATTATACTTAATATTTTTGCATACATAGAATTACAGAAGCAGAAAACCCACTCTCAACGTCCACTACCTAATTTAGTTTATTGACTGAATATTGGTTGCAAGTTCAGTCCTGTGAGATGCAAATGAATCCCATTATTTATGAAACTTGACCTTCATCTGTTATGGAAAGTGTATTTCTTGCAGTCTTAAAAACTGAGTTTTGGAACTGCAAGGAAAGATGTGGACAGAAAGACAGACATCAGTGCTTTTAAATTGGTATTGTGTCTGCACTTAGGTTACTCTGTTCAGTTCTGGTTCTCCACTCCTCGCTCCCCCTCTCCATCTTAAAAGAGACAGAACTAGAGAGGCTACACAAGACATAACGATCAAAGACATGAAACTTCTTCCCTGTGAGGAACACTAAGTTCACTAGGACTCTTCAGCCTGCAAACATGAATGGGGAAGATTGCAAGAGGTCCGTAAAATGAGAAGTTGCAGAGAGAAGATCAATAGAGATTGGCTGTACTCTTTCTCTTATAGTATAAGAATGAGAGAGCATGTAATTAAGCTAGCAGGGGATTGGTTCAAAGTAAAACGTGGTGGCTTTTCATATATTATGTTATTGTAATCTTTTCATATATTACGTTATTGTAATTTGCAATATTGGTTATGAATAACAGGAGCAATGGCTTGTTTAGATCATTGTGCAGGTAACTGCTTATCTATATAACTTATCTATATAACTAATAGCAGTATGTAGGAAAAAAGATCTGGTCATTAGACAGGCAGGGCAGCACGATAAATATTTAATACTGATATTAATGCATGGTAACATATATGTGTCCATTCTATTTGTAATGTGATTGAGATTATTAATAAAATATTAATAGAACAATACCGATATTGCTATGTAAGATGCCTGCTCACATGTTCATTTCATTGCTATTTTTCATATTTCAATTTTTTTTAAATTTGTATGTGACTGAGTTTTAACTAAAGAAATACACTTATGAGCTGTGCTTTTAACAAATCACATTCTTCTCTAAAGAATTACTTTACATGGATATACACGTTTTTTACAATTAATCACTGGTAAAGTTTTTTTGTTGTTTGCTAATACTTGTGATGTTTCATGGTTTGTCATACCCAGCATAGTACACTATTACAGTCTTGACTCATTAGGTTGTTTTGGAATACTGTCAGGGAGCTTTGTGACACATAACACAGCTTTTTGGAGTAGACTACACTTGTGCTGCGAGGTTCCCACTGATTTTTCTTATCCTGGTGTGATTGAACATTTTAGTCTCTTCGGGTCTTAAGTCTGGGATCTAAATGGTGGTCAGATCAAGACTTTCCAAGACTACTAACAGAGCTTTTGTAGTTACAGGCAAGTTAACTCCATTTGCACAGACTTTACAGCATAACGATATTTGACTTCAGGTTTGATGAATTTTGTTTGTTATGTAGATTTTTGCTTTAAAGTGCCAGAGCAGTAATATGGTTCATGAAGCCCATTACTGGTAGATTGCATACCAGGTTAACAGAACCTTATCCAAAGAAGTGTGATTTATAGAATTGTGGAGGTAATACCAACTATTGTTCAGAAAGTACAAACAGTATTTCTTCTTCTTGCGCTTCAGCAAATAATAGATGGGCAGCCTTTGAGAAGCTCCAGAGGCATCTGGCTTCTGGCCTGTGACTGCTCTTTATGCATGACCAACCAAATTCACCTGTGCCCATACCCCAAAACATGATACTCATTATCTTCAGTTCTTTGTATCTTGCTATGAACTAGATTTTTTGTGTCATTGGTGTGGAGGTAAAAATTTTGTTGTTGAATCCAACCCTAATTCTCCCTAGAGTGGTAATTCATCTTTCTGCAGTACATACCATATGTCTAGGCCAAAAAGATGAAATTTTTTTGTTCTGTATTTAGCTAAGTGCAAACTGCACATATTTGTATTTGCCGAAAAAAGATAATACGTTTCTACTCTATGGGTTTTAAGATATAAACATTGTGAGTATAGATTTATATTTTTGTTAAATGTACTTCACTCCCTGAAGTGCAATACAAGTAAAATTCATTCTGAAGGCTACATAAACTCCAAAATGGTAAATAAGTATTGTTCTGCTCAATAAACTGGTAACTATTCATGGAGAATCAAATTAAGGAAACTGTGCTTTGTGTTTTACTTTGTCCTTTTTTCTTAACACCCTATTTACTGTTGACCTGTGTAATTTACAGACACATACATACCTACAAACCTGTTTCCATAGATGTAATAGGTTTTTAATGGCTGAGAGAATTGATTAATTTTTTATGTTTTATCTTGTGTTCTGTTCTTTAGAGTACTCGAGTAGCTTTAGACCATCTGGAGTCTGTTCCTGAGAAACTGAGCCTGTTAGAAGAATTCAAAGATGTTGGAGTGAGGAAGATTTCATTTGACTCTTTCAGTAGTTCTAAAATAATTTAGTTAATTTGTTCTTTCCATATGTATAGATAAATTGGTTAAAATATATTTTAAATTATGTATGTACATAGTATATAGACAAAAACATACAGATATTTATTTTCATGTTTATACAGCTCTTTTTCAGGTTATTAATTTAGTCCTGATTAGTGACACTGCTGAGGTGCTGCATAATGTAAGCAAACATTTATAACTGGGCATAACAGGTCAAGTCCTAATTACTGGTTCAGAATATTAGTATTGAGTGGTGAATTATGATATTGCTTGTGAAAAAAAATATTAAATGAAATAAATGATACCAGTTATTTCAATATTTAAAGGAATGAGTGAATATAGGTGAGGTTTACAGTGTTTGTTTTGTTTTGACATAATGACAATAATGGTCTCTTATTTTCCCAGTATCACTATCAAATCCAAGTGTGTGTTTTGGACACAGTGGGACATATTGACAGTAGTGGTGGAGTACTGTTAAGAGTGATAAGCTTCAAATCAGATCTTCAGTGACTAGATGGCTAAACCGCTGTATTATTACTACTTTCTATACGTGAAGTTGGTGGTTTACTAAAAAAGAATTTGAAGCCTAGTTGCACAATATAAATTTTAAATCAGTATTAAATCATGGATCAACAAATGCATAATGATTTGCATTTTACTTGCTATGTAGAATTTCTCATCTGGAGGTAGTCATAAGCATTTCAAAACATACTTTTTTGGAACACTTTATTCTAAGTGTTCTTACACAAGGTCATGTGTTAGTAATCATACACTATTTTATTGCTGTCATCATCACAGAGTTAGGAACACAAATGCTGATTGGAATGTTTCAGGGTTTTTTTAAGAAAAAATATTGCTGAGATGTATAGTTTTAATTTCACGTTCCAGGTATCCCCAGAAGAGCTTTTTGCTCTGACAGAGATTGACATTTGCCTTCTGTTTCTGATGTTTCCACAGCGCTAAAGGAAAACTACTTCTCTCAGTTAGGCAGAGCAGAAGGGTGAATGCTTTTTCACACTTGTACTCTCTTGCTTTACGTTACTATGAAATGACATTGTCGTTTTCTGGGTTGCTGTAGTTATCACTTATTAGCCAACATTTTTGAGATTGGAACCCAAATTCTTTGGTTTAATTTGGGCTCTGTCCTCCTCCTTGATGCTCTAGTTTTTTAAAGACAGTTTTCTTAAGATGGGTCCATACCAACAACTGTATATTGTTTAATAAATAATTTATCATTTGTGCATTTATTATTCAAGAGAGCTAAGCTTTATACCTTATCTGTGAGAATGATGTCAGTTTGGAGGTTCATTAATTCTTCTATTTGAAAGTAATATATTGGATTTTTTTTGTGCAATAGCATATTTTACTTTCAAGTGGTATGCATGAATAAGGTATTTCAAAGCCATTCCTTTCTTTCCACTGCTAGTAAGTTTTTCTCTCAATGTTTTCGTAGGAAGGGAGAAGGAAAGAGAAAGTAAATCTTTGATAATGCATCACAAATTGTCTGATAGTTGTATTCATGCAAGCGAATCATTAGTTTTTTCTGTAAGAAGCATTATGTTTCCTTATTTGAAAATACTGTTTAGTCCATATCCTTAGAACACTTGTTTTTTCAAGTGCTTATTTCTACACTATTGTAATTAATTTTTCACCATTACAGAATTCCTTTGCTAGAAAGTATGATATTACTGAGTTTTGGGAAGAGTTGCAAGAAATCATTCACCAGATAAGGAAGAGGCTGTTCACATTTTAACCTATTTTCATTTTAACATTACTTTTCTGTACAGAACATTATGCTTTCATGTGTCCTCTGTATTTTAACCTCTGAAAGTTAGTAATTTATTGTTGCTGTATTGAAAATCCTTGGTGATACCTGTGTTTACAATAGTCAGCCAACGTTTATTAACTGCTTTTCACATTACGAAATCATTTAGAACTTTCAATGCATTTCTAGGAGTCCCATTGCCGAAGGGAGATGATTGAGGAAAGGTATATGAAGTACAAAGAAATAGTGAGTTCTCTACAGCAACAGCTGGAATATTCAAAACAGAGAGTCCAACAATTCAAGGTGTGTGTGTGTACTCCACTTTTGTTTTCTGATTACTTTCAATCAACAACGTAAGCTTATTTGATGTGTATAAACTCCTAGTACAAACACAGAGTAAAATCACACATGAATGTTTGTTCTATGTAGCTGCTATGGCTGATGTAAAATTTGATGACAGAATGGATAGTTTCCAAAAATCTGTAAAATTTCACAGAAAAGTGTCTTACTACTTTCAGGTGTTTACCTGCCTTGTCAAACTTCTATCTACAGCGATTTTTTGATTGATTTGTTCAATTTTCCCTTGTCCTTTCATGTAAAAGATAAATATAGAAGTCTGTTTCCTCCATTAAAAGGATTATTAATTTGTAGATCATGTACGGGGATTTTTCAGTAGTGGATCTTTGCATTCTTTACAAAAGATACTGTATGATGTCCATTTCATGCATAAACGAAATCCAGGCAGAGGGGAAGTGATTTGCTAAAGGTCACTCAGTGGACTGGTAGCAGGGCTAAGCATAATTTCCTAAATCCCTGCAATACAAATCCAGAGCTTTCATTTAGAAACATTGCCTGTAATTAATTCACCTTTCCAATTGTTAACACCCTTTCCTTCTCCTCGTATGAGCTTGTTCATTGTTGTATCAGTTCTCACCATGTGTCCCTGTGATAGCAGCTTACTTCAGCAGAACTAAAATTTCTTATGGACGTGGTTGAAAGAAGTGATCAGAACTGAAGAACATGCTAGTGTATTTCTCCTGCTTATCACAATCAAATCAAGATTCATTGGCAATGAATCTTACCAGTGTCTCTAAGCAGTTCTGCTCAAAATCTAGGATCACACACCACGTATCAAAAAACTTTAAGGTGTTTGTGTTCCCCACCTCCTCCATAACGGTCTTCTTGCTGTAAAATGAGGACATACTTACCAGTAGGTCTTTTAAAAAGCAGAAAAGGTAAAATAAATACAGAATATTTTAGCTTAGTAAGTTGCTGTTGTAAGAAGAAGGTATCAAGCTACTTGAAGAAGCCATCTTGCTCTTCTGTAAGAAAGAATTGGCAGAAAGAAACAGGGTAGATTCACTTTCAATCTGTTGCTAATGATAATGTTCAGTTTCTTGAATTTCTCCTGCCTTCACACGAGTAACTAATTCAGTAGCCATTGAAATTTGGAAAACATTGAAAAGCTATGTGGAATGCAATCAGCTGACAGTAGAATATAATATTGCACTAAGCGGACTGAGCTTACCGCATTCGCATGATTTGAGCTCTGTATTCAGAATCCAGTATAAAGCTAATTCCAAAACAATATTTCCTCTTTCTTTAAACAACAGGGAGCATTTAATGGCTTCCATTTATTCGGGCCTAATTGGGTTTTTGCATGACATACAGTACTTTTTGCTGTCATGGCTGTTACAAATAGAACAGAATGTTCAAAAATAAGTAACAGAGGGGTGCTAATCTGATTTCAGTGATCAGGCTAGCTTAGTCTATAAAAACCCTTTTTAATGCTTGCATTTCTTACCTTCCCTTGGAACTAACTCAAATACATTTATGTTTATTTTTTTTTCTTTTACTATTTGTCAGTTGAGAGTCTCTAGAATTGATTTGTGGAAGAGTGTAGGCTTGAGGACATCGAAGTTCATTCTTTCTGATAGTTTTGATTCATACTTTGTACACAACGTAGTGCTTCTGCTATACAAAGTAGACAGATATTTGGTAGGTGATAAAAAAATACATATTTTAAAAAAAGGGAGTTCTTGTAAAATTTTTACGTTGACCATTTTGGATAAAATTACTTGTGGAATTAATCTTTCTCCTCTGTTATGATCTTTTATCTAGCCTTACTTGTTATACACCTCTTTCAGCTTGCTTGCCAACATTAATCTCCAACAGGCATTATCTAATCCTGTGTCCTAGCCTCTTTCCATTTTAAGGAGCAAAAATGAAACTGAAGTTGTATGTTCCTCTAAAAGCTGTTATTTTTCTTCCTTTCTTATGATTTCGTTTGTCCCCACTCAGTCCTCCTATTCCTCTGTAGTCTTGTCAGATGGCTGTAAAAGACCTGTTGCTTAGAAGCCCAGGAAAATCATAAATGCTAGTTGTGTGTGTTAAAATGTACGATGTCCAGTAATAAAGGAGGCCAGAGGCTGGCAGAATGACATCAAGTACAACAACTGTGATTTTTCAACTGAGAAAGGGTTGAGTGATAGTAGATAAAAAACAAATTGGGGAAAAAGAAGGTAAATATAATGTCTAAAAATAAACAATAGAGAATACCAACTAAAGCAAAATCAAAAGAGAAAGCGAAAGGAAAACAAAAGACTGATGATGGATAGATGCAAATATTTTGGGACAGTTTCCCTGCCATGAATAACTGACCATCTAGTCAAACACAGCATACAGATGTAATTGTCAATGAAGCACATGAGAAATGGCACATTCTATAAGTTAAAATCTCTGTGAAGAGAAATCCACTGATGGTAGAAGCACCTTGCTTGTTTAAAAGCTGTGTTCTAACATAGCATTTCTGGAAGCAGAATGAGAAGACAAAAAAATTTGTTATTCTTTAAAAACGTTGTCATTGTGTTATGCGCACTTTAGGTATTAAGTCTCTCATCAGCACACAAGGGGATTAATATGTATAATTCCCCTTAGTCTTAATAGGAGTAAATCCCTCTTCAGTGATGGGACAAAAGCTCATTGTATCTCTAAGTCATTGCTGAATTTTATTTTGTTTTCTGTTTAGTTTTGAAATCTTCGTATCAGCATGAAGGATAAATTGCAAGATGTTTTAATGAAATTCCCTGAGGCTGTTTATGATAAGAATTCAGCAGCAAAATTGAGTGTTTTATGAACGGATGCATTTGTGCATTATTATCTCTTCTCATTTCAAGAAACTGAGTAATTTGGATACCAAGCCAAGCTTTTAATCTTATTTTGGAAGGTACTGCAACTGGGGACTACTTCCTGCAGTGCTGATAAAGATTTACGGAGATTTTTGTTTAAATGGCCATTTTAAAATTATCTTCTTTTTAGCTTGTAGAGCAAATGACTTTACTCACCAAAAAGCTGTGCTGTGTGGGTCTAGCCATCAGTAGTAACATTGTACTTCAGGCTTTATTCAATGGTTTAACAAAGAAATGGAAAAGCAACTTCAGGTATTTTAATATGAGAAATCAATGAAGTTTGAGTTTCCTCAGTGGCAGGGAAAATGGATTTAATTTTTATTGCTACTTACTTGTGGAACTTCAGTGAATTAATGTGGACCATTCATTCATGAGGAATTCATCGTTCAGTGATGTCTGCCCTGCTGCTATGCTTTGTCATGAACTGTGAATATGATGTAAGCAGGAAAGAGAGCATTTTTACAACTTATTGTAGTGACAGAAACTTTCAATGCTTATCTCAAGGCAAAGCATATTTTTTCAGAGATTTTGTAGTGATGAAATGGGAATGAAATTCATAAGCAAATTATTTTGAACCTAACGGCAATACTGAGAATTGTGAGAATTCGAATCAGTGTTTTCCAGCATGTGTGAAATCACAGCATAGACCTGTATGTGTGCTACTGTGTGGTTTTTCTTAAAGTTTACAGCTGCTTGATATTAACAGATAAAAATTATTTTTATTTGGCTGCCTTAGGATGTGAAAATGGACACTGAAATGTCTAATATAGAAATGGATGCTCCCTCTTCTAGCTGGCGAACTCAGAACAGCCTTTTGTCCAGCTCACTGGTCTCAGATTCAGGTTGTAAGTATTGTTTCACAGAAAAAAATCTACAAGTAATGTATTTGCGTCTTTTAAAGCTGTCTTACTTGAGAGAGTAACAGACTCTACTTTTTGACAAAAACAAAAATCTAGAACCATCTTAAGAGTCCTCCTGTGTTTTAGCTTTAGATACCGGATGGATGCCTGCCTGCATCTAGGAAGTGCTTCATTACATCCCATTGATAGTTTGGGGTTTTTTTTAACTGGGACATACACTATATTCTGTTTGTTTGTCCAAACCTATGGCAAAAAAAAGGGCTACACTTGGATTCTGAATCTCTGCATCATGAATCGTACCTGTGTAAGCTGTGTATCTTTTCAGTGACCAGAGAGAAATCCTCAGCCTTGGACTCCCTCCCGGATCTTTCATACCAGTTAATCTCGTGCTTGTGTTTGACAGTGACAGCTGAATTCACTTATTCTGCTTCTAGTTTTAACCATTTTTCCTGTCTCCTAGTGCGTATAAAACTTGTGGTCAAGAAGGGTTGTGGGATCTCTGATACAGCTAGGAACTGCTCAATAAAAGACAGGACTTAGTAGATCTTTATCTGGTACAGGCACACCTTTGCATGAGTGTCAAAACTAACTTTAAAAAAGTTTTTTAAGGGTTTTTTTTTTCAACATATCAGCACATGAATATCAGAATACTTTTCTTCCGAAGGATATCACCTTCCATTTCTTTTCGATATAGCCAGTTAGTGTACTGGTAACCTATTCAGTAAGTTCCATTCTATGTAATGGAAAGTTCCATTTCAGGCTTCGCTGCACTTTCAAAGCTTTGCGTCTTAGAATGAGTGCTGCAGTACATTACTGCTCACCAGTAAGTCCTGAGTTGGTCTGATGAGGTTAAAGATAATTGGTTTCTTTTCCTTTCAGAATCTGCGGGTTGTGCTTAATATCTTTTTTGCAGAGCATGCTAAATAACAACAGTGGGAACAAAGCAGAAGAGCAAATGCCTCCATCTCATCTGTACTCCCCTGACTGAGAGTTGTTTTGCCATGTTCCCTAACCTCATCCCTGTCAAAATCTTGCAAGTTAAAGTACAGCTCAGCCTGGTTGGGGCAGAGAAAGAAATAAACCATACCTTGCAGACATGTTGGACTAGATGACCTCCAACCTCGATGACTTTGTGATTTCACTGCAAAAACTTGCTGAAATTTAAAGATGTAGCATAAATGTTCCTAAAATGTTATGATATCTTTGTATTACTTAACCTGAATGGAACTTGCTAGGACTTTTTTACTTCAGTACTTTTTAATCAGTTTTAGGCAGTTGTCAAATAAGGGTCCATGTGATCTGAATATCAATCTGATGAACCAGTTCTGGATATTTACTCTCCGATTCAACTGTTTTTTACCAGCACTAAGCTTTCTGGAGGCAAAATAAGTGCTAAATGAAAGACAGTGGTGATTCAGTGTCAATCATTATGAAATATTTGCAAAGCCTTCAGCATTTAAGGAAGGCTCCTTCTGAAACCATGTTCAGGCATGGCTGAGGGACTTTTTTTTTTTCCCCCTTGCTTAAAACTTTTAGGAAGGTATTTTCCACATCATAAATTAAGCTGATCTTCATATTTCATCTTTTCCAAATTCCAGAATGGTGCTGACAGCGTTTTTAGTTTTTTTCTTTTGCCAAGATGGTGAAGAGCTATTTTTAAAAATAATAATTTTTTAAAAAAAAGAAAAAAAGTAAGAAAACTTAATGCATTTCACTTTTTCCTATTTGTTTTTCAGGGAAAGGAACTGGGTACAAAAATGTTTAGAGTTTTAGTTTCTTACTTGTATTCTATAAAAAAGCATTAGTCAAATTTTCTGAGGCTAAAACAGAAGTAGGCATAGAATATTTTTCCTATCCCTGATTTTATTTGACTCTGATAGAATGAAGATGGTGTTCTTAGTTTCCCACTTTGCTGATTGTTTTCTCCTAATAATTAGTGCTATTACATGTTCTTTATGCTTAGTAAGTAAGTATGAGAGCAAGTAAGGTGCCCACTGAAGATGCCTGATGTCATTTTAGATATCCTAGAGTATATTTCTAGCTGCCATTCCAGGAAGGGACAGGTTTCCCATAGGTCCCATCATGTCTTTCACAGCCCTTTGCAGAGGTCTGTGGTAGCTTGTGGCTCCAAGATATGTGAATTACTGCATAGACTTTGGTTAGTGACTGAATGTTTTACCTTTATGCTGAACCTGACCTCCACCAATCAACTGTGTATTCTGAAGTCGTTGCTATAGCTCTTGAGAACAGTGAAAATTCTGCACTGGTACTAATATTAAGGAGCTTTAATCGCCAGTGAGTGGCAAATGATAAAATCAGCTACTTCAGTCACATTAGTCACATAAACACCGTGAGCTTTTAATTTCAGTAGTGATATTAATTAGTTATAATTTGAGACTTTGACAGCAAAGTATAATTTGAGGTCTTTTTCTCCCAAACCTCCTGTAGCTTATAATAAATCTACCTATAAATGTCATCACCTATTTTCTGTGATTAATTTATCTCCTTGCTTCTTCAGAAACAGAATGGACTTTTTCATTTACCTCTTGGAGCAGTTTGAAAGCCTTTGTGATTTAATGTTTCCCCACTCCATCTCACTTAAATTCATGAAACTTTACGTATTATAAAATCAACAAGTAGTACTACAAGCTCCCTTCCCAATGTCTGTCTGTTATGACTTATAGAGAGCACCAAGCAGGAGAGCAGACACGTTTGATATAATTTATCTGTGAGGGGGATCCTGGGATTTAAGTTTAAAATTGGTTGAAGAAACAGGAACAAAAAGTATGAAAAAAAAATAAATAAGGGAAAAACAATCTACTTCCATATATATTTAGTAAAAAGTTGCCAATGCAGCAGGCAGTTAAAAGGAAAAGTAATTAACATTAACATTCTGGTTTATGTCTGGTCTTCATCTTTCTGGTATAATTCCTACAATTATAACAGCTTTTCCATGACAAACTATTTTAAAGATGCTGTGGGAATGAGCTTTTATTTCTATATCCATTTTCTTAGAAAGGAAGAAGTTTAACTGAGAAAATAATCTATACATGGAAGCATTCCTTAGATATGGTTTGCAGTCTGTATTATTATCAGAGCAAAGCAGTTGGTCTAAAAAGTCACTACTAGTTGTCACCTAAAGAATAATCCTCAGAAATTGTTTTTCATGGCCACTGTATTTTTCTTAAATTTTGTGTTACAAAGGTCCCTGTAGTTAGATGTGCTTTGCATTAGCTTTGTGAATTGGGTTCTGCCTTTCTCTTTGTACAGTTCATCACTTCAAGGTTTTAACCTGGATGGTTTTCCAAAAGCCATATGGCTTTCAGGCTTGCTGCTGTTGCTGGGAATTGAAGTTCCAGGGTTTAATAAGCTGTGACATTACAGAGAAGAAAATAGCCACTGGTTTTCCCAGCTTCTATAGCTGGGATCACAGTCTTCTCTGACCCTTTGGCTCTGGTGATACACAACGCTCTTGTGTCAACTTGGTATATAGTAGGAAGGATATCATGGCTGAATAAAAACAAGTTGTCCTGAATGTTGATTTTATTGTCATAACAATTAACTCCTGCTAAGTATGCTGATGTCTGTCATTATCCCTCTATGTATACTTTTTCATAAGTTCTTAAGACAGTTTTGACACTTTTAAGTAAGTAACTTAACTAAAAGTAAAAAGACATTGTCACATGCTGTGGGACACCAGTCTAGAACAAAACCTTCTAAGGCTGCTCAAGGATAAGAAGCTGGAATGACTGGAAACTTGACATCATAATTTCAAAAAATGGAAATTGATTTAGTTTAGCAATGAATTTTCTTTATGATTTTTCACTTTACTTTGAATGCTGACCACAGGAGGTACCATTGAAAGAGCATACAGTAGTCCAAAACTACTTTACGTAGTAGTGTTTAGTAAAGCACTTTACGTACTTTATGAGTTTTGGGCCAATACTGAAACCTTTATGTTGAAAAATGATAACTCAGTGTTTTACTGATGTCCCACACTCAGTGATTTCATTCTCCTTCTGAAAGTGAAAACATCTCATTCCTCCTAAATCAAACTGTGAAGACTTGCTCCCTATTAAATAACTTTTGGTTATATACTGCTACAATTTCACTGGACTATTAAAAAATTGCAGTCTGGGTATTTGTTACAAACAGTCAGGAAGGACCACTGTTCTTACACACGTATGATGTAAATAAGGCCATAAGAAGAAGGGTATGTTGTATAAGCTGATATCCACTTTCTTCCCCTTAATTTCTGCTTTTTGTTAAAGAATTGCAAGATGTTTATAGATATTTATATCTGTCAATTCATATTGTATAGATTTTGATGCAATATAATGTATTTACAAATAAGCATTATATATGAACCCTGCTGTGAAGGTGCATGTGGCATCCTATGAATACCTATTTAGTGTCACTTGTTGACTTTAGTCCATGCTATTGGTAAAGATACTCCTTCAGGAATTTTCTGAGTGTTTGGGGTTTTTTTGTCTTATCTAAACAAAAATGCTGGGAAATGTAATGGCAAATAAATATTAGTGATAATTCCACTAACATTTTAAGCAAGTTTAAGGAAATACAGTTTACATTTCTGTATAACAAAGCTCTTGGCCATGGCTGTATTATGTGGTATTAAAATCTGTTTCTCTAGAAAAGTAAGTCAGTTTCTCAATTCATAGCATTATGAATATTCAATATTTATTAATACCATATTACTTGTGTAAATTATAATATTGTATAACAAAATATATGTTTCATATAAACAATGATGGTCAGTTAGCAAAATGTTTCTTTGAAAATGTTTAATTACTTTTTTTGTCTGACTTATTTCTAGCACTTATGAAAAGAATGGTTCCTTTTGAAACAAGTGCCACCAGGGAAGATTCCATTAATGTTGCTCTCAGTGAGACGCAGCTGCAAGCAGAAAGAGGGAAACAGTAGAACATTTAACAAAAGCACACCAGCTTTCTCTGTGGTAAACTTCATTCCACTCTGGTTTTGAACAGTAGCAACTCCATCTGCTATAGTAGTGATACACCCTCAGTGATTCAGCTATTACCAAACGCTTAAAAGAAAGAGCACCAAGAGTGAGTCTGATGAACTGTTGTGATAATTTGTGTAACTTGTACACCAGACGTTTTCTGGGATTATGCTATTCTCTTGTATTTGCTTCTGCAGTCCTCCTAAATGTAATTTATTGTATTCCTGAGAAACTATGAAATGAAAGACCTGTGACATTAATCTTTGCTATGAGCTTATTTACCCGTGTACAGGAATTTTTCTAACAAATTTTTTATAACGCTTAATAACATGATTAATAATGAAAACATATTCAAAAATTACCTTTGTCCTAATATTTGTTATGAGAGTCATTATACAGTGTTGTGCAGACATGTTTGTGATTTTAGGTTCTTCAATTTGCAACAGTCATTTGAGAAGGAAGTGATAAATATTAAACAAAATCAAATTTCTTCAAAATTAGTGGAAATTTGTATCATGATTTCAGGTTCAGCATAAATCTGTTATAAGCTGTTTAGAATTATTCTTCTGACCAGACCAGTTTTATCAGATGACATCTGGTAAGGCACTTAACACAACCTGGACCTCACCCATCTGTATTAAGCATGTTGAAGGGCACTGCTATGTGGCTGTGAAAATTTTAATAGCAAGGTTTAATGATCATTTATTTATTGTTTTGTTCTCTGTTAGAAGAGACATGTCATATTCATTTTAAGATGTTATGGAAAAACAATATTTCACAGTTGTATTTGTTTGGATATATCTATTCTAAACAAATTGGATACAATTCTGCATTCCTGTGATCTCAAACCGCACATCACAAAAAAATTTTCTGTTGTCAAAAGAAGTGCAAGTGTTTCTGATGGTCCTTGTTTTATTCTCCTCTCTAGTGCTTCTGGTTGAATCACTACTAATATGCCTTAAAAAATCTGCCAAATCTATCAGAGTTCTGTAGCAACGTGACCACCATTGAAACCATTTTGTTTTGTAGGCTCCTTTCATATTTAGGAAGCCTACTTCTTCTCTGAAACACTGTCTTTTTTTAGCACTGTAGTTGTCTCAGACATAATTTGCAGGTCACTACGTGCCACCTGAAAACAGGATCTTTTCTTTTTCCTTTTTTTTTTTTTTTAATTTTCTGAAGAAGTGTTCTGCAGTCCCAGTGGGTTTTCTGAACAGTGACTTACTTGACAATCCCTTTGTAGTCAGCCGGTTTCAAACAGAACTTCTCGCTGAGAACATCAAAATCAGACAAGGAAATGAGAAAAAAAATGGAATTAATATTCTTTTAATTTTCTACACACTTAAATTACTTAATATTTAAAAAAAATCTAATTCAGTTAAAAACACTTTCTTTACTTTTTGAACGTGTATAATGCTATCCATTGTAGTGCTGGTACTGGGTTTCTGCAGAGTTCTGGCACATCTGCTCATTCAGAAGGTCAAGAAAGCAAAGCAGGCACATCCATCTCTTCTGATCTCAACAGCAATGACAGGGCCAAGACAAAAACATAAACAAATAAACTTTACTCTGCAGAAGGCAGGACCAATAAAAAACCTGTTTGTGTCATGGTCTACAAAGAGTGTGGATGTCATGAAGCAGTGTTTAGCTCGAGCCAAAGTTAGCATAAACTAAACTTACTTTAAGTGTATCCAACATTTATAATTTATTTTTTTAATTAGATCAGAGCACAGCTGGAAATATGGTGTTTAAAATATTTTAGCGGATTTGTGAGGTGAAATGTTAAAAAATTGCAAAATAAAATGTTACCAGCTTGCAGACGTTATAGTACCTACAAATTGTGGCTAAAAATATAGAAAGGTCATTTTCAAATATATTATAAAACAGTAAATCACATTCTCAAAACACCTCCTGTTGTTATGAGGTCTGATGCATGGCTGCTGATGCACAAATGTATGCCCAACCCACGTTACTGAAGCTAAAACTGCTTTTGAGGTAAAGCGCCTGTCAGTAAATGAATGGGGCTTTAAGAGTCTCAGCTTGAGAAGTAATACACAGAAAAACAATGTCCCCTCTTTTTCCAAAGGAATTTGTAAAGATCTGGATATTAATAGTTCTTACCACTTTATGCATTTTTTCTTCACTTATAACTCAGAAATCTGAAGTATGTTTTCTTAAAACAGTGTCACTACTGCTTTATAGTGTAAGAAAATGAAGGATAAGCGTCTGAACTCCCTTATTATTACATCAGGTATTGAACTGAGTTTTGTACAATGCAGGACAGAAATGTCTACTGGGTGAATAACTTGGGCTTTAAGACTTTATATATGCTTAGTGCTTATATTGCTTTTGGCCGTGTGACTGGGTTTTCAGCAGAGTTTTCTATCTTTTTTTAAAATTTTCTAAAAGGACTGGGGGAAAAGAAAGAGAAGTCAAACCACAAAAAAAAAGAAGAATTCTTAATGAGTAGGCTTATGAACTCCAAATCCAGGAAATTCTTTCTTAAATTTACCCTCTTGGCATGGCAGTCCAGATAGCATGTAATATTTGTCTCTCCTCCACCTTTGATAGAGGTTCATCTTACAAAGTGAATTTTGTTTCCTTTTTACTGAAGGCTAAAGTTCCATTCATGACATTATTTGAAACTGTCCCTTCGTGGTTTAAGGAATAATATTTTTTCAATACTGGCCTGAAATAATATTCCTCTGACCAGTTTCAGTTTTTAAAGTAGAAAACCAGGTAATTTTTTAATAAAACATTTTGTGTATTTCAGATGTTAAAAATTGCTGTCCCTTCTGGTAATCAGACTTTTTAATAGTTTAGCTCTTTAATGACCTGTTCCTTGATTCTTGCCCAAAGCAGTAGTTTTCAATAATCAAAAAATGTGACATCACATCTAAAAATGGTGGTTTGTTTCTTTGTTCTGTTCAGTGTTGGGTAAATCAGGCAACTTTGTATGTATATACTTAGTATATACAGATTTAACAAGCTAATATGAGGCGTTTATATTTTTTTAACACTGTCCTGAAAAGGTTGTTGTTCGATATTGTGCTTTCAGAAATGCACTGGCCCTTTATTTCAGCATCAAATAATTGTCACTTGAATAACCTTTAAATTTTATGCCCTTCAAATCTTTAATGTTTTACAGCAGACTTAAGAGTACTTATTTTCAATTACTTTTGAGATGGTATTTCCTAAGTATTGAAAATAATTTATTTTTATATGTAATGATGTCATCCTAAGAAGAAACGTCAAAATAAAAATAAAACTTAGTCCAGGATAAAAAATAAAGTTTTACAGTATAAAACAAAGCAATTTTCTTACATTTATTTCTCAGATTTGTGATGGAAGCCAGTCTTCAGTGATGGTGAAAGTACTCTCTGGATATTCAAACTTCAGCCACATTTTTACTGGCTATCCCACCAAAGTAAATAAAGAAGATATGTTAAAATTCCTTAGAACAAAGAAAATCCTATTCTAAAATCCACTTTTGAGCCAAGGAATCTGCATATCAGTTCATCTCTGGCTTAGAAGGCATAGTCTCTGCACTGTGTAGCACTGAATAGATTTTTCATGAATGAAAATGCCAGTATTAACCTGACAGTAAACAAGTAGGTATTTTTGTAACACTGATACCATTTTTATGTCTAAATATTAGTAGTATGAAACCTGAATACATTCTCATATCTACAACATGCAGAAGAATGTATTAATAAATTTATGTGAAACTACTTGTTACGGTTGAATTTTACCGTGGCTCTGTTAAACTCTTCATGTTCCAAGTGTGTTAGTAATATATTTATCTTTTTCTAAGCCCTATCTTCACCTCACAGAAGTAATTGATACTGAAGTTCATGTGAGCTGCAGGGCAATACCTGAGGATACAGCCTTGTCAGAAATGGATGTGCAGGAGGACATCACACAAATTCCAATGTTTTTGATGTAACTGTAGAATTTATAAGCAGATGTAGAGGAAAACTAGTAGTAGAAGGAATGGAAAGCATCTCATTATTAAATTAAAATTTCAGAACACTTTTATTCTTGGTGTCTCAATCTAAAAACTGCTTTAGGTCTAGTGTTTATATCTAAATAGAAGTGATCCCTAAATAAGATTCCATCTTGGATAAAGTATTTTTTTTTTACATACTAAAATGCTTTCTACTCTAGCACAACTCATCTCAGCTCTTTACTGTAAGCATGTCTAGACTGTTGTGAGTATGAACTCTTTTGCTTTTCTATGTAAAGAACTAAATTAGATCTTAAATCCAAAGAACATTAGTGCTGTATACAGAAGTACAGCAGAGCAGAATCTGATAACCTTGGTCTTTTGAAAATCTGTAAACTAATGCCTCTGGGAATGTTGACAACAAAAATGAAAGAGATTGCTGTGTTTAAAATGCAGCAACATCCAGCATTTGTCATTTCTGCTGACAACGATAGCTCTCATGTTTCTAAGACTAAAGTTGCAGATCTGCCATTTCTCAGGCTACAAGAATGAGATTTTGTTTTCTCTTGCCTTAATCGTGGCAAAATCTGTAATATCATGAGCCTTGAGAAAATATGCAGTGATGATATTTTTAAAATTTCTAGTCATTTTGTTTTTTACTTGGTGCTATTTGGAACGAAATATTTTTGGAACCCGATTGTTAACATGTTTTCATTAAAGTATTACATTTAAATACAAGAACTGGAGAAAGATATTTCCTTTAGGATAATTCTGCAAGCTATATTTAGGGACATGGCTTCTTAATAGGTGTTTTGCTTGAATAAGTAGAGCAATTTTTCCTGAGTTGTCTGTTATTTTCCTGTGTCTTCAGACCAGAGTTGTTTTGATCTTAGACTGCTTTTCTCATCTCCCATCTACACTGCACTAGTATGTCAGGAGACATACCATCATTCTTTCACTTACCCCACGTTAATCATTTTGGTTGTTGATATGCCCAGGGAATGACATTAATTTTGAAGGCCATTGTTTCTTATAACATCTCTTTTCATATGAATTCTACCAATCTTATTTGTTTGCTAAAATAAAAACTACTTGATAAACTGACTAACATCAGATCACATGCTGCCTAATCAGAAAGATTCTCTCACAGGCAAAAGTAAATGCGTCTAACTACATTTGTCTAGATTTTCTAAATGCTGCCATTCATTCTACTATCAATTTGTAGAGGATAGACTTTGCTGCAAAAGCCCTGAAATATTATTGATTTCAGTCAGAAAAAGAGGCTAATACTAATTTAGAAGATCTGCCTAAGTGCTTATTGTAGAACCTAAAAAACCTCAGATTACAAAGTACATTTCTTCAGTGTGTCAATATCAAATTGCCCTTGGTAGAAACAGTTGCTGACATCTAATTTATTTCTGAGAGGTGATACTGAAATTTGCTAAAGATGATCATGCATTCTGTATCATTCTGCAAATGTGGATTTCTGTGTCACTCACATTGTTAAACAAGCAGTGAACTAGGAAGCCAGCCCACTTTATGTTCTGGCATTAGGCTCTTCACAGAAACCACCAGTGACCCAGTTTGTACTTAGTGTGGAAAACGATGAAGATGAGCTGTGTTTTACTGCTGGCCAAGAGAACGGTTTACATCTGTGGCATAAACTATTTTGTGTATGGAGCTCAATGAGTGCACCATTTTTAATGAGGCTTTCGCTGCTGTGTGCATCACTGACAACACAATCTCATCCAAACAGCTGCAACCATGAAGACGCCACTTAGCTGGCAGAATTTTTGTTATATGTTTTGACTAACAGAATATCAATAAGTCCATCAGAAACCATGGAGTTGTTTGTTTTGTCTTCATTGGAGAGGTCTCCAGTGCAGCTGTAAAGCTAGAAAATGCTGAAACCTTCGTCAGTGTGAGCTACATCAGTGGTGAGGCTTACTAGCCACGCAATGTGAATCTGTTAGCTTGCTGTCCATTGATTGATTAGAGGCCTATAAATTAACAAAAGACTAGTTTAAAAAAGTGAGACAAATTATTCTTATTTGGTAGATAAAAAAATCTCTGTGAAAATGGAAAAATCAAATATCAAAGTCATGAAACACTTCATTTTTCCAGAATGTGAGTAATTTCTTAAACTTCACTGGAGCGACAGTCTTTTGTAGACTGTCTTTGAAGCCCCTGAATGCATTAATCAACAGACATCAATCCCACTTCGTGTCATCTCTTATTGTGAGAGACTTGCTCGCTTTGATTTAGACTTAATTATGTTCCATGCTTTGGGAAATTCTGTTATGTGCATGTGCACTGAATATCAGACTTAAAATAATTCCGTGGCGACAGCTGATGTGCTACGTATGCAGCGCTGGCTGGTACGGTGCATTTTCACAAACAGATTAGATTCAAATTGTATTACATTAGCAGAAGAAGGTGACAAATAGATAAACATTTAGACTGTAGGTAAGAGTGTCCATTTAGTGTGTTACTCTGGTTTTGAAGGTGAATCACTTTTGAAGCTGAATTTTCTATTTGTGCTTATTAGCAAATGCTGATTTTTAAAAAATTTTTTCTTTCCTTGGCATGTGTGACTAAAAAAAATATGTTAGTCACTTTTGAGTTCTGGAATATGTTTTGATGTTTTATGCTGCCAGTTTCTACTTAATTTGGGGATGACTAAAAAAGCAGCTAATTCTGATACGTCATTACAAGCACTCCTAATTAAGTTAGTTGATGCATGAGTCATTTGCCTCTAGATCTTTTGTTTTCATTTAATTTGAAGAAAATACAGTGTTTTTTACATTTAGTATCCTAAAACTGGAACAAAATTAGTCTTGTGATCTAGCATTTAGGTTGGGAAATTCTAAAACTAAGGTTGCCCAGGCGTCTTATACATGAGACACTGAACATACTACATCACGTTTCCCAGTCAACTGTTGCCACTGCAGTACTTTAAAGAATCTGCAGAATTTCAACAAATTCACAGATGCAGGGTGTCTGTACTGGTGTGAAGTCCGAAAGGTCAGTTTAATACCTCTAAACCTTGTTAGTACAATGGAGATAGGCACAGTGGAATTAAATTCCTCACCATACAATTATTTCCTGACATAAAGTCCTTGAAAGACCTTTGCCAGTAGGTAAGCAAGGAGTCCAGCTCCTGATTTAATAGAAAAGGCTCCCTGACCACATTCCCATCTACTCTCAGCAGGGTATTAGGGACATCTTTGTGAAAAAGAAACCTGTCTGTCTTTTCTTCGTTAAATTTTCACCTTATTTATTTTTTCTTATGAGTTTGATTCTGTGTGTACATATAAACATGCTGCTACTTTTCACTCCTGTCAAATGCACCAGAGAAGGCAGCTGACATTGCTGTAGTAACCAGAACTACTCCAGTTTCCTTCCAACTTAATTTCTGAAATGTAAAGATGCGTTCAGACTTTTAATAGCTATGTAAATGTCATGTGTAGTCCTGTTCACATAATTACATATCTTATAGACATAGACAAGCACAAACATGTTCATACACAGTAAAACTTTACTGGTCAAAAAGAAAATTAATCCTTTGCGCTTGGAAATCCAGACCTCGCTGAAGCTGGCAGAGGCCTTGTCTCCAATATCAGTGGAGTTATGATTGCATGCTGAAATTGAGAAAAGGGGGGGGGAAATATTTTCTCAACCTGCTTTTTCATGGCATTTTGGAGGTCTGCAATTCTACAATATGTGTTGGTCTGGTGAGCAGCAAATACTTACTGAAAAATCCATGATCTTATAAAAACAATTTCATAGCAAACTGTAGACATTTGGAATAATTAGGCAGTATCTAATTTTTCTATTTTGGAATTTTTTTCAAAATCTGAGAAATGGGATTTTGAGTTCATTTGGGCTCTTGTACAAGTAGTTTTATTTTTCAAGAACAATAAGAGAAATTTATTTATATAATGAATGCTGTATTTCTGAATGACATCAATACAAGCTTATGAAATTTGCAAAATTTGGAAATATTATGGCTCTTTGTTCCACTTTCATGTGGGCTACTATAGCTTTTTCAAAATAAGGAAATCTTCTCAAGGAGAGAGAGTTCATCTCTTAAGGTGTATCAATTGTATTTCACACTCACCACTGAATGCTTTGTTTCACATCAGTTTTTCAATAAAATCTAGTAACTCACTAAGTACCTAAAATAGGAATTTTCATATGTGTAGGCAGAAGCTAATTATACCTTACATCTAAATGCCAACACTATTGATATTTTCTTTTTTAACAAGACTCACAAAATAAAACCAGTTTTGACTATTTGTTAGATGTTGGCTAACATCTTTTTTTATTGTTCCTGTGATATTTTTGTTCCAAGATAGCTACCCAAGGTGTTTGTATTCCAGTTTTTCCTGTTATCTGCTATCTTCGGGGAGGAAAAAAACAAGTTAGCTGTCTTGAGAGTTATGTAATGAATTAAAAAAATATAGAATCATTTAGATTGGAAAAGACCCTTAAGATCATCAAGTCCAACCAAATTACTTCTTGACTATTACTTTCTATGAACTGCATGGATGCACATAAAACTAAGTCTACAATTTGCATTTGTAGAAGCATAAAAGGAGAAGCTTGTTACCGTGTTATTCCGAAGCACAGGTCCTCATCAGCCTGTGGAGTTTAGCACTCGGTTACAGGCTTGAGATCTGACTCGTGTCACACCAGCACACCAGTTTTATTCTTGTGTGGCTGCATTGACTTCAGAATGCCTACACCTGATTTATGCCAATACGAAGCCAGAGTCAAATCTCACGTGTAAAGCATAAGTGCCAATCAGAATACGAAGCGCTGAGATGATGTCAAGTGATTACAGGACGAAGTTTATTAAAGCTGTCTGTTGTGCCATGAGTGTGTTGCTGCAAACTGATAGCTTGACACAGAGGCTGCAGGTATGTTCAAGTTTGGTTAAGGCTCTACCTGGAAAGTTCATAAGTTAATTTAATGTCAACATTTGTGCGTACTTTTTGCAATCAGAATATAAAATGTTAGCCAACGAGGCAGTAAGAAAAATATCAAACTTCATTACTTTTTGCTGATTTGGGACTTACTCCAAGCTATTCCTGAAAGCAAGGTGTGTTTGTTGCATCTCAGGAAATAGTTAGTACCTTTGCAGGATCAAAGTTGCTAGCTGTATTTGTAATTTAAAGTGTAACATGAAACATTGTCATTTTTGTAAGCTAACAAAATAAATTATTTTTCCAAGCAGTGCATAGCATCTGTATTCATTTGCCTAATGCTGCCAAATTTCTGTAAAGACCTGTTTTATGTAATTGATCATTTTTGTTTTGTGTGAAATCTAGATGTGTGATGTGGATTTATGCTGTCCAGTGATGCTTTTTAACTTGCCTTTTAGAACAACAATATGCTCTTGGATTTTTTTCTTTGTTTTCTTTCTTCTGCTATAAAATTTGTTTAAGAACTGAGATGGCAGTATGATGGTGAGAATCAGTGATTTCCTTCAGAAGTGTGTGTTTAAAACACTTGTTTAGGTGAAAGATTTGTTTGCCATTATGGACAAAAAAAAAAAAATCTGGCATATTATAGTGTTGCAATAGGGGCGGGTCTTTACATTCGCCATGAATGAGGTGTGCTTGAACGGGACAAGGCTGTTGTGCCCATGGCCGCTTACAGAGTGTGCATGAGATTCCTTTGGCTGAATTTGGGTTTGGACGGAACACATGCCTCCATCTAAACGATCCTGCCTTTGTAGCCAGCAGAGTACCTGGGATCTAGGGCACCATGCATCTCAACCCAGAGTAAACATGCGGGGTTTGGTCAAATGAATTGCAGTGAACTGCTCTAACTGTGTTGACTAGATCTCCATCGAGCAGAAAGGGAAAGCTGACAGCTACCTTAGATGCCTATGCCTGCATTATAGGCACAAGTCAGGTGGGGTTCACCATGCCCACCCTCAGGGTGGGGTCTAGCCATGTGTGTTTCATCTGGATTCCAGGGTAAGTTCTTCATTACCTCAAATAAAAGATACCGCTGGAGTCAGTGGAATGGGATGCAGTTAAACATGCAAACAGATTGAGCCGTCGCAGTATTTAATGGAACAAAAAATCATTGTTGCTGGGAAGTTCCACAGAGCTAAATTTCCATGGAAGCATTTCATGGAAAAGCAAAGCCTTGCATTATATTTTTAAATACAAAGTAAAACCAAAAATAGAACAGTATGTGTTGCATCATTCCATATAAACAAGTTTTCTTATTCTAGTTTCTCACGACAAGATGGCCACGCTACAGTTTCTTTATATCCTGAGAAATCACTCATTGAAAGCTTATAATTATTTTACTAATTCAGTTCTCCTCAATGACATATTCCCTTGCCTTTTGGAGTTAAGAGGTTTTGCATTTAGTGATCTGCAGTTGTTTTATGGCAAACATCTTTTTTCCATTTCAGACCATTTTTTCACTGACCTTGGTGTCTGCAGAGTTGTTTCTTTCACGTATTCTCACTCCTCTCTTCTGCAGGTTTTTTTTTTCCCCCTTCTTAGATATGTTATTCCAGAGGTGCTACCACCATCGCTGATGGGCTCGGCCTTGGCCAACAGTGGGTCCCTCATGGAGCCGGCTGGTATTAGCTTTATCCGACATAGGGGAAGCTTCCAGCAACTTCTCGCAGAATCCACCCCTGTAAACTCCCCACTACCAAAACCTTGCCATGCAACCCTGATAGACATCAGTATGTTGTTCTAATTTTGCCTGTAAAAGTAAGGTCAGTAGGGTTGAAAAAGCAGCTGATACTTGACAGTGCCCTGTAGCTATGGCAACAGAAATCATGAACTTACAAGTTTTTGTACACACAAGCAGTACGTGGACAGGAATAGTCACTGATGCCAAAGAAATAGCATCAAGGACAAATTTCACTGTGAAGTGTGTGTTTTATATTTTATTAAGGCAGATATTTTACAGAAATATGAATACATTCTTGCATTAAAAAAAGAACGTTTGAAAGGAACAGTTAGTAAATGACATTAACTAATTATATCTTTTTGTTGGATGTAAAACAGTGATCTTTGGCTCCAGCTAATGCCAGCCCACTGCTAATCCAGTTTTCTGGGGTTTTAGGGTGGGTTGGCCTAAAACACACTAAGTTGTAATAGCTCTCGGCTGAGATTATAAAAAAAAATAAAGCATAAGGAACTTGGCCACCACTTTTCTTGATAGACTTCTCAACAGTTTTTGCCAGCTTCCATAATTTAACCTAGAAGATCTGGCCAAATTGCAATTTAATTTGTTGCATATACTTATTCTACCCTCTAGCAGTTCACTAGGATACGGAATTCTTTCTTCGAATCAAAGTTTGCATTTTTTGCACCGCTGTTTTCTGTGGGAGGAAGGATAGATTAGTCCAAAAGCGATCAGGGCAGGGAAATACAATGGAGAAACTGAGTGATATGAACTTAGAGTTCTCCTATGCTCTATATACCTGACATAGTTATGTAACTTTCCTCTGTCTCATAGAACTGATTTCTGAAGCATAAGGCCATTGATGTGGTTATAAATCTATAATTGTAGTATAACTATATAATATATACAATCTGTACTAAGATCTATAATCGTATTTGTTGGTCCATATTTTTTAATCACATTGCTTATAGATCAATTATATGGTCTTAACAGTAGTAATGATATGGAGAAGGAGCTTGAGGGTATTCATAGAATCATAGAATGGTTTGGGTTGGTGTCCTGGGTTCGGCCAGGACAGGGTTAATTTTCACTGGACTCCAGGAAGGGGCACAGCCGGGCGGGCTGACCCCACCTGGCCAAACAGAGCCAGGTATTCCGTACCATGTGCCATCATGCTGGGTTGCAGTGGGGGGGAGCTGGGCGATTGGGAACTCACTTGCGGCTCGGGAGGGCACAGCGGCGGCTGTTCGGGAGAGCAGCTCTGTTGTGTGGTCTGTTTTGTTTTGTGTATTCCCCTTATCTGTATCGTTGTTGTTACTGTTCCCTCTGTTTGCTGTTCTGTTAAACTGCCCTTATCCCGACCCACCAGTTTCTGCCTGTTTCTTTCCATTCTCCTCCGCACCCCGGCAGGGG